>JACLAB010012400.1_pt1 | contig 39598 bp, 27 predicted proteins | sample 8027921 | NCBI WGS metagenome assembly JACLAB01 (sample SAMN15725117, study PRJNA655200) | protist metagenome | isolation source: fluorescence activated cell sorting (FACS) single amplified genomes of... | place: USA: West Boothbay Harbor, Gulf of Maine | collected 2000-07-19 | reverse complement strand
CGTGAGGTGATGTACAAGCAGGCGGATATTACCATTCCGCTCGGGTCGAGAGACGACGCGGGCGCGCCAGTCAGCGTCGTCGTCGATCGCATCTTAGACGCCCTCGATTCGCGCGTGGACGAAGATGCCAAGCAAGAAAAGCTCAAGAAGGCGCCCGAGGCTGGCGACATCACCGTGACTGATCCGCGCGGTGAACTCGGACCCAAGCCCGACGGTCGCGCGTAGTTCCTTTTAATTCATTCATTCATTCATCACGGCGCGTTCGAGTCCGTCGCGTGTGTGCAAACTTTTAAACGACAGCATGTTAGATCTAAAATGTACACACATAGCGCATAAAACCCATTGATGTCCGCGATAAAATCTATGCGATTAACAATAGCATACACATAAGATCAAATAGGTCCATAGTACGGTAATGGCTGCACCGTCGAGAACGTACATAAAGTCGGACATTCGGCGCGTCCGTGACGTTAGAAGCTAGGGCTTTCAAGTGGCGCGGATCGCGTCGCGCACTCCCTCTCTTTTCGACGCGCGACTTACACAAGTCACCCGCCGACGTCGCTCAGCGCCGTACAAAAAGGTTCTCCTTCTTCGTGCGTGTCCTACAGCACCTCAAAACACAGCACGCTCGTTCGTGTTTGTTTTTGATTTGAGCGCGCCTGGTCTTTACACGCCTAGGTAGCCACCGCGATCCCTAGATCGCGTTTGTCGTCTTTAAACGGCGTTACGAAACACATAAAAGGCAACGAAACATGTCTTTAATTGTTGGCGATGACTTTCAACACATTATTCGTGTGTTGAACACCAACGTCGATGGTCGCGAGAAGGTTATGTACTCTTTGACGAAGATTCGCGGGATCGGCCGCCGTTTTTCCAACTTGGTGTGCAAAAAGGCGGAAATTGACCTCGGTAAGCGCGCGGGTGAGTTGAGTGCGGCGGAGTTGGAATCTCTCATGGTGATCGTTTCCAACCCGAGACAGTTCCGTATTCCGGACTGGTTCTTGAACCGTAAGCACGACATCAAGGATGGCAAGTTTTCGCAAATGGTGTCCAACCAGTTGGATACGTCTTTGCGTAACGATCTCGAGCGTCTTAAGAAGATTAGAAACCACAGAGGTTTGCGTCACTACTGGCAAATCCGTGTCCGCGGTCAACACACGAAGACCACGGGCCGGGGCAGACACGCTCGTGGTTCTGGATAATATTGTTTTCACTAGCAAAACCTTTGAACAGAAACCGCGGTGTAATGAGAACCTACTTCGTCATTCATCTTTAAAATTATTGCGTCGAAATGCGCTAGGTATGCTACTATACTACGTTACAATCATCATCATCATCATCGCACGTGGCGCTAGCTGCCACAGTGACCTTCTAAGGCGACTTCGTTCACTATCCAACGGCGAGGATTAAACATTATTGGCCTTGCGCTTGGCCCAAGGCATCCGCCGCCTGCGGCGGCAGCGGGAACAACAATTTCAATCGATATGCATCGGTGCCGCTCAAATAGTACCGACACAGTCGTTTATCCCGAATGAACCCCAACGATTGGTATAAACGCAACGCGCCTTCATTCGTCGTCTCTGCTTCTAACGTGCACTCATCCGCTCCGGCGTCCCGCATCACCTCTAGCGCGCGCGTCACCAACGCGCTCCCAAGTTTCGCCTTTCTCGCGCGCTTATCTACGACTAACATGCCTATATAGCCTCTAAACATTTCACGGTGCTTATCAAGCTTGCACACGATCACTCCCACGCACTCGCGCTCGCCCGACATGGCTAAGAAGCAGAGCTCGGGCCAGTTGTTGAGAAAGTAGCGATAGGTGAACACCGAGTACGGTTCGCTCAGTTCGCGATCGATGATGGCCGTGATGAGTGGAAGTTGCGTGTCTTCATCGGTGTATTGTTCGAACGTTATCGTGGAAGGATCGATGACGTCGACCGACGACGACGTGGTCGACGTCATCGATCGGTTGAGTCGCGTTCTGAGGACTACGACTCGCCCGACAGGGCTTTACATCGGGGTCTCGTGAATGCACATTACAACCGCGCCATCGTTATCGTTATTGCTATGTTTGAATTGTTATTTTCCTAACGCTACGGACATTTCGTCGAGTTCGGCTGCCACTTTTTTCAACACTTCGATGGTGGGAATGTGCCAATTTTCAACGCGCTTGCGAATAGCGCACCATACTTCGCCGTGATGCGGATCAGCGCGAGCGCATCTCTGAGCGACAGCGTCTGCGGCAGCCTCGCCAGCGGTTTGCAACTCAAATTTGTAATAGCTTGCCCAGTGATCGCCAATGTCCGGCGCGATGGTCACCGCGCGGTTCCACCAATTGCGCGCCTTGTCAATTTTGCGGTCATTCCAAAACAAAATTGCAATAGCGGCGATGATGAATGGATCATCGTCCCGTCGGCGTAACGCATCGACTGACTTAGACTTTCGTTGCGGTCGAGGCGCCATTCGGACGGACTCAGCCAAGAGCAGGCCGCTATTCGGGCACTCTTGCAACGCGCGAGCGATTGTCGAGTCAGCGAGTTCGCCATTTCCGTGCGCGCGTTCTTGACGCACAGCGGCGAGCCATAAGTGCTCATTCGCAGGATTTTTCGAGCGAGCGGTTTCTAATATAATTCTTGCCTTTGATATATTCCCGCGCTTGACTTCGAATTCAGCGAGGGCAATCCAAAGCGGCACGCTCGTTGGACACTTTTTCGTACCTTGCGCATACGCCTCTCGCGCCTTGATGTCGTCCGACCCTGCGCGTTCCTCGAGTTGGCCAAGCATGATCCAAAGCTTCCAAAATGTAGGAAACTTTTCCAAACCTTTATTCAGGAGTTCTCTTTCGGCATCAGTCGCCCCGGCTTCGCGTTCGACGAGGGCAGATTTCATCCACACGCGCGCGCTATCCATCAATCGTTCTCTCGCCTTGGCGAGCAACGCTCTCGCGCGCTCGAGTTCGCCGTTTTCGAATTCAAGCTTGAACGCGGCGAGCCATATCTCCTCTGAGTCCGGATTGGCATCGAACGCCGCTTGCAAAATCTCTCTCGCGCCGCTAACATCGCCACTGAGCCACCGCTCTTTGGCGCCCATGAGCCACAGAATTTCAGCATTCGGACAAAACGTGACCGCCTTGCGTAGAATAGCGTCGACCGCATCTGGCGTGCCAAACTGCTTCTCCAACATTGCCGCTTTGATCCACAATCCTTTCTTGTGAGAAAACCCGGAATCTAGAGCGTGGGCGTAAATAGCGCGCGCTGTTTCTGCGCCGCCGCGCTTCATGCACTCCTCGGCATCCGCCTTCCACGTACGCTTTTTATCCTCCTCTTCTACACCTTCGCCGATAGTGGCCTTGACGATCGCGCGACACGTGGCTATGGAAGGTGGTTCGGACTTTTCCGCAATCTCCGCCTCTTTGATCCAGTTATCGCGATCAATCGTGACACCATGCGACTTGAGCGACTTGACGGCTCGAGCGATGATTTTATCAATCATTTTTTCGTTGCCGTTGGCTTCTTCGAGTTTGGCGGCAGTAATCCAAATCTGTGGTTCGCGTGGGAGCGTCTCACGAGCCTTGTTCAATACTTTTCTGGCGTTTTCGCACGACTCTAAGCGAGCCAACGCGAGCCAGAGATCGACGTGTTGCGGACAACATTCTGTGGCGCGCGCGAGTAAGACTCGAGCGTCGTCCTCCGGGCTCAATTCCACGAGCGCCTTCCACAAACGCACCGAGTTGGGTACATTTTCCAACGCACGCCGTAAAACCCGACGTTTACGTTCGTCTTCTTCTTCGAGCTGCGCGGCTTGCATCCAAATCTTTACGGAATTTGGTAGCGCTTGCACGCCTCGCGCTAAAATCGCCTTGCCATTTTCAGGCGTGTTCAAGCGCGCCGCCTCGATCCACACATCTTCATTCTTCGGGCACGCATCGCATCCTTTCTGCATAAACACGCGCGCTTGTTGCAATTTACCCGCCAATTCTTCTAAACGCGCCGCCGCAATCCAACCAGGAGCGTGTTTTGGGTTTGTGTTAATCACGCTCTTAAGCAACAACCTCGCCTTTTTGATATCCGAAATCTCCGCCGCACTCGTAATTTTCTGCGCCCCCAAGTCGGTCAAATACCCCTTGGGGTCAATCGTCGTCTGTCCAGTCACGGAATCGCTCAACCTGTCGAGTTTCAACCCAAGCACGGTTCCTCGACCTTCGCCGACGGCTGTTAAATCTTGCTCGCCGCCCTTCTCCTCCGCCAGCGCGCTCGTCGTCTCCTTCTCCGCCAGTGCCTTGGCTAACAGCGTGTCCGGCGCCGGCATGAATCCTACGTTCAATTTCTTCTTCTTTATCGTATAATCACCGATATCTGGAATCGCATCCCACTCGGCGTACGATACATCCTTCAAACCGCGCTTCAAGTCTCGAAACGTCGCCGCGATATTCGGGTTCCCCTCCCTAAACTTCTCCATTTCCGCCTTAGCCTTGGCCTCACGCGCATCCTTCCGGCGACTATCCATTCGCTCATCAATACTCGCCCAAATCTCATCCGCTTCAGCATCATCATCGTCGTACGTCTGCGCGTCCCGGCCGAATAAACCGACATCCCCGCCGTCGCCTCGCGCGCCTCCGCGCTCCTCACCGTCTTCACCATCTTCACCACCCACGGTCTGCGTCGCGATACGAACATCAAACGCGCATATCTCGTCAGTCTCTCATCGTCGTCTCGCTCGCTCGCTCGCGCGCGCGTATGTATACGCGCGTCAACATTTCTCAGTCGCATTCATCCCTTCGCACCTGCACGCTTCCAACCGGCGCCTGTCCCGGCCCGATATCGCTCCGCGTCGTGAACCCGGCGGCACCGCGTCCGAGACCCGGCACGTACCCCGGCGGCGGCGCGCTATCGCCGTACGGCGCCACGGGCGCGCGCAGATTGTGCGACATGAATGGCGTCACGTTGTGTGGTGGCTTCAGTGGCGCGCGCGCAATGTCGGACGACGAGGACGCGAACGAGTCCGAATACGAGGTACGCGCGCGAGCGCGCGAGTGAGATGTGTGTGCGCGCGCGTGCGCGCGAGTGCGTGCGTGTGTGCTGCGACTGACGCGCGAGCGATGCGAATTTGAATGCGAACACAGGCGAGCGATGTGGATGACGTCGTGACGACCGACGGGGGCGAAGACGACGACGAGGACGACGACGAGAACGAAGGGAATTCTGAAGACTCTGAGATTGCTCCGGGTGAGAATTGGTTCGGGCGTGCGGCGGCGGCACCACCGGCGCCAGAAGGCGCGAATCCGTTTGCGAGCGCGTTTACGCCAGAGGATGACGTCGCGGCTCAAATCGCTGAAGCGAAGCGGCAGTGCGAAGAACGACGAATTGCGCGCGAGAAAGAAGAATCTATTGAGCGGGAGAAGGAACGCAAGGCGTTTGAGGATCAAGGGCGGACGTATGTTGCGAGAAAGAAGGCTTCGGATGACGAGCCGCTCGCGGCGAACGCCAACGGCGTCGCGAGAAGGAAAATTCTCAAGGCGAAACGGCCAGGGGCGTCGCCCATGGGTGCGAATGGCGCGGTAGCGGTGGGTTCGGGCGTCACTACGAGCGAGCCATCGCCGTTTGCTGGATTTTCCTTGATCGCGAGCGGCGGCGACGCGGCAAAGCCGACGAGCGTCTTTTCGCGTTTAAGCGCGCCCGAACCGAGCGCGCAACCTGAGCCGAGCTCTAAGCCCGAAGGCGTGGCTTCCGAAAAGAAAGTCAGCGCCTCTGCTGCGGCACCAGCGCCAGCGACGTTTGGATTTTTCGCTCCGCCGCCGGTGTTGACCAAGGAGACGGCGGCGACGCAGCGCACGGCAAAGCTCGTGACCAAGGACGACGACGACGATGACGACGACGACGACAAGCGCGCAAAGCGCGCGCCACCAACCAACGCAAAGAAAGTCCCTTCGGCGTTAGCGATAGAACTAGGATTGATTTAATCACTATATCGTTGATTTATGTCATCATTAATCAGGCGACGCGCGTCGTAACCGCTCGCGACCAGCGCGTGAGCTGCTCTCCACATCTCGACGCGTTGCGCCCGTCATCGCGCGCAAACGAACACGCTCGATCGCGCGATGACTTCGAGGGCAGTAAAGCCGTCATCGTCGCGCGCGTTCGCCGTCGTGCTGTGCGTGCTCGTCGCTCTGGCGACGCGCGCGCGAGGCGCGATCCAATCACCGGAAGACGCTCCGTCGACAACTCTACGGCGCCTACTCGGCAAAACGCATTATTCTACGAACGACGAGGTGGTGTTGTACGCCAATAAGGTTGGGCCGTTTCATAATCCGAGCGAGGTGCGTGATAGATGCGTGCGACGGTTGGTTTAGGGGGAGCGTTGAGCTCGCGCGATTGTGTTGATAGAGATTACGTCGCGCGCGCGAGTGCTGCTCGTCGTGTGTAGCGCGCGTGCGAACGACTATGCGCGCGAAAATTCTATGCTTGTACTGACCATGCAAATGCGTCGTCGTCGTCTTCATCGCCGCACTCATACAGACGTATCAGTACTATGACTTTCCGTTTTGCCGCACGCCAGAGGGCGTCAAGCACAAGTTGGAAGACTTGGGGGAGGTATTAGGAGGTGATCGTTTGGCGCGCTCGCCGTATGTGATCCCGTTTAGAGTTGATAGAGAAAACGTGGATTTGTGCACGCAGTTTTTAGAACGCAAAGAGGTGCAAAAGTTTCGAAGCGCGGTGCGAAACGACTACTATTTCCAAATGTCGTTTGATGACTTGCCAATTTGGGGCTTTATTGGCAAGGTGGAAAAGATCATGCGACCTGGAGCAGAGGCGGAGAACAAGTACTTTTTGTTCACGCACGTGCATTTTGAGATTTCATACAATGATGATCAGGTGATTGAGATTAATTTAAGTACAGATCCGCTCAAAACGATTGACATCACCGCGGATGAATCAATGTCGGTGCGCTTTTCGTACTCAGTACACTGGAAGCCGACGACGATTACGTATGCGAACCGCATGGAAAAGTATTCTAGGTATTCATTCTTGCCTGAGCACCTGGAGATTCACTGGTTTAGTATCATCAATTCGTGCGTGACGGTTGTTTTAATGATGGGATTCTTAGCGTCAATCTTGTTGCGCGTGTTGAAGAATGACTTTGTCAAGTTTTCTCAAGACGAGGAGATGTTAGAATCTCAAGAAGAATCGGGATGGAAGTACGTGCACGGCGATGTATTCCGTTTCCCGCGAGGCCGATCGCTATTTGCGGCGATTATTGGCACGGGGACGCAACTCTTCTTTTTGGTGCTCTTCGTCTTCATGCTCGCGCTCATCGGCGCCTTTTATCCATACAATATGGGTGCAGTCACCGCATCGTGCCTTGTGATGTACGCCCTCACTGCGGGTATCGCGGGTTACGTCTCATCCAACACTTACAGGCAAATGGGTGGAGAGAACTGGGTGAGAAATGTATTGTTGACGTGCGTGTTGTTTTGCGGTCCGCTCGGCCTCATATTCTCATTCCTCAACACCGTGGCGATTGCCTACAGAAGCACCGCAGCGTTGCCGTTTGGGACGATTGTCATTATCATTTTGTTGTGGGCAATTGTGACGATTCCGCTCACTATTATTGGCGGTATTGCGGGCAAGAACGCAAAGAGCGAATTCAACGCCCCCGTGCGCACGACAAAGTACCCACGAGAGATCCCGGCGTTACCCTGGTATCGATCGACGATTCCTCAGATGTGCCTCGCGAGTTTCCTCCCATTCTCTGCAATTTACATCGAGCTCTTCTACATCTTCGCCTCGGTGTGGGGACACAAGGTGTATACGATTTACAGCGTGTTGTTCATCGTATTCGTCATTCTCGTCCTCGTCACGGCGTTCATGACGGTGAGCTTGACGTACTTCCAACTCACCGCTGAAGACCACGAGTGGTGGTGGCGATCAGTGTTGTGCGGTGGAAGCACCGCAATAGCTATATTTGGCTACTCGTTCTACTACTTTCACTTGCGAAGTGACATGAATGGCTTCATGCAAACATCCTACTTTTTCGGCTATATGGGCGTTATTTGCTACGGTTGGTTCTTGTTGCTCGGTACGGTTGGTCACAAGGCAAGTTTGCTGTTCGTGCGTCACATCTATCGCGCCATCAAGTGCGATTAGTGTGAAGGGGAACATTAGTGAAGTCGTAGAATAGAAGTAGCCGCAGTACAAACGTGTAAAACAAGGCGTTTTCCAGAAAAACAAACGTTACATGAATAATTTACAATCGGTGCTATTTACCGCGCTCTTCGCACACAGCGGACACCGCTGCGAGCGCAGAAAGCGCTGCAGTCTCGACCCGCAAACGCAACGACCCGAGCCCGACGGGCTTCGCACCAGCTGCTGTTAACGCCGCGAGCTCCTCGTCGGTAAAGTCGCCCTCCGGGCCGACGATTATGATTCCACTCGACACATCGCTAGCATCACGCAACACGTCTATGATTGGTGGCGCACCCGCGGCGGCGAGTAATGCCAACGGCGCGGATTCAATCGCTCGACACACCACATCAATCGACGCCGGCGCTGTGACTTCGAGCGCGCGAGCGCGTAAACTTTGCTTACTCGCCGCCTGCGCCACGCGTCCCCATCGACTTTCCCGCCCGCTACGCGATGAATCATCTTCCTCGCCGCCGCCCGCACCATTCCTCGTTTTACGCGCTCGCGATTTCGCACCATCGCGCTCGCCACCGCCGATGACTGCCGATCGAGTCGTCACAAACGGCGTCAGCCGTCGCGCGCCGAGTTCGGCGGCTTTTTCAACCAACGTGTCCCCTCGACCGCCTTTTAATCCCCCGAATGCGACAATGCAATCCCAATCCAAACCGCTACTCGACGTGTCATGCGTGAACTCATTAATTTCCACAGCGGCTTCGCCGCGAGCGTCGACGTCGAGGATTGTCCCGCGACCGACGCCGCCGACGCCGTCGCACACCTCCAGCGCGCTCCCTGGCTTCAAGCGCAAAGCCTTGGTCGCGTGGCGAGTTTCTTCCTTGGACAGGCGCACTAGCGCACCCGGACCTAATGGTTCGTCGACATAGAATCGATGGAGGCGCGCAGAGGCGCGCTGACGGGCGCTAGAGAGCGCGTCTGCGTCGTCTCGCGCGGAGGCGCGCGAGGCGAGTCGACGCGAGCGCGTCGACTCGTGGTGCGCGATGCGCGGCGCGAGCGCGCGCGAGCGCGCGACGCACAGCGAGACGTGACGCAGAATGATGACGTCCGGGCGAGACTCGCGTGTGTCGCGCGAGGTGCAGTTTGAGGAGGTATTAAGTTACAAGGCGGCTAGAAGAAACGACCGGCGAGGACGACGCACACGACGGCGACAATCACGGATGTGTTCTCGCGTGCGAATTCCACGGCTTTCGGGGCAGAATTTGTGGCGAGTGCACCTCCAACACCCACGGCGATGCCAAAGAGGAATAAAAAGTAGGCGGACCAATCGGGGAGCTCGCGGCCGGCGATGTACGTCCCGTGCGGTGGCGGACACGCGAGGTCGCCTCGCGCCACGCCGTGACCGAGTAACGTGAGCTGCAAGCGCGGAATGATTTGCGCGCAAAATGCGTCTTCGTCAACCTTTGCGGTAGCGAGCTCGCGTCGAGCGGTGGCGATGGTGACGTGGTTCATCATGGAGGAGACGATGCCAGTCGTGACGTGTTCCGTCAAGTTGAAGCGGGTGGATGGTTCATCGACGGTATCGTCGTCATCCAACGCAGCCATATCCCAGGCATTGTTGAATGTACTCATGAACGACTCGAGGTTCTCCAACAACTTGAACCTACGATCTTTCTCGACAATCAATCCATCTATTTTCGCCGTGGAGGCGAGATAGTCGCTCAAACGCGCCGCGCAACGATTCTGACGCTTCTCAGAAAGCTTGGCAGACTCTTCAATTTGCTCGCACGTCACCTTGGCTTCGTTTGAATTCAAGCTCGCCTCGTGTGAGCACAAACCTTGCGCCGTCGAATCCAAAACCTTCAGCTCCTTTGCAATGTCGACGAGCTGCTCCGCGGTGTTCTGCATGTCGTACGTCGTATCCAAGCTCGACGGCCCACTCACAAATGCCTCCATCACGGTTGACATCGTGGGAAACACCACCCCACCCGAATTTGTTTCCGCGCTGTCATACGCACCCTTAATCGCAGTCTTCAATCGCGACAATTCCATCTCCAACATTGGCAAGTCGTTGCCGTTACCGCCCGAGTTTCGCTTGGCGCGCGCCCCTCGCACCTTTTCTCTCAACTCCCCCGCACGCTTATACGCCGCAGACGTATAGCTCACCAATCTCACGCGTTCTTCTTTACACTTTAGCTTCCACTGGCGATTCAACACGCGCTTACACTTGGCTTTAGCCTCCACGCGAGTATCCACTTCGCCGCACAACGACCGCGCGTGTCGCTTGCACCGCTGTTCTTCATCCCTCAACGCATCGCACATTTCCGCCCGGTAGCGGCATCGAATGACATCGACGCCCGTAAAATTCGCTGGAGCGTTGAATGGCGATGTATTCAACGGCGCGGCGCATCGCGCGCACTCGGACTCGGGACAACTCAAGCCTTGGGTGTTGAAGACGCCAGTGGCGTTGACGTCTGGAACGCGCTGCGCTACGGGTTTCCCCCAAGCATTCGCGCTCGCCGCGTTCGCTGTGCGATGGTAACGAAAACGTTCGTATGCGTCAGTCATCGAGCGCGCGCGATAACCCACGCGTGTGCGCGTGCGCGGCGTTGATCCGCGATGAATGTCATGCGATTAATCAATCAAACGCATACTCGCAAAGACGCCGTGTCGCCGAGACGCGACGCGCGATCGTCACCGCGACGTACCAGTGAGTGCGAGCGCGACGATGGCGAAATCGCGCGCGCGCGATCGTTCGTGTCGCATCTCACGCATCACGATGTGAGGACGGATTTTGAAGAGCGTTACACCATGAGTAAATGAATTTTAATTTACAACACTCGCGCATCCGCGCCGTCGCACCAATCGCACCAACCTTCAGTGTACACATCGATATCACGCTCTAAAATTGCTCTAAAATCCCTCCATCACGGTCACGGTGACGCCCGATCCATACGTCGTCTCCTTCTCTTTCTCGACGCCGCCGTCGTCGGCTCCGCCTCCGTCTCCCCCCGCATCGCCATCTCCCCCTCCATCGCCGTCGTCGGGGCCATCGATCAACCCCAACGCAATCTTCTCCGCGTCGCGTCGCTCTTTACGCGCCGCGATGCGCTCGCGTCGCGCGCGATCTTCGATATCTTTTGCCGCCTTTTTGCGTCGCTGCGTCTTGCGCTTGTGGTACCCGGTGACCCACTCTTTGCGCTTGGCGTCGTCGAACGTCGCCTCGCCGAACGCCAGCGTGGTGGATTTATGCTTCATGTTCCCGGTGCGGTTCTTGGCGGTGCCTGAGCCGGACTTGGGGCGCGTGGCGCCGGTGGATTTACGCGATTTCCCCGCCATGATGGCGTCACAATCTGGCGGCGGCTCTCTCGTGTGCGCCGCGTTTCTTGACGCACGCGCACGCGCCAAAGACGCCGAGGGTACGAACGCGGTGCGCGCACGCGCGCGTGCGTCATCGACGCTGTGTCTCTCGCGTGCGCGCACATCCTCGCGCGCAATCGCGGCGCTAAACAATCCATCAATCAATCTGGATTTGATTCCATCAATCCATTCGTCGTTCGTAGACGCCGCGTTGACGCCGACGCATGGGCGCGAGCACGAAAAAACGTCGCGCTCGCGCGCACGTTGACGTCGCGGATGACGTCGCGGACGACGCGCAGGAAAACGCGGGTGAGCTCGCGGAGTTGCGACGGGCGGTGAAGCGGCTCAACACGGGCGAGACGGCGCGGGACGTCGTCGTCGTCGACGATGCCGTCGCCGCGCGCGATATATCGACGGTGTATAGTGAAGTGAATGCGATGTTGCGCGCGTTGCACTTTGAGCGCGTGCGGCGGCGGCGGAGCGGTGCGCAAGAAGAGCACGAGCAGCAAGCGGGAAAGTAGAGCGTAGCCGAATGTGTTGTACTATGAATGTTTAGCGTTATTACATGCGACGAAGCCTTAATCGGTGTCGTTGATTGCGCTCTTTGGCGCGCCGACGGCGACGCTTGAGCTCGGGGTGAGTGGAGAATCGATCCAATCCTCGGCCGCGACGGCTTTGGTTTTGACGACTGGAAGCGGCGGAGGCGGCGCGACGTGTTGCGCGTGGACGCGTCTCGGTGAGTTTTCCGCGCTCGTGGGCGCGCTTGACGCCCCACCGGTGGCACCGTCGTTACCCGCAATGGGTGACCGCTGACGCGAACTAGGTGAACGCGGTGGTCGATTCCAGCCGGTGAGCGCGCCGTCGGCGCCGTCGGCGGTGGGAGCCGTGTTGACGCGTAAATGCGACATTCGAAGCGCCTGCGCGCGCGCCTGCGTCTCTCGCTCGTTACGCTTGGCTCGTTCGAGCGCTTCGCGGTCTTTATCATCTAAATCCGCCGTCGGTGTACTCGCGAAATCGTCATCGCGATGGTCGGCAAAGTCAAACGCGCTGCCAATGTCGGACGCGATGTCATCCGAAGGCGCGGCGTACGAACCAAAGTTCACATGCGACGGCTGCGCTTCACTAAACACGCTCGTCGCATCGCTTTGCGCGTACTCGCTATAGTTGTCCATGTCAAAGTCGTTATCACGCATCTTTTTGTACTTGCGGATGGCTTTTTGTACGTCCCTCGACGTCGCCGGCGCCGGGATGTCCAAAGGAGCAAACGTATCCGCGTTCTCGTCGTCGTCGTCCTCGCCGACGCTAAAATCCATCCCTCGCGCGGTATTCATATCGTAAACTCTGCTCCCTGAGGTACCATCAAGCGCTGTCCGTGCCGCCATTGTTGCAGACATTGTCGCTGCCGCAACGCTACTACTATTTGAGTGCGTGCTCGTCTTGAGCAATCCAGCGCGTTCCTCTGGAGCCGCCGCTCGGTATCGCGCCGCGTTCGTGGGTCCACATTTATCGTCCCAGCTCCCAGCCGCGACGTACGTGCTGCAGGCAACGATACCGAACCCAATGAGAGAAACAAAAGAAATCGTCCCCACGCCTGAGCCGCCAGTCGGCGCCCAACGCATGAGCTCCAACGACGCGCGAAGCAACGCGAGCACGAAGAGCGACTCAAACACGACTTGACGAATTTCAAACTTTGTGCACGACCCTTCGTGTTCGATGTCCGCCATCTCGACGTCGACGTTGCCAACTTTGGGTGTTCTGTGATAAATCGTCGCTGAATCTTCATCGGGGTAGGTTAACCCGAGAAATCCTCGCGCGTAGCCGATGGTGTAGACTATGACCATGCCGAGCGAGTACACGGCGTGCGGGACGACCCAGGTGATTCTACTAATCGTCGTGCGCATCGAACGCACGGCATCGCCCGTGGACGTCGGTGGAGACGTAATATTTCGCTCGACGTCGGCGACGGCAAATGTATCTGCCTTTAAGAAGACTAATATGGGCACGATGTAGATGAACGCGGCGCCGTGCATGACGCGTTCGGCGTTGCCGAGCCACACGCCTTCGACGATGAGCTCAGGTAAGACCAATAACCACACCGCAAAGAGCACCCACTGCGCCGGTCGCAAAAGTGCGGCGGCAAACCACAATCGCGCCAAGTTGCCATTCAAGAATCCAACGCTAATGTTGCTCGAAATACCGTTGAATGAGTTGAACAACACGCTCACAAAGTGCCGCTTGGCGAGGTACGCCCACGCCCACATCCATCGCAGTTGCTGACTTTTGTACGCACTCAACGTCGAAGGCAACTCGGTTTCGACAACTACGTCCGAGCATGTTTTCCCCCGATAGCCCGCAATTCGCGTTTTGATTGACATGTCGTATCCTTCGAGTGCGATTAAACTTTGATCCCAACCGCCGACGGCGCGCAAGGCAGCGGCGCTCCACGTCGCCCCATTCCCAGCCTTCAACACACATCCGAACGCGCGCACGTACGCTCGATTTCCAACGACCGTCTCCGCTTCTTCCTTAAACGCCTGGTGCATGGTTAAGAAATTCTGCTTCGCGTTACGAAACCCAACGCTCGGTTGCACCACGGCGATTTCGCTCCTCCGCTCGCCTCGCTCGTCGTAAAAATACGGAATAATCTTCTCTAAATAATCCTGCCCCGGCACCGCATCGGCGTCGAGCACGGTTATAAAATCTGCCGCCGTCCGTGTGCGCCCGTATTCCAACGCCGCCGCCTTTGTACGCCGAGCTTTACCCCGTAGCATTTTATTCACTCGCAACACGTTGCACACCACGCCTCGTTCTCGCCACTCCGCGCACGCGTCATCCACCACCGTCCGCGTACCATCCTCACTATCATCTAGTATCTGTATCTCAATCGCATCTCGCGGCCAATGGAGCAGGCACGCGACGTCCACCGCGCGTCGCGCGCTCGAAGGCTCGTTAAAGAGCGGTACTTGCACGCAGACGAATGGCGCGCCTCGCGCGGGCGGCGTCGTCGCGGGACGTCCGCGTTTCACCCCAATTACGCGTTCTAGCGCGCTCAGGATGGAGTACGCGAGAAATACATAGAGTGGAATGTGCGACAGCGCCAGGGCGAGGTAGAATCCCCCGGTTTCCACGGCGTGTTCGGCGTCATCCATGGCTATGAGCAACGCGCGAATCAATCCAATTCCACTCTAATCGGTACTCTATCGTGTCCTATCGTTCGCGTGCGTGGGATATCGCGAGATGTATGGGCACACACGCGTAGATGGAATTGTGTGTGCGCCTCTGCGCGCGTCGTCGTGCGTGCGCACGCGTCGTAAAGTGACGCAAGTTTTGGGAGCAAGCACCTTCGGGTGTTGGGGACGCAGACAGACAGACGCGTACTTCGTGTTGTATATATTACGAGCTAAGTGTGCGTATTACTACTACTATGCGTATGTGTGTGTTAAATCAATTCGTCGTCGTCGTCGTTGTCTTCGTCGTCGTCGCGGTTGCGGTCGTCGGCGATCGGCTGTTCGGCGTCGCGTATGGCGTCGAAATCGCTTAGCCGCTCGATGATGGCATCCGTGCGCTTCTTTTGCTTCTCCGTGACCACCGGTGAGGCGTCGCCGTCGCCGCCGCTATGTCTATGAGTTGCACGATTCTGTGCGCGACGCAAAGAACTGGTGATCACATGCAGCGTGCGCTCGCAGGCGCGCGCCCGGTCGGCGACAGACCATCCAGATGAAAAATCGAGCGTCTCGATGAATCGCGTAAACATCTTTCCAAAGTCACGCCCGATCGCCTCTGTCGGCGCACCATCCTTGGCCACCGCTGAGTGATAAATAGTGAGACTTTTGCCCACCGCGGCGTGGCCATGCTTGGTGACGAACCACCTCAACGTCGGCAAGAAGACTTTTTCAAAGTGCCAGGCGCGCAAATCCCAAATGAAACCAATTTTATCGAGGTGCTTAATCCGCGCCTTTGCGAGCTGCGGATCCCGATCGCGGAATCGCAAATGTCGAATCTGCGCCACCGCTGCACCGAGTTCGAATCCACGTAAATGCGGCATGACAATCAGCGGGAAGCGTTCTTGAACCTTTGACGGACGCCACGCGTCTTGAATCGTTTCGCCAAAGACGAAATCCGCCGGCACGTGCAAATGTCCTCGACTACGACGAAACACTAGTAAACCCGTCACAACTTTTTGGCGGAAATAAAACTCCTCATCGTCCCACACGAATTCAACTCCATGAAGCGCATCAAAGCGATCGGGGCGACCGTCAATAAATGTTCCTTTGGCTCGGATGTCGTTGACGCGTTGGCCGAGCGCGTACCCTCTATTATACGGCTTCAATTTATTCGCCGCGCTATACGCCTCTTCCTCCTTAGGCGTCTCATACCCCGCTGGTATGTTATTCTTATCATGTGCTTTGATGTAATACCGCAAACTCGGAATAACTTGCTTGTAAAATACCCAATCTTCCGAGTCCCAAGCAAACGTTTCACCCGTCGCCGCGCCGATGGCATCCAACGCCGCCAACCGCGTCGCATCACCGCGCACAAAATCCCCGCGCTGACGCATGCGATCGACGCGCAACCCAAGCTTTGTGCCCGCCATCGCACCTTTCGCATCGCTCGGCACGACGTACGCGCGCGGAACGTTCAAGTGCCCGCGCTCGGCGTAAAACGCCGCCAGCGCCGGAAGCACTTCATCCTCAAACGTCACGTCCCGCGCCGCCGATCGCGCGCTCGCGCGCTGCGCGCGTACATCCTCACGCGCTTCGCGCACGAGCGCCTCGGGGGCGTCATCCGCGCGCGCGCGCGCGGCGTAGCGACGCGCGCGTTCGGAGCTGCGGTGCGCACCGTGACCACTCGATGCGAAGGACACGCTCGCATGGCGCGCCGCCGACGCCGCCCGACGCGCCGCGTGCGCGCGCGACATCCCGTACACCGCACGTACGACCGCGAGAGCGCGCGCGAGCGTCCGTCGCGGCGTCGGCGGTGGCGTCGGACGACGATGAATGACGCCGCCGCCATCGATGCATCGATGTAAATCAATCATCAATCGTCACAGCTCCGCGCGTCGCGCGCGGTGGCGAGCGACGTCATGCGCGCGGCGACGCAGATGACGATGATGACTGCACTTTTCCGTCGCGCGCGCGGCGTCGTCGCGCGGTGTGCGTCATCAGCGCCGCGCACAACGCTGGTGTCGGTGCACGCTGGTCCACCAACGGTGCGCACGGCGCACGCCTCTCGCGCGCGCTGCGTCGCCGTTCGCGCGCGCGCGTCGGCGCTGGGCGAACGAACGAGTTTGGTGCTATCGCTCCACGCGCGACAGGTGCGGAATTTAAGCGCGCGTGGGCGAGGGTACGACGATGATGAGCTCTGGGACGATGATGCATTTGAGGATGAGGACCCGTACGCGGAGGACGAAGACGACGATATGGATGACGATGCGTACGAGGACGAGGACGACGATGACGACGATGAGCCGATGTTTTCATCTGGTGCGTCGCGCGCGGATGTCCTGCGGTCTATCGCGGCACCGCGCGTGAGAGACACGCTGCCTTTACCGCCCAAGGGCGCGGATACGACGCCGCCTCGACCGGTGACCAAGGATGATGTTTCGATCTCCTTTGCGCGCAGCGGTGGTGCGGGCGGGCAAAACGTCAACAAGGTGAACACAAAGGTTGATATGCGTCTGGACGTGGCGAAAGCGGTGGCGGATGGATGGCTTCCGCAATGGTGTGCGGATCGTTTAGTCGTCGCGGAGAAGAATCGCGTCAACGGCGCCGGCGAGCTCGTGGTGAACAGCACGAGGCATCGCACGCAGAGTCAGAACATCGACGATGCGTTGGAAAAGTTGCAGTCTTACATTAATCGCGCAGCAAAGCTCCCGGGCGCGAAATCCGACGCAAAGAAGAAGAAAAAGTTGGAAAATCAAGTCAAGCGCTCCAACCAACGCCGGCTCGACGACAAAGCCAAGTCGAGCGAAAAGAAATCAAATCGTAAATCCGGAAAGAACATTAAAAACTTTGACGACTACTAGCCCGGTTGTACAACGCCACACACACTCTATTTACTATTTCCGCATCGCGCGCGCGCTTTCGTGCGCATCCGCGTCGTCAAACGACGCCAAAACGACGACAACCGCGAAAAAGCGCACACCCCATGTGTCACTCGCCTTATCCTCACACGTCGCCGCACCACGCGCGACGCAGGGCGCCATCGCGCCAACGCCGCGAACGCACGCGCGCAGAACGAGCGTGTGAACCGCCCGCGCCGCGTCGACGCGCCGACGCGCGCCGCACGCGCACGGCAGCGCCGCGCGCACGCGACGACCGCGCCGCGCGCTGCCGCGTCAGCACCGCGGCTGCGATGAGCTCTCGCGCGTATTCGCGCTCGCCATCGCCCGAATGCGCGGTGGAAGACTCGGCGGAGTATTGGAATAATCACCACTACGCGCCGCACGCGCGCGCTGGGGCGCTGGGGGCGCAGGGCGCGGGTAAAGGCGCGAGCTGGGCGCCTCGGCGGTCAGCGAGCCCAGAGGTCACGAGCCCCGCGCGCGCGTCTTTCGACGCTCCCTCGCGCTCGAGTTCGCCTGCGCTCGAGCACGACGTGGTGTTGAGCACAAATGAGTGTTTGTGTGCGACGACGATCGCGGCGATGTGCGTGCAGGTGTTTCGTGGAGTGATGACGACGCGAGAGATGGCGCTCGGCGTGCTCGCCATGTGGGCGACGTCCCTCGCGGCGCGTTCTGCGTTCGGAAATGGGATTTCTATGGATTCAAACACGCCTCCGCCCGATCGAGTGGTGTTACTAGTGATTAAACTTGTGTTTACTATCGCGCGGTGGGCGGTGATGACGCTCGTTCGCGCACCTTTGAAGACGACGGCGACGTTGCACCGCCGAGCGTGGCATCGCGCGGTGGACGAAGGCTGGGACGACGACTGCGCCGCCACGGTTGCGGCGAAAGATTTAGCCGATGACGTGCGTGAATGCGTGACAAATAAAGATTACGAAGACTTTGCAAGAGCCATCGCGAACGATGAGGGCGAATGGGATGTGATTGCGAGCGGTAAAGTGGGCGCGTGCACGTACCGCATGCTCAGAGGCGTCTCCGCCGAAGACCGCGAGGCGATGAAGACTGGCATCGCAAAGTTCCGCACCGAAGTCCTCATGGCTGGTGTATCCGCCGACGTATTGTTCGACGCGCAGACTGACTTGCTCGGGCGGCAGGAGTGGGATTCCACGACGTTACATCCGACGCAAGTTGAACGCGAAGCGCGAGCCGAAGGTCACAATTTCGCGGCGCGCGACGTCGTGTACTGGCGTTTACGCTACCCTCGGCTCATGGCCCCGCGCGATTACATCGTCGCCCGACGTCAATGGCGTGACTCGAAAAATAGCACACTAACGTGCATTTGTCGGGACGCGTTACCGGCGCCATCGGCGTTGAATGCGATGAAGGCGCTCCAACGCGGGATGGGATGCCAAGCCGTCGACGTCAAACGCATGTACAGCGCGGTGATGGTTGGACCGAGCGCGGACGTTAATGGGAGTCAATACGTGAGCATATATTACGAGGACCCAGGCGTGCCGCCGAGAATTGCGCACATGGCGGCGGCGAAAGGGTTGGATCGGTACATGGCGACGTTTGAGCGGGAAATTCAGCGTCGGGCGCGGGCGGGGACGCGAAGAGATTTGAGCGACGTACCGCCGCCGCCGAGCGTGGAGCGGGACATGGCGAGCGTCTCGTTCACCACTGGGCGCGTGAGCGTACCGCAGAGTGATGATGAGGGCGACGATGGCGATGATTGTCGCGGCGGCGGTGGCGCGCCGACGGTGTTGGATTCGACAAACGACCCGGCGAGCACGTCGCCGCATTTCGCGCCGACAAACGCCAGTCGCGAGTATCGGTTCCGCGGACACGACGGTTTAGGCAAACGACAGCGCATTCGTCGGCGCATCGGACGATTTATTCGTATCATGCAGGATTTAGTTGATCCTAAAGCGTCGCAGCGACAGGCGGCGTTGTTTGTGGATGAAGACGACGACCAGAGACATTCCGTCGAACCCATTCGAGGACGAAAACGGCGTTGGCTAAAACGAGCGGCGTTCGGTGCGTTAGTCTGGATCTCGCGCGGTGGCCGAGGCGAATAGCGAAACTATGTTATACTAATAATGAATTGATGCTATGCCTTCTACGCTATGATGACGTCGCAATCGATGCCAAACGCGCGTTTAATGGCGGGCGCCACGACGGATTTACGTTTCCATAAGAAATTCAAATGTCCACCGTCAAAGTCGTAACGCTCATATGCGTCACCAACTTCGGCGCCACCAGCGCCCGACATCACACGCAACGCACGATCGATGCCTTCATTCGAGCTCACGCCAACGAAACGATCGCCCTTGGCGGTTAACACGACAGATTTCGTCACCGAATTCGCGGCGACGAGACCTTCGACGCCGAGCTCGCGCATCTCGTATAGCATTCTCTCTCGCGCCTTATCGTCATCATCGCCGCACTCGCGCGCTAAAATATCCCACGCCACGCGCTTGCCGATGCTCCCATCCACGAACGGCGTTCCATCGCTCGGACCGGCGACGCAACATACGCCGACGTCCCCGCCGACGTCGGCTCGGCTCGCGGCCAACGCGCTCGCGGCCAACGCGCTCATCGTTCCTCCGAGCGATATTCCCGCAAACACCCAATCTACGTCACACGTGGAAGCATCTTTTGCATTCTTCACGACGTCTGCGTGCACCAGGCGCGCCAAGAGCATCATCTCCACCGGCGTGACGCTCAACTGAATCTTCGCATCCGCCACCGTGCGTAACACGTGCGCGCTCTGCGCCGACGGCTTTCGATCGCCGTAGTACGCAATCGTCGGCACCACGCACTCGATGCCATCCGCTAATAACTCACGCGCGATACCCGCGCGGTACCACTCGGTCTGGTCGCCCGTGCACGGGAGCAGCACCGCGACGCGGCGCTTCGTCCCGACGTCTCGACGCGCTGGCGAGAAGCGAGTAAACGACACGCGGGCGCTCTCCGGCGGTAAAGCATCCGCGAATGGCGACGTAAAATACCCCGAGTCGCGTATGTATCCATCATCCACGACGTCGCGCGTGATCCATGTGAGCTTTACGTCGCCGATAGTCGCGTCGCCGCTGAGGACCTCGCGCGCTCTGCTCGCGACGCGTGACGCGACCGCGACGTCGCCCCATCCGTCCGTGAAGAATCTATACTTTCGAGGCGTGATGTAAGCACCGATGAATTCAAAAATATGGTCAGCCAGGGCGGACATGATGGGCGTTAGAGTTGAGACATGCGCGCGCCGAGGTGTGGAGCTATTTATAACCGACGGCGCCAAGAAACAAACTACTGATTCCCGCGACGTTCTTCAAAGAGCGTACGGGATGTGCTATGTATGATGCCACCACCGAGACACACGTCGTCATCGGGAGCGTAAAAGACGACGGCTTGGCCGGGAGTGACGGCGCGCTCGGGCGACGCAAACGTGACGAGGAGCGTCGGCGGCGCTCCCGAGGCGTCGGCGCGACTGTCGTACGCGGTGGAAAACGCCGATGGGACGAATTCTGACGACATGGATTGCGTGTGCGCGTCGGTCTTACCGATACTCGCGCCGTTGTACCCGTCACGCCGGTGTGCGGTGAGGGTCACGGGCGTAAGTTGAGCGGCGTAACGCGTCTTGGCGCGTAATTTCGTGACGCCGGCGGGCGGCTCGCCGGCGACCCAAAACGGTTCCGTCACCAACGCTGATGTCGAGAATAAAGCCTCATGCTCGGGCCCACTCGCAACATATACGACGTTACTCGCCGTATTTTTGCCCACCACAAACCAAGGCTTGGCGGCGCCACCAATCTTTGCCCGCTGACCGACGGTGTACGACGCCAATCCTCGATGCGCTTCGGCGCCCGGCACGACGCGCATCGTCTCGACATCCACGAATTCTCCCGCCTTGCTTTCAACGTACTCGCCAATAAACTCTCCAAATGGCCTCCGACCGATAAAACAAATTCCCGCGCTCGAGCGACGTTCGGCGGCGGTAAAATTCAACGCGCGCGCGGCGTCCCGAATGTCTGATTTCAACGCTTCGCCGAGCGGAAAACACGCGCTCGACAACGCCTCTCCCGTCACCGACGCTAAAAAATACGACTGATCCTTCGTGATATCAACACCCCTTAACAGTTCTACCACGTTGTTATCATTCCCTGACCTACGGATGCGTGCATAATGCCCTGTGGCGAGATATTCCGCCCCCAGTCGCTCGCGCGCGTGCCGCAGCAACGCGCCGAATTTCACCCGTCGGTTACACTCTAAATCAGGATTCGGCGTCGCTCCGCTCGCGAACGCGCCCACGAACGGCTCAAACACCTCATGCCAATACATTCTACTAAAATCAACCTCATCCAGCGCGATGCCTATCGCGTCGGCGGTTTCGCGGGCGGATTTCCTATCCTCCACGTACCCGCAGTCGTCGTCGCGTTCGTCAAACCCATCCCAATTGCGCATGAGCACGCCCGTGACGTCGTGTCCGAGCTGTTTCAGCGCCCAGGCGGCGACGGCGGAATCGACACCACCGCTCAGGCCGACGGCGATGCGCGACGGTGCGCGAGGGGCGCCGAGCTCGCAGCGTTTGAGGAGCGCATCGAGCTGCGCCACCGTTGCCGTGGTGCTCGTCGACGTCGTCGCGCTGTGTGCGCTGTATGCGCGCTGACACGCGCGTCGCCACGCGGACATGATGTGCGCGCGATGTGTGGTTAGTGCGCGCGTGCGTGCGGCGTGTCGTCGGGGTCGTTGGCGCGTGACGTGCGCATGACGCGAGGCGACGTGTGCGGCGCGAGAGGCGCGCGCGTTGAAAAGAATGATGAGTGAAGTTGTGACTGACGCTCGTCATCTTGCTGTTAAAAACCTAACCGCTGTTACTACGATTTTACGTCGGTTTTCGCTAGAATAATCCTATAACCGTATCGCCGCGCGAGCGGACGACGGGCGCTTGTGCGCACCCGCACGCGTGTGCGTTTCGTTTCTTTGTGATTTCACCCGAAGGCGCGCGTCACAAATTTACGCCACGGTGAACGAGTTCCACGAGGTCTTGAGGTCACGCTCTTGGCCCTTGAACCAACGCTTGTCACCAGATTGAAGCTTCATGATGTACAAGGTACCATCGCTCACCGTGGCGGCGATGAGCTGGTGGCGTCCACCTTCGTCGCCATCCGCGGTGCGCGTGAGAATTTCATACATGTAGTACGTCTTCCCCTTGGTTTCGCGCGTGAACACGTCAAGCACGGCGGCGGTGGACACCTTGTTCGCGGCGAAACCACCCTCAGAGCGGGTTTGGCCGGCGTACGATTGCACACCGAGCAAGTACCCGAGTTGCTCAAGGTACGCCTCCGGCTTGCCGTAATCCTCAATCTTGCTCTTGGCGGACTTCTCCACGATGACGGAGATGTTCGTCACTTGGTCAAAGTTATCCTCGAAATAGCAATCCGTGTTCGGGAACGGGCGTTCCTTCGTCGGGTTGTACTTGGCCGGGAGCAAGAACGCGTAGCCATCGCCAGCGTACGGCAAGAAACCTATATACATACGCGCGCAATCAATCAATCGTCAGTCATCATCCCTCCATCATCGCTCGCGCTATACACCATATCCACACCATATCCACACAATCATAGGCGTACACCCACCCACACTACGACAACGATGTGCCCCGTGCGCACAAACCATAACCACCCGAGCACGCAACATAATAAACCCCCATCACATAGCCATACACCGCGGTCTACTACGATGAAATCCTAAACCCCAGTGCGCGCGCGAACCAAATCCACATCGCATCGAATCGCCGCGAGATACGCACCCGTGGGGTTGCTGACCTTGCCGAAGACGTTCGCGGAGTCCCCGTACGCGGCGCGCGCGGGCTTGGCCAAGGATAACGCCGCGGCGCCCTGTGCGTGCGATGCGAAAAAACACAGGCGCGGTGACGCCGGATGGATGGGTGTCGTCAGTACGAGGTTGAGAGTGTGTGTGTGTCGACGAGCGCGCGCCACGACGCATTGGATGAATCGGATGGATGCGTGGCGCAACGACCCGCGATCATCGGCGCGCGCGCGCGCCGATCGCAACGCGCGCGGGTGCGCGACCGCGCTCTGCGATGCGCGACGCGCGCGCATGCGTGCAGATATTTTCACGCGCATATATCTATCGCATCGCACTCGCGCGCTCGCGCGCACGCGAACGCCGACGCGTGCCGCCGACGCGCGACCGATCCCGATCCGATCCCCGCGATATCCCATCGCATCGCATCGCATCGCATCGCATCGCGTGTACGTACCGCGAACGCGCTCAACGCTTCACGACGCGACGACGCATCGGCGCTGGCGACCACGGTCGCGTGGCGCGCGGTGCGCGTGGCTTGCGCGCGGCGCGGCTTGAGCGCCGCCGCGCGCGCGGTGAAGGAGGACAAGGTCACGGACGACGACATCTTCGGGCGCGTGCGCGAGTATGGCGCGATCGCTCGCTCGATCGTCCACTCGCGTGGAGACGACTTCGAGGGGGGTCGTGGTCCTGGTCGCGATCGGTCGATGGAGGCGTTCGGACATCCGGCGCGTGTATGCGTCGCACGCATCACTGTTGTGCGTGCTGTATATGGGGGTATGGGTGTACGGTGTATGTGTCGTGGGTGCGAGAATTTATATCGCATGCGCGTGCGCGCGCATGGGGACGGCGTGGGGTGGAGTATGGGGCGCGTATGGGGGGGACGTGGGTGTGTCCGACCGACCGATCGGTCGACCGACCGGGGTCTCGCGACACCGCCGCATCTGTCGTTGATCGATCACTCACTCAATCGATCGATCGATCACTCGATCGATCGATCACTCAATCGATCGATCGAATCGAGATCGATCGATCAATGAATCGTCATCAAACGCGCGGCCATGTGGCCATTGCGATGCGCGCGCGTCGCGGCGTCGCGGCGCTCGTGCGTGCGCATGCGTCGGCGCGCGACGTGCGTTCGCCTCAACACGCGGCGTCGGTGACGGCGGCGGCGGCGGCGGCGCGCGGTGTGGGCGATGGGGCGACGATGCGGTCGGGGGCTCGGGCGACGATGCGGCCCATCATCGCGCGCGGGCTCAGCGGCGATTCAGCGCGCGGGACGCGATTCAGCGCGCGGAAGATCGTGAAAGGGTTGACGCGACGCGCGTTGTACGATGTCGTGCGCGATGTTGGGGCGTATCATGAGTTTGTGCCGTTTTGTAAGGGGTCTCGGGTGACGCCGAGGGAGACGTGGCGCGTCGCGCGGGCGCGGGCGGAGGATGGCGAGACGACGTCTGTTGATGGGCGGGAGTATTTCGAGGCGGATTTAGAGATTGGGTTTACGGTGTTTAATGAGAAGTATACGTCAGCGGTGACGTGTGAGGCGCCGAGGATGGTGCAGGCGCGGAGTGTGAAGAGTGGGTTGTTTGAAAATATGACGACGACGTGGCGGTTCACGCCTTTGGATGGCGACGAGGACGAGGACGAGGAGGGCGGACATGCGAAAGGTGATGACGCCAAAGCGCGTGAAGTCACGGGTGGTGGTGTGATTGTAGATTTTGAAATTGATTTCCACGTGCGCGATCCCATGCACGCGGCGGCGGTGAGTATGGTGTTTGACGACGTCGCCAAGAGCCAAATCAACGCGTTTGAAAAGCGGTGCAAACAGCTCGCGCTCAACGCCGCGCGCAAGACGTGAGCGATGGTGCGACATGGGGCGACATTTATGACACAGTAATATATCTATAGCAATATTCATTTCCATGACAACGCACGCGCGCGCGCGCGCGATCGCACGAATGAATCTGAATGATTGAACGCGCATCTGAATCAACCTTTCTGATTGACGAAATTGATCGAATACGACCCCGTGGCGGGATCCTTTTCCGCCTTGAAATTATCCAGACTCAGCCCGAAATTCCCAAGCAATGAATTCCCTAAATTTTTCATCGTCGTAATGACTTCTTCTTTCATTTCCTCGCGTTTAGCGTCGACGATGGGCGTTAAACGCGCTACGGCGTCGCGCGCCGCGACATCCGACGGCGCCCGCTCGAGCACGCGCTTATAATCATCCAACGCCCCTTCAACATCCTCCAACGCCTCTCTCGCCACCGCGCGTCGCGCATACGCTTTTGTATATGCACCATCAATCGCTATGGCGCGCGTGGCGTCCGCGGAGGCGCGAGCGTAGTCGCGTAATTTAAGAAAACACGCCGCGCGATTGGCATAGTACGTCGCCGCGCGCGCATCCTTTTGCTCAACGCCCTCGCCCTCGCTTGTGCCGCACTGACGCGTCACCGCACCGACGCGCGATGTCGACGCATCCACCGCGTCGTCGACCGCGCCGACGCAGCGCAACGCGGCGGTATACGCCGTGATAGCGTCTTCGTACGCCCCGCGCGCGAAGCACTCGTTTCCAATCATCTTTTGCGCGTCACCCGCCTCGTGCGTCGCCGCGCGCGACGTGCCGACGTCCGCGTCACCGTCGCGCGATGCGATGTCACGCGATGCGCGCGATGACGCCGCGCCGGCGGCGGCCGCGACGTCATCGTCGACGTCATTATGCGATTCAATCGTCACCATGGCGCGCCAACGATTGCCGCCAATCACTGACGCGCAAAAGGTCAATGTGCGCGCCCATTCGTGCGCTCGCGTGACGCAGAGATGTTCGCCGAGAGTGCGTGCGGGGACTTGACGCGCGACGATGTCGTCGAACGCGCGTTGGCGCGCGTAGAGGTGCGTGAGCCGTCGCGAATGTGTGCATTGAAATGTGTTCCGCAAGTTGACGTGTGTTCCGGTGGACCGTCGAGTTCGCGCGCGTCGCGGCGCTCATGCGCGCGTACTGACCGTGAATGTGTACTCGCCGTGTGTGTGCGTGTGTGTGCTGTGCGCAGGATGCGTCGCTGCTGACGAATATTCGTGCGGCGCTCGCGTTGATTGAGAATCACGGGCGCGAGACGTCCTCCGCGGAAGCCTCAACCGCGTACGTCGTACCGCGCGCGGCGCGCGAGCGCATCGCGCAAGAAATTGCGCAGGCGTTAGCAGAGTATGATTCGACGCTGCGCGCACCGCTGCGCGTGGTGGCGCTCGGTCGATCAGGGGTTGGAAAGAGCCACGTGTTGAATCAATTGTTGAGCGAGCTCGCGAGTCGAACGAATGAGCGCGCGGCGTCGGCGTCGAGGCGTGAGGTTGTAGATGGAGAAAGTGGGAGCGCAGATGATGGATTAACGATTGTTCGGGCGATTGATCACGATGAGGCGGCAGAAGAGCGCGAGGCGGACCGAACGCGCGCGTTGGAGGACGAAGGCGAGAACCATGTGAGCATGGCGGCGGATGCGAGCGTATTCGCTCCTCCGCCGCCTTTAGATCGCGATAAATCACGCGTGGTGTACGTACCGCGGCATATGAAAGGTCGCGCAATTGCTGGTGAGGCGGCAAGGTTTGCAGATGAAGCTCAGATTCGAAAAGATAGGATTAAGGAGCTTTCAGCAAAATTGTCGAAGAAGAATGCGAAAAAAGTCAAACCGAGCTACGCGCTGTACAAGGAGGAAATGGAAGCAAAGGCGCGCCAAGCCGCCGCGAAAGTCGCCGAGCAACGGAAACGCGAAGAGTATGAGCGCATCATTACGGAGTACGAGATACCAGTTCGGGATCGCCCGTTCAAGCCACCGTTAGTTCCCATTGACGAATTCTTGAGCGATTCGTCGCGTGCGCCGTTTCTTCTTCCCGAGGGCGATATATTAGACACGACATCTGTCGCGTCTTCGGTGAGCACGTCTGATGCGTTTAGAGTAACGTTGATTTATTTCTCCGAGGAGGTTGTGAAGAAGCACTTGCATGCGCTGAATCACGCCGCGAGAGAAGCCCGGCTCGTCGCCGAGCATCGTCCACATTTGGGATTTTTTGCAGACAAGTTTGCAAAGAACGAATTACAACAGCAAGGCTTGAACGAGCTGACGCTGTTGGATTTCGCATCCAAGCCCAAAAGTAGTGATGAGAGTGACGACGATGATGATACTTACGGCTTGCCGTCAGTCCTTCGCGTTGCGTGTGCGATGGTTGGACTCGACCCGAACCGGTCGTCGCTCGACACGGTGGAAGAAGCAGAAGTGGCGCTCCCAGCTGAGTACATCAAACGTCTTGGAAAGCGCGTGACATTCGAATACCGACCAGAGGGTAAGGAATGTGTAGATTATAGCGATGAAGAAACATTTAGACGTGGGTTGATGGCGACGAAGCGAACATTAGTGACGCAAACGCACATTTCAGCGGCGTGCTGGGGATTGTTGCGCGAAGTCAGAGTAGAGATTCCTGTGCCAGAACATAAACGAGGTTTGGTTTTAATCGACGCCCCCGGGGCGGGTGATTCAGATCCGGCGCGTGATCGTCATTTAGTGGCTGCGTTACGTAACGCTGCCGCGGTGATTTGCCTTGGCGACGCGCGCGACGTCACGGGAGACATTGTTCGCGCGCTCCACAAGAGCGGTTTCCTTCAGCAACTCACCATTCGTCCAGCGACGAGAAGATTTATCAACGCCATTCAAGGTGATCGCGTGTGGGGTTCCACACTCACGACGTTCAGAACGGCGCAGCAACTATTAAGAGAACGGCTCGGCAAAGATATGAGCTTAGAGGACTTTATGCAGCATCAGCCACCGAAACGCGAGGATATCCAATGGGCAGTCGATCACGTCATCCGCGAAAATTCTTGTGTACTCGCAGATATACGACGCACGGAACTATTATCCATGCTTACCGATCCGAATGGTAGCGTGCACGAGCTTCCGCAGGTGGCGAACGCCATCGGCGTTGTGGCTTGGAAATTCCTCGAAATTCGGTCATCGTGGGCCAGAGTCTTGGACGCTTCAAAGATCGACGTGCAAAAAATCACGGGTCACGGGTCGTTGTACGCAGAACTCGACGTGTTGAAACAAGCGAGAAAACTCAAGCTCGTTCGACGCGTCACAAAGCGCGTGCATGACGCGCTGAGAGCGTTTTGTACCGCCGCGGGTCCGATGCATGCCCTCCCTGAAAGCTCGGATGAATCCCTCCGAGGACTTCACGAGAGCTTGGAATTAGCGCTCGGCGAGCGTGGGGAGTATGCGAGTAAAGTGATTCATCGAGATACGATGTACTTCATCAGGCGCACGTGCGCAACGCTGTTTAGTGAGGAATTTAAGGCTTTCAGTGATCGAGTCGCGGGGGAGTGTCAGACGTCCGCGGTGCGCGCCATGCTCAAGGCGACGTTTGCAAATGCGCCGCGTACGTTGCGCGTAAGCGACATGCATCACTTTGCAAAAGATGCGACACAAGTAATTGAGGTTCTGTTTCGAGACGCGTTCTGCTTAAACGCCGATCGCAGCTCGTCAGATGTGCTTTACTGCGCGTGCTCGGCGTTTGTCAACGGCTGGTACAAAACTATCGCCGCCGAAGACGAACAGTCTTTGCATGCTTTCGCGCAAAAGACGCTGATGGATCTGACGGGCGACGAAGAGGATCCAAAGTGTGCAATGGTACGTGCGATAGTGTCTATTGCGGTGGCGAAATTCAAGCTTAGCCCGGCGTCAAAGTCGGCGTACTTGTCGTACGGACAGAAGAAAGAAGCCATTCGAGGTTTACACGCCAAGCTCGTCAAAGACTTGAGCAAAGAACTTTTGACGCAAACCAAAGCTATCAAGGCAGGGATTGTAGGACTGTTTGACGTGGAAGACGTCAAGGACGACGCGTACGCGACGGAAGAGGAAACGGAGAACTTTTTTAATAATTGTACGACGCTCGTGACTTCGTGCGCAGTGACTGTCGCCGATGCAGTCACCGACGCACTGCATGAAGGCATCACAGCTTGGATACAACCCGCTATGACAGCTGGGTCCAAAGATGCAATGAAATCCGTGCAACAGTGTCTCATGCCGTTGATCAAGAAGCAAGTCATGCCAGACTTCCGCGCTCGAGTGGCGAAACGATCCATGCTCACCATAATCAACGAGGACATTGCCAACGTAGAAAAGATCATGTCAGTCACGGCGGATGTGTTAGGATCGGAAGCTAAAAGTGATCCTTCGCAGCTAGAAAAAGCGAAACGACTCGCCGAGCTCTCGCGTATGGGTGACGAGCCGCTTCAGTTGTACAAGTTCAGCGTTCCTATGCCGCCGCCGAATCCGGCGTTTAGAGCACCCGACGACGTCGTCAAGATTGACCTTTCAGAGTTCCCCATACGCATTTACGGGACGAATTTGGAAGTTACGGATGACGTACCACTAGTTCCAGTCGTGGCACCTGTACAACAGGTTATTCCAAGCGCACCTGCAGTTGAAGCGGCCGTTGCTCATCCGTCGCCGCCCGTCGCAGAGGAAATCACTCCCGAGGCGCCGCCTATGCAAATCAAGCTGGATATTCGCATCATTTCTCCTGAGCCTGTCAATGCGCTGAGATCACCAAGCATTGGACGACGTGAAATCGCTGTGCAAACAGAGGACACGCCGTCCGATTCGCCGACGATCGCTGTGCAAACGGAGGACAAGCTGCCCGATTTGCCGACGGTCGCTGTGCAAACAGAGGACAAGCTGCCCGATTTGCCGACGGTCGCTGTGGCGCCAGAGCCCGAGGCGAATATCGTCGAAGCGCCAAAGCAGAATTCTTCTTCAAAGTCGGGCAAATCCGATGTCACTGCGACACCCACGCCGGCGACGAGGCTGAGATTAGATTCATCACACGCGCCTTCATCACAAGCGCCGAAGTCATGCAATCATTGCGGCGACACGTCGTCATCCGTGTGGAAGAAAGGCCCTTCGATTAAACCAACGTTGTGCGTGGCGTGTCGAGACTACCTCGATAAGCGATGGACTTTGCCAAAGCTGACGAGGAAATCGAGGAACAATACGCCCATTCAGAATAATCTCAGGTCGCCGCACGTCGTCCAGTCGCCGCGCCAGCACGCCGCGCCAACGGATGCGAGCGTTCAGCGTGCACCAAAGACAAAGGAAGTCTTATTGTCTCCCGATGTGAAAGACGTGCCAAAGACAAAGAATGGCAGACTTTCGCTCGCAAGGGTTTTGGCCGATAATTTAGACGTCTCCGACGCCGATGATTCACCGGTGCCAAAAGGTAAAATACGTCTCGAGTGGATGCGCGAAGACGGGGAGATTAAATCTATGAAATGGGGCACCGAGGCCTGGAAGCCTTTGAGTAAAGCTGACTCGCCGCGGGAAACCACAATTCGTCCAAAGATTGCGAAGGCGCGCGTTCAGCGACTCTCTCCCGACCCATCGACGACGTTCGGTGGCCCTTCGACGAGTGGCATGAAACGCAAACGTCACATTGAAGACGCTACGGCTGCAGACGCGCGGGTGATTGAAGCGTCAAAGTCCAAAGAGACGGCTCCCGTGACCAACGATACGAATTTTGCCTTTGAGAGCGAAGACGACGAGCGAGACGATGACGACGACGAAGAAGAAGAAGAAGACGCTGAGAATCCGACGAGCGAATCGTCTGACATTGACGCCGCCGCGCCGCAGTCAAAGAAATCACCTTTGGCCGCACTCGACGCCTTGGGCGACGACGACGACGACGAAGAGCGGTGGGTGAACAGATTCGCGAATCTCCACTCACCAACCAAACGTCCACGCACATGAAAACACGCTCTAGCAACACATAGCAAACATTTGTCATTCTATTCGACGAGAATACAGCAACTAACTTTTTAGCCGACGCCCCCTCACAGTTGAGCGCACGACCATCCGCTCGCGCGCACACACGCGCATAATGGATGACGTTATACTCACCACACAGCGCGCCAATGCGCTGTGTATCACCATCAACCGCCCGGCGTCGTTGAACGCGCTGAACGCCGCGTGCGTTGACGCCCTTCGCGCGAGCCTCGCCGACGCCTTGCACAATCCTTCCATCACCACCGTCATCATTCGCGGCGCTGGTGACCGCGCGTTCTGTGCTGGTGGTGATGTCCGAGCCATTCACGCGTTGCTCATCGCCGGCGAACTCGCGCGAGCGACGGAGTTTTTCACGCGCGAATTCATGCTCAACGCCGAGCTCGCGGCGTTCGCTGAAACCAAACCCACTGTAGCGCTATGGAACGGCGTCGTCATGGGTGGTGGCGCGGGCGTGAGTTGTTATTGTAAAGTTCGTGTCGCCACTGAGCGCACGGTGTTCGCCATGCCAGAGTGTGCGATCGGGCTATGGCCCGACGTCGGCGCGGGGTGGTTTTTGCACCGGGACGTCGGCCACGCGTTCGCGGTGTACCTCAGCCTCACCGGTGCGCGCGTGCGCGGGATTGAGGCGAAAATAGTAGGCTTGGCGACGCATTATATCGAGCTCGAGACGTGGGAGCGCGACGTGCAAGGGGAGATTGAAGTTTTAGGGGGTGCATGCGACGCGCGCGACGTCGCGGATGTCATTCGGCGCCGCGAGTCGACGGTTGACGCAACCGCGGTGAGCTACGCCGTGAGCGATGAAGGGCGCGCGGCGATCGAAGGCGTGTTCGGTGATGACCGATTAAAATCAGTGGATGATATTTTGTGCGCGATTGATGCGCGCGAGGCGAATGCGGAATCGGATGTTGAGCGAGCGTTTTGGAACGCGTCGAGCGCCGCCATGCGGAAAGGGTCCCCGACGAGCTTAGCGGTGTCTTTGGAGCTCATGCGCCGCGCCCGTGGGCAATCTTTAGAGTGGTGCTTAGGCACAGATAATGTGCTCATTCGAAAGTTCTTGGCTGGGGAGGACTTTAGGCGCGGTGTTGATGCGATGTTAATAAAAAAGACGGGCGTGCCGCCGGCGAATGGGTGGGCCGCGGCGTCGCCGCGCGTCGTCGAAGAATATTTTTCAGGCGCCCCCGACTCAAAGTTATGAGCATAGTTGTCGTGGTTGCGGTTGTAGTTGCTTGTGATTATGGTTGTTGTAAATTATATACGATGATGGATGTTGAAATTACAGAAATTAGACGCTCGCCTTTTGACTCGCGCGCGAAGCCCATTGCAATGAAGCCTCGTGCACGGCGTCCACGCCTGGCGTTGACTTTAAGCTATTCGCCGCCGCGCGCACCGCCTCACGCTTGGCTTCCAACTCTTCAATCATTTCCTGGGCTGTACGTTCTAACGCCGCCGCTTCTTCGCGTAAAACTTCCGCCTCTTTTCGTTTCGCTTCGGCGCGCGTGTTCCTCGCCACTTCATCCGGCGACCGTCCCGAATACACCACTCTCGACGCATTCGCCGCAACATCTAAATCTGTCACCCCGCGTTCGGCGCACAACGCATCAATTGCATTCAGCCGCGCTTCTACGGCTTCTTCGACGCAAATCGCATCGAATTCCTCCTCGGTGTTGTCGTACACGTTGCGCAACAACTTTGCGTACAAATCAAACAACGGTTCGTGATGCGCGGGATTTAACCCCGGAAACGCACGAATAAACTCCTACGACATCGATAAAACACCAAAGCAATGAGAACATAATCCGCATCCGTCACGCATGCGCGCACACGACGCGCTCGAGCGACGTATACAACGTAAATCTCGCGAGCCAGGGGAACCAACCGACGCGAGCGCGCGAGCGCGCGCGACGTCCCCCAAGCTCCCACGCACCTGTGCCGTCGGCGGCTCCACGCACGCCTTCAACGCATTCACAAACGATCGTTTCAACTCTACGAACCGCGGACCACCCGTCGCAGGCTGCGGTGCGGCGTCATCGACGTCCATGCCGTGGTCTGTGGACATTTTCGAATTCAAATCCAACCACACAAATCGCGAGCTCACGCGCTCGACGATGCGTCTCACGAGCGTGTGCGCGCGCGGTGCGATAGAATTCGATGCGTGTGCTTCACCTCTGCGCGAATCGCGACGAGAGATTGGACGTCGACGGGTGCGCGGCGGCGAATGACGTGCACATTTGCGAGCTGTCACCGCACTGCTCGGCGCGCCATGGATTACATTCTGCGCCCGACAGGCGTGGCGTTCGCGCACACTCACGCGGTGTGGCACGTCACGCACGACCCATGCATTCGTGGCGTCGTCTACGCGTCCTCCGCCGACGGATCCACGCACGTGTGCGTGCGAAAGAACGCTGAAACGACGTCCGAATCGACATCCTGGAGCGCACCGACGATGCTTGAGCGAGCGCACGATCGCGCGGTGCGCTGCGTCGCCGTCTCCCCGTGCGGGCGAATGCTCGCCAGCGCGTCGTTTGACGGCACGTGCGCGGTGTACGTGCGGGCGTCGCCGCAGCACGCGTGGAGGAGGGCGTGCGCGCTCGAGGGTCACGAATCCGAGGTGAAGAGTTGCGCGTGGTCCCCGAGCGGTTCTTTGCTCGCCACGTGCGGGCGCGACCGAACGGTGTGGGTGTGGGAAGCGCACGGGGAAGAAGAGTTTGAGTGCGTCGCAGCGCTGCATGGGCACGGAGGGGATGTGAAGTGCGTGACGTGGCATCCGAGCGAGGATGTGCTCGTGAGCGCGAGCTACGACGAAAGCGTTCGCGTGTGGCGCGAAGACGAGGACGGGGATGATTGGTCGTGCGCGCAGGTATTAGGTGGAGAGAGTGGTGATGGGGGTGAAGGGCATAGAGGGACGGTGTGGCGCGCGAGCTTTGAGCCGAGACGTCGAATGGATGGCGGCGCGGGCGCTCGATGCGTGAGCTGTAGCGGCGACGGCGAATTCGTGGTGTGGAATGGGTCGGGATTTTGTAACACTGAGCTCGCGTTTGGCGTGAGATTCCAGTGTGGGCACGATCAGGCGGTGTTGAGCTGCGATTGGGGGGCGAATGGATTCATCGCCGCGGGTGGTGGGGATAATTCGGTGCGCGTGTACGGCGAAGGCGCCGATGGCGTCTGGCGTCAAGTGGCGTGCATAGAGAACGCGCACGATGATGACGTGAATCACGTCGAGTGGTCACCGCACGATCCGATGGAGTTGATTTCATCCAGCGATGATGGAAGCGTAAAGACGTGGATGTTCGCTGTAGCGTAAAAGACACATTCTTTCAATTATACCGGTAGTTTGGTTTCAGGTTACATTCAGCACAATATAGTCAGTAGTGAACGCCTACGCACCAGCGTGGCATCCGCCTTGGATAAATCGCACATTCGAGCACGTTGCGAAGCATGAATTCGAATACGTCAGTCCGTTCTCGCCGCAAACTGGATCGTATTGTAAGATGCACGCCGAAGCACAAGTGAACCCGGTGCCAAATTTCTCCTCTTCGACGCGACAGGCGCCGGGAACGACGGCGTTTGCGCGACCCATTGCGGCACCTAAAAGCGCTTTTTCGAACGCACAGTTCGCCCAGCACGCGTTTGCGTATGTTCCAGAATACAAGCACACTGGTTCGAACGCATCTTCGACGCAACGGTCTCGACATTGCACCAACGCGGCGCTCTCGACATCTAATTCCACGCTTTTGGGAATGAAACTCATCGGAGGTAAACGCGTCGTTCCTTCCGGCAACAATCGCGCACCATCCGTGCGAGCGACGAATCGATTCGCGTTGAATAACGTCACGAGACTTAGGAATTTAAAGAGCGTAGACATGTCTCGAAATGAAGTCCTCGGTGGGGCGAACTCGGCTGCAAAGAAATCGCCTCGGCTCTACGAACGTTACGCCGACACTGGCATTCTATTCACTTTGCTATTCATCACTATCGCTATTCAATACTCTCGCACACTTCTCTCATAAAATTTGCACTCGCAAACCTATCACCAAAGTGCATGTCGTACCAATGATTCACGGCAACCGTAAACCCGCGCTGCCGAACGCGATGGAACCACATGGATGGCAAATACAACGTCTCCCCGGCGCGCACCTCAACCTCATATGCCGGCGGCGGCGACGTCCCAGCGAACGCGGCGTACGTCATGCGCTCTTCCCCGCCTTCATACACGGGATGGTAATGGCTATCGACGTCAACGACGCTCCATGATACGCGCGGCTCGGCGAGAGACGCGCAGCGAACGCGCCATCGAGGTTTCGGCTCGTCGTCTACAATCTCAAATTTCGCCGGCACGCACGGCGTGTATCGCATCATCGCGTAATCGCACGGCGGACGCAGGGTAAATATTTTCAGCCCAGTCACGACGGTGTAGAAATTCTCATAGTAATCCTTGTGATACGCCGTCTGTGAGCCGTCATTTCCAATCCATAGATTGACGGCGTCTGGCTGCGCGCCCGCGAACGCCTCCGTAGCAAACGCAGGCGCCTCGCCAACATCCTCCTCGTACATCGCGCGCAGCGCCGGGTCGGTACGTAAATTATCATTCTGCATCGACGCGTACGCGCGATAATGTGGGATTCTCTCATCTACCGCTACCCCGTTCTCGAGCGAGCGAAGAAAATCATCCACGTCGACATCCACCGCGCGCGGCTCCACAAACAACCATGTCCCCTCACCGCCACCGTCGTCGTCTCCGCCATCGAACACGACATCGACATCATCATCCAAACCAACGACGCGTGTGCCAGTGTAATACACCGCGGCGTCGCCTCGCCCATGGGGCGCGACGTTGACCCGGATGACGCTCGAGCCGCTCGCGCGCGCGCGCTCCGCCACCTTGTCCACGCTCGACCACGCCGCGTGCGCGCGCCAATCATCCGTCGCGTGCGCACACACGAATGGCATATTTTTCGCGAGATATTCCGTGGCGAACGCGAGCGCGCTCGGCGGTGCCGCCAGTCGAGGCACGTCGCGCGGCGCACAGGCTCTGGTGTCAATCATCGCCTTCAGCGCCGCGGCTTCGACGTCTGCGCGCGTCGTCATCGCTGCGAACGCGCGCGGCGCGAGGGTTGGCGTCGAGCTCCGCGCGCGCGCGCGCGTTCGCGGCGTCGACGGGGGCGCTCGCGGCGCGGAGTGTCGAGATGAGCTGCCGAACCGTTACGACGACACAAACCGCCGCACGAGCTCCAACGCCGCGCGCGTCATCCTTCGTCGCGCGCGCCGCACGACGATCGTAAAAGAGAGCATCGCAACGCACGGGTTCGATATGTCGACGCACGCGAGGCGTCCAGCGGTGTCATCGCGCGCCGCGTCGGTGGTCAACCATCATCACGGCGCAGAGGGGGAAGAGCTCATCGAACGAAACTATGCCACACCCGCGCGCGGTGCCGCCGCGCGCGCAGTCAAGGGAGAGAAATCGCATCATGCTATATTTTCTGACGTCACGGGCGCGTTCGATGACGAATGGTCGGCCTGGGCGATGAAGGGGACGCCGAAAGTGCAACACGCGCCCGCGCGTCGGGCGCCGGACAGCGCGCGCGCGTATCACGGCGCCGGCTCACCGAGTAAAATGAAGTATACTTCGCCGTTGACGCGCGCAAAGAATGGAGAATTTATCGATGCGATTGATGATGCGATTGATGCGGCGATTGGGGCGACGGTGTCATCGATGTCGGTCGTGGGCTCGTGGCTCGGAGACGTGATACATTCGGCGGGAAGTAAAAAGAATGACGACGACGACGGGTATTCGTCCATCGCGCGGCGTCAAGTGATTCGAGATAAGGAGAATATTGGTATGATGACGCCGCCGGGGGTAAAGTCGTTCGGGGCACCACAGGCGAGTAATGCGATGGACATTGAGAGAGAATTGGCGGAGACGCGGGCCGAGTTGGCGGGGGCTCGAGCGCGCGAGCGCGACATGGCGAGCAAGTTTGAGTCGTTAAAAAAGCAAAACTTGGCGTTACAAAAGAGGCAAGTTGCGCGAGAGAATAAGCATGACGAGGCGAACGAAACTATGACGTTAGTGGAGCAACTCAAGGCGCAAGTTGAGGCTTTGATGAGTGAAAAGGCGCAAATGGCGCGCGACATCAACGCGTTGACTCGGGAAAATAAAGACATGCGCACGTTTATGGTGTGTAACGGATTGATCGCGAACGACGACGAAGAAGAAGACGAAGACTTCGGCAATGATGAGAACAACGTCAATTCCATCACTGATGAGGGCGACATGTCCATAGCTTCGAGTGATATCGACGCGCTCTCGACGATGGACAGAGAAGCGCTCGAACGTGAAATCGCCGAGTTGGAAGCATCCTTGAGCGCCGCATCTTCGCCTTAAAGTGTTTAGACTACTGACTTGTATTATTATTATTATCATCATGATTTGTACTGTACTACTGTTACTTAAACGCGATCCTCTTCTTCATCCGCGAAATCCATCGAGACATCCACAGAGCCATTACCGAGCGCGCGCAAATCCAACGGCATCATATCCTGCTCAAACGACGCCGCCACATCGCAATCGTCATCATCGCACGGACTCATGAACTCCGGACCGGCGATTTTTAACGCCAAGTCCACCGTGAGCGGCGTAAGCGCCATAGATAAGATGACGACGACGACGAGGAGCTCGTCGAGGCCCATCGGGAAGAGCGACCCAGTCGATCCCGACGTCGCCTGGCCGAAAATAACAAACGCAAACTCGCCACCTTGGCTTAAGAACGCACCCGCCACGAGAGCTTCGCGCCAGGTTAAGCCAACTGCGGGTCCGAGCGCGGTGACCACGGCTGTCTTACTCGCCATGAGCGTCAATGTCATGACGAGCACGACGGGCCACAAGTGAAGCGCGAGAGGTAAATCAATCGTCGTCCCGATGGTGACAAAGAAGAGCGACAAAAATAATCCCTTGAACGCTTGGAGCTCGCGAATGATGGTGTGCGAGTACACTGTATCGGCAAGGACGATACCGGCTAAAAACGCGCCGAGTGAATCTGAAAAACCAATGGCGCTCGTGGCAAAGCTAAAGCCAAAGAGCACCAATAACGACATGGCGACAAAGACATCGTTGCTGCAGTCAGCTTTGGAGATGGCTTTATATCCACTCACGGCGATAAATCGACCAGCGAATGCCAAGAATCCAAGGTCGAGTAATGACGTTGCCCCACCTGCGGCGAGAAGCGGAACGTCTACGGCGTCGCCACCTTTGCCGATGGATTGTAAAACTGGGAGCAAAATGATAAACGGCACCACGGCCAAATCTTGGAACAACAATACACCCAAAGACGCGGTACCAAACTTCGTGGTGAGCATTTTACGATCGGCCAAGAGCTGCAATCCAAACGCTGATGACGACAGCGAAAGTGCGAAACCAATCACCACAGCTTCCAACACAGACGACACTTGTAACATTTCGTCGTTACCAGGTTGAATGTACTCCAACACCGCCGTTCCGATGGCTGATCCTGCGGGTAAAAGCGCCGCGGCAAACGCCAGATTCACAAACAATACTTGCGTAAAACCTAATCCAAACGCATACTTGGCCAACGACGTCAAGCGCTTCACCGAAAGCTCCAAACCCATCTCAAATAATAGAAATTGAATCCCGAGCTCACAAAATTGATCGACCTCTTGATTTTCGACAAAAAGCCCGAACCGATGAAGCAGCAACCCTATTCCTAAGAATCCAAGCACCGGACTCAACGCAAGTTTTTTAAATAACGGCACGATGACCACCACTGACGCGAGCAACAGTCCGATGTCGATATCCACAGATTTCAACACCTTGGTCCATTCATTTTCATCCAACAGCGCTCCGGCGCCCGCTTCCCGGCGCGTAGCGTCGACAATCGATTCCACAAACAATCCAGGGTCCTCCACCGCCTCTACAAGCTTGCCCGTGGGTAACGCCGTCTCTTCGCGCGCACCGTTGAGTAGTCCCATCATCTCTTGTCCCAACTCCACCCCGCGTTTGACAAACGACAACGGCGTCACGCCGTTCCCATCCGTAATCCTCGGCGACACCATCTCGAAACTCCTCGCCGTCTGATCACCTAAAAATGCCGGAAACTTTACATGCACTGCATCTATAACCGCATGCGCATCGCTGAATGATGGAAAATGAGCCGACGCGTACGACGCCGCGTCGCTCGCGATGGTGACCAACTCAATCCCCCCAAACGCGTGTATCACGTGCGAATCTCCTCTCGCGCGCCCTCGAACGCGCCGTCGCGTCTCAAAACTATGTTTCCCATCGCTCTCGTGCCCCACATTCGCCGCGCCGCGCCTGGTTGACGCGTGCTTTGAAGATAATGCACGCGCGGCGACGCTCGAGCCTGCGCAGGCGATCACCATCGTTC
>JACLAB010011455.1_pt1 | contig 39682 bp, 17 predicted proteins | sample 8027921 | NCBI WGS metagenome assembly JACLAB01 (sample SAMN15725117, study PRJNA655200) | protist metagenome | isolation source: fluorescence activated cell sorting (FACS) single amplified genomes of... | place: USA: West Boothbay Harbor, Gulf of Maine | collected 2000-07-19 | reverse complement strand
GACGCTGTCGGCGTCGAGCGCGGGCGTGGACGCGGACGCGAAGGCGCGAGATGAACTGCAGGCGGGATTGCACTGGGAGTTTTTGCGCGCGCATCCCGAGACGCGGCCGTTGTTGGGGATCACGGGCGCGGACGCGAGGAAAGGATTACCGGGAAACGGCGACGACGACGAGGCGCCGGAGACGGCGTCTATGTGTGGCGTCGTCGCCGCGGTCGTGGCGAGTAAGATATTGAGTTATTTGGACGCGAGTGAAGCCGTCGCAGTGGCGCGCGAGTGCGATCAGTGGACGCACGTGGAGGCGTTGGCGTTGTACAAGCCCGATCGCCCGGACTCGGCGCCCGTGCCAAACGCGTCCGAATACGAGGTTCTTCCGAGCGGGGACGATATGGATGCCGACGACGCGCAAGACGGTGATGAAGATTGCGAGGGTTTCGATACGCACGCGAGACTTTTCGGCTACGACGCGTTGGCTAAGCTGAGAGAGATGTACGTCCTTGTGTGCGGCACGGATTCGCTCGCCAACGACGCGTGCGTCTGCGCGCTTGCCGCCGTCGGCGTCGGTAACGTCGACGTATACGGGGCGAGTGGATCAAAAGTATTTGTTCGGCACGATTGCGAAGTGGACGATTTGTGCGATTTAGACGATTTAGAAACGTACAAATACCACGTCGTGGTTCGCACGAGCGCGTGCGCCACCGCCGACGAAGTCGTCGCCATCGCGAGAGAGGCAAAATCGCCGGTGATTGAAATTACGAGTACGAGCGTGGGGTCGTGTGTTGTGGATGTTAGTTTAGGCACGGACTCGTCCTTCACGCGTGCGTCGTTCTCGGGATGGATGGATGCGCCGATGGCATGCGTCGCCGCACACATCGCCGCGATGGAAGTAGTGCGGATAGCGCAAGACCGAAGACGCGCGACGACGATAGTGTTCGACGGGAAAGGGATATTTACCAAGGCAAGGATGTAAACCGTTGTCATACATGTGTAATAGGCGAATTACTTTTTCTTGTTCCCTTTCTTCTTGTTCGACTTTTTGGCCGATCGTGCCTCCTTCTTCTCTTTCGATGGCGAAAAGACGTCCTTGAAACTCGCAAGTCCACGCTGTAACGGCGAAGCCGCGAGCTTTTGCTGCTTTTTCGCATGGCAGAGCGCGCATCGACCGTCGCATCCATCGGCGATGGGGATGATACCACACTTGGCGCACATGCCATCCTTCGCAGCGCCTTTCGGCGGCGGCGACGTGTCGCCAAAGTTCAAGCTTCGTTGCGGCGTAATCTCACCGATGTTAACATCATCGGATATATTCTTAGACGTCGTCACCGGTGACGGAGGCGAGATGGGCCAAGCGTCCGGTGAGTTCACGTCAGGCGGAGTGATATCGTCGTCTTCGTCGCCCTGAAGATCTCTGAGCTTGACTTGAAGCTCATCCAACTCCGCTATCGCTTTCGAAATCCCCATCGGCGTCTTGCACTCCTCCACACGAGCCATCAGGACGGCCATTCTATGGCTGACATCCTGCATATCACCACTCGCCATACTAGATCCCTGACGTTCGGACAATGGGGTGCTCAACTTTTCCATCATGCGCTCGATTTCGGCGTCACGCTCGAATTCGCCCTCGTGCTCGTTCGACGTCACCATATTCAATGTTTCGAGCATTTCTTTCAACTCGGCTTGTAACTCAATCTCCTGAGCGCGTAGTGCGACGACTTGTTCCCGCAATTCTTCTACCTCGATCCCAAGTTGCACATTTTGACTCTCAGAGTGTCGAAAATTGACCTCTGCATCTTGCAAAGCGTGCGTCGACGCCGCCAACTCTTGGTTTTTCGCGTCTAATTCATCGGTCAACTGCACGTTTCGCGCACGCGCCGTCTCCAGTTTTGCTTCTGCTGCCTTAGCATCCTCGAGCTCGTGCTCAAGCCTAGACTTTTCCTTCACCAACTCCCCATTCTTCTCCGTCAATTCTCGCACGCGTCCCCTCGTCGTCTCCAAATTTTTCGACGCGTCGTTGGCCCGTTCTTTCCATCTCTTGTTCTCCTCCGACAGTTTCCCCTCCTCGCTTACCTGCGCCTTGAGCGCATCGATTTCTTTGCGCATTTTATCGATCCTGCCATTCGCCACAGTCAACGAGAACCGAAGTTTCGTCGTCTGTTCCTTTTCCGCCCTCACCTTTGACGCCGTCTCCTCCCGCTGTTCCTCCATTTCTTTCATCGTCGCCTCCAACGCCGCGTTTCGCGCCTCACTTTCGCGCAGTCGTTCAAGCGCGTCTTCGTGATCGGCGTGCATGAGCGCCAGCTCGCATTCGGCGTCGATACGCGCGCGATGGACGCTTTGAAGCTGTGACTCATTCTCGACCGTTGTCTTTTGAAGCTGCGATTTCGTCGCGGATTTCTGGCGGAAGAACGCCGCGGCGGCACCGCCGGCGAGCACGATCGACGCCATCGCGTGTTCTTGTTGATGACCGCGCGCGCGTTGACGTTGGCGACGGGGCGAGGCCCGTACTGAAGACGGTTGATTACTGTACAACTGATCTTTGTTGAAAGTTCAAAAGGCCGGCGACGCGCGAAGAATTTCTCGATAAAGCAAAATACGAGGCTCGTGCGCGGCGCTCGCGCTCTGCTCGGGCGTCTCTTCGCTCTCGATGGAAAAGAGAGCCTTTTCGTACGCGCGTCGAGCGCTGACGTTGTCGCGCTCGACGTGAATGTAGACGACTGCGGCGCGCGTGCGAGACGCGAGATATTCGTAGGAGACGCGCAGCATGGCTTCCGCGACGCCGCGACCGCGGAATTCGGGAGCGACACAGACGTTGAAGACGTACGCTCGTGGAGGGTCAACGACGGCGAGCGGGTCAAAGCCGTATTGATCGTTGGCGGCGTCGGCGGACGCGTCGGCGAACGGTCGTCGACCGACGAGTATTTCCCCGGGCAATTTCGCCCCCAGATGCACGTCAAGCGTACCCACGACGGCGAGATGCGATTCCGCAACGCTAGTGTCTGCGTTTGCATCGGCACCTTCGTGCACAATACTCCAGCGACGCAAAGCCTCTGCGTCTGCTGGCGTCTCGCCCGTCGTCAAACTCTCTTCGAATCCCGCTCGTCGACCGGAGGCGTCCGTTCTCGCCAACGCTGCGAACGTACGCAGCGAGCGCACGCCAGCCTGACGCATCATCGGTTCTCGCAACGTCTCGCTCGCGATTCGATCCTCCCACCATCGTAACCGCGCTCTGAGGTACGCCGCCGAATCGTCGTCCTCGTCGTACGAAAAATCGTACGTAAAAGTCTCCTCGCGCTCAAACTCATAAAAACACCTCGTTCGAAGCGCCGCACACGCGCGCCCGAGCGCGCGCGCGTGACGTCCATCGCAATACGTCTCACCATCCACGCACTCGTACGTCACCGCGTCGTCGCGATTCGCCGCGCGGCGCGCTTTCGCGTTTCGGCGTCGTCTCGACGCTCGAGCGCTTCCACCACCGCGCCATCCCGACGCGCGTCGCGCGCGCGCCATCGCGCGTCGCGCCTCCATCACCGTTCTCTTTCCGGCGCGCGCGTTTCAATATCCCTTATTCCCGCGCAATCGCGCGCGCATGTCGAGTTGTCCCTTTCGACAGGCAAAGTAATTCGAACGCTTCACCTCGCACTCGCTCGGCGCGTGCTCTGTCCACGTCGGCGACGCGCACTGCTTCAGCGTGTGTCCGTGCTTTTTGACGCACGCCGACGACTCGACGCAATCGAGGAACTCGGCGAGCATGCCAGAGCAGCTCTTCGACATTCGGCGTCGCGCTGTGTTGTCCCGAAGCGCGATGTCCCGAAGCGTTTTCAGCGACGACGACGACGACGACGCGCGCGCGGACGCGTCTGGCGATCGCGCGCGATGGTTGGCGACGACATCGATCGGCGCGGCGCGCGCGGAGGCGTCGTGGGCGTCGTTGACGCGGTTGGATTTGCGAGCGAACGGTTTAACGACGCTCAAGGGCGTCGAGAGTTGCGAGCGATTGCGCGCGATAGACGTGTCGGAGAATCGGTTGACGACGCTGGACGAATTACGGGCGTGTGGGTCGACGCTGCGAGTGGTCGTTGCGGATGGGAACGCGATCTCGAGCGTGAAGGGGCTGGGGAGGGCGATGACGCGGCTGCGGACGCTTTCGCTCAAGTCGAACGCGTTCGCGGACGCGCGCGTGGATGGATTTCCCGCGCTGCGCATGCTGGATCTGTCGGATAATTGCTTGATGGCGATGGTGGATTGCTCGACGTGCGTCGGGTTGCGAGTGGTGGTTTATAGGGAGAATGCGATCGCGTCGTTGGAGGGGATCGAGCGGTTGACGCCGGCCACGATTACGGATTTGGACGTCGGCGGCAACGACTTCGCCGACGTGCAAGAGCTTCGATTTTTGAGGTACTTTCCTCGGTTAGCGAATTTGAGATTTAGGGGTAATCCAATCGATGCGCGCGCGCATCATTATGGATACGACGCGCGGGCGGTAGCGAAATTTTGCGCGCCTTCGTTGCGGACGTGCGACGGCGCCGCGGCGCTCGGCTCGTCGTGGGCTCTCGCCGCGAGCCGGTTGTTTCGAAACGACGCGGGCGAGTTGAGCGAACCTTTGCTGTCGATGCTGAAAGAACAAGCGCCGCCGTGGGTCCTTGGGGAGTATTTGCATAGCGTTTGCGCACCAACGGATTCTATGCTTGGTGGCGGATTTGACGCTCGGCGGCGCTCCTCTGCGGGCGACGAGCAAAGCTGCTCGATGTTTTCGGTATCTTCGTTCGTTCCAGTCAACGCGCGTCGCGAAAACGGTGATGACACGACCAGTAGTTTAGATAGCGAAGACGACGTTGACGCGTCGTTCATGGTCGAAGGCGCGCGACTGTATCCAGAGGACCCGCCGCTCGATCGCACCGAGCATTGGTTATCGCGCGACGTGAGTTCAGAAAGCGATGGCGACGACGGCGACGACATCGGCAGACCCTCGCCCAGTGGTCGCGTTCGATCCACGAATTATGATATTTCCATGGACGCGCTGCGCATGATTTCACCGATTCGATCGGCAACGAAATCGCGTCCCACTCGAGACGCCGTGAGCGACGACGCCGACGACGCGAACGCCGGCGCGTCCTCCGCCGACGAAGACGATGATTTCCATTCGCCAAGAGAAGTATTTGGGTCGACATCCAAATCGAAAACGCCGGAGACGACATCGTCGCGAAAGCCATCGCATTGGTCAAACGTGCGGCTCGTGCGCGCGGCCACTCGCCACGACGAGCAAAGCCACCGCGGTATCGACGACTCCTTTGACAATTCTCCAGATTTGCGTCCGCCGCCGTCGACGGTGAATCGAAGGAGTTTCGCGTTCACGGACGACAGTGAGTCTATTCTTGTCGATGACGGCGATGACGACGAGTTCGGATCGTTGCAAGACGACGATGAAGCCTCGCTTCGATCGTTCATCCTCACCGGCGACGAAGACTCGAGCGGGATTTCCGCCTCGGCGTCGCGATCCGCCAGCGCGTCGAACTTACGCGCCGAGTTGAAATCCATGGTGAACGACTTAGCGCTCGCACAGGATGGTTTAGGCACGCCGCAGCGTCTGCTTAAAGCTCAATCCAAAATCGAACAGATGTTGGCGAGGGTCAAGCGCGATCGCGTTCGCGCCGGCGAGTTTTCCCAATCCGCGTCGTAGCCTCGTCAGCACAACGCGACTCTGGATGGCATCCACCGACACGAAGGCGATGAAAGAAACACCTCTCAGCGTGCTTAGCCGCACCAACTTGGCAAAGTATCTCACTGAGAGACATGCACTCGCGGGAAAGACGTGCGGTGACCAACCTGAATCGCTTCGCGGCAAATGTACGCTGGTTTTGTCTAGCGACTCTTCGTTTCAGGAAGCGTTGAGCAGTATGAACCGGTTCCGCGTCTCTTCGATGCCGTTAGTGCGGTACAAGTCTGGTGCGAGTCGAGATGTCGGTGCATACGACGCGCTGTGCTTTCTATCGAACGGTGATCTCGTGACGACGCTGATCGAGGCGTGCGACAAAGCCGAATTGAACGCGCGGGACGACGACGTTCTCGGTCTCATGGGACGAATGGCGACGATCGGACTCGAGATCGAAAGTCTGCCGCTGAAGCAAGCGAGAACGAAGTGGGATGGGACTGTGATATGGAAGAGCGCTACGGCGACACAATCTCTGGCCGAGTGTTTGGAGCGATGCCTGTATATCTCGCCGAGCGAAAAGCCGGGTGATGTTCGTTTGCGCGCGCTTCCGCATCGCTTCGCCGTCATGAATTCAGACAACGCGATTGAACACATCGTTTCGCAATCGGACATCGTGATGTACTTGCACACCAATCGCGACATTCTCACGCCACTGTTTACTGAAGCCACCGTGAATGAGCTTGGGTTGGCGAGCACGCCGGGGATCGCCTTCGTCGGCGCGTCGACACCGACGATCGAGGCGTTTCGCGAAATGGAGCGTCACCGCGTCGGGGCGGTGCCAATCGTAGACGAAGCCACGCGGACGCTGATTGGGACATTGAGTGAGTCTGATTTGACGCATTTACGAGGAGGCGCTTCGTTTGCCGCGTTAGCTCTACCCGTCGCGGAGTTCCTTCTGCACGCGCACAAACTGTCGGTGTCCACGCCCGCGCAACAATCGGGTGGGCTGTACAACCCAAACACCAGCGCGTTTGCCGCCGCGTTGATGCGGCATCGCGAGAGATTGGTGGTCTCGTGCAGGCCATCGGATACACTCACGGACGTTTTGACGAAAATGGACGTGAACGCGGTGCATAGAGTGTGGGTCGTCGACGACGCCGGCGTGCCGACAGGCGTCATCGCGCTCGCGGACGTCCTTGCAGTCATTGCGCAAATGGGAATGTCCACCGAAGAGGTTGCAAAGCAGCGCGACAAAATGGTGGTCGCGTGATGAGCGCGGGAACACGCGTGAGCAAGACTTTGAATGATTTGATACGAAGGAAAACGCTGTAACAACATGTCTTTGGCACAATCGAGAACGGCGACGAAATCGAGGCGAAGCGCGTGCTCGCGGACACTTTCACGCGCGCGCGCGAATCTCGGCGCACGCATGCGAAGAAATAACATGAATCGTACTCTAAAATTCGTGTTGGCCGTGGCGTGCGCGTGTGCGCTCGTTATTGCGACGACGACGATTTATATTCCTCGCGCTTCCGCGGTTGGCGACACCGTCGCCTCGGGGACAGCCGCTTCATCCGTCGCCTCAGGGACAGCCGCTTCATCGAGGAAACTCTTGACCGCCCCTGTCGGTCCCGCAGGAGTGATTCTTAACGCTATCATTCAGCCAACGACCTTCTTACGCGTCGCACTGCTCATTCTTCGCAACTCGGTGAACAATAACGGTGGAATGGTGGAGGAATTTCTGCAAATGATCTTGACGACTGATCTGGGTTTCACCAAATTCACCAACGTGTTCGCGAGCTTCGCGTCGGGGGTGATTCAGGATTTCAGCTCTGGTGTCACCACGGACACCGTACTCGCGCAAGAGTGGGTCATCGATGGATCTTCGACGCTCGATAACACCGTGTTCAGCGAATTCTTTGCGGGCGGCGCGTTCGGCGGTGAGTATGCGATGCGACGATGCGATTTCGACGACTGACGGTGTGTGCGAACTAGTCGAACAATTCTATGGATTTGGCTTCGAGGTCAGTGGATTAGCCGCGATGGCGATCCAACAGGCATTACAACCCAAGGACACTGAATACGAGTACGAGTACGAGTATGCGGCGGAATCCATCGAAGGCGCGCCCAATAGACGCCGACGGCGATTATTGAGCGCTTCTGAAGCCAGGGCGCGAAAACTCCCGGAAGGTGCGGAGGTCATAACGCAAGTTCAACATCCAGTCGACTTGCGCGCTGCGGCAAAACGCGCACTTCAGCGAAGAAACGGTACGTCGACGGAATCGATCGAAAGACGTCATCTATCTGAAATCGTGGACGTCACGTACGACGACGTTGAGCTTTTCACGACGAATTGGTTCGAGTCTTTTCCCGCGACGCTACCACTCGCTATTCGCGACCGATTCATCGCTTTACTCGAAGAATACGTCGTCGATCCCCAAATTCGTATCAGTTTGGACATCACGGTGGCTTTGGTCGGCGTCGCGACGCCAGGCGTCGGGATCACGACCTACGAAGCGGCGGCGGAGAACACGATTTCAAACCAAATCATATTTCACGGCTACGACGCCGCTATCGATTTCGCATCGTCAATCGATCCCGCGGTGGCCATCGCCGGAAGTATTTCAAAAGGCATCGCCGTGGCCAACGCCATCGACGACGCGACGAAAATCATCGATGCGGTCACGAGCATCGTGAACGAAGTCAATTCCATCGTCGAGAGTGATATCGCGTCTCGCGAGGCCGATGCCAACGGCGAGGTTTCCGCGCAGGGTGGTGGAGACGACGCCAACATGACGTTAACCGAGCGCGTCAAGCGATGGATCCGTCCGTTGTCGAACGACACCGCTGTCGAAGGTCCTCGAGGCGTGGACACCGCTCGAGCGACGCATTTCACAAGCCTCGGCAAGAACACGTCCATAAACGGGGCGGCAGACTACGACGAATACGAAGACGCCGGCGGTGAGGCGCGAGCGAGCGACTACGTGGACTACGACTACGAACCTCTGGGCGCGGTGAGCGGAACGTACGCAGTCGCCGTTTCGCTTATTTTCCTCGAGCAGATCGCACTCAACGGCGGGTCGATCACTGTAATTTAAAATGAATATGCAGGTAATAATTCATTAAAGCGCCTTAACTTCGGCTAAGCGATCGCGTAATCGATCGATCTTGCCGCTCGTGGGAAGTCCGCGCTCTTGTAAGAGCTTGCGCACCGTGGGCGCGTCCATCGAATCGATTTGCGCGCGAGTGAATTCCGACTTGGCGTTCGCCACGGCTTTCTCTCTCTTGTTTACTTCGGCGACTTTTTCGTTGAACGCGTCGTCCATTTCCTTACGGAGCGCCACCGTACGAGCGACTTTGGTCTCTTCGATTGACGCCAAACCGCGCGCCTTGGTCAGCGCCTTGGTGTTGGCGTCGCACACAGCTTCGGATCGCGCGAGCTCGCGCTGCGACGACGCCGTGTCGACGACGGTGGCAACAACGACGGTGATATCGTCCATCTTCCCGCCCAAGTTGCCACCGCCGAGCATTTGCTGAAATCCCCCAAACAATCCCACGGCTTTCGGCGCGCCGCCCTTGTCGGTTTCGCTCTTCGCCATTTCGCGCGCGTACGGCGAGTCGTACTTTTTATCCTCCGCGTGCTTTCTCGCCACCTTCACTAGCGCCTTCGCCGCCGATTCCGCCGCCGACGCCGCGTCCCCGGCGCTCGCGTACGCCGCGTTTACCACGCTCGCGATTTCCTCGTCGAACACGTTATCAAACAGCCCGTCGCTCCCCGCCACGACCACGTCCCCAGCCTCGACGTCGAAACTGTACACATCCGCGTCTCTCGCGCTGTCGCAATCCTTCGCCAACGCCTCGTACGCCAACTGATACGGGCAATTAAAATAATGCTGCCCCGCCGTCGACCCGTACGTCACCCCCCCGCGTCGCACCACTCGGAACCCAGAGTCCCCCACGTTCGCGCACGTCAGCTTTTTCCCATCCAGCGCCACCACGCACATCGTCGCCGCGCCCGGCAGCATCGTTTTCGCCTGCGCCTCGATCGCGATCGCCCTCGGGTCGATCTTCGCGCTCGACCCGAAGAATCCGCCGTCGCCGCCGTCGCACGCCCGCAGTCCCTCGTAGCTCAGCACGCGCGCGTACAGCCCCGGATCGACGCCCTGATCGTTGAACCCACCGACGCCGTCCGCGACGCCGAGCGCGCCGCCGCCGTTCGCCGCCGAGACGCGCGCGAACCACGCGTCTTCGCCGCCCTTCGCCGTCTTGTCCGGATGCGGCAGATTCTCCCCGTGCGCGCACAGCGCGTACCGCGACGCGCCGGCGACGACGCGTCGGCGCGTCGTCGCGTCGCGCACCGCGCGCGCGGGTCTCGCGGCGCTCGCGCGCGGCGCCGCGACGGCGCTCATCGCATCCATCGATCGATGTCGCGTCAGAGAGTGACGCGAGCGACGTCGCGTCCTCGCGCGCCGCGCGCGCGATGCCGCGCGACGCCGACGCGCGCGCCGGCGCCGACGTCGCGTCCGTCGCGCCGCGCCGCGACGACGCCGCGTCGGCGCGCGACGACGCCGACGCGCGCGTCCGTTTCGTCTGGTGTCCGACGCGCGCGGCGCTCGCGCGCGCCGTCGCGCGCGCGGCGCGCGACGACGCCGACGCGCGCGCGCCGCGACGGGCGCGCGCCTTCGTCGTCGCGTCGAGCGCTTCCGCGGCGCGCGACGCGACGCGCGCGATCGGGAAGCTCGCGAAGACGCGCGACGCGGCGACGGCGACGACGCGAGACGCGCGACGGTTGGCGCTTGAGCTCGAGCGCGACGGCGCGGGGACGGACGCGCGCGCGCGGAGGTTGGACGCGACGCGCGCGATGCGAGCGACGATCGCGCGCGCGCGGCGCGCGGACGCGTGCGTGGTGGACGTGGAGGATGGGGAGGACGGCGCGGAGGCGACGGCGCGAGTCGCGGCGGCGATGGAACGCGCGGACGGCGAACGAATCGTGTTCGTGCGGTCGCCGTTGGCGTGCGCGTACGCGCGAGAAAAAGGTGGGGACGTCGATGAAGACGGAACGACGCGGGACGGGGCGATCTTGCGAGAGATGGTGACGCGAGAGGAGACGCGCGGGGTAGAGGACGAAGCGTCGGCGGAGGCGCTCTTCGGAAACGCGTGGCCGAATGATTTCGAAGCGCGCGAGGGGGTGTGTAAGTTTCACAACTACGCGCGAGGGGGGTGCGAGGCGGTGGCGCGAGGCGGCGGCGCGTGCGCGCTGAATCACGACGAGTGCGCGTATTGCGGCGAAGACGGGCATCGCGCGTACGATTGCGAACGACTCGCCGAGCACGAGCGCGAAACTCGGGTGCGTTTGAAGCCGAGCGTCAAGGACACGCGCGTGAAGACGACGCACGAGGATTATCGCGAACGCTTGAAGCGTGCGCGAGCGACGACGACGCAGCCGTACGTGTACGTGTTGGGCGGAAGAAATCGCGGCTTAACGGTGGGCGTCGTCGAGCGATACGACGTGCTGAAAAATAGATGGGAGCGCGCGCCGACGCTCGTCGAGCCGCGCGGGTCGCACGGCGCGTGTGCGGTGAATTCGACGATTTACGTCGTCTCTGGCGGTGGCATAAAGTCGAATCTGTCGTCCATGGAAACCTTGGACGCGGCGAACGACGCGGCTTGGACGCTCGTCGAAGACGTCGTTCGACCTCGACACGCCATGGGCTCGGCGGCGACGAAAGACGGAAAGATTTACACCGTTGGCGGGTGGTTCAACGGGAGCGAGGCGTTGGCGACGAACGATGTGTACGATTGTGCGACGAAAACCTGGCGCGCGGGCGCTGAAATTTCGCACGCGAGGCGTTTGCACGGCGTCTGCGCCACGGATGCCAACGTCTTCGTCTTCGGCGGCATGCTTCGCGAAGGCATCGAAACCGATCTCGCCGAGCGCTACGACCCAGTCACGGACAGTTGGACCCCGATCGCGCCGTTACCATCGCCCGCGTGCGCCACGGCGTGCGCCGAGGGATCGGATTGCTTCGTCTTCGCCTGGGGCACGAGCGACGCCACCAAACGCGCGAAATCCGTCGCGTCCTCGGGCGGTTTTTATCGCTACGACACCGCCAGCGATAGGTACGAAGATCTCGGCGCGCTCCCGCTCAAACAATGGTTCGGTTTCACCGCGTGCGCGCACGACGGTGTGTTATACGCCATCGGAGGCATCGTCGACGGTCGATGGACCGGTCGCGCGTTCGCCTATCACATTCGCGAGCGCGCGTGGGAAGAGCTCGCGTCCATGTCCTACGTCCGGCGTCGCACCGCCGCCGTGTGCGTCGAAATTTAGCCGCGTGCGTCGACCCATATTTTTATACTTAGCGAAATAGTCGTAGTCGTACGCAGTCGGTCGCCACGGAGGCGTTCTCTCGCGCGCGTTCGCGCCGCCGAGGAGGCGTTCTCGCGCTTCGTCTTCGCCACACTAATCCGCCGCACTCATCGCCCCGTCGATGTCTGCCCTCGGACGCGTCACCCTCGTCACGCGCGCGCTCCGTCGATACGCCAACGTCTGCGCGTCCTCGTCCCCCCGCGCGCGCCTCGCGACCGCGCGCGTCGCGGCGAAACCGCGCGCGACGTCGACCGCGCGCGCGACGTCATCGCGACGCATGACGACGAACGCCGTCGCCGTCGACGCGCAAACGACGACGGAACCGCGATGGGATCTGGAAAAACACTTTGGATACGCGGGAACGAACGACTCCGCGATCGATGAGGCGATGTCGGCGGTGGAGAAGGCGTGCGAAGGATTCAAGGCGACGTACGAGGGGACGCTCGACACGTCGCTGCTCGCGGCGATCGAAACGTACGAGGGCATCGAGCAAACGCTGACGACGGTGCTGAGCTACATGTCGTTGAGCGCGGACACGCGGTTGATGGATGATGCGGTGCAGCAAAGAAAAGGGGCGCTGATGCAGCAGTACGGACAGGCGAGCGGGAATTATTTGACGTGGTTCGGACTCGAGTTGGCGGATATGGCGGAGAGCGCGTTGGAGGCGCAGTACGCGAAGGACGCAAAGTTGAAGAATTACAAGCCGTACATCGATGAGGTGCGTCGATCGGCGCCGTATAACTTGTCCAAAGAAGTCGAGCGGGCGTTGACCGTGCGCAGCTCGTTCACGGGCAAGGGCAAGGTTATTGAATTCTACGGCAACGAGCTCTCTCGGTTGCAGTTCGACCTCGACGGCAAAAAGGTCAACATGGAAGTTTTGCTGGCGAAGATGACGAGCAGCAAGGACACGATGGTGCGTCGCCAGTGCATGAAGACGCTCAACGATGGATTGAAGGATTTTGAGAGAATCTGCGCGCTTTCGCTCAATATGGCTGCCGGGTCCTGGGCAATCGAAAACAAGGAGCGCGGGTTTAAGAATTTGCGTTCGTCGCGCAACCTGAGCAACAACTTGCCCGACGACGTCGTCGACTCGCTCTTGGCCGCCGTGGCGACCACAGGTGTGGATTACTGCAAGAAGTACTACACGTTGAAGAAACAAATCTTGAAGTCGACGCAAGGACTTGAAACCTTCACTTGGGCCGATCGCAACGCTTCCATCGACATCGGTTCGGGCGAGGACAACTACTCGTGGGAACAAGCGGTGGATCTCGTGCACAAGGGCTACAACAAGTTTTCTCCCACTATGGCGGACATGTTCACGAAGTTCGTCGACGAAAAGCGCATCGACGTGCCGGCGCAAGATGGGAAAAGAGGCGGCGCGTACTGCTCTTCGGCGTACGGCTCCGGCCCGTTCCAGCTTCTCAACTTTACCCACTCCGCGCGTGACGTCGCCACGCTGGCGCACGAGTCTGGGCACGCAGTCCATTTTGAGTTGAGTTACCCGCAAGGCATCTTGCAATTCCACCCGCCGCTCACGCTCGCGGAAACCGCGAGCATCTTTGGAGAAATGATTGTGTTCCGTGACTTGTTGGAGAAGACTCCGAGCGATGAAGATCGTTTGGCGATGATCATGTCCAAGGTGGACGACATCATCAACTCCGTCGTACGTCAATGCTCTTTTGATAAATTTGAAGAAAAGGTGCACACCATGCGCGCCAAGGGTACGGTGACGCCGGAGGAAATGTCCAAGGCGTGGCGCGAGTGCACGGAAGAGTATTACGGCAAGGAGGGTGAAATCTTCGACTCTCTCGAAGACACTTCTCACCTTTACGCGTACGTCTCGCACTTCCACAACGTCGCCTTCTACGTCTACGCTTATGCATTCGGTGATCTCTTGGTCGGCTCGTTGTACGGCGCGTACATGAAGCAACCGGAGGGCTTTGAAGCGAAGCTTCTCGATCTCTTGCGAGCCGGCGGCACGAAGGACTTCGTCGAGGCGGTCGAACCGTTTGGTTTGGACCCGAAATCGGCGACGTTCTGGAGCGACGCGTTGCATGCCCACCTCGGTGGTCTTATGGCCGAGGCTGAAGAGTTGTCCAAGAAGCTCGGATACTCTTCGTAGAGCGCGTGAAAAATGTAAACACAATTTTTAAATTCACTTTCGTTTATTCGACAACTCGCTAATGAGGATGACTGAGACGTTAGACTGCGAGCTTTTCCATGCCCGCCTTGGCGAGGTACGTTTCGTGAGCCTTCTCTTGCTGTTGGCGCGACTTGAGCAGTTTCTTTGCCGCGCTCTTCGCCAAAGCCTCGCCCGCGGCGTCGTGCGTCGGCACTCCGTCGTCGTCGTACTTGGAGTACAATCCTTCGTATTCACTGAACGTCTTGAACATTTCACTCGGTGGAACCTTAGCCCTGGCTTCTTTTTCCGCCGCCTTGCGCGCCGCTTCCTCCTTGGCTGCGCGCTTCGCTCTTTCCTTCTCCTCCTTGGCTTCGTGCTCGCGCGCAATTTCTTTCTTCAACTCGTCCGCGTCGTAAAGCTTCCACAACGCACCGCCCTCCTTGTCGTCGAGCTTCACGCCGAGCTCTGGTAACCCGACGTCTCGCAGGTTGTCGCACGCGGTGAGAAGTTCCTTCGCGGACGCCCCGCCTTGGGCGAGCTTGCGAATGTCGTCTCTGAATTTCGTCATCAAATCAAGAAACGGTGAAAGCGTTTCTTCACGACCTTCGGACGAACCCTCCGAAGACTCCGGGAACCCGACCGCGCCGGTGTCTAAGCACACGCCCAAGCAGTTAAGGATCTTCGTGACAAACTTGCCCACGCGTTCGAGGAGAAGTGGTCGAACATCAACGCTGCCTGTCTCCGCGAGGTACTTATTCGTCGCCTTGACGAGATCTTGCAGTGCAAGAAGGGTGTTGGGGGTGTTGATATTGTCGATGAGTGCTTCGTGCACGGCGGCTTGAGACGTGTCGAGCGCATCACTAAGTTCGCGCTCGCGCTCGTTCCAAGTCTGCTGCTTGTCGACGTGGTAACTTCCAGAGGTGCGGAACACGCCCTTGATGGAGTGGAAAAATTCCACAAACAAGCGTTCGATGCTCAGCGCGAGATCCATCTGCTTAAAGCCGATGACGCCAGATCCATCAGGCGCAGCGACTGGGGTGAGTTCCATCGGATCGCACCACTGGTTAAGCAGGAATAAGAACCGAATTTGTCTCGCCGAGTACATCTTGAGCGCCGCGCGAATGGTGATGAAATTCTTCAAACTCTTGCTCATCTTCAACCCGTCGATGTGCAAGTGACCGGTGTGGATGAAAAAGTTCACCCATTGTTCGGTATCGTAATGCGCCTCCGACTGCGCGAGCTGATTTTCGTGATGAGGAAAGTTCAAATCGATCCCGCCACCGTTGATATCGACGGATTGACCGAGAATGTCGCTGCACATCGCGGAGCACTCGATGTGCCACCCCGGGCGACCCATACCCCAGGGCGAGCTCCAGCACGGCTCACCGTCTTTGCTCATCTTCCAAAGCACAAAGTCAAAATCGCACTTCTTTTCGCTCTTTTCCGCCTCGAGTGCGCCCTCTCCATCCATGGCTTCCGTGATGTTTTCCATGGCGTTTTGATTCAGCTTGCCGTACTTGTGGTTCTCCGCCGCCTCGAAAGCCTTGACGTCAAAGTACACGCTGCCGTTGGACTCGTACGCGAATCCTTTGTTAATGATGACTTGAATGTACAAAATCACCTTATCCACGTACTCCGAAACCCGCGTCAGCATGTCCGGTCGCGCCACGCCCAAGGATTTCATATCCTCCATGAACTCGGCTTCGAATTGGTGCGCGAGCGTCAGGTATCCATCCTGAATCGTCCAATCTTTCGCGCAACAGTGCTCGGCATCGATCCCGCTTCCTATCGCCGCCTTCACCGCGTTCGCCAGCGTCCGCGTGGCGCTATCGAGCGCCCCTAACGGTTTCCCACCCTCCGCCAACAACTTTTCCACCGCCAGCGTCTCCGCTCCGAGTCTCGTCTCGCCCGTTTCCCTCGCCGCCTTCACCACCACCTCCGCCCGTCTCGTGTGCGCGCGCATGATAATTTTATCATCTATGTCCGTCACGTTCATCACGAACCGCACGTCGTAGCCAAAGTACTCCATCATCACCCTGCGCAAGACGTCAAAGTTGACGTAGTTGCGCGCGTGTCCCACGTGCGCCGAGTCGTACACCGTCGGTCCGCAGATGTACCACCCCACCGAGTTCCCGCTCAGCGGTTTAAACGGTACTTTGGTCTTCGTGAACGTGTTCAGCAGCGCCGGCGCGCGTCGACGCGCGTCCGCGGCGTCGCGCGCGGCGCGTTCGGCGTCATCGCGCCACCAGCTCGTGGGCGGCGCGCACGCGCACGCGCGCCCGAAAAAGTAGCCCTCGCGCACGCGCGCGTCGACCGGCATGCCCGCGGTGGACGTTCGTTCGCGCGCGCGCGTCGATTGCGGTCGCGTCGCGACGCGATGCGGTGTGCGGCGAACGCATCGCGCGGGGCAGAGTTGACCTCGCCGCGCGGGGCTTCGGGACGCGAACCGCGAACTACGAACTACGAACTACGTTTAGACTACATTCGCGACGCGCGATCGAGGCGCGAGGCGTGGAACGGAGGAATGCGCGAGAGTCACGTCCATCGTTTGAGGGCTCTCAGGGCTTTGCGCTTGTAGGCGTCGAAATCGTCGTCGAAGGACACCGCGCCCGGCGCGCCGTCGCCGGTGATCTCCAACACGCGGGCGCCGTGAATGGATTGGACGAAGAATTCGTCGTGGGAGACGAAAACGACGCCGCCGTCGAAAGCGTTGATGGCGTCGATTAATGCGTTGACGCTTTCGTAATCCAAATGATTGGTGGGCTCGTCGAGGAGGAGGATGTGTGGCTCGTCCCACGTGGCGACGGCCCAGGCGACTCTCGATTTTTGCCCTCCGGACAACAGCGCGATGGTTTGCGTTTGGAGCGAGCCGGAAATACCGAATCGACCGAGTCGACGACGGGCGTCTTGCTCGTGCTCGGGTGAGGTCGACGCGCTGAGTTCGATGCCGGAGACGTGCAACACAAACTCCAGCGGCGTCATAGTCATGTCGAGCTGTTCGACGTGATGCTGCGTGATGTGAGCGATTCTCATCTTGCCGCTTTTGAAAATCTCACCTCGCGTTGGCTTTAACGCGCCCGTGATGAGTTTCATGAGTGTGGACTTACCCGCGCCGTTTCTACCCACGAGCGCAATCCGCGTGGTCAAGTCGAATGGGTGCGAAAACTGATCAAACATCGCCGGCTCGTCGGCGGCGTATTTGAACGCAATCTCGCGCAGCTGGACGCTTTCGCTAGACGGGAGCGGACCAGGATCTGGAAAGCTAAATTTAAAACTTCCGGTCTCCACTTCAGGCGCTGTCAGCTCTTTCTGCGCGCCGTCGTACGAGAGTTTCCACTTCTTTCCGTCGTGTCCCATGGCACCCATGCGTTCCATTTTTTTTGCCATCTCTTTTGCCTTTTTGGCGTTTCCGTCGTCAAACATGGACGACGAACCTTTGTGCAAATGTTTATCGACAAACTTTTGCATTTGCTTCTTTTTAGCCTGCTGCTCGTCGTACATTTTTTGCTGGCGCGCATTTTGCTCGTCTCGCACGGCTTCATACGTGGCGTAATCGCCCGCGTACGCGGTGAGCTTCTTATTCGACACCGCTAGGACGTCGGTACATACAGCGTTCAGGAATGAGCGGTCGTGCGAGACCACGACGAGCGTGCGCCCATCGAACGCGTTGCAAATGTACTGCTCGAGCCATAAACACGCTTCCAAGTCCAAGTGATTCGTGGGCTCATCGAGCAATAAACAATCTGGATTGACGTACAAAGCGCGAGCGAGCGATACGCGCACGCGCCAGCCGCCGCTCAACGATGCCACCGGCCGTCTAGTCTGTTCGGCGTCAAACTGAAGACCGCGCAAAACTTTTCTCGCGCGCTCGTGCGCGTCTGAGGCCCCGATAGCTTTCAGTTCATCGCAAATTTCCCGAATGCGTTTGTCGATGGCCACATCCACCGCCGCGTCCTCGTGATCTTGCAACTCCTTGAGTTGCTTGGACAAAAGTTCGCGACGCGTGTCCGACTTCACCAAGACTTCGATCGGAGTCAACTCGCACGAGGCGAGATCATCGCTCGAGTCTTGCGCGACATACATAATACGCAAGTCCGCGGGAATCCCTGGTACGCGCTTTTGAGCGAGCAAACGAAGGAGCGTGGACTTCCCGCATCCGTTTCGCCCGCACAAGCCGTAGCGATGACCGTGCATCAAACTCAGCGTCGTCCCTTCGAGCAAGTCGTCGCCACCGCGAGGATGCGGCATACTAAATTCGGAGACAGATATATCGCGCGAACCAAGTCGACTGGACGCGCCTTTGGAGTACACGGCGTTGATGGCGAGCTGCTCCATGTTTTGAATCTCTTCCTCGAGCTGTCGTTCGCGCGCCTTGGCCTTGGCCTTGGCCGCTTTTTCGTCTCGTCGCCGACGCTTCTGCTCGACCGCCTCCGCGTTCGCTTTCGCCAGCGCCGTCATGCGCTCTTCCTCTTCCAGCTGTTGCTTTCGTTGCTCTTGCTCCCAAAACGCGCTCCCACCGATGAGTCCCGCCGCGGCGTCCACGCTTTGACCTTTTCGTCCTCGGCGAGAGGCGTCGTCGCCCATCTTAACGACGTTCGCGAGCTTGCGAACCCCGGTCGCCGCGTCCGGCGTCACCCCGCGCTTCGTCTTACAAATCTCCAACTCCGCGCGTTCGTCCAAAAGCTCGCGCAAGCGACGACAGACCTCCTCGACCGAACCAGAAATCTTAAAATCGTACGCGTCTATCACTGCGGACAGCGCGTCCTCGAGCGTCTCCTCCGCCTCGTCCACGTCCGCCGCGACCAAACTCGCGACGTATTCGAGCGCGTCCTCGTCGTTCGCGAACGCACCGACCCCGAACGCGCGCCCGACGCACGCTTTGACTGTTTTCTCGTCCCTCGGCCGTCTTCGAACCGCTCGTTCCGCCGTCGACGCCTCGAATTCGGCTCGCATCAGCGTCGACGCGTTCGCCATCCAATCCGTCGCCGTCGACGCGTCCGCGCCGCCTCGATCCCCGTCCCTCGCCGTCGACGCGTCCGCATCATTTTCTTTTTCATTCCTCGTCGTCGTCGTCGGAACCGCCGGAACCGTCGTCGTCGTCGTCGTCGTCGTCGCCTCGCCGTCGCCGCCGCCGTCGCGCCGCGCCCACGCGACTCGCGCGCGCCGCGCCACGCCCTCGTCCTCGGCGTCCAATCCCATCGCCTCCGCCGCGAACGGCAGCAAAATCTCCACCAGCGCGTCGACGTCGTCGTCGTCGTCGTCGTCGTCGCCGTCGCCGTCGACGTCGCCGAGCGCGTCCTCGACGAACCGCCGCGTGTCGTCGTCAAAGTGCGCGCGAAACGCCGCGACGGCGTCGTCGCCGCCGAGCGCGCGCACGAGCGCGTCCGCGCGCGCGTCCGCCGCGCGCATCGCGCGCGCGCGCGTCGCGGCGTCGCGGTGTCGCGGCGTCGCGTCAGTAATCGACGCGCGAATTCGATTGGATTCGATGACGACGACGACGCATCGACGCCGACGCGGTGACCGCGCGCCGAACAGCGAGGGATCGTCGCTCGAGACGCGCTCGACGCGGCGGTTCGAGGACGTGAGCGACGTGCTGGCGTACGACGCGAGGACGGGGTCGAATTCGCGCGAACGGCGATCGAACGGAAATTTTAGAATTCTGAATGAAACGGGCGATGACGAGGACGCGCGCGGGACGCGGGGGGGACGAACGCGCGAGCGCGACGCGCGGATGAATCCAGCGTACGAATCCGGGGCGTCGGGCGCGGCGAGAGGGACGACGGGGGCGAAGGGAGCGAACGAGGGGAAATTCGACGCGACGTCGCTGTTGGCGCTGCTGGGCGAGCAGTACGACCTGAAGCGGACGACGTCGGGGAACACGCGGTTGGAGGCGAAACCGGTGGCGAAGCGAAGCGCCTACGAGACGGCGCGCGACGCGGCGAGGGATGAGATGGATGAGAACGCGAAGCCGACGGCGACGGGGGGGGCGAAGAGAACGGCGCCAGAGTATGAATTCGTGATGATCGGACGAGAGGAGACGAAGACCAAGGCGAGCGCGAGCAAGGTCGTGCGATTTAATGCGAACGAGAATTCTATCGTCGGTGACAGCGGATCGCCCGCGATGGCGACGACGGCGGCGACGGAGACGCGCGCGGCGCCGTGGAGCAAAGCGGTGGTTGAACGAGAGAGTTCGGTTTCGTACGCGGCGAGTCGGGGAGGCGGAAGTAAGCCCGGGGGCGGGATTCCGAGTTACGGTGGATCTGCTGGTGCGAGTCGGGGAGGTGATGGATCGGTGGCGCGCGCGATCGCGCAGTACCGCGCGGCGTCCACGCGGCGGTCGGACGACGACTCGGCGGTGCGAGACTCGAGTCAAGAAAACTCAGTCGAGGGTGGTGAGGCGGGCGGTAAGATAGTGGGCGAAATGCCCGTGCCAGTGACTGTCGACGCGACTCCCGCGGGCGCGCTGCCGGCGGCGCGGGCGTCAGAGGACGCGCTGCGCGCTTCACAGTTGGCGAGACAGCGGTTTCAAGCTGTATCTAACGCCGCGTACGTGTCGAATGAGCTGGATAGATTTACGAACGAGCGGAGAAACGCGGCGCAAAGCGTGGGTCAATCATCCCGCGGCGCGAGGCCGACGCGCTCCACGGGATCGCAAAACACACACGATTCGTTGCGTGTTCAGTATCAACAAGGCCATGGAGGCGACGTCGCGGATTTGATGATGCATCGTAGAGGCGATTTACTGCGTCGCCTCGGTTCTTGGCTCAACGCGCGCATCAAGTCGGTGACGGGATTCAAAGTCGCGCCGACGTTTCCCTTGGACAAACGCATCGAGCGTTTCGTTTTGGGATCCGGTCTGAGCGTTTAGCCGCATCTACAAACACAATGTATTTTCATGAATAAATGAAACGAACCCATATCACTGCTATTTCAATTTCTCTAACTCACCCTGCGGCGCCAAAATGTTTGTGTGCGGCGTCTTGATCCGACCACAACGGCACGCGCGCTCGCTGTAACGCTTGGATGACGCGGCTCTCGAGGGCGCGCGCGGCGCTCTTTCCTCCCGCTTCTTTCGGCACCGCGACGTACACTAGCTCGATGAGACGCTGGGAACTTTGACGATGCGTCGCGAGTCGCGTAGGAAGATGGTCGCTCTCGCCGCAATAGCACCAGCCGTCTCCGCGGCGAAGAATGTACACGCACGTTTGTCCGGCGGAGCCAATCGGCGGCGTTTGATTCGGACCCACGTGAATCACTTGCGCATTTTCAAGTTGAAGCGCTCGCGCAGTTGATTCAGCGAGGAGAAGTTTCAAATATTCACCATCGACACGCGGTCTTTCCGGGCTGGTGTCTTGCTTCTCGATCAACGTCGCCTGCTCTGAGTCGCTCAACTTTACGAGCGGGATGCTCGTTTGTTCCTCGAGCAATGCATTGGCTCGAGCGACGATGGCGTGTGAAATACCGCAATCAAGGGCGGTTTGGAGCGCGAGTGACTCACGGCATTCGCCTGGGACCATTCTCCACGTCGGGCGCGTGCTTCCATCATCCGACTTTGCCGTCTCCATGCGCGCTCGACGCGTCCACGGCGAGACGCGCAACGGCAAATCCAGAATGCCGTGCAGGTGCGTGGCGAAAATTCCACGCGCGCCGCACTCATCGAGCGCCTCGACAACTGCGCCGCCTATTGCAGTGCCGTGCGAAGCCTCCGTGCCTCGACCAAGTTCGTCAACCATGATCAGACTACCAGCGGTGCAAGAGCTAAGCATGGATTTAATTTCGAGCATCTCAACCGCAAACGAGCTCAAACCTTCGACTGGGGAATCCGTGCTCGCCATTCGAACTATGAGCGAGTCTAAGCGAGGTACTTGGGCGGAAATCGCGGGTGCGTGTAGTCCACACTGCGCAAGAAGCGCTAGCGCGGCCACTGAGCGTAAAACCGTACTCTTTCCCGCCATATTTGGACCGGTGAGTAAAACCAAACCATCGATGTCAAAGCTATTCGGCACCGTCTCCGCGCCATCAAGTCGCATCCAAAACGGTACCAAGCCCTCGACCGCAAGCGGACTCGCCGTGTCGCCTTCGGGAAGAAGCGTTGGCGGCGTCCAACGTTTGTTGATGGCGTTGCTTGCGTGGGCGAGAATCGCAATCGTCACCGTTGAAAGAGTCGCCGCGCCCACGAGCGACGATATGTGCTCCTGCAAATCGTCGGCGAGGTTGATGAGAGTGTCAGAGACTGCGACCGCGGCTTTTTGCGTCGCAACTCTGTAATCGTCCAAAGCAAGCTCGACTCGTGCCGTCGTCCATCTATCTGCGACCTCTTTTCCGAATCTATCGCGCGGATGAATAAAATCGTCCATTTTCATCGCATCTTTTGGAGCGTGACGCATCCAAAGCGCGTTGTTTCGCATGTCGTGTTCCAACTCACATTTCCTCGCTTTTGTCTTCTTTTCGGCCGCGGCTTTTTCGATGATTGGCATGAAATCTTCGTTCACTGCCGTTTCAAGCGCGCGTGCGGCGGATTCAACCCGATCGATCGCTTCGGGAATGTGCTCGCGACGAACTCTGCCTCGCCAACGCTCGTTTTCAAACATAAATCTGTTCGGTATGTTGAGGAGCTTGAGTGGTTGATCTAAACCGTCCATGACGAAAGATGCGTCATCGCGCTCATCCTCGTCGTCGCTTTCGTCTTCATCGCTCTTCTGACGAACAACTGCGATTCCATTCAGAACGTCTTCGCTCACCACGTTTTCGATCATCGCGCTCGCCTCCGAGCACACCTTGGCGAGCGCGTCGCCGTTCAGCTTGGCGCCGAGCTTCAAAGACGTGGGATCGATCAACAAATGTCCGGCACGACGAATGTCCGCGCTGCTGTTCGTTAGCAGTGCCTCGACACCGCGCGCCATGGACGCGAGATCGGCGAAAAATGTATGGCTCGCCTCGCGTTGGGCCAAAAGTTTCGCCACTTTGCTCGGCGGCAGGACTTCGAGTTGCGGCATGGCCGACGTCGACTTCGTGAAAAGCACCGAAGCCTCTTGAATCGCGAGCGCAGTTTGAGGTGGCGGTGGATGAAGCAATAGCTCTTGTAAGTACGAGCGACACGCCGCCGGTGCCGACCTCTCGGGCAACAGATGCGTCAAGAGCGGAGGCACGGATCGCGACGGCAAGATTCCGAGCTGTTGCGCGGTCGCGAGTGAGAGCGGCGCTGGGCGGCCTTTGTTAGGCACAGTCACGCGATGGAAAGCATCTTCGGGCCCGAGTCCGTGATCCAAACGCACGAGATCTAGGAGCTTCTCCACGACGTCGCCGTTGTATTTCACCGCGTCGACGCCTTCGGCGGCGCTCAAAATCGATTGCACCTCCCAGCGTAAACGCCGACTCGGCGCGCTCGTGCCGGCCGCGTGCCGACCGCTCTGTGCGTGACCACTTCCCAGACTTGCGTGCCTGTAAAGCGGCGGCGCGATGCCGCCCGCCGACAGCTTCGCCGCGGCGGCTTCCGCCGTCAATCCCTCGAGGACGGATACTCGACGCAGATCCGGTTCGACGGTGACTACGGTGTACCCGAGCGCGCTGCTCGCGAGCCCAATCACCGGTGGCGCGCTCCCATCCCCGAAATCGACGTCTTCGCCCTGCGATGCCGCGCCTTTGACGTAATTCGGCGACGCCGGCGTCACGATCGCGGCGATGTACCGATCCTTAGGCGGCGTCGGTTGGCCGTATCTATTCATCTGCGGCACCTCTTCGCAAACGACGCACGAGTACCCTCTCGACGTCAACCGATCGAGCGTCTCCTGAATCTTCACCACCGGGCACCCCGCCTTGGGCACCCCCGAAATCCCCATCGGATTCAACCCCGCGTGCATCACCAGCATCACCGCGTCGTATCCCAAGCACTCGTAAAAATCTCCCACTCGAATCAACGATATTTTCCGCGGATGCGCCGCCTTCACCGTCCTCGCGTAATCATACAGCGTCATCCGTTTCCCCGCCCCATGCCGCGTTGACGCCCCTCGCAGCGTCAGATCCACGCCCAGCGGATCGTCTCGATCGAGTCTCGCGATCATCCCTCGCGTCGACGCCTTCGCGCTCGCGTCGTAGTTTTGAATCTGTTCTCGCCAATACGACACCGCGCGCGCGTCGTCGCTCGCGCGCGCCGTCGTCTCGTCCGTCTCCGCGCGCATCGCGCGCATCGCGCGTCTCGCCGTCGCCGTCGTCGTCGCGCATCGCCATCGCGGCGTCGCGCGCGCGCGCGCCGCCGTCGTCGTCGCCGTCGTCGTCGTCGTCATCGCGCGTCGAGCTGTCGCCGCGCCGCCGCGCGCGACGCGAGACGCGCGCGACGCGCCGGACGCGCGCGCGCGAGACGCGAGCGACGCCGCTTCGCACGCGCTCGCGGCGACGACTCGCGCGCGACGCGCGAGACTGCGCGCGCGCATCACTGCCGACGACGCCATCGCGCGACGCGACGACGGCGCGAGACATGGGCGCGACGCCGCCGGCGATCGAGGTGACGAAGACGGTGTGGGGCATGGAGTACTCCGCGCACGGTGCGCGCGCGACGCGCGAGGAAGACGCGCGAGGCGCCGCGAACGCGCGGCGTGGAATTCTCGAAACGGTTGCGCGAACGACGCGAACGACGCGCGCGAGAGAGACGGGAGAGAGACGCGGACTGACGACGACGAACGCGGCGCGATCGCGCGACGCAGCGTGCCCGAAGCGGCACAAGATGGAGGCGGAGGCGATGTTCCCGGGGGTGGACGTCGGGGACATGTTGGTCGTGCCGACGCGTCAGGTGCGCGGGCGAACGACGACGCGCGCGACGACGACGCGCGCGACGACGACGACTGACGATGGACCACGCGTGGTAATCGCGCGATCGATAGCGGACGAAGATGGATTTGGTGCAGACCGGGGAAAACGTGGACATCGAAAAGGATTTCTGTCTCGAGCGCTTCGTCGACTTTGCGAAACGCGTGACGGACGCGCTTCGCGCGGGTGGGTATTGGTGCGATTACATCGATCCGTGCAGCGGGTTGTCGATGATCAATCGCGATTCGCAACACGTGTACGGCGAGGTGGACGCGTTGGTGACGCTTTTGAATTATCAAACCACCAACAGCGGGTGCTGCAAGGTGGTTTTGCATCCGACGTGGGGCAGCGCGGTGTACCCGGCGAGTCTGTTCGCCAAGGCACCCGTGAGCGCGCTGCGCGACGCCATCGCGAGCGCCGAGCGAGACATTCGCGCGAGCGATCCGGCGGCCTAAATAGTACTTTTTCCTCGTTTTGTCACGACGCGTAAAATCTCAGTCGACGCGTCGCGTCGCCTCTCAGCGCGCCTCGCCCCGCCGAGATGTCGCGCGCGTGCGCTCGCGCCGTCGCCCTCGACGTCGCGCCGAGACGCGCGAGCGTCACCGCGCGACGCGCGCGTCGCGCCACGCACGCCGCCGCGTCGACGTCACGCGGCGGTGACTCGGCGCGGCACCTGTACAATCTCCTGGGCGTGTCCCCGAAAGCGACGACGAAGGAGATCAAATCCGCCTACCGCAGGCGCGCGCTCGAGCTGCACCCGGACGTGAACAAAGCGCCCGACGCGTCGGCGCGGTTCAACGAGGTGAAAGAGGCGTATAACGTGCTCGTGGACCCGGCGAGGCGGGAGGCGTACGACGCGGCGGCGACGTCCCGGGGACGCGCGACGGCGACGGATTGGAGCGATGCGTGGACGCGCGCGACGAGCGGCGCTCGAGCACCGCGCGCGTCGTCGTCACGCGCGTCGCCGTCGTCGTCCGGTGCGCGCGCGGCGGGCGCGCGAGAGGAGGAAGAATTTTATGGTTTTGGCGACTTTTTCCGCGACTTGGAGAAGGAGCTCGCCGCGCGAGACGCCGCGCGCCCCGCCGGCGCCGCCCCGAAATCCCTCTGGGAAGAGCTCTACGAAATCGGCGAGGAGTTCGTGGATTTCCTCGAGGACGCCGCGCCGAAACCGAAGCCCACGTCGGAGACGGAGTTTAGTCGCGCCGCGCCGCCGCCGAAACCCAAACCGAAGAAACCGTCGCCCGCGCCGAGCGTCAAATCGCAAACCGTGGACGACATGCTCGCCGAGTTGAAGCGCGACATGGGACTCCAGTGAGATAGCACGGTGAGATAACATCGCATTCGTCGCCGCCGCCGCGCTCCATCGCGCGTCCGCGTCGCGTCGCGTCGCGTCGCGCCCGTCCAGTGCTGTCCGACCGACCGACCGACCGCTGTAACCGTCTGCCCGCATTAATCCACCCTGGCGTCTCAGACCGTCGCGCGCGCGCGACGGTTCGGGCGACGATGTTCGAGCAGTACCTCGCCGACGCCCTGAATAAGGCGCTCGGCGCGTACTGCGACGGCATCGACGGCGAGAAACTGCGCGTGTCCGCGTGGAACGGCGACGTCGAATTGCGAAACGTTCGTCTGAAAAAAACGGCGCTGTCGACGCTGCGCGCGCCGGTGACGGTCGACGCGGGATGCGTCGGGTCGCTGCGGTTGAAGGTGCCGTGGATGAACCTCGGACGCGAACCGGTGGTGGTGGAGATCGATCGAGTGTTCGTGCTGGCGTCGAGGGTGACGATGGAGGAGGCGGCGGCGACGGCGGACGAGACGCGAGACGAGGAGGAAGACGCGGCGGAGAAGAAGAAACGAATCGATGAGGGAGAGCGAGATTGGTTGAGGACGGCGATGGGGAAGATGACGAAGACGATGCGGGAGGAGGCGGAGAGATCGGATAGTTGGTTTTGGAAGACGTTAAACACGGTGCTGGGAAATTTACAAATAACGGTGCAAAACGTACACGTGCGGTACGAGGATGAAATCACGACGCCTGGGCACACGTTTTCGTGCGGAATGACGATAGGAAAGTTGAGCGCGATCACGGTGGATGATTTCGGGGAGCCGACGTTCGTCGCGGGAGGGTCGCTGGAACGCATTCACAAGCGCGTGGCGTTGGAAAACTTTTCAATGTATCTCGACTCGGGGGCGGTGTATCGACCGTGGAAAACGCACGCGGGATGGACGCCGCCGAAAGTGGAAGACACAGAGGCGTGGTGGGCACTATTTGGCGTAGGGGTGGTCGGAGAAGCGCCGAGCGATGTGCGAAACTACATGTTGTACCCGGTGACGGTGGAACTGTTTTATCACCGCAAAGGACGAAAAGAACAAACCGAGGCGGGTGAACCGAGGCAAATGTGTGACTTGAAGTTTCAAGACGCGCGCATGGCGTTGAGTCGTAATCAATACCGCAGTACGGTCCGCTTGCTAGAGGCCTTCAATCAGTATCGCTTGCGATTGCCGCACGCCGAGTTTCGCCCGATGGTGAGCGTCAAAGCTCAACCGCGCGCGTGGTGGACGTACGCCAAGTGCGCCGTCTCGGCGAGAAAGAAGAACGTTTTAGGGACTTTCGAATGGCGCAATATCCAAGAGACCGGAGCGTTAAGGCGTGAATATCTTTCCATATACATAGCGGAGGGTAGCGCATCAAACGCTGAGTTTATCAATCGAGTACACGAGATAGAGCGCAACATCGACTTTGAAGTCGCGCTCGCCTGGCGCTGCATCGCTCATAGCAAATCGAAAGCCGCGAGCACCGACGGACGACCGCCTTCTCTCGCCTCAAAAGCTAGAGGCGATGTTATTCTTATGTTGAAAGAAGAAGAATCGGAAAAATCGGGCTATTTTTCGTGGATGTGGCGATCGTCGACGGAGTTGACGGCTAAGTCGCTGGAAATGTCAAACGACGACTGGAGCAAGCTGGAAGAGCTCATGCGCGGCGGCGTGGAGGAAGAGGATTTCGACCCAAAGGAACTCGGCATGGAATTCAGAGGATCGATGAAAAAGCTTTCCATGGAGCTCACCGATCACGATGATCACAATAAAGAGCGTCTCGTTTTGAATTCAAGTATGATTGGCGCGAAGATCTTGACGAAGACGTACAAGGATCAATCAAACACGTATTTCACCATTAACAGTTGGACGTGCGAGACTACGAATGATCGAATATTGTCGAGCGGAGTAGGAGCGTCGTTGCGTAAACACGCGCTCGAAGTCAAGCACAACGCCTACCCACTCGAACACGACCTCGATGCCAACGTGGATGTCAAGCTTTCTCCGGTGTACATTGTCTTTGATGGACAAACCGTCGACCAACTGCGCAACTTTTTTAGCTCAAAAGAATTAGTCCAAACAAATTTTGCGCTCCAAGTGGATGAGGCGATGATTAAGCTTGAAGAAGCAAAAGAATCAACCACTGAAGCGTTGAATAAAGTTGCCATGACGTTCGACATTCACGCGCCAAAGGTGACAATTCCAGTTCGCCGACGAGGTCGAGTGGCGTTCCAAACGTTGGTGGATTTCGGTCATTTTACCATGGTGGCCGATCCACTTGATCCATCGGTGAGTTTTGATCGCAGAACTGGCGCGCCAGTGTACCAGACGTTTGCCGTCGCCAGTAGGGATACGGCCGTGTTTCTCGCGCCGTCGGATTTCGATTGGGGGAACTCGGTGTCGACGTCGCTCGATCAAGTCTGCGAAACACTCCTTGCCCCGTGTGACGCCAAAATGCGTTTTGCGATGCAAGGCGCCGGATGGACACCTGAAGTTGGACCTCGTTCAAAAGTGCAAATATCTTTAAGTGCTTTTCAGATGTACATGTCGCCGTCGAAAATGGCACGGGTATACGCGACCATGCAGATGACATCGTCCGCAAAGCAAAGTTCCATGGCATTATCTGAGGATGCCGGCAGCACCGCCGCAATTGATGCGAAACCTTGGTCAGATGCGCTCATCAGCGGTGCCGCCTCTGCGAAGAAAGTGGGTCTAGTTGGTGGCGCGAGCGGTTACCACAGTCGCTGGTTGTGTATTCAAGGTCCGTACTTGTACATTTTAGAAAAACCCGATGCGGCGGGTTACATTGATTTCGTTCGCATCGGCTACAGCGTTAGAGTAACCGTTTTGGAAGACGAGGAAGACGGAGAAAAGCAGAATTTAATTTTGGCGATCCACGATTCGAAAACGCCGAAATCACGCGCGCGTGATACGAACAATACTTGGCTATTCCGTTTTGCTGACGAACAAGAGCATTCAAAGTGGCAGCGATGGCTTCAGGATATGAATGAAGTCGCTGTGGCCACGAGAGCGGTACAATCATCTACGAAAGCTATTGTCGAGGAAGAAACTTCTGAAAATCTTAATCGGGACTTCGACGAGGAAGATGTCGTAGACTCTGTGCTCACAATGGAGCTAGGAAGCGTGTCCGTGCATCTTTCTGGCCAGCCAATGGGTATTCCCGGAGCGAAGTGTGATGGTTTAGAAAATGGTGGTGTGGCGAGGCTGTTGGATCGCAACTTGGCAGAATCCACGGAAATCCCTGTCGCAGAGCTCAGCTCTACATCGGCTTTGATCAGCGTTCAAACGAAAGAACATAGCCGAGAGTTTGTCATGGAGGTATCGAGCATGGATATCGTGGACAAGCTTTGCGGTACAACCGAAACCATGCGTCTTATGAGTGCGCACGCGCGCGATGACGTGAAAGTTCGACTCAAATACAAGGAATTAAGCGAAAGTTCACCAGAATACAACAACATCAGTACAACAATGTGCTTGGATACCGAGAATATCAGCTTCGCGCTTCACAGACCGACCATCGGTTCACTGTATCGCATGCAAGAGGAAATCAAGGTCATCTTGGCGGCGTTTTCATCGACAGACACTGAGGCAATTACAAAAGTAGCGTCCTTCGGCGGCCTCATCGACGAGGATTCGGATCGAATCAGTTTCCAAATGTTACTTCATTTTCATTCCACCGTCATCATGGCATATCTCGAAAAAGAAGAAGAAGCGTCGAGTCTTCAACCTCTGTTTGATTGCTGCATGGATGATTTGCAGTTGGAGATGAACTCGAAAGCCGCCGTGCAAGAAGTTTCTATGTCGCTCGGAAACCTTCGCGTGGGTGATCAGACTGCGCCGAAAGACAATGCGTATCGACAATTCATCGACTTGAATTCATCTGATGCATCAAATACCAGTCGCACGCAGATTGATGTCTTCATGTACAACCATCTTGCGTCAAACTTCCCAGGATACGAATACGACGTTCGCGTCAAATTCCATGATGTCAAGATGATTGTCATGTATGCATTCATCCAGAAACTGATGGGATATACGTCTATGTTTACACCACCACCACTCCCTGTAAGTGCACTTCCAGAGTCGGAGAGAAATGCAGAGCTGTTGCGGCGAGGCGACCCGAGGCCTTTCACGATGATTTACGCCGTCGAAATGGAGAGGCCTGAACTCATCTTTCCACGAAGCAGCACCTCCGATCAAGCGTTTTCTATGGATGCCGAGTGCATAAGGGTTAACAATAAACTAAAATGGGAAGGAGGTAAGTCGCATTTAGATGTGGGAGCCGTGCTCTTGGATTCAACGAACGTTTCATTTTTTCGTTGCTCGGCTTGTGTGTGGGACAAATTTAAAAAGACGACGTCCATGATTCCGGAGCGCGACATGGCGCTCGATGTCTATGTTCGTAGCCCGAAATGGGACCCGAAAAGTCGATCGCCGAGCTACGAGATTGTCGTTGATTTTTTGAACGAAACGAAAGTCGAAATGTCCGATTTTGAATATCGGGTCCTCACAGCACTTTCCGTGGAAAATTTTGCAGAAGTTGTCCCCGTCCCGCAGCCTTTATACCAAATTGCTGAAATTGTTTCCGTCGAGTCGGGCAATTTAAACGATAAGTTCGGCGCACCATACATGCTGATGTCGATGAACGTGAATAAAATGCGAATGGTGACATTTGCTTCGGCCAAACCGAAACGAAATAAACCCCTCGCGGCGTTTCAAATTGACAATATGCACGTCGGCTACAGGAAGGACAAAGACGGCGAGATGTCTGTTTCAGTGATCTGCCCGGACTTAGCGCTGAATGATTTAAGAGTCGGGATTCCGACGAGAGCCCAACAAGTGTTTGGGTCGAGTCATGGCTCGACTTCTACCAAGACTTTGTTTCGCGTCGACGCAAAGCAATCGTCAACGTCTTACGACTGCGACGTCTTTTTCCAAGATTGCAGAATGATGTACGATCCGCAATTCGGCTTGGCAATCTACAACTTCTTCTCGAATACATCAGAAGACGAATCTGAATCAGGACTTGTGAACGCTCGCTTGAGGCAAGACTTGAATTTCGGAACACGGGCGTCCTTGACGCTCGAGGAAGACTTCGACTTGAGCTCGTCGACGCGCATCCTTTGCAACGCACCCGAGGGAGCCAAAGAAGTGGAGTTGAATGGCAATGGGCGCGAGCTCGTCTTCCACGTTTCAAACACGCCGTTGATATATATTGCTGCGGCGAGGCACCTCAAGCTGACGAATGTGCGAATCATCATCCCGATCGGCTCCGAGCTGAGTGACTTCGTGCAGTTGGAGGCGGATTCTCAATTGAGCGCGGAAGAGGTGGATGGTGTCGTCATTGTACACGAAAATCGTGCCAAGTCGCGGCGCGGAAGTGAGAACTCCCTCGCTACCGCGGGAACTTCTTCGTTCGATTACAACGTCAAGGCGTCGATGCCTGGAGTTGAGCTTATTTTCTTAGATACCTCAAGCGGAGCAGCGGATTATGTGTTGCGCATGCGCACCGACGCAGAATTTCAATATACCTCCGCCGAGAGCAAGCAAGATGCCGCGTTTGCGTTCACGCAGTTCCAGGTCGCGGTGAGTGAATGGAGCTCAAAAGGAAACATGTTCGACTCCAGTATCGTGCTAAGACCGATCGACATAGACGGACGCATGCAGGCGACGGCGGACGATATGGAAATGATGATGCGAGCCACAGACGCTGATTTTGTCCTCGACGCACAGTCTATCGAGCGACTTACTTCGCTCTCCAAAGGGTTCACGGCAACGCTTCAGTCAACTGGTTTGTATAACCAAACTGTCTCATGCTCAACTTTCGTACGCGTAGGTGGAGGAGAAGGTGGTGCATTTTTCTGGCGTCCTGTTCCGCCGCCCGGATTTACGCTCTTAGGCGACTGCGTGACTCTCGACGAAACGCCGCCCACGCGACCAGTCGTAGTCATCACAGACGCTGATGGTTTGACGAAAGCTCCGGTAGAGTTTCACCGCATGTGTGCGTTTGAAGGTGAAACGCAAAAGTCGGTGGTTTGGCGCCCAATTCCTCCGGACGGGTACTGTTCGCTCGGATGCGTTGTGACCTCCGACGAAGAGCCACCACCTCTCGATGTGATGCGATGCATGCGCGCTGAGGTTGTCAACGAGGCGTACTACAGTGCGTGCATTTCGCACAAGACGTCATCCGCGTATCTAAGACAAGTTAAAAACGGACCACGAACTTTTCAGGCATTTGCAGACGGTTTCGATCCCATGACGGCGGCGGACTTGTCGTCGCCCTTGCTACCCGAACCGTTTCCACTCATCGCAGACGCCGAGCAGATTTTAGAAGATAATATTTCGATGGACAGTACAGATATGCTACAAACAGTGACGACGCATGACTTCAAACTTTTATGGTCAGACGAAAAACCGGAAGGAAGTCGCCAGGCGTCGATTTGGCGCCCCCGACCGCCGCAAGGATACGTATCGCTCGGCGACTGTCTCATCGCTGGGCCAGAACCGCCGACTGCAGGTGTGCTCGCAGTGGCAGAAGATAGCGACATTATCGCTTCGCCGATCGGATTCGTATTGGTTGGGTCCATACGCCAAGGCGATAGCGGAACGCACGCCGTGTGGCGTCCAATTAATCCGCAAGGTTACGTTTCCTGTGGCGACGTCGTAACAAATGACACTAAAAACCCACCGCAACTGACCACTTGCGCGTGCTTACGTCAAGACTTGGCTATTGAAGTTTCGAGAAAGGGGATATGTACTGACCCAACTCAGTTGGCGCATGACGCGATATTCGTTCAAGACGCGCTCTGGAGCGCGCATAGTTCGCACTGTCAGTTGTGGAGTTCGGATCCGGATGCACCTCTCGATCAGCTTCCGCGGTGGGGGTTATTTCATTTCTCGAAGCTAGACAAAGCAATCGCTCCACGACAGTTCCGTCCGCGGCAATCTGTTTTAGATTACGTTCGAGCCAGGGCGAACAAGTCAAAAGGCAAAGATCCGAACGTTTCTCTCAAGATGTCAATGCCGCGAGTGAGTCTTGTACTACTCGAGCGAGAGGCGTTTTCATACCCGCTCATCTGCGCCACTTTGTCAGACACTGCGTTCGTTGTTAACGGTACATCTACGCGTATGGATGGAAACACCATGTTCAACGTAGCAGTTTCCTCTTATAACAGTTCTCGCAACGTTTGGGAACCCGTCATTGATGCGACGAATTCTTATTTGAAATTCTCGTACAGCGATACAGGCGATGAATCCGCGCCAGCAGGAACGGCGGTGCAAGTAAAGACCGTCACGCCTCTTTGCATGACAGTTTCGCAGAGATTCGTAGCATCGATGTTGCGTTGGAGTGAGTGGCAAGACCAGACAACTATGGTCGCCAGTGGTGTGTCAGAACTTCGGGCAGCCGATGAAGACTCTATTCGTTACGACAATCACCTTGTGAATCAAGACGTGTATTTGCGGGTTGGCTCGTCGGAGGCTGTCTGTCTCAAGCCTGGAGAATCACGCGAGATTCGAACAGCAAATCGACATGTTGAATCATACGCGTTGCCGATAGACGACACGTCGTCGCCTTTGACATCATCGCAGAATAGTGAAAAGATGCCGGTGCGAGCGAAATGGTCCGCAAACATTCATCTGATTTCCGCCGATGTCCCTACTGACGATGAAATGTCGCAAATCGTTGCGAGCATGATATTCGAGTTTCCAGACGGTCTTGGCTCTACCAAGGTGACAACTCGCGCTATCACGTCGAATTCACAAAATTCACGCATCAATTGGAATGAAGAATTTCAAATCATTCCGCGCGTCACGCGCGCATCAAAGACGCACTGGCGAGAGTACGCGAAAGATGTGTTAGTGACATTGGTCATTGCTGATGATCACAACATCGAATCCTCAGAGAATGGTGTCGCCACAAAATCTATGACTTTAGCGTCTTTCTTCAGCAATCTGACGGTGTCGGGAGAGCGTTCTCACATTGGTGAAGGCGTCATTAAAGTTCCGCTCGTGGACGACGACGGTTCGCTCGAAGTGAAGGTGCGAGTCGAGTTTGTAGAATTAGACAGCAAGCGTGAGCATGCGAGCAATGATGATTCGAATCAAGGTGATTCTGAAGTTTGCATAGCTTTTGCACCTCACGGTCCATGGAAATCGATTGACGCTCGCATGCCAAATGCGGCACAAATTATTGATGGAAAGTCTTCCCGGTGCATCGCAAAATCCTCTGGTCCGAGCGTTTGCACGTTCAAACCGATGGCCACGTTCATAAACACTACGTCAAATGACATTGAAGTTTGTATTTGTCCGGCGGGAATGCATCCCGATGACAAACCAGGTCGTGCGTCGACGAAGAAACGACCAAAACGCATCTACGAAGAAGTTTTCGAGAATCAGCGCAGAATACCCCTCGCTGGTTTTTCGTCAAAACATTTGATTCCCACCGAACGCAAAGCGTGGTCAAACGGTCAAGGAGCTAACAGCACGAACTCAATCGGCGAGTTCACTACAAGACTGCTGCCTGCAGATTTCAAGTGGGACGGCCAGTGGGAAGTGCACGTCGGTGAAAACACCGATTCGGAAGGCTGGGCATACGCGATAAATTTACCAGATCTGAAATACCCGTTTAGCGACAACCGACAGCAAGGCCCTTTATCTATGGTGCGCATGCGTCGCTGGGTTCGTCGACGAGTGCCTATCGAAGAAAATCGACCAGTCGTGCTCGACGCCGAAGATGACGCTGCGCTTCGTCAGAGTGTTGTCGTCAAGCCAAATGAAACCGTGGGATTGATTCCCGCGATTATTGGACCGGATGCCCGAGCGGAACTGTTTGTGCGTAACATCACATTGCGAGGACAATCATCATGGGGGGCAAATGTCGACGACCATGGAAGCACGTGGTCTTGTATGATTCATAGTGCCATGGAAGGCGCCGAAATTGCTTGCACAACCGACGCTGAGGGTAAAAACAGATTCATCGGCATTCAAGTCGAAGCCGACGCGGTCACACCTGACTGTAAAGCTGCAGATGATGGTACAGGTTTCGAAGACTGTGAGCTATTGGAAGACGGATATTACAACCTCAACCCAGAGGCAATGGAGTGGAAAATCACTGCCGGCGCTCCGCACATCATCACAAATCATTCTCCGCATACGATGACGCTGACTGTGTTTCAAGGACAAGTAGATACACCGCTGAGCGTCAAGGCGATAAGCACTGCGACCATCACCCCTTGGAACTCTCTACCGATACACAGTGTGCATCCTGAAACGCCGTATTACTTGCGTCTCGCGCTTGATGATGGTTTCGAAGTCATGGTTCCTCCGAGACGTTTGATACCAGTGTCCCCGATGGCGGTCGAAGCGTTGGCGTCAGCCGGAACACTGGATGCTTTTGATGCTTTCGAAATGCCATTAACTGATGCAGTCAAAACTGATGATGATGCGACTTCGTTAGATGAAGTGAATTTGCGGAGCTCAGACGGAAGGACTGCGGTTTTGGACGCACGCACTGACTTTGGTTTCCTCTCGCGCTCTGCGCGCAAAACAGTTTTCTCCGCATCCTTGATCATAGTGAACAAAAGCGGTGTCAATCTCGCCATTAGAACTTCGACGATGGAAATACCGTCAACGGATGAGGATTCATCTATTTCTAAAGTCAAAATGGTCGAAACTTACGCTCCAAAATTCAAGAGAGGCATTCAATCGCTTCATCATTGCGCGATTCGCAAAGCGCCAAAGGAGAACCAAGTAATCATGCTTGAAGTTGGCATCGACAATTCGAACGCTCACGTACATTTATCGCCTGGCATTCCCATAGATGAACGCGAACTTCTTCGTGGCGCCGTCGTCGTGCGAGCACTTTGCAAAGATGGTTCTTTCTACTCTCTCACGGTGCGAATGGAAACTGGCAGTGAATACTCGAAGGAGGGCGCGCAGGTTGTTTTCATTGAGCCGCGATGTACGGTTACGAATCAAACTGGCATGGATATTTTGCTGGCTCAAAGTTCTGATGACAAAGACGCTTCCGCACTAATTTTGAAGGCGACTGATATCACCGTGCCTCTGAAGATGCAAACCGCGAACGACGACGGTTTGGTTCGAATCAAACTTCCACACGCAAAATGGTCTGCTCCGATAGACTTGTACGGCATCAAGACGATCAAGGATTCCATGAAAATCCCGATACGGAGTTCAGTCAATCCCGAAGAGTTCGATTTGTTGAGTTTACATTTGGATACGTCAAAACTCGGAGTGTCAAAAGTCAGCTGTGCGATCGAACCTCGTTTCACCGCAAACATTCTCATTGAGAACGCCAGCGATGTCGATTTCGTCGCCTTCAGACAAGCTTGTGCGATTGAAGACAATTTGGAAGCGTGGATCGTGGTACCTCCGCAATCAGCGAAAGCTTTCGCGTGGTCTCGGCCGCGAGATGCGAGAAAGCTTGCAGTGCGAGTGCTTCAGAAAGGCTCGTTTCAAAGTTCGATTCAACGCGTCTATGATTTCGACCACTTGGATCTCGGAACAGAGAACGAAATGTTGCCCGGTTTGCCCGTACCAAAGATCGAGCTGAAGACGACGGCGGAACTCGACATTGACGGTGGTGATTCAGTTTACTTCAATTTCCTGCCGGTCACCCGTCGGCTAAGAAGAGGAAGGCGTATTGTGCGTATCAAGTCATACGGCAGCTCGACAGTCTCCAAGCATTTGGTCTCCGCAAGCCGCGCGAGCTCGACGGAGTCGCGCATCTCAGTGCTTATCACAGAAAGCAGCCTTGCTATTGTCGATGGTGCGATGAGTGAAATTATCAATTGCACTACCAGTGGCGTTGGTTTCGAGTATCTCTCAGGCGTCGGTGGGGGAATTGAACGCATGGCACTCACGGTGAAATCATTACAAGTCGACGATATGAATGATGGCTCTCAGTATCCTGTCGTCGTGCGTTTGCTTGGGGACACGCGAGAACATTCATTCTTGACCGTTAAAGTGGTCACCAAGACATCTGCTGGGTTGGAAATGCGCATTTATCCATTCATCGACGTTACCTTCGCTCCGCTTGACGTGCAACTCGCCGTGCACGAACCGCTCATTTGGCGACTGGTAAACTTTTCAGAGGTGATGAACACGACGTCATCAAAAGATGGAGGAGAACGTCTCGAAGTCGTCAACCTTCCGATAGCTATCGGTAGCTTCCACGTGAGTGAACTGAAATTGCGATTGCGATTCCGTTCTGCGCTTTATTCAAGGCCGAAGCACGCGATGCCTGCTTTTATGGCTGGCATGGCTTTCGTAAACATCGATGACGGTCAATTGTATCTGCATGCGCTTCGAGTAAGGAGAGTGCGCACGCTCGAGCAAGCCTTCATGAGGATGATATCGGATTCTTACTCTCGACAAGTCGCCAGACAAGCACTCTTGTTGCTCGTCGGTGTCGATGTTTTGGACTCGTTTTCACAGGCGCTTAGTCAGGCGTCCGCGGGAGTCGCCGCTTTAAGTCTTGACAAAAAGTTTTCGCACTCTATGAACGCTACGCTTGGACCCGACGCCCAAAAGGCTGATTCCATCCAAAATGGTTTAGCTTCCGGCACCGAGATGCTCGCCAAGGGCGTCTTCCGAGGTTTTACCGGGGTTTTCCGAAAACCGATCGAAGGTGCTGCGAAAGGCGGCGCGCTTGGCTTCGTCAAAGGTGTCGGTAAAGGTTTGGTTGGAGCCGTGACGCAACCCATCGCCGGCGGTTTAGCCGCCGTAGGTCGAACTGCGGAAGGTATTGCGTCGGGTGTCGATGGAGTGAAAAGTGCGCTTGGCGTTAACTCGTCGGCGCCGCAACATCGAATTCGGGAACCTCGCGCTCAGCATGCCGACGGTATTTTGCGCACGTACGACGCGAACGCCGCGCGCTCGCAGCGCGCATTGCGGACCGCCGAGCGAGGAAAGTTGGGCGGTGGAATCGATGAAGTGTTCACACACAAAGGGTACTACGGCCGAGACAAGTATCTCGGAAGCGTTGAGGTCAACTCGAGGGCTTATTTGATCGTTCTCACCGATCAGCGCGTGGTGACGTTGAAACGAACGGCGGCAGACAAGTACGTCGCCCTTTGGCACGTGGGATGGCACGAGTTACTTCACGTCGAAGTGCAAGCCCCGGCGAATTGTGTACTGCACCTAAAAGAGTACAGTCGAAAGAAGCGACTTTTCGAAAAGCAACGAATCACACGTGTGATCAAAACGACTCCTGGTACGAATCAAGCGGAGGAGCTGACGGCGATGATTGCAGACGAAATGACGCGACGATCAAACTCAAAGTTTGATGAGGACGAGTACGACGACGACGGCGAACCTCTTCCTCCATACATGCCTTGTGTCAACTGGAAATGCGTGGTAAGCCGAGGTCAGACGTGTTTTTGGGCACCCATCCCACCAGTAGATAAGTACATCGCGTTCGGTCACGTCATCGGTGGCACAAATCCTCCGTCCGAGCCTGTGAGTATGGTTTTACGAAGCGGCGGCAACAGCGTTGTGCTCAGTCCACCAGTTCGATTTGAGCTCATATATCGCGAGCAGTCCGATTTTACGGTGTGGATGCCCGTGGCTCCCGCGAGATTCCGCGCCCTTGGTGCCGTCGTCGTCAAAGGTGTCGAACCGCCCAAGAATGACCTGGTCACGTGCGTACGAACGGATTTCCTCACGTTGGCTCCGTTCGACGACGACGCGTCGTGGATGCCCGAAGTGGACGAAACGATGCGACGATCGGATCGTAAGCATTTTGAAAACGCAAGCATGTGGTCTATTGACAACCTCGGTCGAACGTTCATAGCGACTAGGTCTCGAGATTGTCCTGATGGACGTTTTGCTTTGGATGTGCTCGACGCGCACGGCGACGACGACCGGGCGATGATTTGATGGACGATTTGATGCACAATCACTTAACCGACGCCGACGATGTGAGTTCTCGCGAAACTCAGCGACACATTTGATTTCCTATCCTACTTGTAAAATTACATCGCTAGTGCTACGCTCGGGCTTTTCGGTTCGATATCGTCACCGCCAAGACGACGGCGCTCAACGCCGTGGCGGCGACGAGCGCGCACTCGACTCGAGACCAATCTCGCGATGGCACCACCGAAGACGAAATACTTAATTCTTCGGGTGATTTCGTTGACGAAGATGATGATTTGAACTTCTTCGCCACCGCACGCGTCTTTTTCTTGGGCGCAATCATGTCCTCCATGTCCGGCGCATCGGGCGTCTTTAGCGCGAGTTGCCCGCACGCCCCGGCGATGTCTTGCCCCATCTCGTGACGCACGGTGGTGAACAAATCGAACTCCGGCGACGTCAAAATTTCCAACATTTTTTGCACCGCCTCGCGCGTCGGCGGCACGTGCCCAGCCGGCGTATCCGTCGGGTTCAA
>JACLAB010011146.1_pt1 | contig 39746 bp, 57 predicted proteins | sample 8027921 | NCBI WGS metagenome assembly JACLAB01 (sample SAMN15725117, study PRJNA655200) | protist metagenome | isolation source: fluorescence activated cell sorting (FACS) single amplified genomes of... | place: USA: West Boothbay Harbor, Gulf of Maine | collected 2000-07-19 | reverse complement strand
AACTGGTGGCTTATCCCAGCAATCTAAGGCAGCAGGTGGCAAAAAGTCTAGAATCAAGAGAGGGCAGAAGTATAAGCCTAGCGATGATGACTATTCTAAGGTAGAAGAGATGGTTACTATAGGGCTAGACCAACACACAATAGCAAAAGTGATGGGTATCTCTAATGCCACCCTAACAAAATATTTTGCACACAATTTGCTAGTTGGTAAGGACAAAAGGACCGCCCGCGTTGCTGGTGTAGCCTACGAAATGGCAGTATCTGGGGAGTCCCCTAGTATGACTACGTTCTGGCTAAAGACACAAGCTGGCTGGTCTCCTAAACACCACGTTGTTGTAGAAGATAGACAGTTTGATATACAATGGGCCCAGGATGAAAAGGATATTGCAGACGCCAATCAGTTTTTAAAAGACGCAGACAGTAAAGTGCACTAGCATTTATGCAAGAGGAGAGAAAGCCTATAGTAATACCCTATACACCTAGGGAATTACAAAGACATTTGCACACAACGCTAGATAGATTTAATGTTGTGGTATGTCATAGACGATTTGGTAAGACTGTGTTTGCTATAAACCAGCTAATCAAAAGCTCTGTAGAAGATATAGGTAAAGGTAAGCCCGCACCTAGATATGCATACATAGCACCACTATTCAAGCAAGCTAAAACAGTTGCCTGGGATGAACTTAAGAGATTATGTTCTGTATTTCCCGAAGTAAAGTTTAACGAGGCAGAACTAAGAGCCGACTTTATGGGAGCGAGAATACAGTTGTACGGGGCTGACAATTACGACACACTCCGTGGAATTTATTTAGATGGGGTCGTGCTTGATGAGTACGCTCAGATGAACCCTAAGATGTTCTCTGAGGTTATAAGGCCCGCACTATCAGATAGAAAGGGGTATGCAATATTTATTGGTACACCTAAAGGAAAGAACGAATTTTATGATTTATACCACTCAGCACCAGATAGGAAAGGATGGGCTAGGTTCTTATACAAGGCGAGTGAAACAGGAATACTAGATGATGAAGAGCTGGAACTTGCGAAACAAGATATGGCAGAGACTGAATTTGAACAAGAATACGAGTGTTCTTGGTCTGCTGCACTTAGAGGTGCGTATTATGCTAAAGAGATTGAAACTGCTTATGAAGAAGACCGAGTGGGGAAAGTCCCTTATGACCCGGCTAAACAAGTAATAACAGCCTGGGACCTTGGGGTCTCAGACGCAACCAGCATATGGTTCGTGCAATTTGTAGGTAAAGCAGTACACATTATAGATTATTACGAGAGTTCAAACGAAGGTTTGCCTCACTATATAGAGGTACTTAACAGAAAGGGTTATCATTATGGTGCACACATAGCACCACACGATATAGTAGTTAGAGAATTCTCTACTGGTAAGTCAAGACGAGACCTAGCATTTGACCTGGGCATAGACTTTCAAGTAGCACCTAAGTTAAAAGTAATGGATGGTATAGATACCACCAGAACTTATTTAAACAAGTGTTGGTTTGATCAGGACAATACTAAAAAAGGACTAGAGGCATTACTGCAATATAGAAGTAGCTATGATGACAAGAAAAAGATATGGTCACAAAGACCAGTCCACGATTGGACATCACACGCTAGCGATGCATTTAGGTACTTGTGTGTAACAGATGTTGTGTTTACAGGCAATGATAGTGTCTGGGGAAGGGAACTCCCTAAGACTGATTTGAGTTGGATAGTATAAGGAGAAGTATATGCCAATGAATCCCAAGTGGTTAGAAAATAGAATATTAGAGATGGCACAAGACATCAAAGACCTTAAAGAAATAATGAAGGCAGTTAGTAGTAGTCCGCCACCAGCTAAAGAAACAAAATACCCGATAAACAAAGGTAAATAACATATGGCAAAAATGACAAAAAGGGAGCTGTCTGCTCACTTAGAGCAAGAGATAAGTGCTGCTCTAGGGTACAAAGATGGCAAACTTACAGAGCAACGCTCAGATGCGTTAGACCGATACTATGGTAAGAAGTATGGTAACGAGCAAGAAGGCCGTTCTCAAATTGTCACAAGAGATGTAGCAGATGTAATCGAATGGATTATGCCTAGCCTTATGAAGATATTTACTTCAGGCGATAAGGTAGTACAGTTTGAACCACAAGGTCCAGAAGATGTTGAGATGGCAAAACAGTCTACAGACTATGTAAACTATGTCATTATGAGACAGAACCCTGGCTTTTCTACTATATACCAATGGTTCAAGGATGCACTGCTACAAAAGAATGGAGTTGTCAAACATTACTGGGATGACAGCAGCGAGACTCTCAGAGAAGAGTACAAGAATTTAACAGAAGAAGAGTTTATGGCTCTTCTGATGGATGACAATGTAGATGTAAAAGAACACACACAAAATGGTGGTGAAGAAGATGAGATGTCTTTACAGCCAGAGCAAGTAACACACGATGTTGTTGTAAGCAGAACATATACTGATGGGCAGGTAAGAATAGAACCTGTGCCACCAGAAGAATTTTTAATTGACAAGTATGCCAAGACAATCGATACCGCAAGGTTTGTTGCCCATAGAGTTAAGAGAACTAAATCAGAGTTAATACAACAAGGCTATCCAAAGTCTAAGATTGAAAATGTATTTAACAATGATGAAGCCAACTACAAAGCTGAAAGACTTTCTAGATTCTCACACGAGCAAGACAACTCACCAGAAGGTGATATTGATGATGGAATCTGGGTTACAGAGTGCTATTTAAAAGTAGACTTTGATAACGATGGCATAGCAGAATTAAGAAAAGTAACGAAGGTTGGAGATGAACTGTTAGATAATGAGGCCGTGGATAGTGTTCCCTTCTCCTCCCTTACACCTATACCAATGCCTCATAAGTTTTACGGTCTGAGTATTTATGACTTAATCTCCGACCTTCAACTCATAAAGACTACACTAATGCGTAACTTGTTAGACAATATGTATCTAACAAATAATGGGCGATACGAGGTAGTGGAAGGTCAAGCGAATTTAGATGACCTAATGACTTCTAGACCAGGTGGAATCGTAAGAGTACGAACACCAGGTGCGGTAAATCCTTTAGGAACACCGCAACTAGACCAGAACTCTTTTAATATGCTAGGTTATTTAGATAGCATTAGAGAAGAACGAACTGGCGTTAGCAAGAACTCAATGGGTCTATCTGATGGTGCATTAAAATCACACCAAACTGCTACAGGCGTAGGTCAAGTAATGACCGCAGCACAGCAGAAAATAGAATTAATAGCTAGAATATTTGCTGAAACAGGTATGAAAGACTTAGCAAACTCTGTCTATATGTTAGTACAAAAGTTTGAAAAGCCAGAGAAAATTGTAAGATTAAACAACAAATGGACTACACTATATCCGCACGAGTGGAAAGAAAAAGTAGACTGTGTAGCACAGGTTGGTCTAGGATTTGGTAATAAAGATATGAACCTAATGCATTTAGGAAGACTGTCACAAACAATACAAATGATTGCTGGACACCCTTCTGCTGGTATGCTAATTAAACCTAAGAATGTATACAATCTAGTAGCTGAACAAATAAAAGCTATGGGTATGAAGAATGTAGATGACTTTATTACAGACCCAGGCGATCAGGATGTTCCTAAGAAACAAGGACCTAGTCCAGAGGAACAAGCAAAGCAGATGGAAGCACAGCTTAAGGCTGAAGAAATTAAAGTTAAATTACAAAAACTACAGCAAGAGTCTGCTATTAAACAGCAAGAAATGCAACTTGAAGCTGACATAGCTGCACAAGATTTACAGCTTAAAAGAGAAGAAGCACAAGTAGATATGCAGATTAAAGCACAAGAGTTGGAAATTAAGAAAGCAGAACTTGCACTTAAACAACAAGAGCTTGTACTTGAGAGAGACCAAGAGCGAGCAGTTAAGATAGGAAACTAGTATGGGGAAGAAGGGAGAAGAAATAGCAAGGGCAGACCAAGCTAAACAAATTTTAGAACACCCTCTATATGTAGAGGCTCTAGCCACAGTCAAAGAAGCATTAGTACAATACTTACTTGACACCAAAGTTGCCGAAGAAGTGGAAAGAGATAGATTGTACATAACAATCAAAGCACTAGATTTAGTTAATCAACACATAACTTCAGTGCTTGAAACAGGCAAACTTGCTGAAAGGGAGCAAGAAGATTTTTTAACACAGTAGAGGAGAGTAACTAATGGATTCTCAAGAGAACACCCAGGAAGTTGTAAGTGACAATAGAGCTCAAGCAGGAACAACTGCTGAAGCAGGTAATAAAATCCTAAGTATGTGGGACTCACAAGAGCAAACCGCAAACGAGGAAACCGAAGCCCCTGTTGACGAGGAAGTGGTAGAGGAAACAGAGGAAGCTGAAGAGGTAGAAGAAGAAGCCCCCGAAGAAGAGGGACAAGCTAAAGAAGAAACCGAAGAAGAGGTAGCCGAAGAGGAAGAAGAGTATGATGTAGTAGCTGAAGAAGATTTGAAGTACACTATTAAAGTGGATGGAGAAGAATTGGAAGTTGGTATTGATGAACTCAAGAACGGTTATCAAAGGCAGGCTGACTATACTCGTAAGTCTCAAGCATTAGCAGAGCAACGCAAAGAAACAGAAGCAATTCAATCTGAGCGTCAGCAGCTAGAGCAAGAGAGGCAAATGTACGCTAATGGCTTACAAATGTTGCAAGAACAACAAAGCAGTAAACTTCAAGAGTTTGACAATGTTGATTGGACATCTTTAAAAACAGAAGACCCATATCAATATATGCTTAAGAAAGATGAGTACCGAGATGCCCAGGAAAAAGTACAAAACGTAGCCCAACAGCAAATTCTTATACAACAAGAACAAGCTGAAGAAGCACAAAAAGCTAGAGCACATTTTGTTCAACAAGAATACAATAGACTAGTTGAGGCTTTACCTGAGTGGAACGATCAGGAATCTACTATTAAAAAAGACGTGCAAGAGTACGCCAAATCAGTAGGTTTTTTGCCAGACGAGATTAACCAATTGGCTGACCACCGTAGTGTTTTAGTAATTAAAAAAGCTATGGAGTATGACAAGCTAACTAAAAAGGTAGCTCCAAAAAAGAAGGCAGTTAAGACAGTTCCGAAAGTACAGAAGTCTGGAAGAGGCAACTCTAAAGAAGATACAACTGCTGAAGCTATTAAGAAAAAGCGTGCAAGGTTACAGAAGTCAGGCAAGCAAGATGATGCCGCTTCTATTTTTTATGATATGCTTTAAGGAGATAGGTAATGCCTACACAATTCAAAACATATGATGCAACTGCAATCCGTGAGGATTTGTCAGATGTCATCTATGATATTTCACCAACGGATACTCCGTTCCTATCCAGTATTACTGGTAAAGGTTCAGTATCTAACACTCTATTTGAGTGGCAAACAGAAGCACTCGCTGCTGCTGTAATTAATAACTACCACGTTGAAGGAGCTGCTGCTGGTACAGCTGCAACTACTGCGACTGTTCGTGCAACTAACCAAACACAAATTTCTAAGAAAGTTGTTGAGGTTACTGGTACACACGAGACAGTTAACAACGCTGGTAAGAAGTCAGAAATGGCTCACCAACTAGCAAAGGCTTCAAAAGAGCTTAAGCGTGATATGGAAGGTTCACTACTAGCTGACAACGCTGCTGCTGCGGGTAACGCAACAACTGCTCGTGAGACTCGTGGTGCTGCTAACTGGATTACAACTAATGTTGTAGATGCTGGTACTAGTGGTACACACGCTGCTATGACTGAAGCTGATGTTCTTTCGGCTGCTGAAGCAGTATGGACACAAGGCGGTGAAGCGTCTACTATCCTACTTGGTGCAACTAACAAGAAGTTAATCACAGCTATGAATGGTCGTGCTGATGCAATTCGCTCAGTAGCAGATAACAATATGACTATCCAAAACTCAGTTGATGTATATGTATCAGACTTTGGTACTTACAACATCACTATGGATAGATTCTGTGACCAAGATGTTGTATACTTTCTAGACCACGATATGTGGTCAGTTGATTACCTTCGTGATTTCCAAACTGTGGACATCGCTAAAGAAGGTGACTCAGAGAAGAAGATGCTTCTAGTTGAGTACGGTCTAAGATGTGGCAACGAAGCTGCCAACGCTAAGATTAGATACACTACAGGTTAATATAACCGACTACCACCCTAGGCAACTGGGGTGGTTTACATTATGGCAATTGATACAAAAATAATAGCAAATTTAGATGGAAGCCTTACAGTAGCTAGTCAGCAAAATGACAAGGTAGTTAAGAAACTAGCCGAGCTAAATACAAAAGATAAATTCCATAACAGAAACACACAATACAAAGGTGACTCAGTAATGTCACACAAAGTGGCAAGCATACCCCTGATCGTGGTAGAACAAATGATGAGAGAAGGTATATGGGGAAACCAGGAAAGAATGAAAGTCTGGATGAACGACCCAGCCAACGCTATGTGGCGAACTACTAAAGGAAAAGTATAATGGCATTAGGTACATTTACAGAATTAAAAGATGCAATAGCAGACTGGTTAGACAGGTCAGACTTGACTGCAAGGATACCAGACTTTATTGCACTAGCAGAAGCTAGAATTAATAGGGAACTACGCATACGCCCTATGGAAGTAAGAAGCATAATGTACACAACATCTGGACAGAAGTATTTTAATTTACCAGGTGGTTACATACAAATGCGTAACATACAATTAAACACAAATCCAACACAGCCTCTTGAGTATATAACTCCAGAAATGCTAGACAGATTATATGGTAGCAACACTACTGGCAAACCAAAGGCTTATACATTAATAGGTGATGAGATACAATTGTCACCAATACCAGATTCAGCTTATGAACTTGAGATGGCTTTCTATGAAAAGTTTACATCACTAGGTGATGGCACATCAGGTACAGTTACAAGCAACTGGTTAACTAAGAATGCACCAGACATATTATTATATGGTGCTCTTATGGAAGCAGAGCCTTTTATTAAGAATGATGAAAGAGTAGCAGTGTGGTTAAATGGATATGGTAATGCTGTAGACAAATTACAAAAAGCAGACCAAAGAGATAGACACTCTGGCTCTGCAATGAGAGTAAGAAATATTTACTCTGGAGTTGAAGGCTAATGGCATCTAGCACTTGGTCAGCAGACTCATCAACTTGGTCAGGTAATTCCTATATATGGGATAACAGTACATACCAAGTAACAGCCACTATGACTCAGACTATATTGTCAAAGTCATTACTAGAAGATACTGTATTCCCTAGAGGGGTAACAATAGGTGGCAACTACGGAATGTCTGGTACAACAGCACACGTTATGCCAGCATCTATTTCACTAGCAAACTCTGGTGATGTAGCAAACAGTCAGACAGCACAGATTCCAGTTAGTGGAACTCTGGCAGGAACAAGTAACATAAAGAATAATGTAAACTTTCCAGAAAGTGGAACAATGGGTATGACTGGTTCTGCCTCTAGTGACAACACATTCTTATGGAACGATGTAGAGGAAGACACGGACACACTTTGGACAAAGATAAGTGACCCAGATGAATAACACAACAGGAGTATACAATGACATTAGATAATGTAAACATAGGGCTGGCTAACTTTTGGAAAGTTACTTGTCTTGATAAAGATGGCAACATCAAATGGGAAGAGAATAAAAAGAACCTAATTACTACAGTAGGTTTAAACCATATTCTAGATACACAATTTCACGCAAGTACACAGGTAACAACTTGGTACATAGGACTAAAAGGAGCTGGTACTCCAGTAGCAGCAGACACTATGGCATCACACTCAAGCTGGGCAGAGCTTACTGGCTATTCTGGTAACAGAAAAGAGTGGACAGAAGGTGCAGCATCAAGTGGTAGTATGACTAACAGTTCTAGCGTAGACTTTACAATTAACGCAACAGCAACAGTAGCTGGTGCTTTTCTAAACACAGCAGCAACAGGAACAGCAGGTACACTATATGGTGTAGTTGACTTTAGTTCTTCAAGAGCAGTAATCTCTGGTGACACACTACAGGTAACGGTAACAGTAACAGCTGCTTCAGCATAAAGGAGTAGAGAATGGCTTTAGAGGATTTAACAGGTACTAAGTACATAGATGACCTCGTAGCGACTAATCCAGCAGCGGGCGATAATGTCTCTGAGGGTGATGACCATATACGAGGAATTAAGAATGTACTAAAAACTACATTCCCTAATATTGATGGTGCAGTTACACCAACAGATACTGAGATTAATTATGTAGGTGGTGTTACCTCTGCTATTCAAACTCAGATAGATTCTAAGACAACCAACGCCACGCACAGTGGCGAGGTTACTGGAGCAACAGCACTGACTATTGCAGACAATGTAGTAGACGAAGCTAACCTTAAAGTAAGTAACGCACCAACAAACGGTTACTTCTTATCAGCACAGTCGGGTGCTACGGGTGGTATGAGTTGGGCAGAAGTAGACGCTCTACCATCACAGACAAGCAATAGTGGCAAGTACCTTACAACAAATGGTAGTGCAGCTTCTTGGGCAGTATTAGACACAGATGCTAATACCACAACCAAAGGTTTATACGAACACGCACACACCATAGCAGCTAACTATAGCATAACAAGTGGCAATAACGCTATGACTGCTGGTCCGATTACAATCAACTCAGGAATTTCAGTTACGATTCCAACGGGTTCAACTTGGGTGATAGCATAATGAGTAAAGTAAAAATACAAGGCAACGCATCAGGCACAGGGGTACTAACCATAACTGCTCCGAATACGAGTACAGACAGAACGATAACACTACCTGATGCAACAGCTACGATAGCAACGACAACAGATGTAGCTGCAAAAGCACCAATAGCTAGTCCAGAATTTACTGGAATAGTTAAAGTAACTGATGCAAACCCACGCATTAGAATTATGGAATCTGATACTACTAATGTAAACACCCAAATACAAAATCAAGGTGGTGATTTAATTATCGGTACATTAAATGATGCAGCAGATAGTGCAACAACACGAATTACTCTTGACCACGCTACTGGTGATGTAACTTTAGGAACTGGTGATTTAATCTTTGGTACTGCTGGTAAAGGAATTGTTTTAGGTTCAACAACTAATGTTGCTGCTAATACTTTAGACGATTATGAGGAAGGTACTTGGACACCAAGCATTAATGATGGTTCTCCTACTTATACTACAACTTATGCTAGAACAGGTGTTTATACCAAAATAGGAAATGTGGTTCACATTTATATGGAACTGTATATGGGTGCTATATCTTTTGGAGATGCTACACAAACTCTGGTATTTAGTGGTTTACCTTTTGCATCTAGGTCAACAGGAGATACTTTTGGTATGGGTATGGCTAGTAGTGTTACTTGGAGTAGTATATACACTAACGGTTCTACTTATAATACAGGTAGTATGGCTGATGCTTCTATATTACAAGCTAGTCCAACAATACTATCTAATTCTTCTGTTTTTAGAATATCGTTGTCGGGGAAAAGTAATATAGGTCGGTCATATCTGAAAAATGCAGCATTTCATAATGGTAGTGGAATGGCAGTAGGTTTTACTTATCACACAGCTTAATTATTCTAAGTGGATTCTTAGAACGGACATTTAATAACAGGAGAATGCAATGGCATTAACAAAAGAAACAATAGTAGACAAGATTGAAGTATTAGAGATGGGGCAAGTGCAAGTACGCACAGCAACAAGAGTCAAGGAGGATGGCACAGTATTGTCATCATCATTTCATAGACACATTGTAAACCCTAGCACTAAGTCAGGTGACACTTGGGCAGACACAGACATTAGTGGTGAAGATGCTAGAGTACAGGCAGTAGCTAATGCGACTTGGACTAACTCAGTAAAGACAGCCTATCAAGCAATGATAGATGCACAAACACCATAGGAGTAACGAATGGCAGTAGTAGTAAACGGTGATGGTAGTATAACTGGACTAGCCACAGATGGACTAGCCAATGTGACAGGACTAGGTACTGCTCATATTATACGAACCAACGCACAGACAATAAGCGAGGACATAACAATACCTAGTGACAAGAACGGTGTAAGCGGTGGCACGATTACAATCGCTGATGGCTACACAGTCACAGTCAACGGAAACTGGAGTGTGGTATGAGTACGATTACAGTAAAAGAATTAGCAGCACCAACTGGCTTTGATTTAAAAATAGCTGCTGGTGAAACGCTAGACCTTAAGAGTCAAGGCACAGTTACTATGCCTACTGGTAGTGTGTTACAAACTGTAACTGCAAACATTTTAAGCACTACTACTACAACAAGCAGTTCATTTGTTTCAACAGTTGTAGCTGCAACTATAACTCCATCTTCTACATCTAGCAAAATTTTAATTATGATGAATGGTGGTATGAATGGTTTTGCTGGTGGTTCAGGTGGTCAAGTAGGTTATACAAAAATATATAGAGGAACAACTGCATTAGAGGCTTCAACAAAAGGTAGCGGTGTTTTTTATTTTGACGCACCTGATGTATATGTCAATTTATCAGTTTCTATTGAAGATTCACCAAACACTACATCAGCTACTACATATACTTTGTACGCAAAAAGAGCAAGCGGTAATGGAACATTTAGTATTAATAGAGATGGTAATAATCATATGAATGTTATTCTTATGGAGGTATCTGCATAATGGCATCAAAAATTAAAGTAGACCAAATACAAACCGCAGATGGCACAGGCACTATAGCCTTACAGAATCAGCTATCGGGAATGACGAGTGCGAGTATGCCTACTGGTGCTGTGTTACAAGTAGTACAAACTACTAACACAGGTGATGTTTCCACTAGCTCTACAAGCTATTCAGATAAGATGTCAGCATCAATTACACCAAGTTCAACTTCAAGCAAAATATTAATAAGAGGGATGGTTCCTTGCAGAGCTGCACACAACTCAACAAATAATGCTGACCATTCAGGTCACATTAGAATAGTTGATGGAAGTAATAATGTAATTGTGCAAACAGGAAAATATATAACTTGGGCATATGCAGCAAGTACAAGTACACCTTGGTCACAACAAACACATTATTTTGAATATTTGCATTCACCTTCTACAACTTCAGCAATTACTTATAAAGTTCAAGTTGCTGCTTCAAATGCAAGTAATTTAATGTATTTTGGACACGATACTAATTTATCGTCAATAACACTTATGGAAATAGCGGGATGATTTTTAATTTAATTTTAACAGGAGTAAGAAATGGCAAATGAGATGACAACAGTCGATGCCCTACAATCCCTAAAGCCAAACGCTGAATGGGTATTGAGAGGTGACACTTTAGAGTGGTTAGATTCAGGACAAACTGAACCTACAACAGACGAACTAGCAGCAGAGGTTACAAGACTGCAAGGTGTCTATGATGGTAACGCATACCAAAGAACAAGGGCAACAGCCTATGCAGAAATTAAGGAGCAGTTAGACCAACTGTACCACGATATGACTGCTGGTAAGTTAGACGCAACAGGTGAGTGGCACAAGGCAATTAAAGCTGTAAAAGACGCAACACCTAAACCATAGGAGTAGTAAATGCCAACAGAGATTAGTGGCTCAACTGGAGTCAACAAGATACAAGACAACACGATTGTCAATGCTGACATAAATAGTAGTGCTGCTATTGCTGGTTCTAAGTTAAGTGGAATTGGTAAGGTGTTACAGGTTCTAATTGTAGAAGATTCAACAGAGCAATCAATATCAACAACAACATATACAGACACAGGTTTATCTTTGTCTATTACACCTTCATCAACATCTAGCAAAATATTATGTTTATGGAATATGCACATTTATAACGGAGCAACAGGAAGTGGATTTGGTACTCGGTTATTAAGGGGTTCAACAAATGTGTTTACTACAGCACAACTTTATGACACTTATTCGTCTGCTTCTGAAATGAGAGTTAGGTCAGATTATAAACATTTAGATTCACCATCAACAACATCAGCCATAACATATAAAGTACAGGTTGGTTCTTATGGAAGTAAGACTATTGCAACAAATCCAGAGAGTGGTCAAACACAACTTGTATTAATGGAGATAGCAGGATGAGTACAATAAAATCAAATGACGAACATCTAACACTAAACGCTGATGGTTCTTCTAAGGATATAAAGTTCCAAGCCAACGGAGTAGAGAAAGCGAGTATCAGTTCTGCTGGTGCGTTTACTTCTACTACGATTGATGCGACCAAGCTGACAGGTAATCTTCCAGCAGTAAATGGTTCGGCTTTGACTAATCTTACAGCAGCTAATCTAACAGGAGCTTTACCAGCAATTAGTGGAGCTGCTTTAACTAATTTACCTTCTAGCAATACTGGAAAAATACTACAAACAGTTTATGTAGAAAACGATACAGATGTAGCTTTTCCACAAAATACCAGTCTTAATACAACAATAGTTTCAGCAGCAATTACACCAACTGCAACCTCAAGCAAAATTTTAATTTATTGGTGTTATCGTGGAGAACTAAACGGGGGTAATTATCCAGCAGTTCACTTAGCATTAAATAGAGGTGGTTCATCAGTATTACAAGTTATAAATTATGTTGGTTATTTCGGCCCAACAGCAACACACAGAATGTTGCACACTCCTGGATTTTGTCAAGATAGTCCAAATACAACAAGTTCAGTTACATATTATTTAGATGGCGGGAATACTACAGGAAGTGGCTTTTCAGGAACTTATGGTGGTCACGCAAATGGAAATGGTAACAAATCAAATATTTTATTAGTTGAAGTAGGAGCTTAATATGCCAAATATGATAGATGTAATAACAAAAGTTGACGCTATTCATTCTCTTAAACCAGCAGCTATATGGGTATTAAGAGGTAACACTTTAGAATGGGCAGACGAAGAACAAACAGAACCAACTACATCAGAAATAAATGCTGAAGTAATTAGATTACAAGCAGCCTACGATGCTAAATCCTACGCAAGAAGTAGAGCAAACGAATACCCATCAATAGCAGACCAACTAGATGACATATACCACAATGGTATTGATGCTTGGAAAGCTACGATTAAGACAACTAAGGATAAATATCCTAAACCATAATGTCTGACAGACTGCGTAACAATGTAATAGCTGGGTTTATAGTTGTAGCATTTTGGATAGTGTCGTTCTCAGCTATGGCTGCTGACCCAATTGTTACAAACAGTACAAGCAATAGCACAGTAACTACAAGTACAAATGCTAAGAGTACAATAAGGACAAACCCACCTAGTGCAATTAGTCCGAGCATTAACGCAAGTAATAGTGACTTATGTATGGTAGGAGTTAGTGGAGCAGTACAGACACAAATACTAGGTATCAGTACAGGACAGGCTTACTCAGATGAAAACTGTATGAGACTTAAGAATGCAAAGGTACTCTATGATATGGGTATGAAGGTAGCAGCAGTTGCTTTAATGTGCCAAACGAGGTCGGTATATGACGCAATGAAATTTGCCGGAACTCCCTGCCCGATAAACTCGCCCACTACAGGTGAGGGGTTAATAGGACAAGAAGCTACAGCAGAATGGAGATTGAATCCTAAGAAGATTCCTAAGAAACAACAGACAGCAAATATGGATAGAGGAGTATTTCTTGAGAAATTGGTTAGCGGTATTATTGGCGTTATCTTGCTCGCTATCCTCGTGGTCTGACCCAGAGATAATTGAGCATCAGATTGCAGATGATGGCTGGGTGGAAGTACCTCTTGACTTTACTTTTCCTTTTTATGGAAATAGTTATGTCACTAGCTTTATGTTTAGTAACGGTGTTGTGGGGTTTCTTGACCCTCTTGATGTACCCGGTACTGGCATTGTATATGATGGGTTGTGTTGTAATGGACAGGACCTAAGTTCATTTACAGGTGTAAGATTTAATTACACCATAATGCCTTGGAACACAGATTTAATAGACACAGGTGTAGGTAAATTTTATACACAAGGTGACTCCACATTTCAAAAGTATATGTGGGAAAACTTATCAGAGTATTACGACAGAAACACAAGTAATACCTTTGACCTGACAATATACCCAATGGGTAACATAGATGTAAATTATGAGCAGGTACAAATAAATAATCACGCAGTAACAGTAGCAGTGGTAGGCGATTTAAGTCAAGGTGAGTACGAACAATGGTTCTATAATCATCCGACAAGTGGAGCAATCTTTTGGAACAGTCAAGAAGATGACCCAGTAGAGATAGCAAACGGAGAAAGTGTATGCAGTGTAATACCAGACAGTCATATCAGTTGTTTATACTATCCACAAGTCTATGCTGATAATGTGTACAATCAACAATGTAATCTGGACCCTTTGTATGATTACGGATGTGATGGCTGGGACGATGCTTACATAGATGAATATGTTGAGGAAGATGTACCAGAAGTTTGGGAGGATGATCAGGAAAATACTGAATCAATATTCTTCCTGGAAGAGCCAGAGATTTTTGAAGTAATAGAAATAGAAGCATTAGATGATTACACTCTAATTGCCACCACACTAGAAGAAGCAATACCAGAGATGGAAGACTTGTTTGAAGAGATGGCACAAGAAGAATTAATAGAGGAAATAGAAGCAGAGTTAGAAGAATTCCTAGAGCCAGAGTTAGAAGAAGAACCTTTAGAAGAACCAATAGAAGAGGAACTTGATGAGCCAGAGCCAGAAGAAGACACCGTACAAGAAGAACAAACAGAAGAAGAGCCAGAACAAGAAGCAGTAATAGAAGTTGTAGAGCAACCCGTATTAAAGAAGGTAGCTAAGAAAGCCAGCAAGAAAGATAAGATGCGTGAGATTATAGGCAACAAGCTAAAGAACCTTGCAACAGAAATGGGTGAGGCTGCATCACTAGAAGAACAACAAAAACTACAAAGCCTAATACTGGCACTCTTAAACTTTAATGCTGGATTCAATAGCTACAACACACAACTACTTATTGATGGTGTATTCTATGAAGACAGAGGTATATATTTAGACAAGGATATACCAGACAATCAAAGAGGATTAAGAAACGGTTTGGCTAATGAAATACTACACAATAAATTGATGGACCTACAATGGCAGAAATAGAGTACGCAGGAGTTAAGGTAGGGGGCAGTAAAGCTCTATTAATAATACCCCTCTTAGGGACAATCCTTGGAGCTCTGTGGGGTGGTTTTGAGGTGTATCAGAGATACTTAGATATGGAAGCTAAGATTTCTGCATTTGAGTCACCTGATTTGTCTGTTATAGAAAAAGATTTAGCAGTTATAAACGAACATATGTCTACAGTAAATACACATATGGAATTTGTAAGCAAAGAAATTGATTTGTTTAAAGAAGAACTAGACTTGATTAAATCTAATGTTGATGAACAAATAACATATGTTAAAGAAGTAAAGAAAGATGTTAGAGAAGATATGCGACACCTTGAAAGTATTGTTAATGATGTAGAAACTAAGTTGCAGAAACAAAAAGAAAACTTAGCAACAATGATTGATAATGCTGACACAAGATTTGACCAAAGAAGAGATGCTCTTTATTCTGATACGGATAGAAAAATTAAAGAAGTAGAAGAAAGACTTAACACAAGACTACAGAGAGCGTTAGACAACCCACTAGCTAATTAAGGAGATAATATGCCACAGGGAAAAGGAACATACGGAAAGAAAAGAGGTAGACCACCAGTAAAAAAGAAAGGTAAAAAGTAATGGCGAAAGATTCAAGACTAACTAGGGCTGGGGTCTCTGGATACAATAAACCAAAGCGTACACCTAGTCACAAAACTAAGAGTCACGTTGTAGTTGCTAAATCTGGTAGTGAAGTTAAAACGATCAGGTTTGGTCAGCAAGGAAAAACTGGTGACAAAACCAATACTGCAAGAGCTAAATCATTTAAAGCTAGGCACGGAAAAAACATAGCTAAAGGCAAAATGAGTGCAGCTTACTGGGCTAACAAGGTGAAATGGTAATGGCAAAACGTGGATTGTACGCAAACATAAATGCTAGGAAAAAAGCTGGCACAAGTAGAAGCAAAAAGAAATCTACTATTAGCAAGAAAGCCTATGCCAATATGAAGAAAGGATTTAAAAAGAAATGAATGATGAGTTTAGTAGAATGCAATTACAATTAGACAAACACTCTGGACAAATAGCAAAGCTGTTTAGCAAGATTGATGATACTAATTTATGTATACAAAAGATTAACACTTCTTTGATGCAAATTAAATGGGGTGTGTTTGGTGCATTTGCCTGGTACATTATAGGACAAGTAGGAATTATAGAAGCAATGAGGTTAGCAATATGATAGCATTCTTAACTAATGTAGCACCAATAGCATTAGGTTTTGTAGCCAAGTTGTTTGCACTTAAGAGCCAAGCGGCACAAGAGCAGCAGAAACTAATGATACAGAATCTGCAAGCTCGCAACGATTCTATAAACCAAGCTAGAGATAGAGCAGACAAAGAAAGTCCTATGGCTGCACTTAACAGAAGAGTAATCATATTTGTAATACTGGCATTAATAATATTTACACAAGTAGCACCAGTATGGTTTGATGTACCTACAGTAATACCTACAATAACAGAAGGCTTTAGTTTTTTTGGTATTCAGTTTACACCAGACGTAGTGGAGTACATAGAAATACAGGCTGGTTCAGTATTAAAGATGGATGAAATCTTTGGCTGGGCTACAATGATAATAGAGTTCTATTTTGGAGCTCAGTTGGCTAAAGGAAAATAATATGGCATTAGAATCAACAACATACATAGATGGGCTGGTAGCAACAAACCCAACAGGTACAGACCCAAGAAGTCAAGGCGATGACCACATAAGACTGGTTAAGTCAGCAGTAGCTGCTACTTTCCCTAACATTGCTGGTGCTGTGACAGCTACACATACTGAGCTAAACCTGATCGATGGGTACACTGGTACGACAGCAGAGCTAAACTACAATGACGTGCCAACATTAGGTACAGTAGAGGCATCAAGAACTGTGACTGCTGATGCTGTAGGAACAACAACTAATTTAAAGACAAAAAAACAAACAGAAATTGTTAATGCTGTAGGCACAGTAAGCACTTCTACTGCAATTAATTTTGCACTAGGCAATGTAGTTACTGCGGTTCTTGCAAGCGGTGGTGCTTTTACAATAAGCAACGCACCAAGTTCTGGCATATATGGTAAGTTTAGATTAATATTAACTAACGGTGGTACAGTAGCAGACCCTTGGCCTTCAAGCGTTAAGTTTGTTGGTGGCACAACACCTACTTTAACAACAAGTGGGATAGACATTTTAACTTTTGAAACTATTGACGCTGGCACTAACTGGTACGCAGTTGTTAATGGTTTGAATATGAGCTAATATGGCACAAGCACAGATAACAGTATTAAACCCTAATGGCATTAACAAGGATATGAGTCCTTATGAGTCACCTAAAGACAAGTGGTCTGATGGTAACAACATAGAGTTTGATAATAATAAAACAGCTAAAGTTTTAGGAAACCAACAAGTGTTTGGCACACCTACGCAAGCACCTTATTGGCTAATGCCTTTTGATACTATAAGCACTAACTCTTGGATTTATCCTAGTTTAACTAAAATATTTAGAGTGCATACATCTGGTTCAACTACTACGCACACAGATATAACTAGAGCTTCTGGTGGTGATTACTCGGCCACTGCTGGCACAGGATGGAACGGTGGTGTGCTTGGTGGTGTTGCTATCATTAATAATGGTGTAGATAACCCACAGTTTATGGGAACAGCTAACAACGCTAAGTTTGCTGACCTAACAAACTGGCCCAGCAATACAACTTGTACAGTAATAAGGCCTTTTAAAAGATTCTTGGTAGCATTAGACATAACAGAATCAAGCACGCGTTACCCATTTAGAGTTAAGTGGTCACATCCAGCAGAGGGCGGTACTATACCCACTACTTGGAATCCAGCAGATGGTACTAAAGATGCGGGTTATGTAGACTTGTCACAGACAAAAGGATTTGTAGTTGATTGTGTTCCTCTGGGTGACGTTAACATTATTTACAAAGAAGATTCTATTTGGTCTATGGCATTTGAAGGTGGTCAATCTATATTTGGATTTAGACAACTCTTTGATGACGTTGGTATTTTAGGAAGGCATTGTGCAAAAAGTTTTAACAACCAGCACTTTGTTGTATCTGAAGATGATGTGTACATACACGATGGACAGACAAAACAATCTATTGTAGATACTCAAATTAGAGATGAGCTATTTAACTCTATGCATCCAGACTATAAGACAAGAACATTTGTAGCTGCTAACAAAGAAAAGAATGAAATGTGGGTGTGTTTTGTATCTAACACAAATGACACCAACGCATTTGCAGACACAGCTTATGTGTATAATTGGAGAAACAATAGCTGGTCTAAAAGAGATTTGCCATATGCAAGTTATGTTGACTGGGGTATTGTTGAGTTTGATTCTACTACAGACTGGTCCGAATCTGGTGAGTGGGATACAGACAGTGAGTCTTGGAACTCTCCACTTAAACCAACACTATTAATTGCAGCGGCATCAGCAACTAAACTGTACATCTTAGGAAGTAATCAGAATGCTGGCAGTAACTTTAGAGCATTTGTAGAAAAAGATAATATGCACTTAGGAACTAGTGACACTAAATCTGTGATAAAAATTGTTCCTAGGTTAAGTGGTACTGGTGCTGTAGATTTTTATGTAGGCACAGAAATGAGAGCACACGAAGGCACAACTTGGAAAGGACCTTATGCGTTTACACCTGGGACACACTCAGAGATACCAGTTAGAGCTACTGGAAATTACATAGGGATCAGGGCTGAATCTACAGATGACAAGACCTGGGCTATAGATAACGTAGAAATACACTGGAAGCCAACTGGAAGCAGAGGTGTTGGTGTATGAGTATAAGATATGCTAAGTCACCAGTACCTAGTAATCCAGAAGATATACCAGCTTACTTGCAATCAGAACTAGATAAGATATCTGCAATTGTAGGAAACATAGCTGAAGGACATTTTGATGAATCAAATGTTGTTCCATCTAAGCCAAGAGCTGGTGATGTTAGATATGCTGATGGTACAAACTGGAATCCTGGGAGTGGTGAAGGATTGTATCTTTATTTAAGTACAGGAGCGTGGAGTAAACTTTGATTGAAGGGATAAAGGGAGAAAGTGTAGAGGTCTGGTGGCCTCTCGTTGAAGAATACTTGAATACAGCCCTCAAATATAGTTTAGGCGAGTATAGTATTACTGACATAAAGAACGCTTGCATATCAAAGAATATGCAGCTCTGGGTAAAAGTAGGTAAGCAAGCCAAGGGTGCTTTTGTTACAAAGATAGCAAAATATCCACAAAAGAATTTGCTCATAGTCATATTATTAGGTGGCGATGAGTTCCAGGAATGGAGAGATGAAGCAGATGCACTCTTAAACGCATTTGGAAAACAAAATAACTGTGAGTATGTAGAACTATTCGGACGTAAAGGCTGGGGAAAGATGCTCAAAGATATAGATTATAAAGAAGTAACAAGACTATTCGCAAAGGAGATAAGATAATGTCAAAGAGTCCAGATACAGAAACAGTCGACAGAGACCCGTGGGATGTAGCCATTCCATATATGAAGGGTGGCTTCGAGGAGTCTGCTAAATTATTTAATACATACACACCGCAGTATTATAGTGGTCAGACACAGGCTGGATTTACGCCTGATCAACTGACAGCACAGCAAGGCATAAGAGACTTTGCAGTGCAAGGTGCACCAAGTATTATGAACCCAGCTATAAGTGCATATCAGCAAGGTGTGGGCTCTAATATGACTGATGTGGCTAACAATCCATATGTTAACAATATGGCACAATCTGCAGCAGACAGAGCTATGGGTGGTGTCTATGACAGCTTATCAAACATAGGACACAGTGCTATTGCATCTGGAGGTTATGGTGGTGGCAGACAAGGTATTGCAGAAGGCCAAGCAATTGCTGGTGCTGCAGATTCAGCTAACCAAGCAGCGGCACAGATATACAGTGATGCATACGGGCAAGGATTGGGACAACAAAGAGCTACACTTGGTATGACTGGAGGTCTTATGAGTGCTGGCTTTAGTCCATACGGTGCATTAGGTACTTCTGGTGGTCAACAGCAAGCTAGAGAGCAAGCACTAATACAAGATGCTATGTCACAGCAACAGTTCGAGCAGAACTTACCATACGACAAGTTGGCTAAATTCCAAGCTGGTATTACAGGGTTTAGTCCACTAGTAGGAAATGCTGGTCAGACAATAGGCACGACACCTGGAGCTAGTCTTATGAGTAACCTAGGTGGTGTTGCACAAGCATATTCACTTTTATCATAGGAGATATAGATGGCACTAAGCATTTGGACACCTAATGGAATTGTAGACGTGGGAAATGGAGGCCCAGCATATTCTGCTGGAAATAGTCCAACTAGCTCATACAATTCTTCTAACGCAAGTTTGTTTTCTCCAAAAACTCCTTCAGTAGTGAGCATACCAGACCAAGTTATAGGTGGTGGTTCTAAGTTTGGTCCAAGTGAAGCCTGGACTCCAGGTGCTGGAAACCCACCAGTGACAGTATCGCCTACCAATGTTGGAAATCCTCTTGGTTATGGTATGTCAATTCCAGACAATGGTGCTGGCACTATGCCATCTGGAGATGACAGAAAAGCATATGAAGATGCTATGGCAAAAACTTACGCTAACGTGGTTACAAGTCCTGGACTTTTTGGCACAGATATAGGAAAACAAACAGGCTACACTGGACAAGGCTCTCAGTCTAGAGCTGGAATAAGAGCTCCAAGTAATTCAAATACAGGAGGCGGTGCTGTTAGTGGTGGTGGCTCTAGAGCACAAAGCACTGGACCAGCTCCTATACCACAAGTTCTTATATCACAAGACTTAGCACAAAGACAACAAACAGGTAACATCTATGCACCTGATCTTTCAGCCTACAATGACTCATCTCTATTTAATTACACAGGACCTGGCGGGGTTGATGAGTATACCTATGGACAAGGGTTAAGAACTGATGGTGCTGACTACAGTATATTTGGTAGCCCAACAGACATAGCTAACCCATACTATGAAGGACAGTTTGCTCCAAAACCAACAGGCCCAGCAGATGGTGCTATTGGTATGAATCCAGTACAATTGCCTAGTAACTTACCTCAGATAGAAGTGAGTGCTGATGTCAGTATGCCTGGATTTGTTGGTGGTGGTAATCAAGTAATAGGTGGTAGTTTACCTACTGACTTAACTTATCAACAAACAATAGATTCGATGGGAATCTTTGGACCAGACAATCCTCCACCTAGCACAACATTCCCTAGCCCTGGGGATAATACTGGACTAACTCAGAATATGACTGCTAGTGACAAAGAGTATCAAGATATGCTAAACCAGTCTCTTATGATGGACAATCAGTTAATGAATCAGCTTGACTCAAGCAAACCAGTGGACTCCAGTATGATGGATAATCAAGCACAAGCTGATATGGCTATGGGAGATAGGTCTGGATTTCCTAATGATAATAGAGTTATAGAGGCCTCTATTCCTGGAATGACTATGGATGACACCGCTGCGATAGAACAAGGTATGGCAGCACCAGAGACCTTTATGTCTGGAGGCTCACCTAATGGAAGAGGGGGATTTGATTTGTATTATGACAGGGATGATGTTCCAAAAATGGCATTAACTCCTGAAAATATAACCGAAGCTGCTAGCGAGCGAGCAAAAAGAGAGTCAGAACAATTTTTAGCCAGAGATGTGGCTGAAGGTATGAGTAAAAATTTAAATACTCTTATGGAGCAAGGCACGCGTTTGCAGACTATGTATGATAATTCTACGGCAAGGCAACAAGCTGGAGAAAGAGAAAACCTATTACAAAATCAAGATGTTGAAGCAGCCAATTACCAAAGAGCTCTAGACGCACAGAAGATAGAGATAGACAAACAAAGATACAACACACAAATTAACAATCCAACAGCAGATTTTAGTGGCTATATGAGGAACTATGGAGATGGTGGTGGATTTAAAGAGCCAGCCCCTGTTGAGTCTCTCTTTAAAATAGAGCCTAGCGTGCAAAGAGAAATAGCATCTAGGGTTGCATCTGGAGGTGAGGCAGAGGGCAATGAATTAATGCTTGAGGCTATTGGACTTGGCAATGTATTTACAGGAAGTAAAGTAAGCAGTCCAGAAAAGAAAAAAGCTGAAGCAGAAATTGTCAGCATATTTGCTGGCGGTCCTTCAAGAAAATCAGTTAAGTCAGAACCAGCAGTTGTTAAATCAGCACCTAGAGTTAAAGTAGACTACAACAAGAACAAGCCTGTAGCAGTCAAGAAAACTAAGCCTACTCCAAGAGGACCACAACCAGTTAAAGTCACAAGAACTACAGGTAGCAGAGGAAGCAGAGGTTCTTCTAGCAAGCCAAAGAGTTCATCACCTTCTCGTAGCTACAGTGTAGGACAGAGTGCTTACAGAAGGGGAAATAGATAATGAATAATTTTAAAGGAGAAAGATAATGCCTTGTATGTACAACGGACAACCAGTTAAAGGTAACAAGGGCTCTTGTCCTTATGGAAGCACTTGGGTAGAGGATACACCGCAAGCCCCAGTAGACGATAAAAACTTTCTTCAGAAAGCAGGCGGGTATTTAAAAAATAATCCACTGGAAGCTGCAAGTATAGGTGCTATGGCCATTCCACTAGGAGGGCCACTTATTGCTGGAGGCCTTAGAGGTGCTAGTGCTCTTTATAAAGGTATGAAGATGAGAGGAAAAATGGGCAGTCTGATGGACAGGTTTTTTAGAAAAGATGTAATGAAGCCTAAGATTGTTCCACCGCCAGCAAACTTTGTTGGTGCACCCAATCCTTTTATACCAGCAGTTTTAGAAAAAGGAAGAGCATTAAGTCCTTTAAAAATTGGTGGAACAGCATCAACACTAGCTGGTACTGGGGGCTTGTATGCTTCTGGTGCAGATGACAGAGCAGCAAACGCTAGCTTGCTGCAACAACAGCAAACAGAAAAAGCTAATGCTGCAATGAATGCAAACACACAAGCGTTAATGGATGCAAATGCAGCTGAAGCAGAGAAAAAGAGAGTGGCTGGATTAAATCCTATGGAAAGAATTATGGAGAACCTAAAGAAACCTGGATTCTTGACTGACCCTTTAATTGAAAATGGTCCTCCTGGATACAATAGACTTAACAAACTAGGTATGCTTATGGATTACTATGGCTCAACACCAAAACAAAGAGCCACTAAAACAGAGCCTAGCAAACAATTTGCAGCAATAGAAAAGGGTGTAATGGATAATGCAACAGCATTAGCAAAAGCACAGCAAACTTTGTCATCACCATTTGGCAAGCCTTCTGTTAAAAATCTTGCTGATTCTTTGGTAAACAAAGTTAAGTCAGAGTTTGGAGACACTTGGCTTACTTTTGGAGCAGAGAAAGATGAGATTCCAGCAATAGCAAATGCAGTTGCAATTAGGATTACACAATTAACACAGCAATATCCTGGTGCTGACCCAGCTCAAATTGAGGCAGAAGCATTTAAACAGATTGAAGAAGAAGGCTGGAAAAACGTAGCATAATATGGCACTTACTAGAGAGCAAGAAGAAGAAAGAATAAGAAGGCTTAGTGCTTTAGAAGCATCAACTCCTCAGTATCTACAGATGCAAGGGGAAGGTGTGTCTGCTTTTGGTGACATATTAGGAATAGATACACCAAGTGTTGATGCGTTTGCTCAAAGACAAGAAAGAGCATTAGGTGGATTTCAGTCTAAATACCCTGGTAGATTGCTTGAGTCTGAGAAACCAGTAGAGTGGTGGAAAGAAAAAGCTGCACTAAACTCTATGAATACTATAGCACCTATGCTTGGGTTTGCTATAGGAAACACTATGAAAGCAATACCCACACCAGTAACCAGACTATTGGGTACTGCAATTAACTGGGGCACTGCAGCCACTACATACAATATGAACTTTGCAGACACACTTGCAGAGCACGAGCAAGCTGCTGGCAGAGAGCTAACACCAACAGAGAAAAGTTGGGCTGCAACTGTTGGTATGGGTGTAACTTATCTAGACCTGATCGCACCAAGGCGAGGTGCTACTGAAACATCTAAGCTGTTGGCTAAATCCTTTGGCAAGGGTGGTGTTAATGCAACAAAAGATTCTTTAGTTAAACTTGTTAATACAAATAGAGACAAGCTGGCTAAACAAATAGGCAAGGGTACTAAGTTTGGTGCTGGTATTGTGGGCACAGAGATGGCTACTGAAGCTGGCCAGAAAGCATTGCAAATAGGAACAAGCCAAGACCCTGGAAAATTAGGTACGTCTGAAGGACTGCAAGAGCTAATGGAAGAAGCTGTTATTGCTGGTCCTATAGCTGGTGCTGTGTCTACTCCAGGTGCAGTTGGTGTGGCAAGAGAACAGAACAGAGACTTGTCTACTGCAAGAAGGTTGGTTAAGAATTACAACAGAGATTTGCTGGCTAATGCACCAGACACTTTAGATGCGGTTAAAGGACAGATTAAACTACCAGAAGGTAAGGGCTATGAGTCAGAGTTTAAGTTGCTTGCAGACAAAGGAAACAAAGCACTCAAGAGCCTTACTGGTGTTGATGTTAAAGAGTCAGCACAACAGCTAACAAGTGCCATAGCATTTAAAGGAACAGACCCACTACTTAAGCTAAGAAACAGAGCTAAGTCTGGTGCTGTATACCAAGGTGCTAATAGAATATTACAGATGTTCCAGGCAACAGAGACTGGAACTGGTGAGCAGGGTGTGAGAGATAACTTCTTTAACTTGAAAGAAAGAAAGAGTGGTCAGTATCTCAAAGATGTAATCAACATAGTTAATAGGTACTCAGACAAGAAAATGTTTATTGGACAGATAGGTAAAGACATTAGTCCAGAGATGAGTAAATATATATTGCACAAGATAGACCCAAAGAGGCCTAAAGCAAACTTGCCAGCAGAATTTAACGGTGACAAAGTACAGCTAGCTAACGACATACAAACAATAAAAAACAAAATAGAGATTGTAAGAAAAGATATGGTAGACAATGGCTTACTAGCAGAGTCACAGTCAGTAGAGGATTACTTAACAAATCCAATAAGCAAAGAATCAGTCAAAGCTAACAAAGATAAATTCATTGAGCTTCTTGTTAAGTCCAGTCAACAAGCAGTTAAAGATAAAGGTGGCAAGGTAAAAGAGATTAGTCCAAAAGAAGCTGCTGAGATTGCTGATGGTATTGTAAATGGATATGACCCATCAGTTAGGATAGACAGACCAGATGACCCAGCCTTTGATGGACAGAAAAAGAAATCTTTTGAAAAATCTAGAAGTGAGGCTTGGGCAAACTTAGATGCATTAGCAGAAGCAGAAGGACTTAACTTTAGAGAACAGAATATAGAGAAGGTGCTTACTAATTACTTGCAGAATGCAGCAACTCGTGTTGCATCCGCTAACATTTTTGGAAAGGATGCATCTAAATTAAAAGCAGAGCTTGCTAAGTTGCAAAGTGCTGGAGAGATTACACAAAAAGAAGCAGACAGAGCTTATGATTTGTATGACGCATCACACAATATATACAAGAAAGATGCAAACCCAAATGCTTTGGCCGCATCTAAAGTTGCTACTACTATAGGTGCTATTACACACCTAGGACTAGCAACACTATCATCACTATCAGAGCTTGCTTGGATAGGTGAGAGAGCTGGCTTTGGTAATATGCTAGCAACACTGCCTAAAGCATTCAAGTACGCAATAGATGGTACAAGAAAGGGTATGTCTGGTAAATACATAGAGCCTGGTGAAAGTGCAACAGCTATGGCTACTCTAGGATTTAACCTAGACCCAAGGGTCAATGAAAGACTAGACCAGATATTTGCAACAGATACTAACAAGGTACTTAGCATTTACTTTAGAACACCACTGGGTGGTATGCTTACACAGTTTACTAACTTTAATAGGAACTGGGCTGCACAAGCGTGGATGTCTAACTTAAATCAAAGAGCCAACAGTATCATAGCTGGAGATATAAAAGACATAGACCAGCGTAGGCTTGACAGTGAACTAAAAGAAAATGGATTAAGCAGAGAAGACTTTAGCCTGATCGCTAATGCATTCAGAGGTGAGAATGGTAGAGTCAAGATAGACATAACAAGAGATGACATACTAGATAGAGTAGTCAAGAAAGAAACAAGACAAGTAGCACCAGCTAACAAGAAGAAAAAGAAGAAGGAAGATGTAAGAGAGCTTGATGTTACTGTAAGAGATTTACTTATACCTTGGATGCAAAAGGTAGTTGATGATGTTGTGGTACACCCAAGAGCTAGCAACAAACCACTATGGATGTCAGACCCTAGGATGGCTATCATTGCACAGCTTAAGACATTCCCAGTTGTGTTTGGTAATACAGTAGTCAAAAGACTTCTTAGAAAGCTGAACCCAAAGCAGTGTACTCCAGACTATGGAGCTGCTGTTGGTGTGATAGGTGCTATTGCATTTGGTTACGCTGCTGTATACACAGGTGAGATGCTTAAGGATGCAATCAAAGGACAAGACTTTGAAGACCCATCATTCAAAGAGACTTTGGATAGAATGGGACTCACTGGTGCTCCAGGTATGATACTTGGTGCTGGTAGATTTGCTGATGGTGCTGTGACTTCATTAGGTGGTACTGCTATAGGTGCAATCGATACTCTATACGCTGATGTAATAACACCAGTTTGGACTGCTGATGAAGATGGGCTAGAAGATGTTAATGTCTTCGGCAACTTGGGAGATTGGTTTGCTAAGAGCCTTGATGGTTCTCTTGGTGCTGCTGGTGTAGGATTTAAACCAGCACAGAATTTATTTGGAGTAGATGATTAATGGCTTGTGGAACTAACATAGTACCTGGATACAATGAATTTAATGAAAAAGTAAAAGAGGTTGCTAATGACCCAGCATTAGATATGAAAATAAACCAACTTATATCTAGGCAATTTTCTAAACAAGAATCTCAAGTTAGGAATATGCCAATTGCATATGGTGATTCAATTGCTACAAGAAAAGGTGATGCGGTTACAGAAAAAATGCTTAGAAGACTTAGAGAGCAACAAAAATCTGGTGTAATATCTGCTTCTGAAAGAAGAGACAAACTAAATGAAGAGATAGAAAAAAATAAAAGAGCGTTTGAAATGAGTAAGGACTTTAGCAGAAAATCTTTCTTGGACCAACTAGCTAGCTAAACTCACATCTATATACCCTACTCTTTTGTTTATGTATTGCTGGCCACTGAAGTCAGTCTTTGATGGCATACGCCTGTCTTCCCAGCCAAAGTCATAACCCTCTTCTCTCAGCTTGCTTATGTTAAACACATACTCACCCTCTGGTGTAGATATTATGTATAAAAATTCCTTTCCGCTTTCGTCAGCCTGATCAAGGTTGGCTTTATACTTCTTGTGCTCTATTAGTTGTGTATCGTAATGTGTTCTTCTGCATTTAAACTCAATAACATAATCTTCACTGTGCCCATCAAAGGTGCAGAACTCATTGGCAGTTGCTGTGATTGGTGTCTTTAATTTATCAACAGCTATCCATTGCAATTCTTCTTGTGTCATAGCTTCTCTCCTTTTATCTCAACAACAACATAACTATCTTTATCTATACCGCCAAACTTTGTAATAATTTTTGGCACATAATCATAGTCATCATCAGCAATCACACCGCCTTTGACCAAAGCATCCATAAGAAACTTGTGCATAGGAAAAGTGTAGTTGTCTAAATCTTTTTTTCTTTTGTTGTTAAAGTACAGTGTGTATGAAGGTGTTATCTTTTTGTACTTAGGCAAAGTCTTTACAAACTCCTTGACTACTTCATAGTAATCATCCTTGCATTTGCCTTTAGCGAAAGGATGTAGGTGTATAAAAACATTAAGACTAAGCAAGTTTGTTTTCTTGTTGTCTCCTCTACCCTTTGAGTATGTGGGCATAGGCAAGATTCCCTTGCTTATCATTTAAGTAACTCCTCTATTTGTTTCTCAATAAAGAACCTAGCTTTTCTTAAGTCTTCAATTTGCCCATCACCCTTGTGCTTGTGCTCCCAGCGACACAAATATTTACACGCACTTGCGGTTAGGTAATTCATATTCTGGTCTATTATAAAATCTATTACTTCTATCTTTCCCTTTGTGTAATGACTAGGTGAGTTGACTACATCACCTACTTGCTCCAGTCCCTTTTCCATAATTCCCTCGGCTTAGTTGTTTTGTTTTTCTTTTGTAATTCTTGGTAGAGTCTAGCAGTCTTGTCCAACTGAACAAGACCACTAGGTTTTTTGATTGGCTTACTTGCCTCCACTCGTTATGTCTTTATCGAGTAGTTTCCAGATAATACCAGCAGCAATTATTCCTGCCAGTCCAGCGTTACCTAGTGTCCATACTATATCAAGTATAGAACCGATTACATTTCCTGTCAGGAAGGCTACCTTCTGACCAAAAATAATCTGCAATACAATTGATAAACTAATCAGCTTGATGCCTACATCTATTGCACCATCAGCACCGTTCTTGATTTTCTCTAACATATTAACTCCTTTATTATTTAACAATGTGCTATACAAGCCACCCTTTTCTAAGAGCTTCTAGCCACATAACTATGTAAACTAAACACCCTGTAGAAATCATTCCCGCTACAAAGTAAGCGGTGTATAAAATGTTCTCTAGTATTTTCATTCTGTTTTCCACCCCGCACATTGTGTTGAATCAACTGGTGATTTACATTGCAGCTGTTCTATTCTTTCTTCAAACACACTGCAACTAGTGAGCAAAATAACTGCTACTTGCAACACTATTATTAAAAGTATCCCGTTAATCATTCTATTTCCCTTTCTTCTTCTACTAAATCTACAAGCTCACAGACACTACCAGTGCACGCCAGTGTCTTAGTACCTACTGTCATATCTGTCAGCTCATATGTGCTAATCAAGTTCCAGTCGACAGACTTAGGCATTGTTTTTGCTAGCTCTGTGTACTGTTCTTTGGTGCAGTCTTCATATGGTGCTTGCTGATATGTGTGGTCAGAGTGTGGTAAGAAACTAACACCACTGACTTCATCAAAGTGTTTGTATACCCACGCACCTACTTCCATCCACTCGTGTTCTCTCACGCTAACAGTAACACTAGGCTTATGCTCACAGTAATATCTTTGATACATAAGCCATAGCTCTAGTTGTTCGATAGCACTTCTTTCATTCCTAGTTACTGCACCTTTAGGGGCTTTCATAGGGAATGTAAAGACCTTAACACTATTAGGTTTCATAACATCAGCCTCACAAGGGATGCCCTGATCTTCCATAAGTTGTGCTATTGGGTCTTTGGCATCTGCTCTTACTCTTCTAAAGTAATAGTCGTTGTGTCTAGTGTGAATGCCACTAGCACTGTCAACTAACTGACTGACTGTACCACTAGGTTTAATAGCGGTGGTTGCAGTAGCTTGCTTAATGCCTAATGCTGCAGACCATTTCTTGTTTGTTGCTACGGTCTGCTTTCTGAGTTCAGTTAGGAAGTCTGGCAAAGATTTTTTAGTGTGGTATCCTCTGCTTGAACTTCCGTTCATAAATGAGTTGTCCATTATACCAGTTAATGACACGCCCAAGAGAGCTTCTTCTTCTGTATTGTGAACCCACTTAGGCCTTAATCTTTTAATGTCAGTAAGAGAAGCCTGGAACGTGCCCAGTATAGTAGCCAACTTAACCTTGCGTAGTATGTCATCTTGCTTGTCTTCTGCTCTAACTACTACTTCTGTTAGATTACAGAACTGCCCATCTCTTAATATAATTTCACTGCAAGGATTGCATCCGAAGTCGTGCTCAGTATCACGTCTGCCTATAGATGCTACTTGTTTAATTGCTGCCTCTCTGTTAAAGATTCCACGCTCACCAGACTTAGACTCGTAAAGCGATAGCCATTCCTTCATAAAGATTCCTATGTCTGGCTTCTCTGTGTAACACACACTGTTGTTACTAAGTGCCATCTCTGGTGTATCAGACCACCACTGACCAGACTTAGCATTACGCATACGCTCATCAGTTAAGTTAGATAAAGAGATCAGGGCACTTCGTCTAACACCACCCACTACAACTACCTCTGCTACTTTGCACATCATACGGTGGCACTCATAGCTGGTTAGCTTACGGCCTACTGCATCTTTAAACATATTGGTAGCAAAATTAAATAAATCTAGCAGTGGCTCTGGACCACTGGCTCTGCCACCAAACTTACTTAGCCTGGCACCTTTAGGTCTTACTCTAGAGAAGTCCCACTTAGGCATCTCACCGTTGTATAGATAGTTGATTAATTTTCTGAATGCAGACTGCCACCCTTCCTTGCTGTCTTGCACTACTACGATGTCATCAACATCAATCATTTCTTCTGGCACTTCTGGTAGCTTGTTAGTGTGTTGTCTCTCTACACTAAAGCCCACTCCAGTACCGTGCATAAGCACATACAAACATTCATCAAATGCTTTAGGGTGGTCTACACTAAGATAAGCACAGTTGTATCCAGCTATGTTGTTGTCTTTAAGTGCTGGACCAGCAGTCATTAAAGCTCTCATACTAGGCATAACATCTAAGTTAAGCACAGCTTCTTCAAGAATCTTTCTAGTCTTAGCAGTAAGCTCGCCTTCAGTGTTTTCTTTTAGGTGCTCTTCCATAAAGTCAAAGTACCTAGCTACAGTTTCTTCCCACGTCTCTCGCCTATTTTTTTCAGGCAGCCACCTAGCATATCTGCTTAGTGCTATAAAATTTTGGTAATCATTTGGTAGTGTGTTCATTCATCATCCTCTATTGGGTCTATCTCTATGTCAACCATACGCTCACCGTTGTCATCTAGATAGTCTTTGTATTTTAATCTACCTTGTCTGTGCATTAGCACAGCATCAGTAATTCCTTTTTGGTACGCTTGCTTGTGTGTAAAGTATATACCTACAGCACCAAGCACTGTAAAAGCTACGCTTAGACTTACATAGTCCATCAATAACTCTCCTCAAATTCCTCCAGAAATCTATCTTGCTTTTCTAATAATCTCTTTTCAAAAGCATTTAATAATTCTTCGGGTTCAATTTCTAATTCATCACAGATCAGGCATACATCATACGTTGCTGCAATGTATGCCTTCAGTTCTGGTAGTTGTTTTGTTATCAAAAGTCAGCTCCACTTGATACATAATAGTTAGTTATCTTACCAGATGGAATAGGTCTTGCTTCCAGACTACCAAAGCAATCTTCCTTAAACCCACAAAATGCACACGTCATACATAGCTTTTCTTCTGTCTTGGCTTTGTTCCAAGTTGTAGCGTTAGCTAACCGCATAGGTGGTGTATCTAATTCCATCTTGGCTTTTAAATCAACAACAAAAGTATCTATGTCTTGCTCTAATGGCTGTTCACATAACTTAAGTGTTGATTTGTTTTTATTGAAAGCAAGGAAGTATCCTTTCTTTCTTTTGTCTGCTTTACCGTAAGCTGATAGTTGCTTGATGTAGCCAAAGGCATCATCAGTAAGTCCAGTCTCTTGAAACTTATTGTCCCAAGACCAAGCACTTGCTGTCTTGATATCCACTAGCTCACCATCTATGGTACAGTCCTGGCTGCCATTCACACCTTCCAGTGTGTGCTTCTTTTGTTGGTCCTCTACTGTGTGTCCCGATAGCTTAAGTAAAGCAACCAGAACCGCTTCTAGTATGTGACCTTGCAAGAAGGTTAGGTAAACCTCACCCTTTATTTCTTCGGGTGTATGACCGTGGTAGTTGTACCACTGTGCTCTTTCACACTTGCCTAAAGATGACATCCTTAAGCCACGGTTTTCTTCTCTTGGTGTGAACGCATCTTTAATTGCATCCTCCACCTCTCGACCAGCTTGCATAGCTATCGAGCCCAAGTCTCCAGAATAATCTTTTGACTTCATTACATCATATACATCTTGTACTACTGTATCTATAGACTTCATTGTCTACTCCTCTCTTATTAAAATTTATTTCGGAACACGTTCCGAGTTTAGTGTGTTTCATTCCAGCTCTTACCAACCTTATACTCGCCAGTAATTGGACAGTTCAGCTTGTAATATTCTGTTGTCTCTTCCATAGCCTGGACAACCAGCTTACCTATAACCTCTGCATCTGTAGGGTCACACTCTATCTGTATCTCATCGTGTATAACACCCAGTTGCTTGTAATCAAACTGATAAGCAAGCGAATGAAATATAACCCAAGCCCTTTTAGCTATGATAGAGCCAGCACTCTGTAGCAAAAAGTTAAGTGCTGAGTGTGGACTGCGGACATATACTCTGCGGCCATCTAATGTTTTAATCCAGCCTTTCTTGGATGCGTGCTCAATCTTTTTTCTAAGCACAGCAAGTGCTGGTGTGTTAGACAAGAACTGGTGTTTAATTTTCTTTCCCAACTTCTTACCTCCTCCACATATCTTGCCGATCAGGTCATCACCACCACCATACAAGTAAGCATAAATGAAACGCTTTGACTCATCTCTGGTGCTCAAACCCGCAGCCTTTTGGTTGGCTGTGTGTATGTCACCACTTAATATCTCTTCAGTATACCCTGGGTCTTTCATATAATGTGCCAAACATCTAAGCTCAAGTCCAGATAAATCAGCACCCACAATTACCTTGTCACTTGGAACAGTAAACAGAGCTCTCATCTGTGTACCATATTCTTTACTGCTTGCTGTTACTTGTTGCAAGTTGGGGTTACTGCTGGACATACGATGTGTAACAGTGCCCATAGTATGAACTCTGCTGTGTATCCTACGAGTATCATAGTTGTACTCATCGACCCAGCTACTGACTTGCCCTTGTCTTTTCTGCAGCATAAGATACCTACCAATAATCTGGGCCTCTGGTATGTCTACATCTTTAAGCGTTGACTCATCAACCTTGGGCAGTCCAGTCTCAGTAAACACAGAAGGCTTCCATCCATAATGCATAAGATGTCTGCCTACTTGTTGTCTACTTCCAAGATTTAACTCTGGATAAGACCAATGACCATAGTCACCATCATCATTGGTGTGACACTCAAGGTCCACCTCTGTCTGATAGTGCTTAGTTCTCTGTCCCCTCTTAGTAAATCTATTCTTAACTGGTGTCTTGCTTTTCCATACTGGCAGTGGCACAAAAGTCTTGTGCACCTTTTCCTCTGCAAGTCTTAAGTCATCATTGATTTCAACTAATAAATTAATAGCACCTTTAATATCAAAGAACCACCCAGTCCTTTCTTGTAATGAGCAGTGCTTCTTTGTTTCATACTCTAGCTCTTTGGCATCCTCACTTAATTTATTCTTCAGTAGATACTTGTACACCTTGGTAGTAACCTTGGTATCTCTGATGCAATACTTAAGCATCTCGTCTGTAAACTTAGACCAGTCTTCATAGTCACCCTTTGCAAACCCAAGCCTTTCACCCCACGCTGCAAGTGAATGGCCACCATCTAGTCTGGGTTTGTACAACTGGCTCATCACCATCGTGTCCTCTATCTGTACACTACTGAAGTCCACATCAAGAAGTCTCTCCAGCACTGGCACATCAAACGCTATGCCATTATGAAAGATCAGGCAGTCAGCCTCTGTTTCTACCCAGGACTTGAACAAATCAAGACAAGTGCCAGCAAATGTAGTCACCTCATCTGTATCTATATCGTGGACAGAAATGCACCAAACAACATTAGCATCTATACCATCCGTTTCTATGTCACAACTAAAAGTCCGCATCATCGTCTCCCATAACTGGTGAGTGTCCCTTCTCTAGTCTTCCAGTCTCACCATTGAAGTATGCCCATCCAGCCTCGCCAGTTTGACCAGTCCTTCTCATCTTAGGCACACGGATTCTAGTTGCATTCCTCTCGTAGTCATCCTCTGCCAGCTTGTCCCTTGAGAATAGTATGTTGGTATGGCACGCTTGTGGTATAGCACCACTGCCCTTGACATCATACTCACTAATCTTATGTGGATGGCTGCCATCATCTGGCTTTCTTGTGTGTGTAGACAGTATGACTGTAGCCTTGGTCTCTTTGCATAGCTTGATGAACCTATCCATCACTTCTTCGATGTTCTCATTGGATAGATTCTTAATGGCTGTGTGCAGTGGGTCAACAAGTATCACACTACATCCTAACCCCTTGACAAAGTATCTAATCTTGCTGAACATTTCTTCAAGGTCTATACTGCCACCACCATCATCGTGTAGTTGTATCTTAGATGCAAATCCTATGTCAACAGCATCTTTCATAATACTATCAACATTCAAATCATTAGGTTTGAGGAGCTGCATATTCTCACCAGTGTGTACACTCACTACTTTCCTGATCGTCTCATCTATATTATCCTCAACCATAAAGCAACCTATCTTTTCCTTGGTATTGGTAGAGAAGTGGTAGATTAACTCATTAAGTATGGTTGTCTTGCCTATAGATGTATGTGCAATGATAGACACCAGCTCACCACGGGCTACACCACCACGCATCATCTCATTTAAATTTCCAAACGAATCTGGCAAAGGTATTAACTCGGTGTCTCTGTACTGCATCATAGCATTACGCATATCCTCTACACTAGCTACACCAGATACAGTGTATGGCTTGGCAAAGTCCCACCATTCGTGGACAAACTGCTTGCCATCACCGTTAATCAGATACTCACAAGCATCCTTCCACTTAGATAGTGTCAGTATCTTACATTTGTTAGGGCCTAGTATAGGGGCTACTGCATTTGCTGCATCCCTACCTGCCTCATCATTATCAAATGCAAGAACAACTGTCTCGAAAGAATCGAGCCATTCTATATTAGCTTTGATATTATCCACACAGTTAGAGCCATTAATCACACTAACAAAAGCCCACTTACTACCAAACATCTCATATGCTGCCATCGCATCCAGTTCACCTTCCAGTATGGTAACAAACTTTCCCCCAGGTCTCTCTATGTGCTGACCAAAGAGTGCGTTGTTCTTGCTAGTATCACCACCGCCAAAGAATTTCTTTCCTTCCACTACCCTTGTCTTCATACCAACCATCTCACCTTTCTTATTATGTATGGGGTAGTGGTGCTTGATGATGTTGCCATCCTTATCCTTCTCGGCCTTGACTCTGTACTTCTCAAGAGTCTCACCTCTGAGCCTACGATCAGGAAGGCTAAAATACTCACCTCTATAGTCAGCTATCCAATCATCATCCTTGGTTTGTTTTACTTTTACCCCACCTAGTGCCTCCTTGCCTCCCCTATGGTGGGTGCCGCAAGCAAAGCAGTGGGTCTGACCATCTGAATAGACAGCCATATTGTCCTTACTTGTGTCCTTGCCTCGCATTGCACAAGTAGGACACTGTTCTTTCCTTAAAAGTATATTACCTTTATTCATATCTCCTCCCATTTTAAAATAAAAAGGCAGCCACCCTCGTAGCTGCCCCATCTAACATTGCCTATCTTACATTAGAAATCAGATTCATCTAGTTCCCCAGCACCATCTGCTTTCTCTTCGACTCGCACTGCCTCTAAGTAACTAAAAGCAGACCAGTCACCCTTGCCAGGCTTAACCTTCATAGTCACAGTGTCACCGTATAAAGAAAGATGATTGATACCAACCTCCTCCTTGTCGACATTGTAAACTTTAGGTGCACCGAAATCTATCTTACGAGTAGCGGTGATTTGCGTAGCACCATCATACTCCTTAGTTTTCAGTCCTTGTTTCTCAGCAAGTTTCTTACTATCCTTATCCAACGCAATCGTCAAAGAATATTTCTCCGTTCCCTTGTACACATCGGGCTTTAAAACGTGGTTAAAAACCACAGTACCAACTAAACTCATAGCACTCATATATAACTCCTGTAACATTAACATTTATGACCCGTGGGTCTCCAACTAGTAGGTAATCCTACTAAGGGTACACTGGAAAATAAGGAAGGAAAACCAGTGTACTCTTAGAAAGACTAAGAACCTAAGACTATCTAGGAGTGAGTGTTTGGGTACTCACCCACAAACTCAAACCTAGACTGTCTTAGTATTGTAGGAGATACAAGTAATTAAATTTTAGCTGATGTTTCAGGATGTGTCAAGCTATTTGCTATCTTTTTTTCCTGATCCATATGCTCCTTGTTGTATGCATCTGAACGCATATACTCCTCGACCATAGCATCGATGATGTCTTGCTCGGTAACTTTATCTATGTCACCACCGCGTAGCTCATCCATCTTATCTATCATCATTTGCTTAAATACTCCCATTACTTACCTCCCTTTGTTGGTATCCTATAATCGCTGTAATAGTGGTCGTGTATCTTCTTGAATCCCAGACCGTGTATCAAAGCATACTTAAGATTATCTATGCCACTCATCTGGCTTACCTTGAGGTCCATCGTCTCTTGGTAATCATTGAGTGCTTCATTAAGTGTGTTAAAACCTTGCAGCACATTGTTGTACTGCGACAAGGGCATCGTTATCTCTACCCTATTCTTTACATACCTTACTTTTACTTCTTTCATTATTCCCTCCCTGGGTAATCATCATCATCATCGAGTGAACCATCATCTAAGATAATCTCATCGACACTCACTATCTCAAACTCATCGTGCAGTTGAGATGCTCTTGCTTCACGGTGGTATTGGTCGTTCCAATATTCGTTATCGGCTATCGCTTCTGCTTCACCCATATCATCGGCATCAACCTCCACTGTAAAATCATACGATACAGTTGACTGTATGTGTACTTCAAAACATTTACTCATTCCTTTCCTCCTTAGTTTTATATAAATTGTTAATCTCATTATACAGATTAGATATCTTATCTTCAAGTTTTGATATCTGATATTGTTGGTTCTGTAAAACATCGATCAGGTGTCCTGGTTGGAATCCGACATTGTGGTATCCAACCTTGCCTTCCTTATCAAATAAATCAGCACCATACACGCTGCCAAAGTCAAAAGAATCTGCAACTCTTTCATCGATGACTGCCTCTAGTGCATATCTATCAAATGTAATCATTTATCACCTCCATTTTTTAAGTTCATTATTGTGTCTGCATTCTCTAATCGCCACGCATCCCTAGCCTCTAATCTATATTTGTTGAGCCTAGTTATGTCACTGTAGTTCATAGTCTTACCATCCCTATCCTTAACCTTTGTTGCTGTGTGGTTGTTGGTGTGAGTGTAAGTGCCATCCAAGTAGCTGGGGTTAATTGGCACACCCCAGGCTATCTTAACTTGCTTGTCTTTCCATTCTTTCATTATCCCTCCTCTCTTTTCTACGTTGTGTTCGACTTAACTTTCTTTTCTTAACCCTACGATTCCATCCAATGTATCGCTTAGACATCACCATACCTCGGATAGTTTAACGTTTGGTCAACACGATGCCTGATCTCACCTATTGGCGTATCCTTGTTTTGTATCTCGTGATAGAACCTATCATCCAGTGTTCTCAATACAAACACAAGTGTATCTCGCAGCTCATCGTTTCTATCTTGCAACTTGTAGATGTGCTCAACACAATCCACAGTTGTATGTCTTTCTTTACTCATACAAATGCTCCTTGTTTTAGTATGTGGACTATCACATCAACAGTCCATCCGTTGCCCAACATCTTCTTGCGTTGGGTATTGCTTACACCATCCGTATAGTCATCGGGCAGTGTTTGTAATCGCTCCATCTCTAGTGGTAGCAGTGGGCGATACGTTCCCTTATCCACTTGTGCATTTTTAAATCTTACACCAGTCAATACTTTAGGCTCACGATTACCGCCACCCATAGTATTTAGAGTTGGGCTTTTACCCGTATCCGAATATACACGTTTGAGTATGTCGTGTCCATTAATGTCTAGTGCAGTGCCAATGTGGTGACACTCTTCATCCTTGTCATACTCTCTAAGTTCACAAGTTCTGACACCAGTCATAGCTTGGTTGCCAAATCCCTTGTAATCTCTAGCTAGTAGACAAGCAGCCTTATCCACATTTGTCTGCTTAACAGTTGTGCCTTGGTCAGCCACACTATCACCGTATCCCTCGACAAGTATATCCTTCAAGACTACACCTTTGTCATCGGGCTGAGTTATATCCCAGTTGGCCCAATACAAACGGTATCTGTTTTGTGCTGATACAAGTGACGAATTTATCGCTACTGGTTCTACACCTAGATACTTGCTGATGATGTCTTGATATTCTTGCTTCATCCTTACATTTTCTAGTAAGAATTTAACATTAGGATTGTATCTTCGACACTCATCTAGGACTCTAAGAAACTCAAAGAATAGTGCTGACCTAGGGTCATCAAAAGCTAATTGCTTACCCGCAAAACTAAATCCCTGGCAAGGTGAACCTGCAAGGATCAGGTCTATGTTTGGCAACTGTATCCCACTGACAAAACTAACATCGCCAACAGAAACAGTGTTTGGGTAATTTTTAAGGGCAATCTTTTCTGCATACTTATCTATCTCTGATGCAAAATAATTATTAACCTTAATCCCTGATCGTTCAAGGGCTACTTGACCGCAGCTCGAACCATCAAACAGACTTAGCACGTTAATGCCTAGATTGTTATCTGTATCCATACTTACTCCTTCCTAGTTATAAAGAGTAAAGGATACTCGGAACTATTCCGAATATCCCTTAGTTTTTACAACTCAGATAAGAAATCACCTGGACTCATACTCACATCTCTGTAATCATCCATAGCAGTTACATTCTTTTCTTCTTTTTCTAACTCATAACCGTTTTGTTGCATAAATTGCAACGCTTCAATCGTGCAATCACTAACAGTTAGCTTACGAACAAAATCATTCCAATCTACACAAATGTAATCCAACATATCTTCAACTTGATAGATATGAATCAACTCATTTTCATATGCGTAAACAACAGAATCTAATTGTCCATCTGTAAACTTATCAATAGTCATACATCCTCCTTAGTGGTTTAAGTAACTTACATTTTTTACACTACTATCCCAGCATTGTCTACAATCACCGCACTCGTTGTTGTTTTCAAAGGCTCTGCAAGTTGCATCATCCTTATTAGTAACAACAGTGCTAGTGTTTGCATACTTTGGTGGTTTACCATCCACAAAACTACCACTTAGCCTGATCACTAGATTTTTTGGGATAGGCTTACTGTAATTCTGTATCCAGTTGCTTTCTTTAGTAGGCAGCCAGTATTTTACATCGGGTGTAGCTTGTGCTATTTGCACAATCTTATCCAAATGCTCAACACCTTGTATGTCTCCGCTATCGTGCCATCTAAAAACTTTATCTTCTAGTATTGCTTTAGCGTGAGTCATCACAAATATCATTGCTTCAACCCACTGTGGCTTATCAATACTATCAAGACGTCTGTATTGTGCTTTCTTTACTTCGGGATAGACCGTATAAAATCCTTTATCTGCATAGCAATCTGCACACACAGAAGTAGGTATTTTTTTGAGTATCATCCCAGTCTTGCACATATCTGTAGGCAATCCGTAAGACCAACCAGGCATTTTCTTAGGTTTAGAAAATCTGCCCACATAATCTATGGCTGCCTTCAGCGTTTTGAATGGCACTAACAATAAATTGTTTTGTATATTCATATTGTTTCCTTCCTAGTTAAAAAGAGTAAAGGCTACCGATCAGGCAGCCCTTAGTTTTTCTAACTACTTTTTAACGATGTAATTACCTTGCTT
>JACLAB010016169.1_pt1 | contig 39765 bp, 33 predicted proteins | sample 8027921 | NCBI WGS metagenome assembly JACLAB01 (sample SAMN15725117, study PRJNA655200) | protist metagenome | isolation source: fluorescence activated cell sorting (FACS) single amplified genomes of... | place: USA: West Boothbay Harbor, Gulf of Maine | collected 2000-07-19 | reverse complement strand
TTGGCGCAGAGGATACTAACCGATCCAGGAGTAGCACTGAAAGCGCTCAGCGTGGCTGCCGAATCTTTGTTGAGAAAGCCGTGCTCTTTTTGTGTAGGTATTTCTGGTAATTTTGGAAGCTATGAACTGTCTCCGAGGCAGTTGTTATCAACATACCTCAACAAGATGGTTCGAGTACATGGTATTGTAACCAAGTGCTCCGCTGTCAATCCAAAAGTTCAAAAGATAGTTCAGTTCTGTCCAAATACAGGAAAGCTGTCCCAAGGACAGATTTATCGCGATGTCACAGCACTGACTGGTATGAGTACTGGGACAGCTTTTCCAACGCGAGATCAAAGCGGAAATTCTATGGAAATCGAATACGGTGAATCGTTGTACGTCGATCATCAGCGCATATGTATTCAGGAAATGCCAGAGAAAGCACCTGCTGGTCAGCTTCCACGATCAGTGGATGTCATTCTCGAAGAAGATTTAGTTGATTGCTGCAAACCCGGAGACCGAGTGAGCATTATCGGAATTTACAAAGTCGTTCCAGTTCAGCGCAGTAACACTTGTACTTTCCAGACTGTTTTGGTTGCAAATTGTGTGGAAAAACTATCGAAGGAACTTTCACCCATCCCGACAATGTCAGAAGTCGAAGACATGACCAGAATGGCAAATACAGTTCAACCAAGACAACTTTTGGAGCTACTAGGGCGTTCTCTGGCCCCATCTATATGTGGTCATAACCATATCAAGCAAGCCTTGGTGCTCCTCCTCCTAGGAGGTAACGAAAAGAACTTACCGAACGGAACTCACATTCGCGGTGATATTAACTGTTTACTTGTTGGTGATCCATCTGTTGCTAAGTCACAATTATTGCGATGTGTCATGGGTGTTGCACCTTTTGCTATAAGTACGACTGGACGCGGTTCGTCTGGCGTTGGTTTGACAGCGGCCATCACTAGTGACATGGAAACCGGAGAAAGACGCCTGGAAGCTGGAGCAATGGTGCTTGCTGATCGGGGCGTTGTCTGCATAGATGAGTTCGACAAGATGAATGATATCGATAGGGTTGCGATACATGAAGTAATGGAACAGCAAACGGTTACTATTTCTAAGGCTGGTATACAGGCATCTCTGAATGCTAGGTGCAGTGTGGTTGCTGCTGCCAATCCACTGTATGGGACGTACGATCACGCCCAAAGTCTTTCTCGCAACATCAATCTCCCCGACTCACTCTTATCACGGTTCGACTTGCTTTTCGTTATTCATGATACATCTGATGCCACGGTCGATCGTACGATTTCTTCCCATGTTCTTCAACTCCATAGCCAGGACAGGAGCCCTGCAGCTGCAACAAGCAGCCGAGTTGCGAGTGTTACAGTCGACCCAGACAACCAATGGAGTTTCACCGACGCATGTACTGAGCCAAACGGCGGGGTTTTATCGAAGAGTGATCTTCAAAAATATTTGCGATTCATGAAAGAGCGACCTTGGGAACAGAAACTTACAAATGAAGCAGAAGTCTGCATCGCGGAACAATATGCTGCTTGGAGACTTGCGAAGGCAGAAAAGACCAGAACTTCAAGCTCGATACCAATAACTGCGCGAACACTTGAGACGATGATCCGTTTAGCCAGCGCGCACGCAAAACTAAGGATGTCGAGGAAAGTTGAGCGAATCGATGCACTCGAAGCCATACGCTTGCTCAAATACGGGATAGACGCAAATGAGCAAATTGTTTCTGACTGCTGCACGTCATTACCTGCTGGTCCACCTACAGAAGAAGATGAACTAAGTATTTTCAGAAGAAATTTCAGTCAGCTTAGAGCTCGTCAGAACAGCGTAGAACTTGCAGCTATTATGAGTAGTGCAGCTTCGTGGTCGCCACATTTCAACCCTGTGAAGGTGACGCAAATTCTAGACAGAATGGCGACCTCAAACGAGATATTTGTTGACGATGGAATTGTGCACATCATGTGATGTAAAGACGTCATAGCTAATAGTTCGAAAATAACTCATCATTTCATGCGCCAAACAATTCAACGGTTCACTTTACGCTCAAAGAGTCAGCGCTTGGGAACGGAGGGTACATATTTTCTTCCTCGAGTTGCGTGCCTCTTTCGCTTTTTCGCTAGGAACTTGTCGACTGCACCTTTGCTTTGAAGTTCCTCATACTTGTCCATGAGCTGTAAGACTTTCATTTCGGCTGAAACGTTCATGTAAAATGGCGGAAGAACAGAGCTTTTACAGTCGTACACTTCTTCAGGTAGTATGCCCTACTCTTTGAGGATTTCGTAGAACTTCAGAGGACGTCAACGGTACGGCACAACCGAACGTAAGTTGCATACCTGTTCTCTATTGTTGATTGGCTTTTCGTGTCGCCTTTACTTCTTTTGTCACCCATCGCTTCGACAGGCGCTTCTTTTCCGTGGGCGGCACGGCGACGGCACCAGTCGAATCGTGCTGTAAACCTTTCTTTGGTCAGTTTATAGGTCGCGTCGGTGTCGTGCTCTAGTGCTTGCCCGTCCGGTGGTTCTTCATTTGCGCTTCGGCTATGTCGATATGTAGGTTTGGGTATCGAAGTAAGACATACTCATTAGTATCTCTATAATACGAGATGGGTTCGGCTTACTCGATTTCTTCCATTTTCTTCGTCGTCCGTACCACCGTGGTCACCTTCGCATATCACAGCACGCAACAGACGGAAGCCGAAGCGCGAGCAAACGAGATAGTACGGAACGTTTCAGTTCTTAAAAAATTCAAGATAGCTTGCGGCTGTCGCCAACTATTTTATAAAAGGTCGTTTGGCCCTCGTTCCACGGCTTTCGTCTGTTCCGATGGTCGCCAAGGATAGGGTGTGCTACTACTATGACGAAGAAGTTGGTAGAAACTACTACGGACCGAACCACCCCATGAAGCCTCATCGCTTGTGCATGACGCACAATTTGATTTTGGCCTATGATTTGCATAAGCACCTACAAGTTTTCAGGCCACGAGCCTGCACGAATGCAGAATTCACTCAGTTTCATAGCGAAGATTACGTCGATTTTTTGTCAAAAATAACTCCTGACAAGCAGCAACAATACGTTTTAGAAATGCAAAGATTCAACCTTGGCGAAGACTGCCCCATTTTCGATCACATGCTTGACTTTTGTCGACGGTACACAGGTGGGTCGATTGACGGAGTCCGGCGATTGAATCAGGGGTTATCGGACATAGCCATAAACTGGTCCGGAGGTTTACATCATGCAAAAAAGGCAGAAGCTTCGGGATTCTGCTACATCAACGACCTGGTGTTAGCGATACTAGAACTCCTGAAGCAACATGCACGGGTCGTGTACATAGATATAGATATTCATCACGGTGACGGAGTGGAAGAAGCATTTTACATGACTGATCGAGTGATGACAGTCAGTTTTCATAAATATGGCGATATGTTCTTCCCGGGCACAGGTGGTTTGAGGGACATCGGTATAAACTCGGGAAAATACTACAGTGTCAATGTGCCCTTGAATGACGGCATAGATGACAAAAGCTTTGTGGATCTGTTTAAATTTGTCATGCAAGACGTGATGGATTTATTCCAACCAGGCGCTATCGTCCTGCAATGCGGTGCCGATTCACTAGCTGGCGATCGAATCGGTTGCTTTAACCTTTCACTGAAAGGTCACGCAGAGTGTGTTTCCTTTATGAAAAGTTTTGCGAAGCCGATACTTGTTACAGGTGGCGGAGGCTATACGAAATCCAATGTAGCCAGATGCTGGGCGAATGAGACAGCAACTCTCCTAGGTAAACAACTGGCAGAACATATTCCACCGCACGAGAACTATTACGAGTATTACGCCGATGCAGGATACAAGTTGAAGGCGCACGCGCCAGTGTGGATAGAAAATTTGAACACACCTTCATACTTGAATCAAGTGAAAGAACAAGTTCGGCAAAACTTAAAATCACTCACGTTCGCACCGAGTGTTGAATTCAGCGAAGCACCTCCCGCCATCCTCGTACCGGAGTTGGACGAGAGTGATTTGAACCCAGACGAAAGATATGGCGGGAGTTTGGGTCAAGACAGCGTCGTCATGAGTAAGGAAGAGTTCTACGAAAACGACTAATACTTCGCTCGCTGAACATTGTAGCAAGAAATTCACCACATCGTATTTCGTAGATGGATCTCTTGGACCTTTTAAACCGGAAAAGAGCCAAATAGTTAATGTAGGTGTGATGTGACTTAAGGCGATCGTGTAAACACGATGCAGTAAAAATTGATTTCAATGGATACCTCACATCACTTGTACAATACGTCCATCCATATATCTCACATAATCTGGCTCATGCGGACTACGTGAGATCCTGCGTCCAATTTCGTTGCCTTGTTTCGTATGGTCGTTCACGGACAAACCTCAAAACGCTAGACCCCGTCGCGTGAGCCATCAATTTTTACGACTCGTCCACACTCTGGCAATAGTGACTTCGAGCATCTTCACATCTTACGCGTTCTGGAATACATCGATGTTCGCTTCAAAGGCCGTGTCCAAAGAGTGCCGCGCCAAAAGTTCAGCACACACTGACGGCACCTCAGAACCGCTAAGAATAAACATCATACATCCGGATCTTGGATTAGGTGAGGTCGAGCTGCTTTGCTTTGCATGTTCATTACAAGGTTCTTCATAGGTGGCGCAGAACGACTCATATTGGATTTCGCAGGAGCGTGCTCATCAGCTGGTCACAAAGTAAGTCACATGAGTCAGCTTCAAAAGTAATCGTATTCGGAGTTGACCGTAAGGTAGATTATGCTTTACACGGCATTTCACGACGAAAATCGGTGCTTTGAAGACACCGTGAATACAGGTGAAAGACAGTGCAAGACGAGTGCGAGTGAATTCAAAGTTTTCTCCAGAGGGCAAACGCGTTGACTGGATACGAGTTTACAGTTCACTGGTGCCACGAAATTTTGCGGGAAGGTTTCATGCCATTTGCGCCAATCTGCGATGTCTTTGCGTAGTGGTACGTTATTTGCTTTCACAGTAATTTTAAGGCTAACTGAATACAGTTTCGTGCACTATGGCGCGACTGTGGTAAAGTTGATGTTTGGATTTTGGATCAGGTACTGAACTGTCTGGGTTGAATTTTTGCATGCTTTGAAAATGCTCAGGTTTCGATCCCAATATTTATTCTTAAACTCTTCGCACAACGCACAATTTTTTATTGTCATTTTCCAGACTGCCTACTAGCTCCACACAATACAACACTACAACGGCTGTACCGAACTCCGATAGACTATGTGGAGGAGCGTTGCACTGGCCTGGTAAGGAAAAGTCCAGAGAGAGTTGAATCCGACTAACTCGGATTTGTAAAGGCTGATTGCGTCGTTGTGAATAGCTATTTTACAGCTGAAGTCTTCGCACGAACCTTCAAACGACTGTACAGGAAAGGAATATCTCCAGAGGTTGTCTACCCCACAGCTTCTTTGACGGTACGCTTTGGTTACATGCTGGGTTCAATTTTTTTGTTGACCTGCTTTGGAAGCTTAAGTCGCCACATGATGTGGATACAACCTTCAGAACTTTTCTTGGTAAATCACTAATTTTTCAGGAAAGGTAAGGCTGGAAACTTCGGCTTCGTCAGTAAAACCTTCTGACTTCAGACGCAGGAAGATATTCCTCTCCATAAATCGTTTCGATTCAAATAAAAACCTTCGTCTTGCTATTCTCGCATTCCATAAGTTCGTTCAGCAAAATCAGAACGATGCAACGTACATGCTGATTCTTGCAGGTGGCTTTGACTCACGTTTACAAGATAATGTCCAGGTTCTGCGGGAGCTAAGGAGGTGAAAAAGGCGCTTCGAATTTCAACTGTATTCACACCTGCAGTGTAGGCTAAAAGATGATCTAGAACTCTCTGACAGTGTTCTCTTTCTTCCCTCGATCAACAATCACCAGAAGCAAGTTTTATTGCATCATAGCTTGTGTGTTTTGTACACACCAAACGAAGAGCACTTTGGAATCGTACCACTTGAAGCCATGCAGTACCATAAACCTGTCGTTGCGTGCAATAGCGGAGGTCCCAAGGAGACGGTGATACATGGTGTGACGGGCTTCCTGTGCGAAAATACTCCAGAAGTATGATTGTTGAATACTTTCAAGTTTCCTTCTAACATTTTTCAAGAGCTTTGCGTGCGCGATGAGTAAACTCGCACGCGTATCTGGGCTCGCTGAGCGAATGGGCAACGCAGCTCAGCTTACTTTTGAACAGAAGTTTGACGTCATAGCATTCCGTCGAAGAGTTCGAGAAGTCTTGAGTTCTACTGTTGAAAGCCAACGCGAACCGCAAATTCGTAGTTCGGTGCCTCTCTTTTGGCACTTCTGGATATTTTTGAGTAGCGCACTGCTACTCGCCTTTTTCATGCGTGTAAGCATGTATCATTGTACTGCTCATTTCTGAGAGATGATGATACACAAAATGTTTGATCTTCGACAAATAGACTTTACCGTAGACGTAGCGCGTGCGGCGAATAAGCATCATGTAGTCACAGGAAATCCCAAGTAGAAGTTGGTTTTGTCTTGCCTCTGACCCGCATTTTGCACACGAAATATATGATATCATGTGATATAGTGGATTTTGCCAAGTTTAGCGGCAATCGAGCGCTCTCGATGAGACGCGTTTGACGAGCGAGTTTTGCAAAAATATAGAGACAAAGTGGAGCCACGGGAAGCAATGATACACTCAACTATGCACCGGTGTTTGGGTAATTTTAACCTATATGATATCCTTTATTACGCGGTTTTCTTCTGAAGTGACATCTGAATCATTCATATTTAGTTGAAGTAAGATAGTGTCATAGGATACGTATCACGACGGCATCGAGGGCCGCGAAAACGCACGCGGCTTAACCGCGAAAACGCACGCGACTTCGTCCGCATCTCATATTCATTCAAAGAAGTAAAACTTGAATCCAATGTTAACAATACGTGTTCGCCCAAGACTCGAGATAAACAAATGGAGCTTGTATCATAACTCTACGCTGTCGACTAAAACTATAATCCTTGACGAAATTGTTCTCAGTCTATCGGCACAGGAAACTGTACAGGAGCTTTCACGTGCAAGTTGGCATCAAATTTATGATCAGGAAGCTCAGACGGAACTTAAAAGTGACTTAACTACGGAGGACAGGGTGCTTTGCAACGGCAATCAGCTCATGGCTGACAAGCGCCTTGAAGAATATCGAATTCCACACGCAGCTGACTTGGTAGTGATAAGACGGCTTTTTGTAGTCGAAGGTACGCAACACCATTACTTTCGTTGAAACGAACATAAGTCGATTGCGTAGGGTGGAAAATTATAACGGACTCGAATCATGACTCGTCGTCGGATGAAGACGATTTCTGAAGCTTTCCTCTTTTCTGCAAAGCGATTGAGTTGTTCTTATTTTACATCAAGCATGTGGGAACGGATTTCTTTAGGAAGCTTTTAGTTCCATTCAAGTGACATCACATCCTCGTATCAGCGGAGAATCTCGCTCATTCTCGTTCAAAAGTCTTTCTAAACTACATCGTGCTAGTTTTTTGCTCTCGCTTCGCTCGTGATAACATATGCTCACATTGGACTGAAAAGACCAATATTTGTCTTTCCTCGCTGGAGAAAGAGCCAAGGCTGACATGGATGAAACTGTATTCTGCAGCAATCCATAATTCCTGTTCTAGTACTCTTTATTGTGTTTACTGGAACTATCATGGGCTCTGTGGTCAAGTCAAAATCAGATGTTTCTGATATGTGAAATATGTTCACGTCGCCATCGAGTGCCACAGTGGCCAACAATGGATATTTTTCATGGCAAATCACCGAACCTATCGCTGCCCCACGCATCGAAATTACCTTGCTGTGCGTAGAGCTACTTATATCAAACCACAGTAAATTCCCATTACGTGTACCCACGAACAGACTCAAGCCACTAGAGCTGATACACATGCAAGAATTCACAGCCGTACCTTTCGAAAATTTTTTCTCGAGCTCCTGTGTCTTCAAATTATACATTCGTACACTCTTCTGAGAGCAAATGAAGAAGAATGCTTTTGTTGGATGAAATAAAGCGCCCAGTATTGGAGCATCGTTCTTCACGAAAGGTGATTGGGATTCCTGTTTATCGACATTGTGTATCATGACACCACTTTTTGTACCGAAAATCGTAGCGAAGTAACAGCCTTTTTTGTGCCATACTATTTCTTTCACGATTGATGTGTGTCGTACAATAAATGTTGATACGCCGAGCTGGATCCAACTCATCAGTTCCGAAGTTTCCATAAAGTTCACGCTTGAGGCATCGAAAACACTGAAAGCATCTGTCACAAGAACGCAGCAACCTAGTATGAGCAGTAAGACGCGCGGTTTCACTGGATGCCAACGAATTGCGGTGGGTGCGATACCGAAGTTAATTTTCTGTAGACAGCACCCAGTATGAATATCGAATATAAACACTTTACCAGTTTTTGTACCGCATGCAAGCCACTCACCAGTGGAGTGAACAGACATTGACGTAATTTTCTCTGAGATGGTATAGCTCTGTGTGAGAATCTCTGGGAAAGGTTTCAGGGATTTTGGAGAGGGTAGTCGCGGCAAGATTTCATCGGGTGCCATATTTACTCTAACACGATTGGAACGAGGACATAGATATAAATCAAGGCATCTCTCAAATCTTTCGCGTGTGAAGTTTTCATAGCTTTGAAGCTGCCTGAGACTTTTTGGCGCGTAATCTGAAGATTTGCCCAAATATGCCGCATATTCTACTGGCGGGTTGAAAGAAAAGTGATTACCTGGTGGTAATGGTTTCGGTACACGAACAGATCCAAAGCTATTGTGCACTAAGTGCTGCACGCCCAACCATATGTCACGAGCATGTTGAATATCATTCTCGCCAGTTGACACATCACGCCGAGGTTGCTGCCTCAAAGCGCGGACTAATCTTAGTACTGATTTAGCTTCCCATTTTGATGGCTGAAATCGCCGCTTTGGTTCGGTTGTGGAGACTACACTTTCCATGATTTCACTTATTCCGGTGCTGTGTTCCAGTGGGTCTGCCAGCAGCCTACCCGCTTGCATGCTTCTCAACAAAACGATATCACTTTGAGATAACTTGAAATCTCGCCCTGTCAAACTATCAGATAGCTTTCGCCATGAAGAACGATCATCGACGTCGTTCAGCAACTTTGACAGTGCGTCAGCACCAACATTCCGCTGCAGTCGCTGACCAGCCAAGTTGTATCCAACGTGAGAAAGATCCCTGTACCAGGCGACTGGCACATCCCCAGTCGAGTTAATCGCATCGTCGAACATTTTTGTACCGCGTGCGGAACTCGCCATAGTCGCCGAAACGTCTGAACGTCACCGCCGCCACACGTCCAAAAGCGCCACGTTTTCTCTGATTACATTTTTACTAGCTGTGTATAATGTGTATATCAAACCCATATGAGTTATTAAATAAAATGCACATTCGGCCAAAACCCTGACAAAGGAAAATTGACGGGTTGGTCCATGCCCGTTTCCGCCAGCCGCCACACCCGAACGACACTGGTACCGTACTAGAGAGGTCTAAAATCTGACAAGTTCGTGAATAGCACAGCTCATGCGTCTCGAGAAGTGCTGGTTCTGTAGTTCAACCATATATCCTGGTCACGGCATTTGTTTCGTACGGAATGATTCTAAAATGTTTCGCTTTTGTCGCTCCAAGTGCCACAAGAACTTCAAAATGAAACGAAATCCACGTAAAGTTAAGTGGACAAAAGCATACCGCGCAATTCATGGTAAAGATCTAAGTGGAGACAACGTGTTCAACTTTGAGCGACGACGTAATCGTCCAGTGAGATACAGTAGAGAATTGACTCATAAAACCATGGCAGCTCTCAAAACTGTTGAGGGCATCCGTAGCAAGCGCGAGAAAAGACACTACGATGGGCGCATGAAGGGGGTCACAGATGAAAGAAGACGAAACGATAGAAAAGAGTTACAACAGCAGGTTCACTTAGTGAAAGCACCTATTCTGGATGCCGGTACTGCGTCACCCAGCGATCGAAAAGAGAAAACACGGATACAAGTGTCGTCAAAACACGTGAAGCACGTCCAAACTTCCGGGGAAACTTCGTACGATTAGGCAGCACTTATTAATTTAGATTCAATAATTCAGCCGTTCGCTATCTCAGTAGAGACTTCTTTTTTTCTTCAGAATATGCTGCTCGTGCTAACACTGTCAACAACCACTCACTGTTTCCGTGGACGCGGACGTTGAGCGATTTCCCACTCAGCATGCGCCATCCGTGACTCCAGGGTCGTTCACTTTTCTAGCCGTTACATAACGAACTATACCAGAGTAGTCCGCTTTTAGGTGGACATCTCGAAAAGCCTCGGTGCTGTTCAATAAATGTTGAACCAAACGAGCCTGTTCTGGACCGTGGGTTTCTACTGCAAATAGACCACCGGGGAGTAAAAAGTTCTTGACGTCCCTACAGATAGTGACTAAGTGTGCTGAACCGTCCCCGAGCCCTCCGTCAAGTGCGAGCCATGGCTCATGCGAACAAACCTCCGGCTGTAGAGACTCAAGCAAATCTGTCGGGATGTACGGAGGGTTGGTCAAGATTCCAGTAAAGCGTACGTCTTTTTTGATCGCGGTAAACCATGATCCGTGTAAGGTTTTGATGGAATCTTGGACTCCGTTACGAAGCGCGTTGTACCTTGCGAGTTCGAGTGCGGCTACAGAAACGTCTACTGCGTATACACTGGAGGCATCTGCGCACTTGCGCTGTAGTTCTCTTGCAAGTGCAATGGCCAAGATTCCAGATCCAGTTCCAAGATCAAGCCATGGCCCTGACAATAGATTATGCTTCATGATATGATTTTCAGAACTTGACTCCAGTTCACGAAGCCATTCGCACGCAAAATCTATCAGTAATTCAGTCTCAGGTCGTGGTATGAGGACAGAAGTATTCACGGTGAATTCCATATCTCGCCAATGCGCCGTGTTTGTGAGATACTGCAAAGGCACCCTGTCTATTATTCTTCGCATCCAGAGCTGCTGGAGCTCGGGTATGGACTGACGCAAAATCGCTGATCGAGTGGTACTTGATGCGCTGAAACCAACGTCGCCAGAGACTGCTACTTTCAGTCTGGGAGAACATTCGACTCTTTCGGCGGTACTATCCGATATAAGCCATTCGAGTTCTTGATATAGCTCTTTTAGCATCGGGCTTCCATTAGAAGCTTCGAAATACGCGATATTTTGTGCCGCAATGTCTCGACCCCATTTTCTAACGTCATCCAGTTGAGCGCTGTTCACGGGGTACTTACCAGGGCGGTCGACTAAACGTATAGGGATATCAGAAGCGTCGCAAAGTGCGCTCGCATGTGCTCCTTTCATGTGTTTGGCTCGCTTTGTTTTAGCGAGGCCTCGTTTTACGGCGATACGCCCTACTAGAAAGGGTTCGAGAAAAACGCACTGCATGACACCTCAAGGTGTCAAATATTCCAAACACTTTTGCGTCGCATCGCGCGACGTTGCGTCAAGCGGAAAGTCATCCATCAAACGGAATCGCAGAGCCAGGTGTAACTGTGATAGATGCGTGCGTTCTATTTTCTTGTAACCACCGGTGTGCGGTGACCTTTTGTCGGAACTGCCTGGAAATTTCGGCTTTTTTTATTTATGCATGTTTGCGCGCCTTGCATCGCGGGCGATTCCTCGAAGCATGGACATAAATGGACATATATACGCATCATCAGTGTGACATTTGTCGTGGGCCTGCACTCATTTCCGAAACTCGAGCAGCTTTCACCTCTGTGTCCACGGGTACTGCGCCGCATTTGAACCACATTTTAATCGCGTTGAACCGCAGATTTTGCGAAACGTGTGCCACTTAATGGTGACTCGGGCTGCGGCGTTTCAATGTGCGCCGACGTCAACTCACAAGAAAACGCGACGGAACGTCTGTAAAAGCAGTGGTGGAAACGTCCCAAGGGCCCCGCGGCGTCCCATTGTCTCGCACAACGCGAGCTCATTACCTAGAGACGATCGCTCTCTTCATAAAGACGATTTTGCGCAAAGTCCTAAGCGTAAACTTGAATCGGGCTGGTTTTTTCGGTAAGATGAGATGTGCCTTGCTCTGTTTCGGGAAGTCAAAAAGTCTCAGGCAAAGAGAAAACTTGAAAAACCTTGGTCCTGCAGGTATGGTGAGCTATGGAGCGTTGAACTCGTGCTATTACACTTGTGCATACATCTACTGCCTTCAAAGAGTGAGAGTTTTGTATGATCCGCGCGTTTTATCACTCATGTCTCCTGTAGTCAAGCCTCACTTCGCAAGGGCGCTTTCTCGAGGTCGCTGTGCTAGTTTGGGTATGTTACTGCATTAAATGGTCACCAATCGCCCATTAATCGTTATACTAAAACTTAAATTTTCTTACAGGCAGGAAGTCAAGTAACCAAGGCACTGCGCATGTGGCTTGCGGTAGTCTTGACTCCGATAACCTCTGTTCTCTTGTGCCGCATAGAACAGAAATACACAATAAAACGGAGCCAAGTACGTTGACTTAGCGAAGTGATGCAAAGTAAATTTAGCATTAACGAACAGGCAACTTTGGTTGCTATTTGTGCTATGTTGTTGACGTCCATCTTCTGCCTTAGTGTCTTCATTTGCGCTAAAAAGTCAGGCTTGGGCTGAACTGCAGGGTATCCTTTCGATTTTCCAATCATCACGCAGTTGATCAATAGGTATGTGAAAGAGAGATTCATAGTCAAAACTTAATAAGTTGGGTGCTTTGGTAGCAGTTCTTATCGCCCATGGCAAAAGCTGATTTGCCAGAAATTTGCGTTCTGCAAGGGGCAAGCGGCTCGGCGCAAAATACGCTGAAGCCCAATGCGCTGGAAGACCATATTGGACGAATTCTATTGCTTTGAGGGTGAGTTCGCCCTTCAAAGTAGTTGGGCAATCGTATAAAACATGTAGAATGTCGTGAATTTCGCGTAGTCTTATGGCGATGTATCTGCTCTGATTATCCTGAACAAACCTGACTGGTGGTCTTGCGCTTGGCTCAAACTGCCGACTGTCCATAAATTTAGCGTACGCGTGACCCAAGCTTCCGCGCTCGCATAACCTTGCTTTAAGTAGCGAACGCTCTGATATTCTTGGGCGGTCCCTCAGCATAGCGCGCCCATTTCTGTCTTGCAAGAGTTGTGATAATATCCTCTCAAACTTGAAAACTCCAATTGTCTCACTTGTAATGCCCACTAAATCTGCCCGCTCCGGGTGTAGTATAGCCCCCAGAGCGGCTAATGTGGGTAGCAGTACTCGCGGTAACATTCTTGTAGGTAGATCTAAGTTTGGCATTGCGGCGCGTCGCTTGCTGTGCGCAAGACTTCCCCTTGTCCAGAACGAACACCGGGTTCTCAAGTCGACAAGTTCACCGACAACTGGACGCGCTGAACACTACGATAAGCGCGCGAGCGCGTGAGTATTTTTGGACGCGTCCATATCTTTTCGGTATACAATATATTGAGGAAGCGCTGTGTTGTGGTGTAGGACCCAGGTTCCCTCGGTAGAAAACAAAAACGTCATAAGAAGGCGGGAGTTGTCGTGATGACGAGTTTTTCACGTGACAAGGGCTTGAGTGAGGAGAAACTGTTCGGAGAGGTAAACCAATCGTTTATCAGCTTTTTATTTCATGACGATTGTGCAAAGATTTTCCATGCTGGCGAGACTGGCTCCGCGGCCGAGCGGACAAGAAGCACTCCAGGTAAAATATTCGACTCAGGCTGTTCGACGACAACTAAAGTTGACGTCACGTATCTATAAAATCGCTAGAGGAACGCCGAGGCACTGAATTTCTCAAGCACGACGACAGAAAGATTCCGCAGCCTCCCCCAGGGAAACCGCGAACAGGTCGTGAAAGCGTTTCAAGTAGGTTACCAGATGGTCGGTGGAATACGTATAACGGACAAATGCCAAACGCTCGGTATAACGAACTCCAACAACGTATTCTTCCTGGCGGAGAAGGAGGCGCTCGTTTTATCCCACCGGACGAATATAAGGAATTTCTACAGCTTGGTCATGGTGGGGTCTTTGACTTGGATCTTGACAACATTGATGTCGCTCCTTGGCGACGCCGTGGAGCTGAACTCGATTCCTATTTCAATTATGGTTTCACGGAACGGTCTTGGAGACTGTACATTAACGAGATCCGAAGAGCTCGTATGGAGCTTCATCTGCGAAACAGTATAGAGATTGGCTTCACAGAAAATAACTCAACTGTTGATACTGACTTGCCACCAGAGGTGAGACGAGCCTTGGGTGGCTGGGAGTACGAGGGTCTGTCAAGATCGATGCCACTTCCTACAGTGGGCTCATCGCACGAGGCGTTAGGAGTCCAAAATACGGAATACTTGCAAAAGCCACCTGAAAATTTCCACAATGAGTCTCAAGTAAACACTCAACAACTGTACGATGGAACACGGCCTGGGCAAGTGAAAATGAACTCACGGCAACAGTCGATGGAAGCCAAGCTTACTGGTGGAGAAATGACGCTCGAAGAGCTCCGTGAAGAAGCCCAAAATATTCAGTCAGAATATCGTGCTCACGTTGCCTCTAGCACTCTTTCCTCGGCAAAGAATTACGAACTACAGAGCAAGATGCTAGAGATAAAAAAGAGAATCGCTAGGTATCAAGCATGATTTCAAACATGCCTTCGATAGCTGTGGCTTTGCAACGCTCATACACATTAGCGAAATATTATTACATAGTTAATGTAAAGCTATGCACACGTGGGCTCACAACGGCACCCTGCAGAGTGCGCTAGGTTGACTTGGCCACTACAAAACGAGAAGTTATGTCCCACCGACTTCCCTTCGCATGTGTCGAAATGAATTTGACAAAATTAGTAACGCGTTTGTCCACTTTAACGAGTGTTAAGCTGTTGAACGTAGGTGCGATAGATCGCAGAGACTCGTCCCCTGCAATATCCCCAGAGTACACATCTGCAGCACCGTCCGTTGCTTCAGTGGAAGTAAAGCATTGATAGCCCCCTAAGTCACCAGAGAGCCACTGAGAAGGACCACTCGTAAAGCATAGATCGACATCTATCTGAGAATCCTTGAAAATATCAGAGTGCGCGAGCGTATAGTCCAGTCCCGCTCGGAATCGGCGTATTTCAGAAAACGCGTGTGTGCAGTGAAAACCAGTGACTGCGCTCAACCAGTTCTGGAATCCGACTGTGCTGGTGACATTAAGCAGAACTTCCTCCAAGCGATCACCTACATCATTTCTATTCGTACGCACACTCTTAGGCTGATAACTTAAATACCTACGAATATGAGGTGGACCTTTCACACTCCAACCATGCCCACATGCGTAGTCGTACTGGCCACGTTTTCGACGGTTGCGGCTGTCTTCGCGTTTTAACTTTTCACGCAACGAATCTGCAATACCTGGCAAGAGAAAGTCGTGAAGCTGAATTGATCCTTCCTTTTGAAAGTGCTCTCGAATTTGTATAATGTTTTCGGGTATCAGATATTCTGGTTTGACCCATTTGCGCAAAAAAACTGACTCTTCGTATTCTGCTAATTGTCGGATATACCGAGCTGCAATTGAAGCTGATGTGTACGGTGGATAGTAGATATCGCCAGCTGATTGAAGCTGTTGAAGTGTTGATGGAGCACCATAGCGTTTTGCAGTTTGTTTTATCTGCTTTGCATGGAACCATCCTGATATACTGACCCTGGTTTTTGTAATCGAACTCACCTCCCGAACAGCATGAAAACTGTGTCCAGGCAAGACCTCGAATAGAACCAAGGAATTCCACTCCGGCATCATCGATACCACGGGACTGTCAGTTGGATTTTTTCCGTCTGGGCCGATGGGATACAGCTCCAATTGTCCTCCGTCTGTATCCGTCCAAACCTCGTCTGGTTCAGAAAGGTAGATTATATATGAAATTCTCCGAGTACCGATCACGTCATCGTGGCACAGCAGATGGCATCCGGCTGTGTAAATATTACAAGAGCAGTCCACTGCGCCGTCAAGTGAACCACATCCTGTCGCCTGAACGATGAAATCACGGAAGGCCTCTGAATACAAATACTGTCGAAGCCTGAATAAATGCGGTACTGTCATGTGTGCTCGCGGCACACAGTCCTGTAAGTTAGCTAGATCTGTTGTTTGATACACTTTGAAAAGGTCAGTCTCTTTGAACTTTGCTGTCAGCTGGTCTTTGAGTTCTGCCAAACACTCGCGAAGGAAACGGTCGTTAAAAACGTTCTGAATGTTGACGTGAGGATATGGGACCGCTTTCACAATCGGCGTAGTAATTCGTGAAGAGAATTCAAGGAAACTTTGAGAACAGATGTCATCGTGCATGCCTGTCGTACACGCCACGCTTGTACGCGATACACCTAGATGTACCAACCTCCGACTTACTGCGCCGCAAAGTGACGCCGTGGCAAATCGACGAGTCACGAACCGAGCATCCCTCGGTTGCGAGGTGAAGGTACCTGTAAAAAGCAGGTAAGTACTGTGACTTCGGATATGTCAACATCAACTGATGAAGTAAAAAAGTCCAGAAATCCGTTTCCTAGCCGGGGCGTTTTCGCGGTGCTGACCACGACGCGACGTTCTTGGTGTGAACGTATATTTCTGGAAGCCCGTAACCGAGGTGGGGCGCAAGATACACTCAAGCTCTAACATGAAGGTTGCATCGTTGCAGCAGGTGGCAACCGTGAGCACTCCGAAACTCGTCAGTCGTCACTTCCGGCATAAGCGTCGAACAGTTCAAAGCGGGAGCCGCTTTCCCTTGAGCGATTTGAATGGGCTCTTGACTGGAGGTGAACTAGCCGGGCTTGTTGCTACATGTTTAGCTGCCGCAATCGTATCTAACGTGTCGAGAGCGACGACGCCGAGTGTAGATTCACTTGAACAAGTAAGAAAACCTGCTGCCAAGGTGCGAAGACCAGTAGACCTTGACTGGGGAGCGTGTAGTGACGTCGGGCCGCGCGATTACATGGAAGATGCTTATCAGGTCGTCAAAGGTCCAGATCACTTTTTCGCGGCCGTCTACGATGGACACGGAGGATGTGGTAGTTCAACATATTTACGTTCAAATTTCTATAAGTTCGTGAGCGCCATGCTCGGAAAGAACAGAAAGCTTTTGAGCGACGAGACTACAACCGACGATGAGATTAATACTATCTTTGAAAAGTCGATGTCTGAGGTATTTATGGCCGCAGATAGCGCATTGATAGACTACATAGCCACACTTGGTGATCCAGAGTGTTGGAGCGGAAGCACGGCGACAGTTTGTTTAGTGAATTCTTCGCTACTAATGTGTGCGAATGTAGGAGATAGTAGGGCTGTCTTGTGCCGTTCCGGGAAACCTATCGATATGAGTGCTGATCATCGGCCGACAACATCAAGCTCTTGCGGAAGACGCGAGATTAAACGCATCAATCAAACAGGTGGTTGGATATCGCAGAGTCGAGTTTGTGGTATACTCGCTGTCACTCGGGCGTTTGGAGACTATGAATTCAAAGGAGGACGGTACGAGTTACTTGAAGAATTGCAAGATTCTAACGACCGGCTTGCAATGAAGGCTAGTATGGAAGCTCCACCGGTGATATCACTACCTCATTGTTTCACAATACCTCGTTCAACCGAGGACGAGTTCATAATCTTAGCGTCGGACGGGTTATGGGATACTATGAATAGTGCGCAAGCAGTCACTTTTGTGCGAAGTGAACTGAAGAAAGATCCGAGTAAAAGCATGCAAGATATCGCTGATGCTTTGATAGCGCGAGCTTTGCGTTGTAGAACGCAAGACAATGTCGCGTGTATAGTAGTGAAACTCAGTAGATAGGAGGATCCTTGTCTAGTTCTTGTATAGGACATGAAAATCCGAAAGAAATCGGCGCGATCAATTGACTGTTCTCGCAAAACCAACTACTCTTCAATCTACATATGTGCTCCGTGGACTTCAACCGCGTTCGCACTGACAACTCTAGCAAGCTGGGACGCGACCGTATTCTAAACACAAATGACGTACTACTTACTTCTCAACGGCCGACACGAGTCCACAGTAATTTACGCAGATAACGTAAAAAGTTGATTAGCATTGGTATGAGAGCGGCATAGGGAATGCAAACGCCTCCAATGCATATCTAACCGCTCGATGTAGTGAGAAAAATTGCCATTTGTAATAATACTTGAAAGCGCACCATGGTTTGAACAGAGAAGTTGAAAATGAAGTCGACTGCACAGTTCGAAATTTTCCTCACTTCCGCCACGCCTTTACTTTGACATACCTTTGTATCATGGGCGACCGGGAGCGCTTTTCAGGGCAGCGAGCGAAATTCCCCGGTCCACGTTCTCCACAGGTTGAGCTTATTACTGAAGTGGTAAACTGACTATAGCTGGTCACGGACAGACGGAGAATCGATCATGGAAGAGGTTTTCTCGGTGAAGTATTAGGGTCTGGAACCGACAAACCGGAAAACCACCAAAACCGCCTACATCTTACATCACACATATAGTACTATACGATTGCACTATATATGGTACAATGTAAATATGAGTATATAATATCCATGTAATCGGAGCGACCGGGAGGAACTCTCGTTCGCACGGTTTACGCAGCATTGAACTCAACGCTTTGGTCAAAGGTTGCGCGTAACAGCCCAGGCCTGTTACCCTTTCTTTCATTATATCATCTGGCACACCGTTGCTGTGGCTGAACGCGTGACAGAGACTGTTGTGAGCTTTGATAAGGGTGGTGGTTCTGTTCTACGTTGGCTTCCGACCCGTGTTATTAGCGGAGGGATGCTGGGAGCTGACACAGCGCAGTTCGCATCGCTGCTTACGGCGACGGAGCGTGTGAACCTAGGATCGAAATCGATGACGACGCTCCGGAACGCGTCGTATGGTTTCGAATATAGAAGAACGACGTGCAGCCCAAAGAGATCAACTGGTGTGAAGTGTAGTGTTCAGGATTTATCAATTGACGTGTTCGGTTGGATGGACAGACCTACCTCGAGGTACTTTTCATCGTCTTCTATTTCGAAGCTTTGATCATCTGTCAGCTGTAGGGAAGTTAATGATATGAATATATCTGCTGTGCTGAAAGCCCAAAGTGGCCGTCCGCTTAACTCTGGTGAAGTACGTTTCTAATCCAGTTTCTTCACCCGTCTACCTTTGTATCGCGTCGTTTTTTCAACACAATGGACTAACATGCCTTTCATCGCACTGAGCATCCTTCACAGTGCATCATAACTGACGCACAACAAATGAAAGCTCACTCCAACGATAACGTCGATGGGCGCTCCTCTTCTGACTTCATTGGCCACAAGAGTGTCCGGCGGGTTATGTGTCTGATGAGTGATACTGGTGGTGGGCACAGGGCAAGTGCTCAGGCTCTCAAAGATTGCTTTGAGCTCATATACGGTAATCATGTTGCCCAAAGTTTGAGGACAACCATCTCACAGCCACAACTTTTCGAAAACAGGGGATGAATTTTCTGTACACATCGTCGATCTGTGGAGTAGTAATTCCCCTTGGCCATTTTCTAAAATGCCAAATAGTTACTTTTTTCTCGTGAAAAATCCTTGGCTGTGGAGGTTAAACTTCCGCTGCTCAGAGCCTCGTCTCGTGCACGAAGTCATGTTCAAGGTGATGACATTTTTTCTCTTTCTATTCCGCTAACATTTGCATCCTAGGGGTACACCGTGATTGTATCAAAGCACTTTGCGCGGGCATTTAGAGAAATCAACCCGCATCTGATCGTCAGCGTTCACCCTTTGATGCAACACGTACCGATACGTGTCTTACAACAGATGCACAAGCAGTCTTTGATATCCAGAGTACCTTTTGCCACTGTTGTAACTGACCTCACACGCTGTCACGCTACGTGGTTCCATCGTTCAGTTGATAGGTGTTTCGTAGCCACTAATCTCGTGGCTGCTCAGGCTATGCGACTCGGGTTGAAGTCTGAACAAATCGCGTGCCATGGTCTTCCTATCCGGCCCTCGTTCAGTGCACGTAGGCAACTTTCTAAACGTGAACTTCGAACGAAATTGGCACTCGACACAGACGCCCCAACAGTTATGCTCGTCGGTGGTGGAGAAGGTATGGGTAAGCTTCAAGAAACCGCGGAAGCTTTAGCACAAACATTAAGGAGCACACACCAAGTCATCGTGGTGTGTGGTCGCAATTTGAGACTAAGTGAGTTCTTGCAGTCAAAGGCGTGGCCACTTAAAATGGTGGTGAAGGGATTTGTTCATAATATGGCCGAGTATATGACCGCTTGTGACTGCGTCATCTCGAAAGCGGGCCCGGGAACGATCGCTGAAGCTATGATCTGTGGGGTTCCTATTGTCTTGAACGGCTGCATACCTTGCCAAGAGGAAGGCAACATTCCCTTCGTGACTGACAATAAAGTTGGAGCATACAGCGAGAACCCGCGTACGATCGCTCAAATAGTCGCTGAATGGCTAGCTCCTGAGAATAATGCCGAACTTCTCGCAATGTCCTCCAGAGCACGGGCTCTGGGACGCCCCGAAGCTACCTTTGACATTATCCGTGACCTCGCCGCCCTTGTGACTGAGACACAAGAATGCGCCTGAAGCACAGTGTTGTCGTTCAAGTTGAAATTGAACAAGTTCACCATGGAATATTCGTAGTATTCTTGTTATGTATTCATAAGATTTTCCTACCCCAATTTACATCTTTGAGAAGTGTAACAAACGAGAATGAACGAGCCAAACTATTTTCACTCGTACTGTATTTATTATTTGTTTTTATTTTATTTGGTACCTACGGGTATGCTTTTTATTTGTTTTACTAAGCAAACTCAGACTATCTGTGCGAGGCATGTAGCACGTTCTATACATGTGCGGCATCCTCTACACGATCAACAGCTATTTTCGTAAAACTTGTTCTGAGGTGAGCAACGGAGTGGCAGATCGATGTTCGTTTTACTCAAACTAATAGTTTAATTTCAGTTGAGAGAAAAAATATTAGTAATAACCGCCCGACGTTTCATGGTCGTTCTTCACCTATTACACGCCCAAATGTCTTCGCGCCCGCGACTGCTCGCACTAAGCGACCAATGTTACACTTCACGCGAGCAGGGCAGGAGTTCATGAATTAATTAAATTAATTTGTTAATTATGCTACTGAACCTTCACCAAGTTTAGTACATACACGTATGCCACTTTCTTTTATGTAGTGATGTCGTGCGGCGTATAGGTCGAAGAATGACATTTCTATTGTTGGCAAAACTAGGAGAGCATTGAGCTTGCCCAGAGCACGTAAATCAAATTAATACAACCTCACGCAACAGAAGATTTATTTAGCTGTAAGCAAAAATGCCGAGACCAACATTAGTTGATCATCGGCAAGGAATTCAGTGGGCAAGTATCATCTCGGAACAACCGCCACGAATCATTCGCGCGAGTCGCTTTCATCTCCATTTTGAGAAGCTCGCGTGAAACATTTGATTTATTAAATACAACTCTTCAACGGCCTAGGAGGACCATAGCGCAGAGAAAGTGGGCGATTCATCCGCTTCGGGGGGCTCATATGCTCAAAGTCAAGACAGTGATCGATGCGATCATGGAATTCGCACAGCGGATGAACGAAGCAGGTTCTTTCTGAAGAGTTAGAATAGAAAATTACGTAAAATTATTTCCGACATCTTATGCATATATTTAATAATGTCATGGTATCTCACGCTGTTTCGACAAATGATCGCAACGAGCGTCAACTAGGTAGTGACAACCGTTCATTTTTTCGCCAACTGACGATGTAATAGTAGAAAAAGTCGCAATAAATCGCAGTTTGCAAAGTTCCACTGCTCCAGACTATCCACTGTGAATATCCCGGCTCTGTAAAATAACGATACAGCCAGTTCAACATGTACAAGGCGCGATATGCGCCCAACAAGAAGACGTAGTTGCTGGTCAGTGTATCAACATTAAATGTCCGCTGCAGCAAGATTAGCTGCGGTAAGATCGCGACCGATTCCAAGTAAATTGAAAAAGTCCACAACACCTCCACCATGGAGAATTCGTGGTTAACCAGCAGTGCAAGGAAAATGCACGGTACAACGAGAAATGCGACACGAAATGTGTCCTGTTCACGATCATACGTCTGTGATACTATCCTATGATGTCGCATGTACCATATTATACAGAAGCTGCTGGTAATAAAGAAGACTTTCATAACGGTGTTGTACACCGAGACGAAAGTGAAAAACAAATCCAAGTACCTACTCACGAAAACGACGGCGTATAGTTCCTGAGTCCTCAACGAAACTCCAGCACACGATTTTGTAGCCTCTATTTTCAACAGAAGAACCTAAGGAGATCGAGTGAGTCGTCCGTAAAGGCTGTACATCTCAACTGCGTTCAACTTACGACTATGCTACACAGGTGCGTCATGTCACCGGCTGTTTCAAAGGACATAAAAATGTGTTTGTTATTCTCGCTACATGATTGAAACGAAAAGTAGAAACGACGAAAAATAGGAAGATTGTTTCAATTGACGCCGCCAACGACACTCACCGAACCGAAAAATGTTCATCTCGTGACCTTGGAAGATATTTGTGACTGTAGCCGTAAAACGTTGAGCGAGCGGGCGCACCCCTAAGACAAAGGGTGTCGGGCAGGCGTGCGAACGATTCGCACGTGAATTGAGCGAAGTGGGAACGAGTCGAGGTAGCTCTGCTCTCCACGCGCATGTGTGCAAAGAAAAGACTATTCACGGGTAACAAACGACCCGTTTCTTGTTGCAGTGTCCGTCTGAACGTAGTGTTAGTACTATTTATTGCGTATTGTACTTTTAATTCCGCACAATATATGAAAATACGTAGTCAGGGGCTTTCAGCCCCATTGTAGTTTACGACTCAAGTTACTAGCGTATGATGCAAAAGGTGCACGTCTTTGCTTACTTGCCGAAGACCTGCTGGAAAGCCGCATCGACCTCAAGCGTAAGCGTGCAAACAAGGAATCGAACCCACTATACTCATTCGTCTGCCAATCGACTTTACCGCAAGTAAGCGGCGGCGACTGTTGCTTGGTTCGAATACACAACCGCCTATGGTCCGAACTACAATAAACTACAATAATCATCAATACCGTGCGGGCGTGATTCAGGTGTCGTTTTCCTTTCGAAGAAACGTTTTCGAAGAAGAAAATGTTGGGAGGACCTTCGACATCAGAAGAGCTACGGTTTACACGACGGTTATGTCTATGTAAGCTTCTGTCCTTGTTGCTGGAAGAAGAAAGTGAGTGTCACTTAAAAAAACTATTGAATGTGTACTAACAACAAGACTTGCACAGTACCCCTTCACTTGCATTTTGACTCAAAAGTTCTATTATTTGGAACAGCTGCAGCTTTTTTCTGGAGAATACACGACGAACGATGGGTAACTCACTGTCCTTTACTAGTCACCGTGTCTACTGTTCTCGTTGCAAGCAAGGCTATCGGGCACGACAATATCTGCCGCACAAAATTATATGACATGTACATCGCACTGACTGAAATGGTTTCAAAAGAACCAACTCCGCTACCTTTCTACCTTTCACCATGCCGCTTAAGTCGAATTGAATTCTTCGGCAAGATGGGTGAACTTGAACTGATACTTCTTGAAACGGTCAACTTTTGCACTCTACCCACAGAACTTTTGCCCAAGATCCACAGTTTAATCAGCTATACGTTTGGAGAAGGCAGCATAGACTTCCACATGATTAGATGTGCGCTACTCATTAGTTGCATGAGCCCGGACCCATGGAATGCAGATTTGGTTGCTTTTATGAAAAAGGTCATAGCAGCTGCGAGAAACTTTGAGTTGTTAAAAAGCTGTCATGATCCCCACTGGGCAGCTCCGAATCCGACGGATTGTGATTGGATGGAGTACGATGCAATATTGCACACGACGCGATTCTGATAACGAAGCTGTGATTCACCGTTTCATTACTTGGTATTCGACAGTGGTGATGAGGGCCTGATTCCAAATTTTGTGAGCTGCAGTGCCGTTGACAGAAAGTACAATTTTGATCGTTTTCCTTTGCTAGAATATTTCAAAAGTGATGAGTAAACCTTGTAACAACAAAATTTCCAGTAAACTTTCGCGGTTCTGCTTCACGATCTTGGTCGTGATATTGTTCGTCGAAGTCGAAATTATCAAAAAAGCTGTCGGTTGTGAATCATACGGCATTTTGCGTAGCCAAGTTGACCAAAGACGCAACACATCGACGCGTCTTTCTTCATACTATCCGAAGATATTACTATCAACTACTAGGCCACATGAAATCACCTTATCTTCAATCGGTGGTGAACAGATTGGAGAGCTACGTGTTAGTGTTTTTAGCTACGCTCGTTATCCTACATGGCGATGGTAAAGCCAGCTTACCGCATGTTTTAGTTATTTATCATGGAAGGTACGAGACATGAAAAGTACACCTAGTTGTTTTTAGTATCAATTGATTTTTTGCAGTGGTGTATTTGCCTACTGGGGACTGGTCGTTTTCAGTTGCATTTTGCTGAGGGCGAGACATGTATTCTTTCTTCCAACAGTTGGGTTGTCTTTAGTACTCGGGTGGGCAACTTTGCTCTTCTGTTTTGATGGCTTCATCTTATAGACCGTGTAGACTTTTTTTCATGCTATTCTCAGTTTATGCTTTATGGGCTCCTGTTGTTGAGGTGCGTGTACTTGGAAAACAGCGAAATACAAAAATTTATATGCACTACAAAGATCATACTTTTTTTCGGATTTCTATCTTGCCTAAGTATCTTTCGGTTGTGAGTATGTCTTGGCTCATGGGTGCGAGCGAGGGCTCTCATCTTTCTTAATGCACTTGTTATTGCTTCACTTTAGTGTGAACTCGCAGATGCTGAACTCGCAGTTGCTGATCACAGAGTTCGCAACTCCTGGTGTATTCTTGCCTGTCGGCGATTTTATCATACGTTCGTTCAAAGCGTGGCGGTTACATGTCATTTTATCACACGTCTAGTAGGATGATGACTATAAGTACGTGCGCATGTGCTTGTGGCATCTTCGAAAAACACTCTACGCACAACAGGCTCATGAGTAGTACGGTAACACTTGAGTCAAAACGTACGACCAGGCGACGCCAGACAAACCTCCGACAAGCCAGCCAGAAGTGAAAGATGCCCAGCCGTCAGATGACTGTAAAGGATCTTTAGCAATGGCTCTACCACTTAAAGTTTTCAAGCCGACCACTTCCTCTCTTTGGAACGCAGTCGCTCCATAGATGCTCAAGCAAGCCGTCAGAATAAGCACAAGGCCAGCACCAGACAGGCAACCCGCCAACTCAGCCGCATCGGTCGATCGAAGCGGGCCAAGCTTGATGAAAGGTCCGGTAAGGAAGAAGCCGTGAGCGAGGCCAACTTCAACTCCTCTCAGGAGAGGGGCTACGCCTGTGCGATAGGCAGGCAAGTTGGAAAGAAAGTTCGCCACGTCCGGCGATGAAGTCACCGGCGTTTCAAGCATACCAATGAACGGATCACCATTGATCGGTTTGATGATTTGGACTTTATCGGAAGAGGCCATAACGACGGAACGTCTTCTGTGAAAGAAAAGAAAGCACGCGCGATCGCGGTCAGTTTCGAAAGTTTCGCTAACGCGTTGGTGCTAACAGCCCAGAAATTCGATTGACGAATATGGCTCTCAACGAAAATAATCTTTTTCGCTACCTACCGAGAATTATTCGGAATGCTTGCGGGCACTCGCGGGCGTCTCTCACATCGTAAAGACTGCGGCAACCAAGCGAAAGAATCGTCGTTAGTGTCGTGCGAGCTATGTAAAAAGCTATGTAACAAAGCGACGAGTATGACGAGTCACGACATTTTCGATGAACAAGTTACACTCACCTTTCCTTCGAGGATGGCGCGCGCGCCGAGCGACACGTTCACGGTTCGGATCATGTTGAGGTCGAAACTGACGATAGATACGGTTTTGCTCGAGATCGCGGCCGAGCGATCGCGCGAGATACGGAACTTTCCTCGTATTATGGCGCTCCTACAGGGCAGTCCTATACAAATGCAATGCGTGCTTGAGGTAGTAAACCACGTAGTAAAATGCTAACCTCCCTGTAAAAAACATGTATTTTGCGCAGGTTTAAGGGATCAGTCGCATGATGTGCATGTCAGCCCCATTCGAAAGCTCTCGTCAAATGATGTGATATCATATCATATAATGATGGCTTTTGCGCTATTCGTTTTCTCACGATTTCGCCGGAAACCGTGCACAAAAAGTTAAAAGTTAAGAATATCATAATATGCATACGAAGCATGCATACGAAGCGCACTCAATACGGGGATCGAACCCGCGACCCTCAGCTTAGGAAGCTGACACTCTATCCACTGAGTTAATTGAGCGCATGTTCGCCGAAAAACTCCGTGCAATACATATGAATCGCGCGCACAGCGCGCTATTTATTGTTCAATCCGCTTTGTGGTGGCGAAAAGACACTGTGGCCGAGTGGTCTAAGGCGCCAGGTTCAGGTCCTGGTTCGAAAGAGCGTGGGTTCAAATCCCACCGGTGTCAACTTTTTTTGAAACGGGCTTTTTATTTTTAGTACTATAATACAATACCTGTGCGCGTACAATGGCAATGCGTCAAGGTAAATGGAAACCCGACAGCACGAGAAAACCAAGGGCCCGTTCCGTTCCTGCAGCCTTCGAGCGGATTCGCTGTTCTACTCTTCCTCACTATACACTCCTAGCGATGCTACACGCGGGTTACGTTTCTCAAGTAGATGATGTATTATCTCGAACGAGCGCGCAAGCGAACTTGTTCGATCCATGCTCGTGGAGAGCGACAGCGTCTGATGTGCCCAAACTAGAACACTCCCTTGAGCTGACGCGACGTCTTTTGTCGGCGGCGAAAGTATCTATAGGCAGGAAAGAAACGGCGCTCCAACTTCAGGCAGAAAAGTGTGCATATCAGAGCAAGGGATCTCAACGAGCATGGGCAACCCTCGAGAGCATCCGCTCACACGTATCATCACAAGGTTCCCAAAGCTTGAAGGTGCCTGTAACAGGTCATGAAAGCCCACTAGACTATCTTAACAGCGTTGCTCGGTCTTATGAAGACGAGCTGAGAGCTTGCGAATCGACATTAGGTAATTTGTTTCTCGTGATCCACACGGGTGAAGTGGATTTGGCGAAACAGGACTTCACTTTATATTCACTGCTGAGCGCTTTTGAACAAGCACTTTCAGCTATACATGTGAAATTACGCAAAGCTACGTGAAAGATCGACGAATTAGATAATAAATGACATCACATAATGTGCACCTCAATTCTTGAGTGCATGGCGAGGATTACAGAACTACTTCTCAGTTGCATATCATGAAAACTGCAGTTTGCTCAGAATTTTGGGACAGAGGGTGGCCTCACGGGTCTTAAGCTATCCGCAGGAAGAGGGAGGGTCTCCCCCCCGGGAACATTGCAGGCATCTATTTCCAAGTATTCTGATAGAACTTGACGCCAAATGTAAGTGGAAAGTTGCTTCGCCTCATCCATGTCCTCGCCGGCAGCCGTTTCTTTTCGCCACTCTCCTGCGTCTGAAACGTCGATTTCCTCGCCCAAAGATAGGCCAACTCCGGTATAGTTGACAACACGTTTTTCACCAAGCTCCTTTTCTGTAGTGGCAGGAGGAGGCATTATATCGTATGTAGCCATAGCCAAAGGATAAAAATGCGTAAGCGCAGACGTTTTCTTTGTCCCAAGTTTACGCATCATCTCAACTGCTTGGGGATCAAATTCATCTGGAATTAAGGTACCATCTGGCTTGCGCCGATCCCGACCGCCTGCAGGCGCGATCCATATCAAGGCACCACCTTTGTTTAGCAACAATTGCATCTCTTTCAGCGTGGTGAGATTTTGTTTCATTTGTGCTGATTTTTTTGCCGCATCTTCGTCCATGTGCTTTTTCGAAACAACGCACAACAAGTTTTTCCCCATGCTGAAAGGTTTGGCCAGCAGATCACTCACAACGCGTCCGCCTGCGACATAAATGACTTGCTCACCAAGGCCCGGGTGGGACACTTCGGTAAGGAGCGGGATGAAAGCGGCGTCCCCCTCGCTCTGATGATTTCCCAAAAATATGACATTTTCACCGGCTTCTAGCTGTTGTTGCACCTTTGACCACCTTGATGAATGCCGAAGGATCGATCGGTCGAAGTCGATCAACGAGCCGATGTATGCATTGGCCATCTGATAGTAGTCGAAAGGCTCGCGAATCGCTCGGTGAAATGAAGGGAACGTATAGGACTCTCCAAGAAGTTGCTCTGCATAAGCCTTAATCATGTCTTTGAATATACTCGTGACGGCAGTGGCAGCTCGATCTTCATCACCTAAAGCCACTAATAGTTGACTTTTATAACTAGATAAGAGACCATCGAAGGTACCACGAATCTTTGAAGGAAAAGCCCGTGATAGAAGCCTCAAACCCGCTTCTCCCGGGGCCAAATCCACAACAGCTTTCGCAACATTTACTTTCAAAGTTTTCAAACTGAAGGAAGGATTTGGATTCGCCGCTACGATACACCTCTGTCTCGCACGACGGACTCCAGTGCACTGTATAGAACGCTTGCTCGCACCGAAGCTGATCCGCACTCGTCTATGACCAGTCAATGAATGCTTCGTAGCCAACATCGCTTCGATGCTTTCGACCCGTCAATCGTTACCGGCTCGCGCGTGTGAGCTTTCGTCTGATTCGATTGACGCGTCTTCACAACCTCCCTTCCGCCGAAGACGTCCAGTTGGAATGGAACCACCCAGGGTTTTGAGAAACCTTGGGTTTATAGGTCGCGTCGGATGTCGTGCGTGCTTGTCCGATGCTTATTGATACGCGCGAAGTCTATATATATGTAGGTCTGGGTCTCGAAGTGTAGACATACTCTTTAAATCACTATAGTACAGGACTTGGTCCTATGTACCATTATCTGTGTGGTAGCGGTCTCTTTGTCCGCCCAAGCGGGTCACTGTTCCAAAACGCTGTTGTCAGACTTGTAAGGCGCAGGAGCGACAGAGTGGCACTCGCGCGGTAAAACTTGCACGTTCAGCGATGGACGATACAGATAACGCCGCCGCGAGAGCTGCTGGCGAAGAAGTGTTGGGAGGATCGCATATGTCAAGGAATGTCACTGACTTCGATATGAAATCCATATTTGAAGAGCAGAAATTACTTATAGACCATTTCTTCGAACACTTTGAGCCTTCGCAAGCGGAGGCACTCGCACAGGAGATAACGACATGCGATGGGACCGTCTTCTTTTGTGGGGTTGGCAAGTCTGGTTTCATATGTAGCAAAGTGTCTATGTCGTTGGCGTCGATAGGTACAAAGTCTTCGTTCCTGAATCCACTCGACGCGCTTCACGGTGATATTGGAAACTGTGGACCCAGAGACATAATTATCTTCTTTACCAAGTCTGGGTCTACAGCAGAGCTGCTTACTCTTATTCAAGGAGCAAGATTGAAGAAAGTCAGAGTAATCACGGTTACTTGTAGCAAGGAAAGCCCTTTGTCAAAGCTGAGTGATTGGTTCGTTTATCTCCCGTTGCAAAGAGAACTTTGCCCGTTCAATCTTGCACCCGTCACGTCCACTGTGATCCAACTCATTTTTGGCGATACGCTTACTGCGGCCATTATGCGCAAGCGTGGAATAACGCTCGAATCGTACGCAGCAAATCATCCGGCTGGAGCTATCGGGCGCAAGCTCCTGCTCACTGTACGTGATATCATGATGATTGGCGCGAACGTGCCTTGTGTGACCGAAGGCGCTACTCTTTCTGAGGTCATACTGGAAATGACTCGAGCCGGTGTAGGTTGCGTACTGATTGTGGAAGACGGAAAACTTCTCGGTATCTTCACTGACGGCGATTTACGACGCCTAGTTGGATCTCGAAAGATCGATTTGGATGAAAAGATCGAACAACACATTGTGAAACAACCAATTTTCATCGAAGACGAATCCATGCGATTAGCTGATGCCGAAATGTTCTTTCACGCGGTTTCGAGAAATGTCGCTTGTTTGCCAGTCGTGTTGAAGGAAAATGGTACTGATCTCGTAGTCAAGGGTCTACTAACACTAGTAGATACCGTAAAGGCGCTCTCATAGGAAAATGTAAATGATAAGGAACATGTAAACATGATGCTGTTTAAGTGAACATCCCATCTGGTGCCGCGTGGTCAAATGGGCTCAAAAAACTCATCTAGTGGCGTGTGTTCCGCTTATTTACACCATTCCCAGGTACACGGGAATGGTGTACCTCAAAGTCACGAGTGCTGACGTCTGATTCTAGAGTTAATCCTACGCCGCGCGCTTCGGGCGGTCCCATCCTAGCTATAACACTTCAAACAATCGTTCTTGAGACACCGGCGATCGTTTTGCGTTCTCATGGTGCGGATCGTTGCGTTTGTACCGTGCAAAGGTACATCGAGTCGTGTAGAGAGCAAGAACGCGAAACTGCTGGATTCCAAACCACTCTTCCTGCACACTTTGGAAAAGTTGCTCTTCGAGTGTCCTTTTATTGACAAAGTTGTCTTGGACTCTGAGTCCGATGATATTTTCAAGGTGGCGGAATTTCTTGTGAGCGATAATCCAAAGTTAGTTTTCCTAAAGCGGGACGAGGCGTTGGCCACAAACAAGACGGACGGTAACACTCTGTTCATGAACGAAGTTGAGCAATTCGATGCTGAAATCTATGTGCAGGCGCTGTGCACAAGCCCGTTCATACATCCAGAAACGATTAAGAAAGGTGTCGAGAGCGTGATGTCCGGTGTTTATGACTCCGCGTGCACTGTTCGCGATGATAAACTGTATACGTGGACAAAGGCAGGGCCGAGCTATGATATCCAAAATATTCCCAACTCAGTTGATTTGCCAACGACTACCGTGGAGACCATGGGGCTGTACATCATTACAAGAGATGCGGCGAAGCTGACTCGGCGAAGGATAGGGAACAAACCACACATGCTGCATGTTACGCCAGAAGAAGCAGTTGATATCAACTACGAAGTTGACTTCGCTCTTGCAAACAATATCGCTTTAGCGCACCGCGTCGCTGGTCTATCTCGCTTGAGGTGCGCCAAACTACATCTCACCAGTGCCATTTTATCAGACACGCTGGATGATATGGGCATAAGTGGAAGAGTGGTCTTCGGCTTAAAACCACAAGGCGCACTAAGCAAGCTCTTCGGTCGTGCTTGCACACTTAAGTTAAGGCCTCTTCGTGAAAGTGAAGATCTCAGGGGAATCTATGGTGCTCTAAAATCATACAACTACGTCGGCCTCGGTGACGTTATCGTAGTAGAAAATCCGATGAAGGGACGAGCGTATTTTGGCGATCTTAATGCTCACATTGCCATAATGAGGGGAGCCGCCGGTTTCGTCACGAATGGTTTTACACGCGATACAGTGGAAGTGAAATGTTTGAACTTTCCCGTCTACGCAGCCGGTTCAACCTGCTCTGATGTGAGAGGTGTTGCTACAGTAGAGTCAACAAATCAGTGTATTAGCTTGGACGGCGTCTCGTGCTGTCCGGGAGATTTGATTTTCAGTGATCAAGAAGGAACACTAATTATCCCAAGACGGTTTGGAAATATCGTGATTGAAGAAGCTTTAAAGCGAGTATTTTCTGAGAGCAGTATACGTCAAGACATACTTAATGGTTCATCAGTATCAGAAATCGTCGCCCGACACGGGTCCTTCTGATAACACGTCATCTAATCATTTGATCGCACTTGAAATCATCTCTGCCTCTACTACTTGAAATTCTACGTCTACAGCTTGACCAAAGTGCTGATACGCTCGCGCTCGCGGCTGGCGACTCTGGCCTTCTCACTCACTTCCGACTCGACCCGCACTCGCCGACGCGATGATGTCGACGACGCCCACGGACGAGACGACGTCGCTCCTGCGCGCGCGCGACGAAAACCACGCGCGCGCACTTCCCGCACCCCTCGTGAGCGTCCTCGTCCGCCACCGCGCCGCGCTCGCGCTCGCGTTTGCACTCGCGTGCGCGTTGGGTGTTACGCGCGTCGAGTGGGGCGGTCGCGCCGACGTCGGCCACGTGCATCGAGATCGATGGACGATCGCGAGCGACGCGTTCCCTCGCGGAAGTCGTTCGTGCGCGTTCGTGTCCAACGACCCGCACTTGCGCGGACTCGGGGCGTCGATCGACGCGCACGATGAGGTGATACGATTAAATAACTTTTATGAGCGCGCCGGAGGCAGCGCGAATTACGGGGACAAGGTGACGTACTTGGTCTCAAACACTGCGTACAGTTTTTTGCATTCTCACGGGCAGGAAGGGAATCTGGTTCGTGAGTTTGCAAATGTGAGTCGTTGCATGTTGCGTTACGAACCGGCGTTTCAGTGCGGTGCAATCTGCGACGCACACAACATCGGGAGTTTGGAGTATACCAAGGGCGAGCTCGACAGCCATTTCGGTTGTCATTACATACCAAAGGCGGCGTACTGGGCGAGTATGCGTGAGTTAGAGGCGGCACAAGCCGCAGTTCCGGGGGGTAAACATAATACGCCGTTGCCGTCGACGGGAGCTCTGGCCGTGTTCGCTCTCGCCCCGTCGTGCGCCGAGGTGCACTTTTACGGCTTCTACGAACCAAAACCTCCATACGTAGAGGCGCACGCACACGACATGGTGGGTGAGCACGAGGCGTTTCGGGCAGCTTTCCCGCACGCCGTGTGGCACTAGTTCATAGTTCTTGTTAATCAGTGTACCGAGAAGCAAACTCGGTCACCGTGTGTGACACTTTGCCTGCGCTGAAACCTGGGAAGCGACCGTCCGCAACAGAAGTATACCTCTCCATGGTTCCCAAACGAAGACTGCCCGTGTGTGCTGAGGAAGAGTAGTACACTATGCTTTGGTATGCCTCGACGGCGGTCACAGCTCCGTCGGGTCGCCTTAAACGCTTTCGTGTACGAGCCACGTGATCAGTCGCACTCTGCTTAAAACGATTGATATCAGGTCGGTAAAATAAAATTGCATATCGCTTCACGTTAGCGCGAGCTCATCCCTGATGGGTGGGTCGACTACTATCGACGATTCATAACTCGCCAAAAAGCCTGCTTTTTCCAGTTTTGACTTTCAAAAGTCAACTGGATTTTAAACTCCGTCAAAACTGCAAACCTGTTTAATGCTCACTTCGTGTCGACAGAGGCAGCGCCCCACTCGTGGTGTACGCTTCTTCTCGTTACAAAAGAATTCGAACTGTTTGCGACCGATACCCGTACTATCAGCAGGCGCATGTCGGAGTACAGCGAAGCGCACCTGCTAAGTTTGGTCTCAACGATCGGTGTTCGCACCACGCGGGGAGGATACCGAAAAGATCCAGAATGTGAGGCGTCGCTCCAGGACATAACACGCTTCCTGCAAAAGGATTCTAGTGAAAGATGTGTCTTCCTTCAGCTAATTGCGTGGAACGTGCTGGGCAAAGACTTATTGCCGCTTCTCGAAACACACTGTGACGAGCTGTCTACGTCCTTTCTTGTGGTGAAACTTCTCGTCTTCTTAACACTTCCACCTGAAAAAGAAAGTACGACTTTCATAGCACAAAATCAAGCTCTGAATTCTACGCTCCGTGTCCTATTGGATCACGCCATTATATTCCCCAAGTTGATGTTATTGGTCTCCGAAGCACTTGGAAAGTTGGAAACTTGCAACCTTGAAACTGGCGAAACATTAACTAAAATTCTACAGTTAACGTTCACGCTCCTACGGAACTTACTACTCATAGCACGTTCGCACAGTCTCGTTGGTTCTAAGTGCAGTAACGTGCGCCATGATCTTTTTCAACTGCTACTCAAGTGTCAGTTTATGGAGGTGCTTTCCGCAGTAATTCAGGATGCAGGTGTTTCTCCAATAAAGAATGACCTTCCTCTTCTTGTTGAAATCTTCGCTTTGATCCTATGCTTTCATGAAAATGATTTCAATAGTAGCACATACCTGAATATCAGAACTCATAGCGCCAAATCTGCGCAATGTTCGCGAATTTTGAGTAAATTTGGCATTTCAAAGGGCGCTGTGAAGGGCGCTGTGCGGGGGGGGTTAAGTGGTGTTTACGTTAAACATGGTGAATACGCAGAGTCTGAAAGGCTTCTCAGAGGAAATCCGATCGAAACACACTATTCGTCGCAGGCCTGCAGTATTTTGAGCCCTTCTACATCTTCTACATCAGAACTCCAGCCTTGGCAGGTTGGCTTATTGACGAACCTGTCGGCTCCTGTTGTCAACCAATTTTTATTCTCAGCTTGGGACGATCTGAAACGAAGTAAACAGGTGATGGTATCAAGCGTAGAGCATACCATACGATGTACAAATTATGTCCAGCTTTGTTCGTTCTTCGTAGATATGTTCCGTTCTGAATTGGCTTCTAGTACTGCCGAAGAAGTAGTCCTCAAGAATCCAGTAGCGAGCATCTTGTGCGGTGACTTCCTCATATGGATACAAAACGAGTGGTTTGAGTTCGAGCAAAATAAATCGTTACAAGAGTGCGTTCCGTTGATTGAACTACTCGCTTCAATCGCGACAACGGTGAAATCTTTGCAAGATAAAAGTGTAGATTCTACAGTGCAACTCGCCTGCAAAGCGATGCGCAGCGCATATGTCCACGGAGAGTCAAAGCACGAATTTCTTCGTTTGCTGCGCACTCGTATCAAGCAATTCAAGTGGCTGAGTATGCCAGCACCCTATCTGCGTGCACTTTTTCTACTTCACGGTGCCATTTGCGAACTGATAGCAGACGACAACCCAAACTCAGCCAGTCATGACGCGCTAAAGCAGTTGCGAGAGTTCCTCGTAGACCGTATTATCGTCGAAAATCACGTTGCGTTAATGCACAGATGCGATTCTAGGAACGAGCGTGAGACGAAGTATCGGGTTGAGTTCCTAAAGCAACTGGCTAGTTCAACAACCGTTTTTCATCTGAGCACCCTCTTGAGTCTCCGACGGCTTGAGACAGGACAACGAGACATCTCAACTGCGAGCAAAGAACTGTGTTTAAAAGCTATGAAGCAACTGTGTCGGGACAGCATACGCAACCCAGAGGGTTGGAAAGGTTCGGCATTCATCAATCTTCTCGCTAGGTGAGCAGACGATTGACGGCAAGTTGCTAGGTGTGAGTGTAAGAGCGCAACGCGTCAGTGCGTGTTGGTTGCCTACATCAAGCATTGCGAGGCGAACAGTGGCTTACGTAGATCGTGAATAACAATAACAGTTGTTTTGTAAAGTAGCGCTACTAATTTGCTTCGAAGTTGATCGTAAAGAATTGAAATGATCGGATCTTACGCGGCGATGCCACTTTTTGATGCGATGCGAAGAGCATTCGAGCGCATCAGCGAGGCAACAGTATTGGCGAGGAGCTTCGCGTCGTCCAACGGATTGCCCGGCACAACAGTTTTGTACAGATAGGAATCGAAAGTCATCTTCTGCACGTACTCATCCGCGCACATTTCAACGAAGGCTTCACGCGCCGGATTAGAGCGGTAGAAGACTTTCTGCAAAATGTCAAGAACCTTGTACGTCGCCCAGTACTTGCGATCCCATTTGTCAAGGTAAACACGAAGATCAGACTCGCCAATTTCCTTCGTTCCGTTCATCGACTGCTCGACAACGGCCTCGGCTGCCATACGACCTGACTTGGCCGCGAAGTAAATACCTTCGCCACTGCACTTCGTGACGTAGCCTGCTGCATCTCCAACCAACGCCACGCGACCCTTCACTCTGTTCGGTCTCGGATGCTCCGGGATCGGGTGCGCCTCCACACGGATGATTTTACCACCCTCGCACTTTTCCTCGGCTCTGTTGCGCATGGCAGTCTGATACTGCTTAATGGCAGTCTTGTTCACAACCGTGCCCGTCCCCACCGCAACGTGGTCATACTTCGGGAAAACCCAACCGTAAAAATCTGGCGACACGTCGTCGCCGACATACATTTCAGCAAGGTCTTTATAGTACTCCATCTTCGCATCTGGAATCTTAATACGTTCCTGGAAGGCGATGGCGTAGTCATATTCACCTGCGTCGATGCACTTGGCAACGCGAGAGTTGGCGCCATCCGCGCCGATGACGACATCAACCTCAAGCGTTTTGGGAACGCCAGTCTTGCTTTCTTCTTCGTAATCGTTGTACTGGACCATGATAGGGCCATTTCCTTGGCCGGGATCTTCGATTTTCATGAAAAGACCGTTGACAAGGTTCGCACCAAGGCTCTTCGCGCGTTTGCGCAGGAAGTCATCCATGACTTCTCGACGGCACATACCGATGTACTCCTTGTCGTTCAGAGTTTGTCCGACATCCACGGCACGGTTCGAAGGCGAGATCATCTTCATTTTAGTGACCTTACGGTCGATGATTTCTTCCGGCAAGTCGAATTCACCAACCATGCACAGCGGGATGGCGCCACCACAGGGCTTGCAGTTGTCCATCTTGCGCTCGATCAGGTAGGTCTCGCATCCACCCTTCGCCAGTGTTTCAGCGGCGCAAGCACCGGCAGGACCACCACCGATGACAGCGACACGCAATTTCCGATCAGTTAAAGGCGCACCAGACGCTGTGACCACATTTCGTGACGTCACACGCGCCGTCGTGCGCGAACGCGACAGCTTAGGTTCGTGCAACTTCGCGCTCAGGCTGTTCTCGGGGAGGATAACGTTAGTCTTTTCGTGCATCACGAAGGCAGCAAGCAAACGCTGCGCCGAAAAATCTCCCTCATCGGTTTTCAAAAAATAATTCGGGATCCACCCTTTTTGCCGTTCCTAGATTGCATGACCGCACGCGTGCGGTCTCGAGTCGAGTGTGAGCATCGTCGTCACGCGCTACAAACATCGAGTGAAAAAAAGAGGCTGGGTCTCCAGGAGACCGTGCACTAATCGTACCTTCGCTCAACGCACGTAGTTCGAGTATTCAATGTGAACATGATTCCACTTTGACAAGAGGCAACGACACGTACAGTGATGTTCACAGCTCTCGTCGGCGCTTGTCGATGGATCGAACGCAGGATAGCGCACACGATCTAGACGAGATCGTTATGCGCGGCTGCAGAGCTCAGGATCTATCGGTCGTATATGAGAATTTCGGCACAATACACGCACGTTCACAACAAAAAAGAGCCATTGCAGTTCATATACTGATGAGGACATTAGCAAATAAAAAGTTAAAAGATAATAAAAATAATCGCATATCTGTACGCGGTACGACGCTGGTGATCGCCGGAGACACCACTTCGTACCCGCGCAAGCCATCGTGTAAAAGTTCCACGATTAATATGTTCACTATCTCGTCCGTGATTTCCACGCCGTGCAACGTCGTGCAGCGACGATCTGGTACGTGTGTGCTGTCTGCGAAAAGATACGATCGCGCTGTTGAGCGCGCTATAACCAGAACTAACGAGTCGTTTTCCGATCGACAGTCAAGAAGCAAAATGCCACTACCAAGCGATCAGGTGCGTCGAAAAATATCCATTTGCATACCTCGTGTGTTTCGTACTTTTCTTCGCGCTACGACACCGCGCGGGCTTTTTTGAGATCTACCTCACTGACTTGGCCGCATAGTGGTCACTATGAGCGCGACTGCGCCGCAAGAAATGGGTAAACGAGTTGCTGGCTCCTTTGCGCTTTCTTCTATGGTTAATGTGCTTCCGGCGCTCGCGATCGTAAGTATTGATATGATCCTTTCACATGTACTATCCTTCAACTTGAATGCTGTAGGTTGACGATCGACTGAACGGCGACGGTACCGGCTTGCCTCTCGGCATCAACGACGGTGCCTTGGGCATCATTTTGGCGACCGTTCCGCTCGCCATCTTCGGCCTCTACTTTATCGCTGGTAAGCAAGATGCTTCCATTGTAGCTGGTGGCAAGGACGATGACAGTGGGCTCTCGTTGTAAGCTGATAGTCCTTGTGAGCTCGGACGACGATGCGAGCTCCATGTGCAGCTTTAAGAGCCCGTTGAATCCCTCTCTCGCGGCTTTTAACATTGACAGAACGATTTAATTTCAAAAAATAATCGTATGACGTCTACGACCACTCTCAAGCTTCCTAAAACTTGCCAAGCTTTGTCAATAGTGTGCACCAAGCTCGCCGTTCCTGATTGGAACTCTAGCCCAAGTGAGGCTGATTGCCACGCAAACCTTGAGTGTAGAGGTTGTCACGTTGCGTGCCGCGAGACGTTTGCAAATCTGAGGATTCGTTGGTTGGTGTTCATTACAAATTGTCGCTAAGGAACGTCCAACATAGACGAGGTGCGTTCTAGTGCGATGTATTTTCAACTCTACGCTGGAAGAACACGAAAAATGGCGTGTAATCGGATAATCGCTTTTCTTCTACACGCCGACTCATGCATTATAACCAGAGTCACTTTTACAACGGAAAACGAGATGAAGCAGCCGTCTTACAGTCCAGACGCGTACATAGGTATACCCGAAGCCTTGACTGCCACGTCTGTGGGGTGCTCAATGATAGCATCTATAAGGCCATACTCAACGGCTTCCTTAGCAGACATGAAAAAGTCTCGATCAGTATCTTCCATCACCGTCTCAAGTGGTTTCTTGGTAAACTCAGCGAGGTAGCCGTTCAGCGTTGACTTATGATGCATGATTTCGTTAGCTTGTATCTCAATATCTGCGGCTTGTCCTTGTGCACCACCGAGAGGTTGGTGAATCATGATCCTACTGTTCGGAAGGCTGTATCTTTTGCCTGGATGACCAGAAGCAAGAAGAAACGCACCCATAGATGCCGCAAGACCCACACAAACCGTAGAAACATTGGGGCGAATATGTCGCATCGTATCAAACACCGCCATTCCGGCTGTAACGGAGCCCCCAGGTGAATTTACGTACAGTGTAATATCTTTCGTGGGATCTGCAGCATCTAACCAAAGAAGTTGAGCTACGATTAAGTTGCAGCTATCGTCATCTACTGCACCACCGAGTCGAATAATACGCTGCGACATGAGCTGGCTGGCAACGCTTTGAAACCTTTCCAGCACAATAGGCGATGGACCCTTGCCCTGTTGGTTGCTGACATAAAGCCCTGCTTTAACTTGAGTCTGTAAGCATTGATGCTTTGAGCGATCTATGCGCGCAGATGAGGATCCAACGCCACTGGGAGCGAAAACAAAAAAGAGCCGTTAGTACTTCCCTTGTAGGGTTTCACGCTTGTGCCACCTTTCATTTTGCCAACAAAAGGGGTGCATCGCTCACGGCCGCATGCTCGAACGACGAAAACTACAACTATAGCGCACCTAGAGTGCTGGGTCTTTAAATGGTATAAAGATCGAGCTTGCATTGTGAAAAATAACTCGGGGATCCTGTCGCGAAGAGTTCGGCGAGTATGCAGCCAACCTTGTTGAGTCGATGCAAGAAGTGCAGGATGTTGAACCTGAGAAGCAGCTGTCGCGTCAAACGACGGACGACGGAACTGTGGCTGAGTATTCGCGTGAGCGTTTTGACGCGCGTTGAACGTTAAGCGGAAGTTGTCTCTTCCTCGAAAGACGTGAAGGCACGCGCCAGACCCGCAATAAACCGTGGAGACACCGATATGTGCAATACACACCGTTAAGTATGTGTGCGTTTATGAAACATTATGAATACAGATGATATACGCGAACCGAATGTTTTCATCGTTATCCGCTTCCTCGGCTTGTTAGCTTACGTCACGTTCGATACTCGAACTTGCCGCACTGACACGCGCGCACACGTTGTGCCTACGGGTGACCA
>JACLAB010004746.1_pt1 | contig 39862 bp, 43 predicted proteins | sample 8027921 | NCBI WGS metagenome assembly JACLAB01 (sample SAMN15725117, study PRJNA655200) | protist metagenome | isolation source: fluorescence activated cell sorting (FACS) single amplified genomes of... | place: USA: West Boothbay Harbor, Gulf of Maine | collected 2000-07-19 | reverse complement strand
TATTTATTAATATAATCATAGTTAAAAATAGTATTGCAATTCATCCAATAGAGATTTTCCCAATAATTGGCCATTTCATCTCTTTACCTCCTTTAAGAAGTCTTTTTTCTCCAATTTTGGAAACGAACTAAAATCTTTTTAGTAGCAATCACATACACAATACGAACGGCAGCATTAGTATAGAATATCATCATACCCATTGCTGCTGCAGGAGCTATATCACCAGCATCATCCATATTTAAAACAGCGACAGATGCTAAAGTTGTTTTTGAGCTGTATAGAAAAACTACAGCAGATACAGTGGTCATAGCATTAACAAAAAAGTAAATACCTATTTCAAATATAGCTGGAAGGCTGATTGGTACTGTTACACGAAACAAAGTTTTATAAAATGGTTGTTTTAGAGAAGATGAAACATGTTCAAACTCATTGTCAATTTGTTTTAAAGATGTAAGAGCTGTCAAATGCGATACGGTATAAAAGTGGGTAATTGTACAAATAACCAATATGGCCATTGTGCCATATAAAAAATTTAAAGGATTATCGGGGTGGTTAAAAAAGAAAATATAAGCTAATCCCAATACTAACCCAGGTATTGCCATCGGCATCATCGATAATAAATGAAGTATTGAGCGTCCCGTTTTAAGGCCTCTTGATTTTTCAACAAAGTAAGCCCCAGCAAAAACCACAATTGTTCCAAAAAAGGCTGTGTAACAAGCCATACGAATAGAATTATAATATGAGTCCCAGCCACCTCCATCCATGAGATCGAATTGATAATTTTTTAGTGAAAGGGTTAAATTGTAAGGCCAAAAGGTAACAAGACTTGCATACAAACACATTCCTAAAATCGTTAAGATTAATAATGAGATTACTGAACAATAGCCAAACATAACTCTATCAAAAGTTTTACTCTCATTGGGCTCATGGACAACAGAACGAGAAGTTAATATGGCTACCTGTTTTCTTTGTACTATGCGATCAACTGCAAAGGCTATGAGAGCGGGAAAAACAAGCACCATACTTACAACTGCACCCATTTCAAAATTTTGCTGACCGATTACTTGCTTATAAACATCTACCGCAAGAACGTTATAATTACCCCCTATAACCTTAGGTATTCCAAAATCAGTAATCACTAATGTGAAAACTACAAAAGCTGCGCTTATAACACCGTATTTTGCAGAAGGTAGTGTCACAGTAAAAAAGGTTCGGATTGATTTGGAGCGTAGAACTTTAGCTGCCTCATATAATCTTGCGTCTCCTATTGAAAGTGCTGTAACAATTATAAGTAGTGCGTGGGGAAAAGTATAAAAAACCTCAGCTATTATAATTCCGATAGGACCATAAATTTCATAGCCCATTAATAGCTCCCTAAATATTCCTTGCTTGCCAAATAGATAAATAAGGGAAATTCCTGATAGTAACGAAGGTACTAAAATTGGAATCATAGCTATCGAACGAAACACACCTTTTCCTGCCATACGACTTTTAGTGAGAGCATAGGCAAAAACAAAAGCTAGAGAAATAGTGATGACCATCGTCACTATAGAGATAAATAAACTATTGTAGATTGAGTAGACTAATGAACTATTTTCGAAATAACTTTGATAATTTTCAAATCCAATAAAAGCACCATCTTTATTTTCAAAACTTTTTGATAAAATGGCATACATAGGAAAAGCGAGAGCAATAAAAATATAAAATCCGATAATGGATATAAAAAATAAAGTTAAATAGTCGTCTCTACTTTTTTTCATTTTAAATTTTAATCTTTAACAATTTTAATTGCATGCGGTTGAAGAGAAATATTAATTGATGTGTCCTTTTGAATATTATGATTTTGAATATATTCAGATGCAAAGTTACAAATAACAATATCTGTTTGGGATTTAAAGTTTACCTCAATATGCCCTCTTATGTTTGAACCCAAAAATTCAAGTTCTTTTACTGTTCCAGTAAAAATATTTTGATTATTTTCGCTATTAGAGATTTTAACATCTTCTGGTCTGATAGTTACTGTTGAAACATCGTCTTTGATATCATCATTACATTCTAAGATAGAGCCATGAATTTCAATTGAATTTGAAGAAATTTTATTCGCCTTAAATAGATTTGTTGTTCCTATAAAGTTTGCAGAGAAAGCAGTTGTAGGTTTAGAGTAAATATCTTGAGGAGACCCTTCTTGTTCAATAACACCTTTATTCATTAGAATAATTCTATCTGCCATTGTTAACGCCTCTTCTTGGTCGTGAGTAACCATGATAGTTGTCACTCCTAATTTTCTTTGAAGATTTTTAATTTCTAAACGTAAATGCTGTCTCACTTTTGCATCAAGCGCAGAAAGAGGCTCATCTAGTAGTAATAATCCTGGAGAGGGCGCTAGTGCCCTTGCTAAAGCAACACGTTGTTGCTCGCCACCTGATAGCTGTGCAGAGTATTTATTGATATGGTCAGACAATCCAACCAAATTCAATAATTCATCCACTCGTCTGTCTATTACATCTTTATTTTGTTTTCTCGTTTTTAAACCAAAAGATATATTGTTTTTTACAGTTAAATTTGGAAATAAAGCATAAGACTGAAATACAATTCCAAAATCTCTTTGATCGGGTGGTAGTTGAGAAATATTTTTATTATTTTGATTAATTTCTCCTTCTGATTGACTTTCTAGCCCTGCTATGACTCTTAGAAGAGTAGTTTTCCCGCATCCAGAAGGTCCAAGAATACATACAAACTCTCCTTCTTGTACATCAAAATTTACATCTTTAAGTGCTTGAAACTTACCAAAATGTTTATTGACTTTTTTTACTGATAAATATTTATCCATGATTTTTATTAACTAAAAAAGCTTACAAAATTAATTGTAAGCTTTTTTATAAGATTTTTATTTAGTTTTTAGGTTCTGACTTAGAATCATATCTTCTTTGCCATTCAGCAAGGATATCTTTTCTATTTTGAGCCGCATATTCAAAATCATTTTTGATCATTGCCTCTAACAAACCTTCAGGAAAGTGTTTCACTGGTTTTGCTACACCAGGCATACCAACAACAGCGTAAGCGTCATTGTACATTTCCATAGCTTTTCTTGAGATAGACCAGTCAGCTAAAGTTTTAGCAGCTTCTAAATTAGAAGTACCTTTGATGATAGCTGTTGCTTCCATCTCCCATCCAACACCCTCAGCTGGAACTATAATTTCAATTGGAGCTCCTGCTTCCTTAGATCTTGCGCCTCTAAATGCAAAAGACACTCCAATTGGAACCTCTCCTGCTGCAGCTTGTTTACAAGGCTTAGACCCTGAGTGAGTGTAGTGAGAAATATTTTTATGAAGTCTATCCATATACGCCCAACCACCATCTTCACCAAAAATCTGCAGCCAACTAGAAACATCTAAAAAACCTGTTCCAGATGAATTTGGATTTGGCATAGCTACATGACCTTCATAAACTGGATCGGTTAGATCTTCCCAAGAGGTAGGCATTGGTAAACCATAATTTTCTGCTTCAATAGTATTAACACATACAGCAGCAACCCATGCGTCCATTCCTGTCCATGAAGGTGGGTTAGCTGAGTCACGGAATTTAGAATCAAGATTTTCTAATCCCTTAGGTGCATAAGGTTCAAACATCCCCTCTGATTTCATCAGCATGGCACTTGTTCCTGCTAATCCCCATATGATATCAGCTTGAGGGTTATTTTTTTCTGCTAAAAGTTTTGCAGTTATGATACCTGTTGAGTCTCTGACCCAGTTAATTTCAATATCTGGGTGATCCTCATTGAATGTTGCTGCATACTTTTTTAAATCTTCTGCTTCGACAGCTGTATAAACAGTGAGCTGTGTTTTTGCCATTAATGAAAATGAACCAAATATGAAGACAGTAAAAATTAAAAAGAGATTTTTTATTTTTGTCATCTTATTCCTCCTTTTTTAAAGATATCTAATTATATGCATTTATTTCATATATGTATAAGATGAATTTAATGAACCTTTTATTACAAAAATGATATGAAAATAAAAGTAAGAGGAATTTTATTTGATTTTGATGGTGTAATTGCTGAATCTGAACAAATATGGTTTGGCACAGCATTGCTTACACTCAAAAAGATGGGGATAACCTATGATAAAAGCATTAAACAAAAATCAACTATTGGAATTATTTCAGAACACTTATTTCAAAAACTCATTTTAGAAGAAAATTATAATCTTCCAAGAATTATGAGAAATTACAGAAAAGAGCTAAAAAAAGCTTTTAATGAACAAAGTCCTAAAATTTATCCTCATCTCAAAAAATTCATTCGTTCAACAAATTTAAAAATAGGAATAGTTTCTAATGCACATAAACATCACATATTGAAGATCTTAAAAAAAAATAATCTTCACCAATATTTTAGGGGGAATATTACATCTTGTACGGGGGATATTCCTTATAAACCTTTTAAAAATGGGTATGTTATTGGGTATAAAAAGTTAGGGCTTAAGGCTAGTGAGGTTTTAGTAATTGAGGACTCAGATGTAGGAATTGAAGCTGCTTTAAAAGCAAAAGTTCAAAAAGTTTTACGCCATACTAATAATGATAAAAACTTACCTAAAAATATAAAATATCGTATTCCAAAATTAATGGGTTACAAAGATTTTGATAAACGTTTTTAAATTATCCTGCTGCTATTCTTATTGTTATACAGCCTATAACAATAAGAGCAGCTGAAATAACTTTTATCAATCCAAACTTTTCTTTTAAAAAATAAACACCGTATATTGAGGTAAATAAAATACTAATCTCTCTCAGTGCTGCTACTGAGGGGACATTTACTTTGGTAAAGGCATATAGAATTGGCAAATATGCAAAAGTAATTAAAAAAGAAGCAAATAAAATTTTATATTTTTCACTAAGTATAAACTTTAAGGGAATTTTTTTATCCTTGAAGAAAAGCATATAAGCAAGATTGAAAATAATTCCTTCCATGGCAAACATGTAAATTCCATAGGAAAGGACACTGTCTGAAAGTCTAGCTCCTTGTGCATCTACAAGTGTGTAAATAACAATTGTACACGCTACCATTAAAGATAGTCCGAGTCCTTTAAAATTAATTTTCTTATAGTTTCCTTCAGAAAAAATAAGGAAAAAAATTCCGCTGGTTAAAATTAAAGCCCCTATGTTATTTAGATTGCTAATCTGATCCCCTAACAAAAAAGGAGATGCAACAAGCAATATTAGTGTAGGACTGCCTCGGGCTATAGGATAAGAAAAAGATATTTCGGAATAGCTATACATTTTGATGAGGAAGATATTGTAAAAAATATGAATAAAAAGAGATGCTGCTAGGAATTTATATGCCTCAGGAGAAGGTGGTTTAATAAAAAATAAAACAGGAATAAATATTAAACTTGCCAATAGAAGAAGGCTTCTAAGGAAAAATACTTTGTTATCCGATGTCTTTAATAACACATTCCAAGTCGTGTGTGCAACTGCTGTAATAACAATTATAAGAAATAAAGAAAATGACAAAATATTATCTAAACAAAATTATATTATTTTAATAAAGCTTGCTTATAACATCCTCAGCAAAAGCAAAACCTGTTGACATACCAATCCCAGTTGTAACATTTGCAATACAGATATTTTTATCTAGCCAATGATCAAGATAGTCTTTTTTTCCTGAAGGGTATTCTCCAACCCATCTTTCTATGACTTTATATTTACCTATAGGTAAAACTTGATCAAATTTATTCAGTATTAAATTATCGATAGTTTCATTTTCAAATGGATAGTGGGTATCGTGGGTGTAGTGGTGAGAGTCACCTATTGTAAGAGATCCATCCTTGCCTTGAACAACAATAACGTGGATGCCATTGTCTAATTCAGCTCGACTAGTTTTTTTGATGACCTTATCAAGTTTTTTTTTCGAGGGGAGATTTTCATATCCTGGATATCTCATCAACGTTAAGTCTGCCATAATACCTCCTGGAAGTGTTATTTTTTTTTCTGGCATTACTCGTAGCATATGTAATTTACTGGATTGCACTTCTTTTTTTTCAAATACGTCTCTGCCTAAGCCTTTTAGATGATTACCGGGAGCCATAATTAATTTTTTAAATTGAATTTTTCTTTTCTGAGTAATAATTTTTTGATGAGAAAAATCTAAAACTTCTTCACTCCATAAAAAATCAATTCCTATTGATTGTAAATATTTAGCTACAGCAGGGATAGCAAGCCTAGGTTCAATACGAACCTCATCACTACTATATAAGCCTCCAAAGTTATTATTTTTTTTGAACAGTGGGCTTTGTGCTTCCATTTCTTTTTTTGATAAAAGTTTAACAGTCTTTCGAGGATCAACTTTTAAGTACTCTTCTAGAACTGGGATGCTTTCTTTGTGTTGTGCCACAAGATATAAACCTCGATGATTAACAGTAATTTTTGCTTTCTTGACAAGATCTAACCATATTTCTCGAGACCGTAAGGCTCTTTTTTGCATCAACTTCTGCCGAAGCCCCGTTATAGTGATAAATCCAAAATTTCTAATAGACGCTCCCGTACAAGCTTGGTGGCGATCGATAACTAAAATTTTTTTTATTCCTTTTTTATGGGCTGCTAGTGCGGCACCCATACCTACTACGCCCGCTCCTATAATAATTAATTCATATTGAGATTTAGTCATTTATCTACCAAGGCAGGGAGTAGGTTTTCAAATTGGTGTAACTTTTCATTGCTTCTAAAGCCCCCTCTTTGTATCCTAAACCTGAATCTTTAATTCCTCCAAAAGGAGACATTTCTATACGATATCCTGGGACCTCCCAAATATTTACATTACCAACATTTAAATTTTGAATAAAAAAATTAGAAATTCTTAAATCATTTGTACAAACCCCTGAGGAAAGACCAAAAGCAGTAGAATTAGAAACTTGAGCCACTTCTTCAATATCATTAGAGACTCGAATAATTGGAATAATTGGGCCAAAAGTTTCTTCAACCACTAACTCACTAGTGTGCTTGGTATTATCTAATACCACTGGAGGAAGAAGGGCTCCTTGCCTTTTGGGTTGATAGAGAATTTCTGCTCCCTCTTCTGCTGCTCGTTGGACACGTTGTTCAAATAATTTGGCAGCATCTTCGCTAACAACTGTTCCCATATCTGTTTTTAAATCTTGTGGGTTACCAAAGTTAATTTTTTTTGCTCTTTCTAAGACTAATGGCACAAATTTATCTGCAACATTCTCTTGGCATAAAATTCTTTTAATTGCTGTACATCTCTGGCCCGAATTCTTTGTAGCTCCTAATACGGCTAGTTCGGCCGCTCTTTTTAAATCATCTTCATTTAAGTCATTACAAACTATAAGTGGATCGTTACCCCCTAATTCTAATACGGTTCTCTTGTATCCAGCTTTGTTAGCAATCATTTTCCCTACATCCACACTTCCAGTAAAAGTAATCATTTCAATTTCAGGATTTTGAATAAATTCGCCTCCGATTTCCTCTGGTAATCCTGTTATCATGGAAAGCATTTCAGGAGGAAGCCCTGCCTCATAAATAATTTCAGTTAATTTAAGGGCAGTCAGAGGTGTAAGCTCAGTTGGTTTGCAAACTACGCAGTTATTTGTTGCAATCGCTGGGGCAATCTTATGAGCGACAGTATTTAAGGGGTGGTTAAAAGGTGTAATAACAGAAATCGTGTTCAGGGGCTGTCGGTGAGTAAAGATCTTTCTTGCTTTGCCGTGAGGTGTCAAATCACATGAAAAAATTTCACCATCATCATGGATAACTAGTTGAGAGGTGAGTGAAAAAACATCAAAAGCTCTTCCTACCTCATAAAGTGAATCTTGTTTAGCAATACCTAGCTCCTGAGTAATAATATTAGATATATCCTCTTTATTTTTTAGAAGTAGTTCAGCGGTTTTTTGAAGAATTTGTTGTCTTTCGTAGCGAGTCAAATTGGGTTTGTACTGTGCTCCTATATGAAATGCTTCAGAGACTTGATCTCTTGTTGCTGCAGGAACACTTGCCACTACCTCACTACTAAAGGGATTGATTACATCGATGTTAATATCTGATGAGATCTCTTTACCAGCTATATACATTTTTTTTTTCATTTATTTGCCATATGGGTAGCATAGTAAAATGCGTCATAATTATATATTTGCAGTTGTTTTGAGATATCCGACTTAGAGGAATTTATAATAAAGGGAACCTCTCTTTCATGTAGCCCGCCGTGGGAACGAAGGGGCTCTTTTAATGAGGATAGGTCGTGTTTACTTTTAGAACTGCCAATTGTAAAAGACTCAGAGCTCATACAAACAATATCTCCTGACCTATCTTCTGGTAAATGATAAGTCTTACACGCATCTTGTTTATTTAAAACTTCCTCAATCTCAGGTATTTTTTTAATTTCCTCTAAGACATGAGGTATCAATTCTTGATTTTCCACATATATCATTGCAAAAGATCCGAGGCTTCCATGGTGAACAACATATGGGTCAGTTATTGGAAGAATAACTTTAAAATTTTCTTGAGGGAATTTTTTATTTAATAAGTCTTCTAAGAAAATTGCGTTAGGTTCGCCATCAAAATTTGTTTTAGCTTTCATTCCGTGATCGGCGGTGATCACTAAAGAAATGTCATTATCATTAAGTAAGCCAATATGATGATCAAACATTTGATAAAACTGATTAGCTATTTCATGGCCTGGCTCATATTTATGTTGAATAAAATCTGTAGTCGATAAATACATTATATCAGGTTTGAACTCATTGAGAATCTTCACACCTGCCTTCATAACAAACTCAGAAAGATCTTGGGAATAAACCTCAGGCACTGGTGTTTCTAACCATTCATTTACTTTTTCAATTCCATTTTGCTCTAATGTGGTTTGGTCAGATTTTTCAGAGGAAAAACAGATTGCTTTATTTTCATTAAATTTGAGGCCATTTCCTAAAAGACTTCTTAACTTATCCTTGGCTGTAATAACTGCAATTTTTGCACCTTGTTCATAAAATTTTTGAAAAATAGTTGGGGCTCGAAGATATTGAGGATCATTCATCATTACCTCTTCACCGGTTGAGGGAGTATAAAAAAAATTACCACAAATACCATGAACTGCACTCGGCTGTCCTGTAACAATAGAAATATTATTAGGATTAGTAAAACTAGGAATAGCACTATGTGCTAAAATAAATTCACCTTCATTAATAATTTTATCTAAATTAGGAGTGAGATTTTCCTTTGAAGCCATATCTAAATACTCTTTTTGACTTCCATCTAAACAGATAACAACAACTGGTTTATTGACTTTAGATGGGTAGTTTCTTTGATTAATTTCTAAATTCATAAATGAAACTTTATTAAATACTTTAGTTTATAAAAAATATACTAGAAATTTTTAGAATAATTAATAAATCAGATCTAAAATACCACATTTAAATTAAACATAAATTTCAATAAGTATAAGATCAGCATTGCAATGACCATTGTTATTAAGGGTAAGACAATCCAACCAATAGAAATTTTTCCTGCAACTGACCATTTAATCTCCTTGCCCCCTTTTAAAAAGCCAATACCTATAACACCCCCTACAATTGCCTGTGAACTTGAAACGGGCACTAAAGGCAAAGATGGTAAATTTAATGAAATTAGTAAACTGCTAATACCTTGAGAAGCAAATAAAAATAAAACTATGGAATGTGATAAAACAACCACAAAAGCTGATAAAGGAGATAATTTCATTAAATCATTCCCAACTGTAAACATAACCTTTTTGGAGTAAGTAAAGACACCGACTGCTATCGCTAGCCCGCCTAGTAGAAATAACTGTTGCGTAGATGTAAAAATAAAAAAACTTGAAATATTTATATCGGTAAAAGGAGATATATTTACAAATACACCCATAACATTGGCAATATTATTTGCACCTAAACTGTAAGCTCCAAAAGCACCGGCTAAAAGCAAAGCCGTACGAGTATAGGCATCTAGTCTTAAAATATGTATTTTAGAATTAGCTATAATTTTTTTTATAAATAAAAATATTCCAATAGCAATCAAACCAGCAAGAATTGGACACAATATCCATGTTGCAAGAATAGTTATCAGAACCCCTAAGTCTGTCGAGGAGCCTGTAAAGAGATTCCAGCCAATGATAGCACCTACAATGGCTTGAGTGGTAGATACTGGAAGGCCAAATTTAGTCATTAAATACACAGAAAAGCCCGCTGCAACACAACAAGCAAAAGCACCTGGTAAAGCGTTGATTGCACCAAGCTTACCAATAGTCTCTGTGGTTCCTGCTCCACTTATCACTGCACCTAGGATAACAAAAATACTGCAAACAATTGCGGCTGTTCTAAAATTAATCATTCGCGTGCCTACAGCAGTACCAAAAACATTGGCAGCATCATTGGCGCCTAAAGACCATCCTAAAAATAAGCCACCAAATAAAAATAAAATGATAGTTAATTCCATAAGATCAAAAAATTAAACAGAACGTTTAATTGAATAGATTATTAATTCGTCAGCTATATCCTCAGCTTGATCTGAGATACGATCAATCTTTTCTACAAAATAACGTAAGTGCATTTTTCTATCTAAACTTAAATCCGAATTAAATATACGTCTAGCTACCGAACTAAATTTAATATCAGACTCCTTCTCATGGTATGTAACTTTATGTGCATTATCTCTTACTGATCTAGAGTCTCTAAAAAAAGACCTAACAGTCAGGCAAAGTGACTCGACACAATCAACTACAGTTTCTGTTAAACTCATTAGGTCATCATGAAACTCATTTGGGAATTGGGGTTTTTGAATAGAAAAATGATAACAATTGCCTTGATACATTCCAATTAATTCATCTAAATGTTCTAGAAGTCTTAATACATCACTTCGGGCATCAGGTATCAATGTCTCCTCATAGAGGGTGTGTTCTATTTCTTTCGTAATAATATCTGCCCTACTTTCCATTTCAGTAACTTTTTCTAACATGGATACAAAATTTTCATCTGTGGAATGAGATAGATATCTTTTAACTATTGCTTTAAAAGCCAAACCAACTTCAGAGAGAATATTTACGAACTCATCAATATCTTTTTCTAATTTTTTAGTATCACTAAACATTGATAATTTATTATTTTTTAAATTAAACATATCTCTATTGGCTTTCTTAAGAAAAATTATTATAAGATATTATTTTAAATTATAGAAATTTCAAATAAATGCATTAATTTTGCTATTTATCAATAATATGTAATAAATAATGAACAATGCTCTAAAACTCAAAAAAAAATATAAAAATGAGCGTGATAAATTATTCCAAAAATTAAGTATAAATAATGATGGATCTAGTTTTAATTATTACCATACCCGTTTAGTTGATAAAATCGTTAAAGAGCTAGTAGAAAACATATTATTTATACATCCGCTTACTGATTACACATTAATTGCTGTTGGCGGTTACGGCCGAAAAGACCTCTCCCCTAAAAGCGATGTCGATTTATTATTCATTTATAAAAAATCGAATAAAAATATTCGCACATTTATAACAGCGCTTAATAATTCCTTATGGGATGTTGGACTTGAGGTAGGGATATCTTTTTTAACTATTAAACAAGCAATCATAGACTCTAAGAAAGATATTAAAACTGTAACTAAATTTGCAGAGTCACGTTATTTAATAGGAGATCTTGAACAATATGGTGAATTTGTAAGATCAATTAAAATATTAATTGGCAAATTAAATGCACTAAAACTAAGTGAGAAAAAATTGATAGAGCTAGTAGATCGCCATGAATACTATTTAGGCATTAAAAGTAATTTAGAACCTCAGATCAAAGAGGGAATTGGTGGATTAAGGGATATCCACACTATTTTGTGGGTATCAATATTTATGTTTAATATAAGTAAGTTAGAAGATTTATCTCAAATAAATATTTTTACCTCAAAAGAAATAAAAGAATTAAGAGCGGCTTGGAAATTTTTATTAACTGTACGAGCTTTTATTCATTTATTTAATGATAGTAAGGGAGATACGCTTTCCATTGAAAACCAATTAAAAATTTCAAAAAAACTTTCGTATCGAGATGCCAAAAAAGAAAGAGGTGTTGAGCGATTTATGAAACATTTATTTGTTAATATTGCAAAGATTGAATCTTTGCTTAATACTTTTTATTCAAAGTTGCCTGAAGATCTAATCATCAAAACAATTTATAAAAGCAAACCATCTAAAACTAAAATATTAGGAAAGCAATTTGTAGTCGAAAAAGGGTTTCTGAATTTAAAAAATTATGACTCTAAAAGTTTTCTTAAACATTGGGTAAGCGTTTTTGAAACATCACTTAATAGTAATTTATTTATACATCCCTTTTTTTTAAAAATGGTAGAGGAAAAAAGAAAATCAATTAAAAAATCTATTAATTCAGAACAGTATCAATCAATTGTGGAAATTATAGCATCCAAAAAAAATCCTATACATGTGCTAAGGAACTTGAATGATACTAAAATTTTAAATGAACTATTCCCAGAATTTGGAAGAGTATGGGGGCAGGTACAATTTGATATCTATCATCATTATACAACAGATGAACATCTATTGCTGACATTGCACCATCTAAGTGAGTTAAAAAAACAATCATTTTATAAAGAAATTTACAGCAGACTAAGTTTAAAGACGGCTCTTCATGTAGCCTTAATTTTTCATGATATTGGTAAAAAAGGCCCTAAAAGTCATTCTATTTATGGGAAAGAATTAACAGAAAAGATTTTTAAAAGACTGCCCTTAAGAGAAGATGACCAGGAAATGGTTTTATGGCTCATAGAGAACCACTTATTAATGAGTGATATTGCTTTTAAAAACGACCCTCAAGATCCTGATGTTATCGCTTCATTCACATCCATAGCAAATACCTCGGAAAAAATTAATTCTTTATTTCTTTTTACGTTGTGTGACATAGCAGCGGTAGGACCCAATATTTTAAACGAATGGAGAATAAGTTTATTAAGAAGTCTTTTATATAATTCCCGTGATTTTTTACAAAGAGGCCTTGATAGTGTTTCATATTCTTCTGCGGTTCAAGATTCAATTAAAAAAAATGTTTTAAGTAATGTTGACAAATCCATGAATACATTCATTCAAAAAAATATTTTAGAATTACCTTCTCTTTTTTGGGAAGCTTTTTCTTCCCGCATGATTGTCGATATATTTAAATTTTATAAAGATTATCTAAAAAATAAAAAATCTATCGGGGTAAATTTTTTGAATTACGAAAATAGTGAGTATAGTGCAGTAATTGTAATATGTAATAATCGATCAGGCATTTTAAAAGATATAGTTCAAGGATTAAGCTTTTCTCAAATTAATATTCTCGGCTCTAGAATTATTTCATTAAATAATAATCACGTTATTGATGTTTTTTGGGTCTGTAATTCTGCTCAAAAGGCATTAAAAGAAAAAAATGAGCAAAATAGACTTATTCAAAACTTAACAGCAAGCGTCGAGGGAATTCAAATTGAAGCCATCTCTGATTTACTCAATTTTAAATCTAATTTAGAAGTCACACCTAAAATTACGATTGATAATAAGATGAGCAAAAATGTAACTACTTATCAAATTCTATCTGGAGATCGAAAGGGCTTACTGATGGACATCTTGAACATTTTTCATAAAAATCATGTAAGCGTTCAATCAGCAAAAATATCAACATACGGAGAAAAAATTTTTGATATTTTTCAAATTACAGATATTAAAAATAATAAAATTAAAGATGCTAATTTAATTAAATCTTTAGAAGAACAATTAATTAAAGTTCTCTGATGATCATAGCAATAACTGGGCTGAAGCCGTTTAATCTCCTCAAAAAAATTCACTTTTTATCTCTTTCTGCCCCCTTAATGAAAAAAGCACTATCTAGTAAAGGCAATCTGCATGGACATTTATTTCAAAATAATGGCTATTATCATACCATTACTGCGTGGGAGAATAGGGACTATATGTTGGAATACGTATTTTCTCAGGCTCATCAAAAAGCCATAGACTTATTTAATAGCTTAGGTGAGGGTAAAACTTGCCACTATGAAGAATCTCAGATACCCAATCAAGAGGAGGCCCTTTTTTACTGGGAGAGAAATGCTAAGTGAACTTGCTCGAAATAAAGCTATTAATCTGATATCAATTATTTGTTATGACTAAATTTGAGAAAAGAGTTTTTTCTGGAGTTCAACCCACTGGGACACTTCACTTAGGTAATTATTTAGGTGCTATTAAAAATTTTGTTGAGCTTCAAGAAAATTACAATTGTATTTATTGTGTAGTAGACCAGCATGCCATCACTGTTGATCAAAACCCTAGTGAACTTCGGTCAAGTATTTTAGAAGTCTTGGCTTCCTTTATAGCGGCTGGTGTTGACTATAAAAATCAAATTATTTTCCAGCAATCTAGTGTCCCTGCCCATTCACAGTTAGCATGGGTTTTTAATTGTGTTAGTCGTATTGGGTGGTTAAACCGTATGACACAATTTAAAGACAAGGCAGGAAAAAATAGAGAAAATGTCAGCGTAGGTTTAATGGTATATCCTAACCTGATGGCAGCAGATATTCTTGCATACCTAGCAACACATGTACCTGTGGGAGATGATCAAAAACAACACCTAGAACTATCAAGAGACATAGCTCAAAAATTTAATAATGATTTTGGTGTAGAATATTTTCCTCAACCTGAGCCCTTAATTTATGGCAATGCTACTCGAGTTATGAGCCTTAGAGATGGGACTAAAAAAATGTCCAAATCTGACCCCTCAGACTTTTCAAGAATTTTGTTAACTGATGAAAACGATTCTATTTCCTCAAAAATTAAAAAAGCTAAATCAGACTCTGAATTAATTCCTGACTCATCAAAAGATTTGCAAAGTAAACCCGAGTGCATGAATTTGATCAATATTCTATCTGCCTGCTTAAATCAAAGCGTTGACCAAACACTTCAAAATTACTCAGGGAAAGAATATTCTATGTTAAAAAAAGACTTAGCAGAAAACTTAGTTCAAATAATTGGCCCCATTAGAGACGAAATTAAAAACCTTCTTAATAACAAAGATGAGTTAGACTTAATATTAAAAGATGGGACTCAAAAAGCAGCTAACATAGCAAATCCAATCATTGAGGATGTTTATAAAATCGTTGGATTTAAATAAAAAACTACATGTCTTGAATTTTCGTAATTAAAAGACATATTATAATAAATAATGTTTGTACAAACTGAACCAACACCAAATCCAGCCACTTTAAAGTTCTTACCAGGGCAAGAAGTGATGAAAGAAGGGACTATCTTCTTTCAAAATGAGGAATCTGCTAACAATTCTCCGCTGGCTACCAATCTCTTCCTTATAAAAGGTGTAGAGAGTGTATTTTTTGGTTCAGACTTTATTACAATTACCAAAGCGGAAGCAAGTGATTGGACATTAATGAAGCCAGCAATATTGGGTTGCATTATTGAACACTTCACAATGAATAAACCTGTTATATCTGAACAGGCAGCTCGAACTGAGCATACTTATGATGAAAATGATAGTGATGTCGTAAAAAAAATTAAGGAACTTTTAGATACAAAAGTTCGACCAGCAGTAGCAATGGATGGCGGGGATATTATATTTGACAAATACAATGAGGGAATAGTTTTTCTTCAGATGCAAGGTGCTTGTCAAGGCTGTCCCAGTTCAACGGCAACTTTGAAAATGGGGATTGAAAATATGTTAAAGCATTATATTCCTGAAATTCGAGAAGTTCGCCCCGTTGAAGCATAAACTTTTTATTTTTTTATTAGGGTTCTTCTTAAGCCCTACAGTCTACGCACAAGGATTTGAAAGCTGGAAAGATTTACATATTTACTTTAAGAAAAGTAATTTTTTACCTGAAACAATAACGATTGAAGAATTAAACCGTCTTCCTACTCTTACACAACTTCCCTCAGATTTTAATGAGTTAGTTGATGTTGACACAAAAAAAAAATTATTTTATTTGGTCACACTCCCTATTATTTATGAATCTAACGCTTTGATTTTAGAAGATCGTAAAATGATCATCAATATTGAGAAAAAATTTAAGCGCACAGAACTAAATACAAATGAACAAAACGAAGTAATTCGTCTCTCTAGAAAATATAAACTTGATTACAGCAAGATAAATTTAACTCTCTTTAAAAAACTTAAACAAAGAATTAATATTATTCCAATTTCACTCGCTTTGGGTCAAGCAATTATTGAAAGTGGCTGGGGGCAATCTCGTTTTGCATTAGAAGGTAATGCCCTTTATGGTCAATGGACAACTAATGAGCAAAGAGGAATTATACCTGAAGAGCGAGATGAAGATAAAAATCATGCAGTTTTAAAATTTGATAGTTTACAGAAGAGCGTTCAAGCCTACATGCACAATATCAATACACATCCCGCTTATTATAGTTTTCGTGTTGTTCGTCGAATTGCTGAAAGAGTTCAATATACAGACCCCATCAGTGCAAAAGTCAAATTTTTAGCGGCTTATGCTGAAATAGGTGATGCTTATGTTGAAAAATTAGAGCTTATAATAGAGTCCAATAAATTGAGAGAATTTGATAGATTTGAATACTAATTAATTAAATATTGGTATCCATACCAATAAACGCCATTATCTACTTTTGTACAGTTAAATCGAAGTCGACCTTTGACAGGCATGCGATCTAACTCAATTAATAATTTGCTTTCTAATGAGGTTAGGGTTTTCCCAATTGATCCTTCAAAATCACTAATAAAACAATTTACATTTTGCACCCCCTCCTCAACACTTAAAACAAAACGAGTTGTCACTGAATTTAAAAAAGGATCAGCGGGCTGCAATGAGGCCTTTGAAAAAGGTAGAGCGTTTGCGGCATCTCTAATACGATCAAGAGACCCATAATTCTCATTCAAAGGGAACCTAGGAATATAGTATTTTTGATCTATGGAAAATGCACCAGAGTGTTGACCAAAAGCAGCATCAAAATAATTTGATATTATTCCCTGAGCCTTCAAACTATTTTCACCAAAAGGATAAGCAAAGAGATTAGGAGTAATTCCAAGATTCTTAAAAATGAGCTGTTGTGATTTTTCAATTTCATTAATAATTTCTTCATCACTTAGAGCACTCAGGCTAGAATGTGAATGAGTATGGTTTTGAATATCAATTCCCCTTGTGAGTGTATCTTGTAATTGTTTCCAACTCATATAATTGTTTCCCCCAACATTTTCTGTATTTAAAAAAAGCGTTACAGGAATATTAAATTTTTCAAAAATAGGTAAACCCACTTCATAAAATGATAAATAAGCATCATCCACAGTAATTGAAATGGTTTTTTTGGAAAGAGTCTCAGGCTTTAATAAGTCCCTAGCAAATATAAAATCAAAATTGTTTTCAGTTAGATATGATAGGTGCTCTTCTAGCTGTTCATTGGTTGTGTTGGTAGATGGGTATTTGCTTTCACCAAAACGATGATACATCAGAAGATTATTTGGAATTGTATCAGTGATTGTGGTTGCGTAGGATATAGAATAACATCCAGTGCAAATAGAAAATAAAATGGTCAGTAAACTTAATAATTTAGAAATAGGCATTGATAGTTCGTTATCATACTGTTCAATCACTTTATTTAAAAAGAAAAAAATTATTTGGGATAAAGGAAAAAAGTGTGAATTTGGACATGAAATGGTTCTATCTAAACTTTTGAATCAACTGATAACACAAACCAATATTCTGCCTGAAAATATTAACTTTCTTCACATAAATAAAGGACCTGCACGCTTTACTGCGATACGAAATTGTCATGCTTTGGTTAAAGGATATTTTATTAATCACTCAGTTAATATCATTAGTTATTCTATTTTTGAGCATTTTTTTTTAGGACTTACCAAAAAGGTCGATAAAAATATATTATGTATTCTAGATACAAATCGAAGAGATCTTGCGATACAAAAAATTAGTCCCTTGGGTAAATTAATTGGAAAAACTCGCACCCTAACTATTAATGAAAAGCTTAAAGAATTGCTACAAGGTGACTATGTCTTAATAGGAAATGGGGTTAATAAATTAAAAAAAAAGAAAGAATTTAAATTTATTAGTAAAAAAATATTAGGCCCTTTACGACTTGAATCAAATTATTTTACGAACAAGCACTATGATAAAAAAATTAATAAAAAACTCCCTAAAATTATTTATCCTTATTCACCTATATAAAATTTAAAGATTTAAAAAAGAATATTTCTTTTCAATATATTTTTGATGATAATCTTCTGCTGGGCAATAGTTTATAACTTTTTCAATAGTTGTAGTGATGGCATTATTAAATTTTTTTTGATTTAAATTTTTTGTTTTACTTGTAGCAACGTTAATTTGTTCATCATCATAGCAGCCTAATAAAGAACGATACTGAGTTCCTTTATCGGGGCCTTGTTGATTAAGCGTCGTTGGATCATGTATTTGATAAAAAAAATCTACTAAACTTTCATAACTGATGACTGTTTCATCGTAGGTTACCTCTACAACTTCGACATGATTTGTATTACCAGAACATACCTCTTCATATGAGGTCTGAGGAGATATGCCTTGGGAGTATCCAACTTCAGTATCCAATACTCCTTTTACTTCTGAAAATTTTTTTTCTATTCCCCAAAAACAACCAGCACCAAAAACAGCTTTAAGCATTCGCTATTCCTTTCAATTGAGATTTTTGAGCACTACGCTTAGTTATTCTCTCTCTCCATATTTTATAGCTCTTGTTTTTAATGTTCTTCTTCATAATTTTTTTAACTTCTCCTTCGTCAATATCATATATTTTAGTTATATGACTGAAATCGGTCTGATCATCCCAAGCCATTTGGATTATATCGCTGATCTGTGAGGCGCTAAACTTCATATTAATGGTACAAATTTAAAGTATTTTCAGATCTATAACAATTTGATGCATATCCCTGTTCTTGAGTAATAAATTTGAATAGTTTCCCTGCATGAGGTTGCCTTTCTGCTTCAATATCATTTAAGCCCACTGATGCAGTAGTAATGTAGAGTTCATTTAAATTCGACCCACCAAATGCACAGCTTGTGACTTTTGATACTGGCAATTGTAATATCAGTTTTAAATTTGAATTCTTATCAAAACAACAGACCTTCCCGCTTCCCCACATCGCAACCCACAAATTACCACTTTTATCAACTACCATACCATCAGGGTTGCCATCAACATCGTTAAGTGAAAGAAATATTTTTTTTTGAAAACCATTAGCTGAAATGTCATCTATTGAAAAACTATAGATAATTCTTTTTATTGAATCTGTGACATAACCAATATTTCTTTCATAGTCAAAGATAGGTCCATTAGAGATAATGTAAGATCCGTCCTTAAAAATAGGATCAAAATTAGAATTATATCCAATAATCATACCAGTATCTGATTGTTGTTTGGTATCCATTGTTGAAATCCAAACTTGCCCATTGATGTCTATATCTGCATCATTAATTCTATCACTTTTATTTTTAAAATTTATTTTAGTAAGTAATTGTTTTTTAGATATTGAAGAATGCAATGAAAACAAACAATCAGAAGAACTCATAAGATAATTTTCATTATCTTGGAGTAAAATATTTGTTACACCTTCAGGAAATAAATAATGATTTTCACGTTGTATATTTTCATCAGTTTCAATAATTTTATTTTCATGAATATCAATCCATAATAATTTACCATGTCTCCAATCCCATATTGGCCTTTGACCTAAAATACTTTTATAGGAATTATTACAAACAAGTGGTTGTTCATACTTAACTCTCATAACATTAATATAAACTAATTATTAAATTGAAAAAGGGTACAGCACTTTAGTTATGAAAAAATAATGCTGTACCCTTGGTATTAAAAAAAAAGAGGATACTTCTTTTAATTAATTTTTAAGCGGCTTGTGATTTGCTAACCTTACTTGCAGCATCAAGACCAATTTTTAAATCATTAATTATGTCTTCCACATGTTCTAAACCAACACACAATCGAACATAGCCAGGAGTTACACCTGCCTTTAATTGCTCATCTGGTGTCAATTGAGAATGGGTAGTAGATGCTGGGTGAATTGCGAGACTCCTTGCATCACCAATATTTGCAACATGATAGTGTAGCTCTAAAGCGTCAATAAAGGCTTTTCCACCCTGTACGCCATTTTTTAATTCAATTCCTATCATTGAACCATAATTTCCATTCAAGTACTTATCTGCATTTTCTTTAGACTTCCCTTGAGCAAACTTTGGAAAAGAAATCTTTGAAATTTGTTCATGAGCTTTAAGAAAATCGGCAACTTGTTCAGCATTTGAATTGTGTTGCTTTAATCGTAAAGGTAAAGTTTCAAGACCCTGAATTATATTGAAGGAATTTTGAGGTGCAATTGCTGCACCAAGATCTCTAAGCATGACTACTCTTGCTCGTATTGCAAAAGCAATTTGAACCCCAAAGATTTGAGGAACTACATCTCCCCATACTGCTCCGTGATAACTTGCATCAGGTTGATTAAATAGAGGTTGACGGTCTGGATTTGCTGTCCAATCAAAATTACCTCCATCAATAATTATGCCCCCTATCGATGTACCGTGGCCACCTATCCACTTTGTCATTGAGTGCATGACAACTGCTGCGCCATACTCAAATGGTTTACAACTCAAAGGAGCTGCAGTGTTGTCAACAATAAGAGGTATTCCTAAGGGTCTTCCAATATTAGCAACTTCTTCTATTGGGAAAACAGAAAGCTTAGGATTGGGAAGTGTTTCGGCATAATAAGCTCGCGTTTTATCATCTGTTAATTTTTTAAAATTTTCAGGGTCTGATGGATCAGCAAAACGAACATCAATTCCCTGAGCCCTTAAAGTATTATTAAATAAATTCCAAGTTCCACCATAAATATCTGTCGAACAAACAATATTATCTCCAGCTTGAGCAACATTTTGAATAGACAATGCAGAAGCAGCTTGGCCTGAACTTACCGCTAATGCTGCAGCTCCACCTTCAATGGCTGCTAATCTTTCTTCCAAAACAGCATTAGTAGGATTCATAATTCGTGTGTAAATGTTTCCGAGTTCTTTTAGAGCAAATAAATTCCCTGCATGCTCCGTAGAATTGAATTCATAAGAAGTAGTTTGGTAAATAGGGACGGCGACAGCATTGGTTGTAGGGTCTTTTCTATAGCTCCCACCATGCAATGCTAATGTTTCTGGGTGTTTTGATGAAGTAGTCATAATATCCTCGCTTTTAAATTATGTTCTTTATAAAGAACTTTATTTGTTATGTCAAACAAGAATATTAATTGTTTGTTGTATATTTTCACTTATGATCTTCAAAATTTTATAATTATTATGTACAAAAACCTTATTTTATTGGGAATTTTTCTTCTTTTAATTGGCTGTGAGACAACCACCCCTACTGCCAAAATCATACCTGAACCAAGTGAAAAAGTGATCTATCAACCCGATGAAGACACCACTAATGAAATTGAAGAAAATTTAAATAGCGAAAAAAATATAGTTATAGAAGTGCAAGATTTCACAGGCATTGAAGACTATATACAAAAAGATATTTCATCCGTCCTTTTAGAATATGGTAGTTTTAATTTTTCAAAGAAAGAAGAAATATATGAACTGCACAGATATAATGCAGATAAATGTCGAATTTTTATTCAAAATAACACTTTAAATAAGAAAGTGGTTACGATTACTATATTTCATATTGAAAATAAAAAGTTTTTAAAATCTTACGAAAAAAATTTATGCCATTAACAATTATAGTGCGTTAATTAAGATGATTTAAGAGTTTAGATTAAAAGATAGTATAAGTTATGAAAAAAATTATTTACTCGTTATTTTTAATATTTTTTTATCATAATTTATTTGCACATCATCCCGGTCATAAAATTGAAGCTGAAGCACCATACCCTACTATAAATTTAAAACTTATTAAGGATAGTATGGATGGGTATAATCTTTTTATAGAATTAAATAATTTTACATTAGCACCCGAACAGGTTGGAAAAAATAACAAATCAAACACAGGTCATTTACATCTGTATGTAAATGATATTAAGATTGCCAGAGTATATTCTCGTTGGATTCATATTCCTGAAAGATATTTTAATTTAAAAGAAAATTTAATAAGAGTTACTCTCAATGCAAATATGCACGGTGGGTTTACAATTGATGGTAAGCTTATTGAAGCAATTTTAATAAATACAAAAGATTAGTTTAGGCCTCATAAGGCAAAGAAGAATGATGTAAAATAATTTTAAGTGTTCCATCAGTTGCTTTCTTATATCCCCAACTTTTATCAACTTTGACGATCCCACCATCTTTATCTGTTAGGGTTACCCAGCCCATCCACATAGCTACATTTTCATTTATAAACATGGATGAGGTTTCTGATTCAACTTTACGCCAAAATTTAATACCAAAACCATTATCTGAAGGGAATTTAGAATTATTGCCAATAAAATAGGACAGGGCGCCTTCTTTATTAGATCGAAATGTTTGAATTCCACCACTTAAAGTTGGTTTAAATAGAATTGGTCCAAAATCAAAACCATATAAATTATCTAAGATTAGATTTGCAGTTGCAGTTGCTTTTTGAATTCCTTGTTCTTCATAAGCCTTAGATATTGCTATAATGCCGTCTCCCCAAGCTATACGTGCTTTGGTGAGCTCTTCTTCTTTAATCATTTTTATCTATCATAATTTAAAACACATAATTTTATTCAATTTATTTCACACGCCTAACAATAAAATCAACAAGACTTGATAAATATACCAAACCTTCATTATTATTATAAAATAATCTTTGTAAGGCCATGTAATTTTTATTTTGTATTTGATGAAGGTGCCTCATGCAATCTTCATATTTTAATTTATATGCAATATTTGCCTTTTTGGAGTCTTTGTTAATCTTCTTTCCTACTTTTTTTTCATCTCCCCATCTGTCTAGCATATCATCTGTTATTTGAAAAATTTTTCCAATTGTTTCACCAATTTTTTTTAATTCTTCTTTCTTTTTTGAGTTCAAGGTCTTTACATTTGAAAGAAGGTTGAAACATAAGCTAAATAATGCGCCTGTTTTCAAAAGATACATTTTTTCTATATCTTTAATTGTAGAATTTTTTTTCATATAGATATCTAAAGATTGTCCTGCAATTAATCCTTCTAAACCATTTGCCCTAGAAAGCATCTGGATAGATTTAATTTTTTGATTAGGAGAAAGGTGTTTTGATTCAACCAGTGTTTTAACTGAGAGAACCTGAAACATGTCTCCAGCCAATACGGCTGTGGCTTCATCAAATTTTTTGTGAACCGTTAATTTACCTCTTCTATAATCATCATTATCCATAGAGGGTAAATCATCATGTATTAATGAGTGAAGATGGACGCATTCCACCGCTAAAGAAAAATCTAGTAATTGTCTTTTTGGGACTACTAAGTACCTGCCCATTGTATGAATTAGGAAAGGTCTTATTCTCTTTCCTCCTGTTTTGACAGAATAGGTCATTGCTTTTTTAATTCTTTTATCCAAAGATTGCTGACGATCTATGTGTATAAGTAATGATTGCTCAAAGCTTTTAGAAAAAGCTTTTAGGTGATTCTCTTCGAAGGGGCTTCTTAAGGGCATTATCCACTCAAATTACCCATATAGTGTTTTGAATGATAGGCAAATATTAGAACAACGACAATTATCATTAAAATAATGGCTAAAATATTAAGGTTTTTTTTTAAACTTGGACTTAATTGTGACTCATTTATTTTTTTTGTTGAAAACCATAGTAAATATGTGGATAAGAAAAAGAAAAAGCCCCCAACTAGCACAGAATCTTGAAATATAGCCATTTTTCAAATTATTATATCTTCAAATTTGTGGAAAAAATACTCCAAATAATTGTTTTTTTTTTGCCTCTAATGGCTATACTCCGCGAGATATGTGACATCCAACCACATCGGATTCATATATAAGTACTTAGTACGTACAAAAAGTAAAAAAAAAGGAGTAGTACTCTAATGTTTAAAATAAAGACCCTATTACCAGCATCTCTATTGTTGGTATTACCTCAGTTCGCAAACGCTGCTGCGAACCTTGAGTCCGGCGATTTCGTTGGTATCTCATTTTGGTTAATTTCAATGGCGCTTGTTGCGTCTACAGCTTTTTTCTTCTTAGAAACTCAAAGAGTTAGCGCTAAGTGGAAAACATCTCTAACAGTTTCCGGTTTGGTTACTTTAGTTGCTGCTGTTCACTATTTCTATATGCGTGATGTTTGGATCTCAACAGGAGATACACCAACTGTATATAGATACATCGATTGGTTAATTACTGTGCCTCTATTGATGGTTGAATTCTACATCATCCTAAGAGCTGTTGGAAATGCTTCCGGCGGTATCTTCTGGAGACTAATGATCGGTTCTTTGGTCATGTTAGTTGCTGGATACATGGGTGAAGCTGGTTACATCAATGCATGGGCAGGTTTCATCGTTGGTATGGCTGGTTGGGCATATATTTTGTATGAAGTATTTGCTGGTGAAGCTGGAAAATTGGCTGCTGATAAGGCGCCTGCTTCAGTTCAACAAGCATTCTCAACTATGAGATGGATTGTAACAATTGGTTGGGCTATTTATCCTTTAGGATATTTCTTTGGTTATTTAACAGGCGGAGCAAGCATGGAATCTCTAAATGTTATTTACAACCTAGCTGACGTTTTAAATAAGATCGCATTTGGTGTGATTATCTGGAACGTTGCTACAACAGAATCTAAAGCTTAATTAATTAGATAATTTACTTAAAAGCAGGATCCTCGGATCCTGCTTTTTTTTTGCTTTCTCAACTAAATGAGTGATTTATTCCATCCTAATCTTATCACCACAAAATTAATCATTGTCACAACTATAGAAGCGATAATCTTTCTATTTATATTTTGGATGAAAGTAGCTTATAAAGAAAAAATAAAAATTATTGTTCCAATAAATTTTAAGTATTCTTTATTCTCTGTTTCAATTGCGATTTTATTTTATTTAATTTTAGTGCTTATAAATTTTGTTGTTTATCAATACTCTGCATTTACCTTATTAATTTTTACAGCTGTAGTAATTTCTATATTATATATTGAAATGGGCATTGTTTTATCTAGAAATTTTTTAGTAAAATTTTTTGATAATGAGCTGCCCAAAGAAATTATTTATTTTATTGGATTTATTTTGATGATTAATGCGGGCTATTTTACTATCATGTTAATATTAAAAATTGTGAAAGCTAATTCTATAATCTAATGAAACACTCTCTATCAACTTGCGAACAAATTCAACAATCTGAACTCGCAAGTGATATTAAAAAAGACTTTATATGTGCAAATGATCAGCTTCACGAATCATTTGTGAACAGTCCTATGGTTGTTATCGTTTATGTATTTGCAGTATTATTAGTGGCCTTTTTAGTTTTTCGTAGCTCAAATTATGATCACAAAGATCCTAAAGATGACAACAAATAAGAAGGCGCTCATTATTGGATCGGGGTTTGGAGGAATAGCGTCTGCCTTAAGACTTAAAAAAATTGGTTTTGAAGTAACATTAGTAGAGCGACTAGATATGCTTGGAGGAAGGGCTAGAGTCTTTCAAAAAGGTGGGTATCGCCATGATGCTGGACCAACAGTTATTACAGCACCCTTTTTATTTGAAGAACTATTTGAACTCTATAACAAAAATCTCAAAGATCATTTAAATTTTGTGCCACTTGATCCGTGGTATCGTTTTTATTTTCATAATGGAAAAACTTTTGATTACCGACCATCAATAGATGACACAAATAAAGAAATTGAGAAATTTGATGCGAGAGACGTACAAGGATATCGAGACTTACTCGAGACATCAAAAGATATATTTAAAATTGGTTTTGAAAAACTCTCAGATCAACCCTTTTCTTCTTTTTGGGAAATGGTAAAACAAGCTCCATCACTTGTTAAATTAAAAAGTTATTTAACCGTAGGTCAGTTAGTAAATAGTAAGCTTAAAAATGAGTTTTTAAGAAAGGCTTTTTCTATTCATCCCTTATTGGTCGGAGGTAATCCTTTCACAACAACCTCTATATATGCCTTGATTCACTATCTAGAGAGAAAATGGGGGGTTTTCTTTTGTATGGGCGGTACAGGAAAAATTGTTCAAGAATTAGAAAGACTAATGATAGAGAGTGATATCACTGTTAAAAAGAATACTGATATTACTAAAATTAAAGTTAAAAGTAACAGAGCAACTGGCGTTATAACTTCTACTGGCGACGAAATAGATGCGGATGTGGTCATTTGTAATGCAGATCCTCCAACTGTATATAAAGAAATGTTAGATCCTCAATTTAGTAAAAAAGCTCTTATTAAACCTGAAAAATTTACCCAATATTCTATGGGGTTGTATGTTTTATTTTTTGGCAGTAAAAAACAATATCCTAGCGTTGCCCACCACACCATTTGGATGGCTGAGAGGTATAAAGAATTACTTAACGATATTTTTGATAAAAGAATTCTAACAAAAGACTTTTCTTTATATTTGCATAGACCAACAGCTACTGATGAAACTTTTGCACCTACCGGAAAAGATAGTTTCTATGTTCTCTGTCCTGTACCTAATCTAAAAGCAGATATAGATTGGGAAAAAGAGGGACCGAGACTAAGAGATAAGATTGTTAATGCATTAAGTGAAACCATTATGCCGGATCTAGAAAAAAATATCGAAGAAGACTTTTGGATGACACCCCAAGACTTTAAGAATGATTATAGGTCCATGCACGGTGCTGGTTTTTCTATAGCACCCATTTTTTCCCAATCAGCTTGGTTTAGATATCACAATAAAGATAAGAAAATTTCTAATTTATACTTCTCTACTGCTGGATCACATCCAGGAGCTGGGATACCGGGTGTTTTATGTTCTGCAAAAGTGGTAGAGAAATTAATTAAAAAAGATTTTAATATCACCTAATATCAAGTGACCCAATACTATAATGATCCAAACTCTTTAAAAAAACATGGAAAAAGTTTCTATTGGGCAAGTTTTTTTCTTCCAAAAAGAAATAAGGATGCAGCTACTAAATTATATAGTATTTGTCGTTTTTTTGATGATCTAGCCGATGATAACAGTGAGGATCAGACAAAAATTCTTACAGAGGAATTTAAAAAAATTTGTGATGATTTAAGTCATCCAATAAATGAATTTTTCACATCCCATAACCTATCAATAAAAATATTAGGAGATTTAGTTGATGGATTAGTCAAAGACCAAACTGATGTAAGAATTAAAAATGAAAAAGAATTAATACAATACGCATATCAAGTTGCGGGCACAGTAGGTTTAATGATGAGCCCTTTAATTATGGTCAATAATAATAAAGCAAATAAACATGCTATTGATCTTGGAATTGCTATGCAACTTACCAATATTGCGAGAGATATTTATGAAGACGCTTTAATGAATAGAATTTATTTACCACAAGATTGGATAAGCAATACAGATATTAGTGAATTAACAGATATTTCTTCAAATAAAGACCTAATACAAATTAAAGGCGCTATAAAGAGATTAATACTTTTATCGGAGACCTATTATAAAAATGGATTTGCTGGGATGCGATATATTCCCTTGAAAACAAGATTAGCAATATTTTTTGCAGCGAAGATTTATAGAGCTATAGGACAAAAAATTAAAAAAAATAGATATGAGTACAGTTATAAAAGAATATATGTAAGAACAATTGAAAAACTTTTTATCACATTTATTTCTATCCCCGAGTTTGTATTTTTAAATCTTCGATACAATAAATACCAGTTAGTTAGAGAAATTTTTCAAAATGAAAATTTATGACATTGCATTTATTGGTATGGGTGCCAGCAGTCTTGCTACTGTAAAATTAAAATATTCAAATAGCAATATTTCCATAATTGGTATTGATAAAGAATTTAACAGCACTAGAAATAATTTTTTTGCATTTTGGTTAACAGATTGGATGAAATCTTTTGAGGGATTAACTACTCAAAAATGGAATAAGTGGAAATTTTATAATCAGAATATTGATATAATTCATGAATCTGTCTCAACTCCATATTGTGTTATTCGTTTCCAGGATTGGAAAAAATATTGCTTAGATGATATTCATAATTTTAATTTTAAAGAAAATAAAGTTATTAAAATTTTTAAAGATAATGAATATTATATAATCACCTTAGATAATGATGAAAAGATTTATGCTAATAAAATTTACGACTCTAGAAGTTTAGAAATAAAAAAAGAAGGTTTGAAGCAACACTTTATTGGTCAAATAATTAAAACAATAAAGCCTCATAAAATAAATATTGCAACTTTAATGGACTTCCGAGTAAATCAAAATGAAGGATTACATTTCATGTACTGCTTACCAATAAATGAAAATCAACTTTTAGTAGAGTCAACTGTTTTTTCTAAAAATGTGTTACCTGATGAATGGTATAAAAAACAAATAGATGAATTTATTGATCTAAAACTACAATTAAAGCGATTTGAAGTTATAGATAAAGAAAAAGGTGTTTTGCCTATGTATGAAATTAAAAATGAGAATACTGAAAATTATATAAATATAGGCACTAGGGGCGGGGCAACAAAAATATCATCTGGATATGCATTCTCTTTTTTTATTAAACAACTAAAATCTAATACTAATTATCATCATTCTTATTGGGATGAATGGATGGATAAAATTTTTGTTCATTTTCTTCAAAATAACCATAAAACGGAACATATCTTTATTAAGATGTCCCAATCTCTTACGGGAGATGAGTTTTCATCTTTTATGATGGGAATTGCAGATTTTAAAACAAAAATTAAAGTAGTATTAGCAATGCCAAAAATAGGTTTTATTAAGAGTTTTTTAAGCTCACTATTTTCTTAGAACATGTATGAACTAAGCCTTTTATCGATTATAGCTCTTTGTATGGTGTCCTTTATTGGAGTTCCTCATGGTTCTTTTGATGGAGCGGTAGCGGCCCTGTTGGGTTTCCAAACTAAAAAACAATTCATCTTTTTTGTATTCTGGTACACAGTAATTTCTTTGGCGGTTATAATTTTTTGGATTTATTTTCCCATAATCGCATTACTTCTTTTTCTCCTTATGAGCATAATTCATTTTGGACTTTGTGATTGGTCCTTCTTGCGTGTTAGCAGACTAAAATGGCTAATAACTCTTACTCACGGAATGAATATTATTTTTGGAGTCATATTTTTTCATACTGAAGAGGTGTTTAAAATTTTTTCATTTTTATCTAATGAAAAGTTTTATTTTTTTCAAAACTATCTATACGCCCCATATCTTGTTTATATGGCCCTGACCTTAATATATTTATATTATAGTTTTTCCATTACAAAAATGCGATGGGGATTGATAGAGATGATTGCCATAGTAATTATCATATCCCAACTAGATCCCTTAACAGGTTTTGCATTATATTTTTGTTTTGTTCACACAGCCAAACACGTTAAGGCAATATTAATAAATATTAACAATCATATAACTAATAAAAGTTTTGTTTTTAAATCGACTGCTATTTTTACTATAGTAACTTGGTTAGGTGGTTGTATTGCTATAATTTATTTAAGTAATAACTTTTCTTTTAGTGAGTCTTTTATAAAAACTATATTTATAGGCCTTGCAGCTTTAACCTTACCTCATATGGCTTTAATTGATTATTTTTATCGAAAAAAATTTAATTAAGAAAGTTAGGTACTTTGAAAGTAATATTTTCGTCTTCTTTGTAGTCAATAACATCAACTGTAAACTTTGACTTAATTTTTTCTATAAGCATATTAAGTTGCTCTTCTGGCGCAGATGCACTTGCTGTTAATCCTATAGATTTAAATTGACTTAATTGTGTGCAGTCAAAATTATTAATATTTTCAATGAGTTCACTGTGATTACAGCCAAATCTTTTGGCAGTTTCAACTAGTCTAATAGAATTGGAACTATTAAATGCACCAACAACAAAAATAGCATCTACTTTTCTTGCCATCTCTTGTATTGATGTTTGTCTGTTAGATGTAGCATAACAAATATCTGACTTCTTAGGTGCTAAAATTTTTGGAAACTTTTTTTCTAAGGCATCAACTATTTCTTGTGTATCAAATACTGAAAGCGTTGTTTGGGTAATATAAGCCAACTTTTGATCTGATGAAAAATAAAGTTTTTCTACATCAGATAATATTTGAACAAGCGTTAAGCTACCCATGTCTTTCAATTGTCCTGCTGTACCTTCTACCTCAGGATGTCCTTCATGACCAATCATAATTATTTGATACCCCTGACTCTCTAACAGTGTAATTTCTTTATGAATTTTACTTACCAAAGGACAGATAGCATCATAGAAAAGTAAATTGTAGTTCTTCGCTTTTTCAATTACTCTTTTTGCAACACCGTGAGCAGAAAATATTACAGGCTGATTAGTTTCTTGAGGAACTTCATCTAATGACTCAACAAAGATGACACCTTTTTTTTTTAGATTATTAACAACAAATTTATTATGAACTATTTCATGACGAACGTATACTGGAGCACCATACTTGATTAAACTTTTTTCAACTATTTCAACAGCCCGTTCTACTCCAGCACAAAATCCACGATGTTTTGCAGTGAAAATTTTTTTAAGCACCAGTCAAAAGTATCATATAAATTAAGGGAAAGAATTATTTTATAATAAAGAGAAGTTGGTTAGCATCAATATTTTCACCTGCAGAAGCTAGTATTTTATTAACCGTTCCAGTTTGATCAGCATAAATTACTGTTTCCATTTTCATTGCTTCAATAGTGCAGAGCTTAGCTCCTTTTTGAACCTTAATACCCTCTGTAACCGTCACGTCAACAAGCAACCCAGGTATGGGTGCCGCAACATGTTCCTTATTGCTTGAGTCGGCCATTTCTTTTGCAAGATCATCCACAGCGATAGAGTGGTCCTTGATATCTACAGATCGGGGCTGTCCATTTAATTCAAAATATACAGTTCGATATCCTTTTTCATTAGGCTCACTAAGGGTGAAATACCTGATTATTAGTGTCTTTCCAGGCTCAATAGCAACATAAATTTCCTCACCAGTATTCATTCCAAAGAAATAATTTGAGGTTGGAATGACACTAGTGTTACCAAATTGTTTTTTGTGCTTCATATACCCATCAAAAACTTCAGGGAAGAATATTTGTGATAAGGTATCTTTTTCAGATATATTTTCTTTAAAGTTTTTTTCTAATTCTTTCATTCGATTTTTGATATTAAGCGAAGGCAACTTGGAGCCAAAACGATAAGATATTGGTTTTTTTCCTTTTAAAATCTTTTTTTGAAGAGACTTAGGGAAGCCTTTATAGGGTTGGCCTAAACGACCGCTGAAGAATTCTATAACCGAAGCAGGGAAGCCAACATCTTTTTTAGGATCTAAAATATCAGAAATTTGAATATTATTAGCTAACATGTAAATAGCCATGTCTCCTACAACTTTAGAGATTGGGGTTACTTTGATAACATCGCCAAAGATTTTATTTACTTCAGCATACATAGATGCAAGTTCTGGCCACCTTGCATCATTTATGCCCATTGAGCGTGCCTGTTCTCTTAAATTGGTATATTGACCTCCAGGCATTTGATGCAGATAAACTTCCGACATACTTGTACGAGTCTTACTTTCAAAGGGTTGATATTGTTTTCTTACGCCCTCCCAATAATTAGCAGCTGTTCTCACAACAGCAGATGAGATTTTAGGATCTCGGGAATTACCGTCCAGTGATTCAACAATTGCCCCAAAACTAGGCTGTGATGTAAAGCCAGACCAAGAGTCAATAGCAACGTCAACGATATCTACACCAGCATCAGAGGCGTTTAACAATGAAGCAATACCATTCCCGCTAGTATCATGAGTATGAAAATGAATTGGAATTTTTATATTTTTTTTCAATTCCTTAAAAAGAATTTTTGCAGCTTTGGGCTTACACAAACCTGCCATATCTTTTATAGCTAAAAAGTGAACTCCCATTTTTTCAAGCTTTTCAGCCATTTTGAGGTAATAATCAAGGGTATATTTTTTCTCAGAAGGTGAGGATAAATCGCCTGAATAACAAATAGAGGCTTCGCAAATTTTTCCTGACTTTAAAACTTCATCAATTGACACCTTCATGTTTTCAATCCAGTTAAGCGCATCAAATATTCTAAAGACATCTATACCTGATTTAGCAGATAGTTGAATAAACCTTCTAAGAACATTATCAGGATAGTTTGTATACCCAAGAGCATTTGAGCCTCTAAACAACATCTGCAATAGGGCGGATGGTATTTGTTCTCTTAACTTTTCTAATCTTTCCCAAGGGTCTTCTTTAAGAAATCTCAAAGCACAATCAAATGTAGCGCCTCCCCAACATTCAATAGAAAATAAACTTTTTAATCTTTCTTCATATAAATCTGTAATCCCCAGCATATCTTGGGTTCTCATACGCGTTGCTATAAGTGATTGATGGGCATCACGGAAAGTCGTATCTGTAATCAATAATTTTTTTTGTTTTAAAACAAAGTTTGCTACCTCTTTCGGGCCTTTATTATCTAAAATTTGTTTAAAAGTTTGCCCAACTACCTTTTGTGCTTTCTGGGATTTAGCAATACCGTAATCCGAGAGTTTTGCAGGAATTGTTTCGCGAAGTTTAGGTCGATTTGCAACTTCAGCATTACCATTCACTATAACTTCGGCTAAAAAGTTGAGTGTCTTAGTAGCTCTATCTTTTCTACTGCTAAATTCAAATAAGCTTTTTTCACTATCTATAAATTTAGTATGGTAATTAAAATTATCAAAACCATCATGGTTGATAAGCTTAAGAAGAAAAGGGATATTGGTCTTAACTCCCCGAACTCTAAATTCACTTAACGCTCTATTCATTCTTACTTTTGCTTCGACAGGTGTTTGCCCCTTTGCAGAAACCTTAACAAGAAGTGAGTCATAATAAGGAGTGATAACAGTACCAGTGGCTGCCGTACCTGCATCTAAGCGAATTCCATGACCACTAGCAGAACGATATACAGAAATTTTACCATAATCGGGCGCGAAATCATTAGCAGCATCCTCTGTGGTCACACGTGATTGAATGGCATGACCTTTCATATGAATATTTTTTTGAGTTGGTACTCCACATATTCCATCGCCGATTGTTGCACCCGCAGCTAATAAAAATTGAGCTTTAACAATATCAATACCAGTTATTTCTTCAGTTACAGTATGTTCTACTTGCACTCGTGGGTTAACTTCTATGAAATAAAACTCTCTAGATTTAGCATCCATTAAAAATTCTACGGTGCCGGCACAAGAATAATTTACTTGTTGACCAATTTTTACTCCAGCCTCACAAATTGCTTGTCTCTCTTTATCACTTAAATAAGCAGCTGGTGCTCTTTCTACAACTTTTTGGTGTCTTCTTTGTAAAGAGCAATCTCTTTCAAAAAGATGGACAATGTTTCCGTGTGTATCTCCAATAATTTGGACTTCTACATGAAAGGCTTTTTCAATTAACCTTTCATAAAAAACATCATCTTTGCCAAATGCACTTTTTGCCTCTCTGCGAGCAGTATTAATTTGATTTTCTAACTCCGATTCTTTTCTGATAACTCTCATACCGCGTCCGCCGCCACCCCAAGAGGCTTTTAACATAATGGGATAACCAATTTTTTTAGCAAAAGATTTACATTGCTTGATGTCTTTTGGAAGAGGCCCAGTTGAAGGTATGGTTGCCACATTCGCTCTATTTGCAGTTTTTTTTGCTTCAACTTTATTACCCAAAGATCTCATTATCTTTGAGGAGGGGCCAACAAATAAAATATTATGTTTTGCACACTCATCTGCAAAATCTGGGTTTTCAGATAAAAAACCATATCCAGGATGAATAGCATCGCATCCAGAATTAATAGCTATTTGAACGATACCTTTATAATCTAAATAAGCTTGAATAGGGCCCAAACCGGATCCCACCAGATAGCTTTCATCAGTTTTAAATCGGTGGAGAGCGAAACGATCTTCATAAGAATAAATAGAAACTGTTCTATAACCTAGTTCTGTTGCAGCTCGAGAAATACGAATAGCAATTTCACTCCTGTTAGCGATAAGTATTTTTTTTATATTTTTCATTGGAGTGCTTTTTACATGTTTTATAGAAAATTTTTTATTTTTCCATAATTATCGTTCTTAAAATGTATGCATTCTTTCGATATTATACATTCACCACATAGGGGGTTTCTCGCTTTACAAGTATAACGGCCATGAAGAATTAGGAGATGGTGGGCAGTTTTCTTATACTTTTCAGGGACAATTTGCATTAAATCTTTCTCAACAGCATCAGGAGTTTCACCTAAGCTTAAATTTAATCGACGAGATAGACGATATACATGCGTATCAACAGCAATTGTTGTATGTCCAAAAGCAACACTCATAACTACATTAGCTGTTTTTCTCCCAACCCCTGGGAGTTCTAATAATTTATCGAAGTCTTCTGGGACTTGACTTTGATATTTTTCAATTAGAATTTTGGATAACGCAATAATATTTTTGGCCTTTGTATTAAACAACCCAATACTTTTTACATATGAAATTAGCCCAGATAACCCCAGCTTAATAAGTTTTTCTGGTGTGTTATATTTTAAAAAAAGTTCTTTTGTCGCTTTATTAACTTGCGCATCAGTGGATTGTGCAGAAAGAACCACAGCTACTAGAAGAGTATATTTGTTAACATATGATAAATCTGATTGGGGCGCAGGAATAGCTTTTGCTAATTTTGAAAAAATTTGATTAATTATTGATGTATTCAAAATGAAAAGACAAATTGATATTAAACCAAACAAAAGCTTAAATCAAAAACAGATTATACTTTTTTTAACAATTACAGGAGGATTAATTTTTTTTATTGGAGTTAGGTTTGTTATTGTTGGAGCATGGCCTATACTAATTTTTGGAATTATTGAGTTCTTAATACTGGTTTTCTGTACTTATCTTTATGTAAATTTTACTAAAAGAAAGGAGAGGATTATTCTTGACCACCAAGAGATGAAGATTCAAAAGTTAGATGATAAAGAAATAGTTAGCGATCAGAGCTATAACCTATATTGGAGTAATATCAAAAATAATAGGGATAATTTAACTTTAAATTATGCAGGACAGAAAAAGATTTTTGCTAAATTTTTGAACCCTCAACGTCGATTAAAATTAAAAAAAATTATTGAGCGATATAAGTCACGCTTATCTTAAAGCATATCTTTATATGTGTAATAACCGCTTTTTTGTCTAGATACCCAAATAGCAGCTTCAATGGCACCATCTGAGAAAATTTTCCTGTTAAAGGCACGATGTGTTAATTCAATACTTTCATTTTCACCATGAAAAATAACTGTGTGCTCGCCTGGAATATTGCCACCACGAATAGAAGAAAAACCAATTTCATTAATTTTTCTTTCCTGCTGATCTTGCTGACGACTAAGATTAAATTGGTCTTTTGAATATTTTAACTCTTCGGCTATCTCTTCCCCTAACTTAATTGCCGTACCACTAGGTGAATCTTTTTTAAAACGATGATGGGTTTCTACAATTTCAATATCAAAATCTTTTAGGTAAGATGCTGCTTTTCTTGCAAGACTAAAAAAAGAATTAACGCCAAAACTCATATTGGGTGCATAGAAAACGCTCGTAGACTTTCCTGTTTGTTTTAAAAGATTGAAATGTTGCTCTTCAAGGCCAGTCGTGCCAATAACAAGTCCAGTTTGACTAGAGACTGCGCTTTCAGTAAAGGCAAATAAAGCTTTTGGGGAGGTAAAATCGATAATAACGTCTGCTGCCTCAAATGATTTTTCTCTACTAGTTGCTATTGCGACAGGAAGTTTTGCTGTCTGTAAAAACTCTTGATCAATTTCAGCAATATCAAAAACTCCTACAATTTCTATCCCCTTATTTGAAAGGCCGGACTCAATGAGATTTCGACCCATTCTTCCTTTAACACCGGCGATTGCGATTTTAGTAGCCATTTATGATAACTTATAGAGAAAATTACTGTTATAGAATAGTAAAAATTTTTAAAATAAAGATAATAATACCAATGATTAGATTAATAGTAATTTTAGTGATTTTATTGATAGCGAGTCTTTTAATTTTTAATAAAAAATTTCGCGAAGCTTTTACTCTTTCAACGATACCCCTGATAATTTTAGTTTTAGGACTGATTGGCTATATGGCTTATTATATGATTTCGACTAATTATTTTAACTAAATATTAATAATCTGCTCAACTACAATATAAAATCCAACAACTAAAACCATAATTCCAAAGTATTTTTTTAAATCATCTCCTGAAAGTTTTTTAGAAAAAAAACTGCCAAGAATGACGCCTAATAAAGTTGCAATCATAACATAGACAACAAATAACCAATTTGTTTGAAAGCCCCCAAACAAATCTCCTCCAAAGCCAATGATTGATTTAAGAGCGATAATAATTAAAGAAGTACCAATAGCAATTTTCATCTCTAATCCTGCCAATAAAACTAATGCAGGAATAATTAAGAAACCACCGCCAGCTCCAACAAAACCAGTTACAACACCAACGACAAGGCCTTCAGTTAAAACTAAAATGGGGTTATTTTTAAAAGAAAAGTTTTTTGGTTTTTTTTCTTTATTTTTTTCTCTGATCATCATAGTTGCTGCAAGAATCATCAACGCTGAAAAGACAAACATAATAATAAAATCTTTGGTTATGAGTATGCCTAAATCAAGTTGGTTTGGTATTGTTGGTAGTAAATAGTTTCTTGCTAATAGCACACCCACAACTGAAGGAATGCCAAAAATTGTTGCTGTCCTTAAATCAATCGTACCTTGACGAAAATACCCTATAGATCCTATTAGGGCTGTTAAGCCTACTAATAATAGTGAATAGCTTGTCGCCTCAACTGCAGGGATCCCAAATAAATAAACTAAGATAGGCATCGTCAAAATTGATCCACCTGCACCTAAAAGGGATAAAGTAGCGCCCATAATAAACGCTCCGAGAAGACCTAAAATAAACACTTATAAATCAGATAAAAATGGTTGATTGGCGTCAATCCAGGCAATTATACCCTCGTCAAGTTCTAGTATTTCTCCAGAGTAATCCTGACTTAAAAGGATATCAGCCGCAACTTTTGATCTTTTGCCAGAGCGACAATGAATTAAAATTGTTTTATTTTGCGGATTAAGTTTTTGAATTTTTTCAGCAGTAATCGTAGATAAAGGCACTAAAAACGCCCTCTCTAAATGAGCTTGGTCAAACTCATTTGGCTCTCTAACGTCAATTATAAGAGCTCCATTTTTAATTGATTGCGCTGCATCTTCAACACTTATTGATTTAAACCCCATTAGCAATGCTCTTTTTTTTTAATAGGATTGTTTTGTGCGATCCAATTTTTAATACCACCCATTAAATGATAACAATTCTGATAACCATATGATTTGGAAACTTGTACAGCAAGAGTGGAGCGATGACCTACTGCGCAGTACATTAAAACCTTTTTTCCTTGGAGTTTTTCCTTTTCTTTGATTAAGAAGTCAGAAACCATATTGAAAGGAACATGATTAGAATTTGCAATTTTTCCATCATGATAAATTTCACTATCTTCTCTTAGATCTAAGAGGGCATGATTATCATTGGTAATAACATTTTGAAATTCTTCTACCGTTAACCCATTAGTATTTTTTTGTCTTTTTAAATCTATTCCTAGCCTCAAATTACCTGGTACAGCAATATCCATCATTTTAGGATCAGGAAGGTTTAAATTATTCATAATATTAGCATACTCTTCTGCAGAGCTGACTTGAAGACGTGGATTGAATTTTTTTTCTTCTCCAATTGTGCTGACTGTGTCACCTTTATAGTCATGTGCTGGGTATAATAAAGTTTCTTCGGGTAATTTTAAAATTCTCTCAAATAGAGAGTTATATGCATCATAAGGGTCACCATTTTGAAAATCAGTTCTACCTGTTCCTCGTATTAAAAGCGTATCGCCAGAAAAAATTCTATCATTCATGAGGTAGCTAAAGGAGTCATTCGTATGACCTGGGGTATGGAGCGCTTTTAGCTTAATGCCCTCAATTGAAACCTCATCGTTGTCTTTGACTTGCATCGAAACTACATCGCCAGGGGTCGCATCACCCATAATGGTGATACAATTAGTTCTGTCTCTTAGCTCTGCCATTCCTGATATATGATCTGCATGAATGTGTGTATCGATAACTTTAACTAATTTTAAATCAAGTTCTTCCATCAGCTTGATATATCGTTCAACATTTTCTAAGACTGGGTCAATCACTAATGCCTCCCCGCCTTTTCTGCTTGCAACTACATAAGTATATGTTGAAGAAATGTGATCAAATAACTGTCTAAAGATCATTATATGTTTTTATATAGGTAAAAAAGGTTGGTTTTCAATCTATTTATTTCAATAAGCGTAGTTAGAACACATGGGGTTATTAGTAGACGGCATATGGCAAGATAAGTGGTATGACACCAAAAAATCAGGTGGAAAGTTTATTAGATCTGAGGCTCAATTTAGAAATATTATAGAGGTCAATAGTAATTTTACTCCCGACAGTGGTCGGTATCATTTATATGTTTCTTTAGCTTGTCCTTGGGCCCATCGAACTCTGATTTATAGAAGTTTAAAGAATTTAGAAACCCATATATCTTATAGTGTGGTTAACCCATACATGCTGGAAAATGGTTGGACATTTGAAGAAAGTTATCCTGGTGCAACTACTGATCATTTGTTTTCTCAAAATTATCTTTATCAAATATATTTAAAAGCAGATCCTAAGTACTCAGGTAGAGTAACCGTTCCTGTATTATGGGATAAAAAAAACCAAACCATTGTCAGCAATGAGTCTTCAGAAATTATTAGGATGTTTAATAAATCTTTTAATGAACTTACTGGTAATCAGTTAGACTTTTATCCTGAAAAATTTCAAAAAAAAATTAATGATATAAATAATTTTACTTATCACAATATTAATAATGGTGTTTATAAGGTAGGCTTTGCTACCAAACAAGAAGTCTATGAGGAAGAACTAGATAAGCTTTTTCAATCACTAGACAAGCTTGAGGAAATGTTAAGCGAAAATATATATCTATTAACAGATGAAATTTTAGAGTGTGATCTTCGCTTATTCCCAACACTTCTTAGGTTTGATCCAGTATATGTTGGTCACTTTAAGTGTAATAAGAAAAGAATAATTGATTATACAAATATCAATCGATATTTACAAAAAATTAAATCACACCCTCAAATACAACCAACCATTAATATTGATCATATAAAAACTCATTATTATGGGAGTCATCCTACTATCAATCCAAATGGAATTATTCCAACTGGACCAGATAAATATTAATTAGTTTTTAAAACGGGAGTGACAGCTCTTGCAGCTGCTAAAAAGTTTTTGATGGTGTTGTTGTGTAGTCTCTAAATCTTTATTTTTTAGTGAAATTATCGCTAGGGCTGCCCACTCACTTGCCTCTTTAGCAATTTGCTCAAAAGCCTGCCTATTATTAATAATATCACTACTGGCTTTGGTCTTGCCATCAAAACTATCATCGGGAAAAAGTGTTGGATATTTAAGTAATATAGCCTCAATTTCTATATAAATTTCCTCCAAACCCTGACTTTCACCACTATTTAATATTTGAGTTGCTGATCTCATTAGTTTATTGAAATCTTGCATGCTTTCCTGTCTTTGATGAATAACATCACTGGCGAACAAAGAACTAAAAGCTAAAACGAAGATTAATAAAAAT
>JACLAB010001274.1_pt1 | contig 39950 bp, 34 predicted proteins | sample 8027921 | NCBI WGS metagenome assembly JACLAB01 (sample SAMN15725117, study PRJNA655200) | protist metagenome | isolation source: fluorescence activated cell sorting (FACS) single amplified genomes of... | place: USA: West Boothbay Harbor, Gulf of Maine | collected 2000-07-19 | reverse complement strand
GATACAAGTCTTAAAGTCAGCCATGCGCACTTGAATTGGAATAGCGCAAGAGAGATGGCAGGTGTAGACCAAGTGGAGTCAGCAGCTGACACTACGACTCATACCGCCCATACTTTGGACACCCAGTCCGCGGGGGGTGCGGTGATGACCAGGGGGCGCAGCCGCATCGTCCGCTCGCACGTTTCCCACGCACCTGACCATGGATCTACCCCTGTCGCTAATACTGGCGATGTACTTAATTCTGGTAATGGTGACACCGCCGTGCAGACGCAGACCGAACAACAGACCAGTAGAGCAGGTTCCGACTCTCCCGGGTCCGAGTTCGAGGCCTTTTTGGGGATGTCCACATCCATGACTGGGGCACTCATGCCGCCGGAGCCTCCGGTGCTATCTCCTATGCAGAACGGCGGTAGTGCGAGTCTCCTCGGGCTCTCGGTAGACGAAGCTCCCACAGAGGAAAAGAGCCATTGTAACTCACAGCATGCAGCTCAGCTGGCTAGTACTATGACTGATGATATGACTAGTATGGCGAAAGAGCAGGAAGCGCTGCGGGCAGAGCTCTCGGTGGTGAGTAGACAGAGAGATAGTCTGCGAAACGCCTGGGCGGCCTTGGAGGACAAGGTGCTTTCCCTACAGCAACAGGGGAATGAAGATAGCAGTAAAGGTACCAACAAAATGGAAGCAGGGTTAGAGTATGCTGAAGAGGAAAAAATCGGGGGTGCTACTGGTGATACTACTACCAAGCATACGACAGGCACAAGTACATATACCTCAGAGGGGCCTACGGACGTCCTACGGTACCTACTAGCAAGGGCCACAGCCCGCGCTGCAGCATTGGGCGAGGTGTGCCAGGTGCAGAGAATAGCTTTATTAGAACTCTGTCAGGACAAGGCTTGGGAACGGGATGGAAAGGCGGATCTAGTCCAGGTGTGGGGGTTGCAGCAGTCCATCCAGAGCGTACGCACGAGCTATGAGTACGTAAATATACGTTAGAAGGCTATAATATAAGATCAAAAGCATGTAGGCATCACACTAATAACAACCCCTCTACAAACGTCATACCGATGTTAACCCTTCCACAGGTCCGAACTGAAGCTTCTAGAAGCGGAGACAGTAGAACTTCGAGACAGAGAGCGCATGGCGCAGTGCGCATATGCCGAGCTGCGTGGGCGCTATGCAGATGCAGTGCACAAGTCTCTGGAGGAAACAACAGGAGCACAACATCTGGTTTCCCTGGGCAGTCTTTCCTTGTCACAGTCTTATACTGGCAATCATGATGATGCCCAGTCCGAAGAGAAGACCCAGTCATTATCATTCTCTTCTGAACGAGGCAACAGCCCTGGGCAATATGACCGAGAAAAGTCACTCACAGCCTCGGAGAACGTGCAATTCCTGAAGCAAGAACTGGAGCAAGCAGCGCAGGGGGCCCGAGTGCTCAGTGCGCGGATCGCGCAAGAGCGCAGTGCTGGGCGCAATAGACACAGGCAGCTCCTAGATGAGGTTAGCGAGATACTTGAAGCTGCCAGTGCAAAGGTCATCCATACAAGCAAAGATCAAGAGCGTAGGAATCCTTTAGCAGAGCTTGGCTCTCATGTAGGCTTGTCCTCTGTAGGGCAACTGACAGCCTCCCAGCAGTACGACAGATATGTATCTAGCAGCGAAAGCAACCCTCTCTGTGCCCACATTAGCACCAGTGACTCTGTTCTTTGCTCATCGCTAGAGGGCACAGGCTCTGCTAGCATCTATGACAACACTGGGGGGAGAAGGACAGGCAACACAGGAACAGCAGGGGGCTATGCAGCGTATCTAAACAGCATCACTTCGAACGAATCTGAGGGCGAGGAAGCCACACGCACAGTGGACGATATGTTGCTGCACCTCAGGGCATCAGCTCCGGGATCTCATAAGAAACAGCACGTCAAGAAGAAAGGATGGGCAGGCAAGAAGACACATAAATTTAACACTGCTGGTAATACTGGTAGGACGAGATCCACGTCTAAGTCCCCTGTGCGCGTGTCTACGTCCTCCAGTCTGGAGAATAAACAATTAATGAGGCGCTCTATCAGTCCCGACCGGAGAGGTTCAAGGAGCCCCCAGAGATCTGACCACGGCGATGACAACCACAAGTACAACAAACTGCACGCCATGCATGAGGTGAGTATGTGTACTTGTGTGTGTATGGACGCAATTTTTCTCCCCATCCTTGCAACTAATTTTTAATTCCTCATACCCACTAACCTCTTCACAGAACGATGGGTCCGATCAGGAGAACGACATTTACGTCAGTCTGAACCCCCGCAACCGAAAGGCCGCCGAGACCAGTACGTGTATTAGTGAACTTTAGAGGGCTCTCTGCATCCATGATTATCATGGACATTCAACACAACCGTCACACTTATAATGCCCACCAAACGTCTATCGTACGTCACCACAGGTACCTGGGTCCACCCGGTGTCCGACCATGGGTACGAGAAGCTCCACGATAAGCCGTTCGGGGTGGTGAGCGTACACCGCCACGTCGGGCACCACCCCACGAACAATACCACGCCAAAGAGGGCGAAGATCAAGAGGACAAATAAGAGGTAGATAACGTGCATAATGTTACTAGTAATATAATATCTTTATTTAGGCTAGACTGGTGAACTCATGACTTCCAAAGCTTATATTATCCACGCGAATTTTATTTTTACAGGCATTACATTGGTATAATATGATTCTCGCAAGGATAGAGTAAAAAATGGCGTTTTGTTTCCAAATCACAAAAGATAAATTAGCACCAATTCTAGTTCAAAATATATTGCACGTTACAAGAGTTCGGTAAGAAGTTTTGGCAATGCTATCAACACAAGAACCATCATCTAGCCTTTTCGCATCCAAACAAAACTAACAGAACATGGAACCCACTTCTGATCTATCGGAAGCGTCTGCTACAATCGGTATAGACTTGGAAGGGTTGAGAAAGAAGTACAAGGCGCAGACAAGCTCCGCATCGAGTGCAGGCATCGACACTCAAAAGGAAGTCTTCGACGCTCTTCATCAGAAGCAGCGTGAAAAAAAGATCAAGTACGCGAACGACGTGCTGGATCAGTACAGGACCTGCCATATGTGCCACGGGACTGGGATCATGAAGTCTATATATAACTTCATGACTATGGAGAGCAACTGCGAACATTGCGATGGGGAAGGTGTGATGAAAAAAGAAAAGGGTCCCAGTAGCAGTGCAGAAGCAGAGCAGGAAAAAGTAGAGGAAGTTGCCGAGGAGGAGGTCGAAGCCAAAGAGGAAGCCGATTCTATCAAGAAATTACTAGTGCTATGCGGGGGTAACCTCGCATCTGACGTCGGAGAGCAGATCGTGTCCAAGGCGAGCGGCGAGGATATAGAGATCACGCAACAGGGCATGTGGGAGGTGAAAGCGAAAACCCTGTCCGACGGATCTGTAGCCTCTGACACCCTAGTTGTCTTTGTAGTAGAAACAGTCGAAAACGAAGCGCCCCCGGAGGAAGCGAGTAGCATGGTCATGTTCTTCAAGCGGAAATCGCACCCTGCAGACCTATTAACAAACAAATTCAAGTACTGCGTGCTCGGCCTGGGGAACTCTGACCTGTTGTTGGACAGACAGACCACTACAGCCAAGGATTGCAACCAAGCAGCACAAATGCTCGATAAGCGATTGGAGGCCTTGGGGGGAATAAGGCACTATGAGCTGGGTATGGCAGACGAGAGGGCAGATCTGGTAGAGGTGGAGCCCTGGATCGAGGGGCTCGTCAAATCTTTGTCGAATAATGATGTAGAATAGATAGTAATTTGTGTTAAAAGTATCACGGAGTGAAAGAAATGACTAATCGCTATCTAATCGCTATCATCACCGAAAGCGTTTGCGAAGGACGCAGAGACCTTAGGCGCTGCAGGTGCTTTGGCCGTCTTACCCCCACCAGGTCTGGCAGTGGCTTTACCGATGGAGCCCCAAGATGCGGCCTGATGGTAAACGTTCGTCCCTCTCACCACCTGAGTGCCGGTCTTCCCGCCGGATCCCAGTCCCTTTTTCTTCTGCGCCTTACCTTTGCTAGCCGTGTACTTCTTCTTGGCCTCGGCCTCCTCGTACGCACAGCGAGCAGCAACATCCTCGTCTTCTTCAAACCATCCCCTGCTGGCCTGTTCATATCCTGCAATGGCCTCTTCAATTTCTGGCTTATCGCTGAGCGTCTGCAAGTCCGCAATAGTGAGCGACATGGACCTCCCTTTATCTTCCAGCGCCAGCAGGGGTAGCAGCTTCAATCGGAGCGCCTGCACCTGGTCTCCGTGCTTTAGCCTGCCCAGGATTGGTGTGACCTTCTCTAGTGCAGCTCTGCGGGTGTTGATGTTCTCTATCTTCTTCTCCTGCTTCGCCTCCTGTGCCTCTGCTAGGTTAGAGGCTAAGGTGGCTAACAAATCTCGCTTCTCTGAAGCCACAAGCTGCCCTGCATCTACCAAAGCCTTGATTTCGTACTGCAAGTACGCTATCTTTTCCGTATCTTGGCCGCTATTGGACTCATAAAGAGCCGTCTCATCTGCTGCTAGGGGTTTGCCTGACATCAGCTTGGCTTCGATCTCGTCAAACTTTCCTTTGTACTCTTGGAGGATCTTGAGACAGGCCTTTCTCTGTCTCCAATAAGGCAATTTGATTCTGACAATGTCTTTGAACGTATCTAATTCGCATGCACTCACGATGTATTCAGGACTCTTCGTATTCACTGCTGGCTCCTTTTCATCCTCGTCTTCTCCATCGGCACCGCCCTCACTGCAGGCAACACGAGGGTATACAATGATGTAAATAAGATTCTTACCAGTATCGTGTTGCTGTTTGAATGTACCCTGACTATCGAAAGTCTCTGCGGCACTCGCATCACTCTCAAAGCCAATTTCCCTCAACGCCGCGTTTACCCACTTCGGCAGTTCTTCGTTGTACTTGCTTCGGACTAGCTTTCCTCCTCCAACAATGAACTGAAATTTAACCATTGTCTTCGGGCCTCGAAGAGGGCTTCCAAAGGCATTCTTTATGGTCTCAGTAACTCTCGACTGGCTCACGCCGGCCAAATCAAACTGGTCGCTAGTGGTGCTGGCTCGGATCTCACCGGCCATTCCACTGATAGGAACCTCATCAAAAGCCGCCATATTATGAATTATGCAAAAGACGAAATGATTTCAATAAAAAAATGAAAGCTTTGTAATTTGAGGGCTCAAGAACTTTTTTAGGGGTTTAGTTACGTTTTCGCACAGCTTACTGTTCTAATGGCTCCCGCAGATGACCTTTTGAAAAAGTTGAGGAGAGACCCGGGCAATATGGCTTGCCCCAATTGCGAGACTCCTGCGCAGAGAGGCATTGGGTTCGGGAACGTTTGCGTGAAATTTAAGACGTTTATTTGCGACATGTGTAAGACTTCGCACCAAGCAATTTCTCACCGAGTAAAGAGCATTAGTATGAGCTCATGGGAACTGGATGAAGTGAAGGAATTGGCGGCGGCACAAAATGGAGGGAACGAGGCGTGTCGCAACAGCTGGTTAGCGAATGCTCCCGCGGTGGGAGAAAAGTATAAAAACGGGAGTGCTGTGTACCAGGGAAAACGACCTAAACAAGGTGATCCCATAGAAAATTTCAAGACTTTTGTAATCCACGCGTATGAAAAGAGAATGTTTTTTGGTAATGGTAGCGGTAATACCGCTAATGCTCAGCAGCAATCTAGTAGCAAAGCTCAGGCTAACATAAACGCAGTGCCACAAACACAGGTTGACTTGCTCGGCGGCGACGATCCGTTCCAATCAAGTAGCGGCAGTGCAGCACAGGGCAGTTCGGGTTTTGACTTCTTCAACGCCCCCCCCCCCCGCTCAAGCCGCACCTGAAATGTTTGGTAATGACGCATTCAATAGCAACGATGGCAACCAGGGTGCTGGAGATTTCAGCAATTTCGGATCCGCTTTTGCTGCTCCCGTTGGTGAAAATGTGTTCGCTGCAGCCACCAATACTGCTACTGCTGCTTCTCAATTCGATTTATTGGATAGTGCTATGCCTACAATAGCCCCCTCGAATAATGGTGCTCGTATGGGCGATATGGGTGGAGTGGGTGGTGCATTCGATAAATTCGGCTCTGCGTCGGTCGCTTTCAACAGCAGTGGCAATGGCATGAATGGCGGAGGAATGTCCTCCCCTGCCCCCAGTGCTAACAGGATGGCGAGCAATACCAGCAGCATGAATGCGGCCCACTCTGCGTCTGTGAACATTTCTGTAATGGGATCACCAAGGATGAACAACCAGATGCGAGGCATGTCTATGCAAAGCATGCAGAACCAACAGCAACAGCAACAGCAAGATGCGTTTGGCGGCCTGGGTTTACCGAACTATGGCCAAGGGCTATCACAGCACCAACCGATGATGGGAAACCAGCAACAGCAGTCCAGCATGGCAGGTGGAAATCAGATGCAGTTCAATGACCAGCAAGCACAGGTGATGCAACAACAGCAACCAATGGGTCTGCAAAATATGATGAATAACGGTATGAGTAATGGCATGAATTCCCAAGCACCGGCTGCTCCAAGTCCCACTGTCCCCCAAGGCACCATGTTTAGCGGTGGAACGAACAGCATCGGTGACGGGTCGGGTTTTACAGGTCTGAGGCCCTCTAGAATGATGGCCTCCGGTGCTTATCAATCCCCCGTCACCTCTGGTATGGATGTATTTGACACCAACAATTTGAGCGCTAGTCTGGGCGCAACTTTGAGCAGTAGTGGTAAGGCTTATACAGGCAACAATGCGGTTGATAACCGGATGCCCCCCAAGAGTGGTGGTAGCAGAGACAGCTTCAGCTTCGTAGGTGACATGTTGAAGTGAGATCAAAGTAAATATAGTAAGAGAACTTACGTTTAACATGAGATTTTTTATACTCGCAAAAATTCTTAATATTCACTAGTTAGCAGGTATTTGAATGTCTATTAAAAGGGCGGTTCTAGCACTCTCAACCACGTCGTAAAAGCGAACGAAAGCACTAGGAACAACTTCCTTATACATATATCCGATTTGCTTCTTTCAGCATACAAGACATTGTATTTACTTCTTATTCTTCTTGCCAGTCATGGCAGACAACCAGTTAGGGGCGGGTTTTTCGTCAACATATAGTTCTGGGGTAGGGTCAGGGCGACCGCCCCACTGGAATCCCTTGACCTTGCGGGGGTCCTGAATTAGGAAACCCTGGAATTTTTCGCCCTTGGGAGGGGCGGCCACTTCGGGGACTGCCTTGCCCTTGGGGGTCTTGGCAACCTTACCGATCTTAGGCTTCGACGCGGCTTTCTTGCCACCGAAGAGGGCCAAAGCCATGGTAAGACTAAGAAGAAGGAACACTACAGTGAATTGCATCTGAGTAAAAAATAATAGAAACTAACGAATGGAAGGAAACAGTTAGAAAATATCAAATATGACGGAACTGCGAGGATCCTGGCTTCAAATACGATCTGATGCGAGATGGGCACACCGCAGATCATTCACGATTCCATGGAATTCTTGCAATATTATTTCATGCCGGCAGACCATGTGCTAAACCGCACCCAGGCCCGAATCAACACCCTAAGCGTAAATATCACCCTCTTCTTATGCGTAAACGTACTTTACTTGGAACTATTATCGATAGAAGTACAAATAAGCTACTATTGCGTGGATGGAATCTGCTTGAGCTGAATCAATTTCATTTCTCCGCACGTTTCTTCGCGCACGGCTTGCTGAGCACGGTTGAATCCTAGGTGATCTCGGCATCTACAATATGTTGAGATTTCTTTGTTTAGTGCTATGTGTATTTGGGGCCGGTGGATTTCGGGTGTCTTTGAGGCAGAATATGAAAAGGAATACACTGGCACTGGCAGATTCCAACAAAGGGACAGAAGCTGAGGGATATGGACCCATAGGGTCATTGACAAGGCAAGGGCCGGTGCCATTTTTTATTAGAATATCTAAGCCTGACACATATGATGCTGCTGTGACCAAGTACATGATGCAAGAGAAGTGCAGCCGCCTGGAAGCGATGGCCAACATGGATGCCTACTTTCAGGATCCAAATGGCTGGGCTGGCAACAAACTCAGAGAGCAGAACGGAGGACCTAAAATTGATTATATAAATGTGAACCAGAGTCCATTCAATATGGTGTTGACTAGTGCATGGGCTTTTGGAATCCTCGGTTTAAGTTGGAGAATCTTCCAGGTGCAGGTTTTGGAGAAGTAAAGTGTTTGTTTGTAGTAGTAATAATAGTCGTATTACTCAATATTTTACAGATCATTACAATTACTCTCTCTCTCTCTCTCAATATTCGGGATTATTCCATCTTTTTCTCTTTGCTTATGCCACCAATTGGTGATGTCTGTTTGCCCCCAGTCTCGAGCACGTTATAGTCTTCCGTAGTTGAGACAGACGTGGATAGTGGCGTGCGGCAGATGGGGCACCAATCCTGTAGTTTGAACCACTTAAACAAGCAGTCCGCGTGAAATCTATGCCTGCACTGTGGCAATGTGATCACTTTTATATCTTTTTCAAATTCCTCTTTGCACACAGCACACTCTAGATCGTCAGTACTCTGCCTAGTGCTACCAAAGCAATCCGATTTCTGTGATGATTTGTGGTCAATGTCTTGATAATTCTCACAGAAATCAAGCGTTTCAGGCTGCAATGCGCTAAGATCACTCTCGCTCGCAGGTTGCAGCTTGTATGGGGTGTTGCTCTCACTGTGCAGGGCCACTGTCTCGTGCATAACGTTATTGATTGCGGTCCCTATAGACTCTTCATTGATATCTTCCTCCCCATCCTGACTGAAATACAACATATTAAACAATAGTTCTTCATTGTCCATTTCTAATGAGTTGGTCACCATATTCCAGCTCTCGCGATTCTCATGTTGACGACGCCCACCATCACTCAAATCGTCGCCCTCCTCCCCATCCTCCTCATCGAGGAACAAGTTTCGGTCAGTATAGGGGTACTGTATAGGTTGATTTGATTGTTGCTCCTCTAATTTATTGTCAGCCTCGTCATTGCTAGTTAGTTCATGCTTATCTTCAGCACGTTCGACCCCCAAAGATACAATATTTCTATCCTCGGTATCCTTATCAGCTATTTTGGCTTCACTTTGAAGCTTTGGTGTGGCTGCACTTGTACTTATTTCTATAATTTCTGATTGGGCTTGCGCCGGTGTGCTAGCACCTCCACCCATCGCTCCTTAGTCTCCGTTCTAACAGGAAAATCTTCTTCGTAAACAGTCAAGATCCAGTGCGCGCCAATTATAGACAACTAGTGTATATCTTAGTTCTATCAAAAGTGTGGTGATTGATAATTTTCAGAATTACAACAATTACTGCTATTTATCTGCACTGTCACGCAATATCGCAATTTTGTTGGGGAAAGCTGAAACGCGATCTACCGAACGTTTTATTCTTCTTTTTAATTCAACAAGCACTTCGCGTACCTGTCTTATTTCTGGTGTTGTTCCTTTCGGTTAGGATTACAGTTAGGGTATTCATACTCATCTAAATTAGCCGACTCCATTTTATACAATTCTTCTGCCTCTGTAAGAACTCTTATGAAAAGATCTGCATCCCATACTGCCCTGAATTTATCAAAAAACCATACCACGGAGTCCAAAACGCTGATAGACAAAAAAAGAGTTGTGTTTTTGGGCATCAGTAGCCTCATATGAAAGGACGCGGTCGAGGTTACGTACAATGAAAGGGGTGGGGTGGAATAAACAGTATCAACAGATGGATTATCCGGAGTAAGTTTATTGAAATTTATAGAGATAAACACAGTTCTTAAGTCTTTACATATGGCATGGTGTCTTGAAACAGCATTTCATAAGGCTTCTTCGATTTCTCTTCATTTCGCACTTTCTGACTGTCCTGGACATCTTGGGCTTCTTCTTCCTCTCCGTCGCCGATGTCCTTTTGTGCCCCTCCTGCTTTCGCGCTCTCCTTTTTCCTCAATTTGTTCAATTCAGCCAATTGCACAGTGAGCGCTTGCAGGGCATCATCCAATTGTTTCTCCCCGTCTTGGTGCTTTTCCTTCGTAAAATTTTGTTTCAGACTGTTCACTGCCCTTTTCAGACTTTTGTTCATTTTTTCCTGTGCATTCTTTGCCTCATTTGTGCAGAATACTTTTACATCAAGCATACCATTGAATGCACATGCTGCAGTTAGCACTGTAACGCAGCTTTGCAGCGTCCATCGGTCTCCATCCCAAACCTCGCACGTCCCTCTGGACAGTTCAGGACGCGTAGGAGGGTCCGACGCCAGACACATCCACCCCTCCGCCCGCCCGCGATCTGCCGTGGGCTTTGCATACCATTCATTTGTCGCTACAATGTATTCCAACCACTTATCAGGGTCGTTTTGTTTTCTATATACCGGCCATCCTCCACACACTTCACTTGTAGGCTCATAAACCCCATTGATACTAGATGCAGATGGGCCATGCGCACCACGAATATCAACGGGGGTCGCTTGCAAACGTCTCTCTGTACCGGCCATGCGATCCTCCTCTAGCCTTTGCTTGTATGACACGATACTTACAGAAGGTTGTGACGTCCATTTACTCCCATCCCACACCTCACATGTAGCTTTGCATAATTCAGGTCGGGTTGTTGGATTGGATGTCAATCGCATCCACCCTCGAGCCCGTCCTTTATCAGTCGTTGCTTTGATGTACCACTTACTAGATGCATCGAAAAATTCAAGCCATTTGTTCGCATCATTCCTTTTACGATAAACGGGCCAATCGTTGCATATCTCATCGGTTGGCTCGTACACTCCATTGATAGTAACTGCATTTGGGCCTTTCGCACCTCGTATTTCAATCGATACCGCCATCTCTCTAAATTGGAGGCGCAGGGACTATTTTCAATTTTCTGCGATTCGCGAACGTTTTGTACGTACGGAAAAGAATCTTATTGGATTCTATATTAAAGGGGATGAACCACAAAGGAGCTAAGCCCATTCGCCGGTGGTACCTGATATTTGCCATCTTCGGCTTCTCCATTGTGTCATGGTGGTCCTATTGTTACCAAAGCTCTGGATCTGCCCTGTCCACCTCTGATAAGGATACGGAGGTCAATATGCAGGTATTTGTTTGTATATTCTATCTCCTGTATGAGTCTCATAACCATTATTCTTGACCATCATACTGATATTGACCCCTATGGATACCTTGGTCCATTTATGCCGCTACAGGTCAATCTGAAAGAAATCGAAGGGGAGTATTCGCGTGTGTATAGCTTGATTCAATCACAAGAAAAACCGAGCGCGGGATTGAGACCAAAGACGCAGCATTGGGTGGACTTTGCATCTGAATACAGGCCGAGGAAGCATCAAGCAAAAGCTGGTCAACCCTTCTCACAGCTAGGAGAATCATGCGTATTCAAGAAGACTTGCAAGCAGCAAGGGGACACAACGACGACCATGAAGCAGTGGGGCCAGACAGAGGTAAAGGGGTTGTGTGCGGAGAGTAAGGAAGCTATGTCCAGCATCAGATCTTACGACTCCAACGGAAACAGATTCTTCCAGATCGACAACGCTATGCTCAATTTCAAGAAGATGCATACACTCCCAAACAAGGTATCATGGGAACAAGGCTTTATCTCCGCCAATTGTGGGGACTATGGCAAGGAGGACATTGGCTTGCCTCTATATACCCCTGACATCGCAGACCAACAATGCGACTACACTCTCAACGAGACGGTCGTGGTATACTCACTGCAGAGCGCGCTGCTGCGCGATGCGTTGACTATACACGCCATGTTAGAGCTAGGCGGCGCTCTAGCTGAAATAGATAAAATAACACTTCTGCACATCCGCTCCCTTCGCAGCAAACCTAGCAGCAGTCATAGCGACATGCGACAAGACAAGGCCTTGTCCAATATCTATTCCAACCTCTTCGGGAGGGTGCTGCGAGAGGCGGACTTCCCCTCTGCAAGAGTGTGCGTTAAGCGTGTTCTGTGGATCAACAAACCCATCTTCCTCTTTCCCTTCCGAGGACAGCCGAAGGCAGAGAAGGCAGTCACCTCCTCTGCATCTTCTACCTCTTCAACTACACAGTCGTCTAGTGCATCTGAATCATCTGGACTAAGGTGTGCAGCGACTAACTCCTTCGGGGGAAGCTACTTCCAGTCCTGGAACGCTCTCATGAGGCGCTACTTTGGACTATTGCCCTTTGTAGGCCCTCCACGCAGCGGCTCTGCAACAGGCGTTACTAAGAGTGGTACTAGGAGCGGTGGTGAGCTGTCCTCTTCACTGCCCGTGCTAACGGATACACATTTGCATGTGCTGATCGCCCTGCCCTCCAGAGGGCCTTTGCTTATGCTATTTCTGGAATACAAGAAGGCTGTCGAGGCGTCGTTGCAGCAGACTGCAGCTACTGCTCACAGATATGTGGTCAGTGTAGCCGATATCAGCTATCCCGCTCATAGCACCCATCCAGTGTATGCTGCAGGGAACGCAAGTATCATCATCACTCCACCCTCTAGCAACAGCGACTCCATATTCTCTGCGGCATTCATGCCTCTGGGATCCAAATTCTGCTGCGGTGTACTAGAGATAGGTAAGGAGACTGGTTATGGAGCGAGCTTTGCGGAGCAGGCACAGTACATGGGCTACGAGTATGCGAGGACCAGTAGTGCGACCCAGAGTGTTACTGCCGCATTGGGGGGCATGGTGAAGACACTGCTACAGCAGCCCTCGTTGAAGTGCAAAACATAGAAGAAAGATGAATGTATGTATTTGTGATCGTGTTGATAATGTTTATGAGATGCAAATAGATATCAATAATTAAATTACAAAAAAAGTCTTGGGAATCTCTCCTTGATGGTGGCCCCGTTTTCGTCACTGAGCGTGTTAACAGTGCAGGAAAGGATGGCCTTCTGCTCGGCCGTAACCCCCTCTTCCGCAACGTGGATCTCGCTCTCCACGAATACAGTGCCCATGCCTAGAGCGTCGGCTGTGACGAGGTTCTTGTACGAGTCCTCGAACATGCAGACTCTGGTGGGGTCAGCTATTAGGGTGCCAGTGGGGTCTATGTCGTGTAAGACTCTATGGAATGCTTCCGTCTCGGGCTTGCACACGTCTTTCATGAAGTCTGATCCGTACACATGATCGAATTGATCGCCTATTCCCATCAGTTCAAGACACTTCTTGGCTGACTTTTCACCAGCATTTGTGAAAATATACTTCTTCTGAGTCTTTGGCAACGACTCCAAGAAGGATCGTAGAGGAAGATCCTCTTTCAAGAAATTCTCTTCTCCTGCTCTGCAATGGTCCCAATACTCGGCATCGTCTATGTCATGACCTGCAGCCTTGAGGCCACGCAGGGTTTGGTTATATTTCTTGAACAGAGGTCTCCAGTAATCTTCGGCACTCTCATCTCTGCTCACCCATCCCTTCAGATATATCAATTCGAAGAGTTGCCTCCGTTGGTGCTGTACGTAGCCACAATCGGCATCATACAAGCACCCATCCAGATCAAAAAGGAGCACATCGAATTGAGAAGTGCTCACAGTAGATGAGGCCGGGCATGAGGCTATTGTAGCAGATGTCGTAGAGGATACGGCTGAAGATAGACTAGCCATCTTACGAGTCAAAAGTGATGCTAATAGAATTTTCCTCGGGAACAGTAAGGTTTCAGGCACAGTTCTCTTCAATGCACTACTTAAACCGAGCATAAGAGTAAAACCTAGCCAGAAAAACATCAGTTTGCTTGGATCTCTCGTCTCTGTACGTGTGCACTTGTTTCCCGTACGTTATTACGTACGGGAATTCTAGCCGGTTGAGATCAAGAGTCCGATCCGTTCACTAAAACTGTCCATTCGTGGTCATAACTAAATATTTTTTATAATGGCGGAAGTTATGCAACGACCAGCACCTAGTGCTTCTAGAAAAGAGAAAGTTCCGGAGATTCCGATTCCTGAGATGATCGAAGAGCGCAGGAAAGACAGTGAGGGCAGAGTGATATCAAACAAGTACTTGAGGGGCAAACTTCTTGGAAAGGTATGTAATTTGAGGAAATAGAATCAATATTCGGTGCTATGAGTTTTCATTTGCGAGTAATTATTGGAGTATAAATCACACTATTATGAAAAAAGCGTTCTCTAACTGTAACCCAACCACTTTTACTATCGACAATAATTTGTATAATTTAACTCCATAGGGTGGATTTGCTAAGTGTTACTTGGGAACATCTATGCAATCTAATAACCAGTACGCCTTGAAAATAGTAGCCAAGAACACTCTGGTAAAGCAAAGAGCAAAGCAGAAGTTACAGACCGAGATCAAGATCCACCGAACCTTGAACCATCCTCACGTCGTCCGTTTCGAGCGATTCTTTGAAGATAACTCAAATGCATACATGCTTCTAGAACTATGCGCTAATAACAGTATGTCTGACTTGATGAAGCGTCGCAAGAAGCTTTGTGAGTACGAGGCCAGGTTCTACTTGGTCCAACTCGTCAATTCTCTCAAGTACTTGCACCGACATGCGGTCATTCATCGCGATCTAAAACTAGGCAATCTGTTCATAGACCACAACATGCGCATCAAGGTGGGGGATTTTGGTCTCGCTACTAGGCTCTCCCACTCTGATGAGCGCAAGAAGACCGTGTGCGGTACGTGCAATATACATGAGTGAACTTTAGGCTATGTTTATATTAGCTATTTAATGCAATCAACACAACATTGCGTGCACTTCTATATTAACAGCGACCCTATATTCATATGAATCCCATACGTACGTACAGGCACCCCCAACTACATCGCCCCCGAGATTCTTGAGGGCAAAGACGGTCACTCCTTCGAGGTTGATGTGTGGAGTACTGGGGTCATTCTCTACACCCTGCTTATTGGCAAGCCTCCGTTTGAGAGCAAAGACGTCAAGAGCACGTACAAGCGCATCGTGGCCAACCAGTACAGCTTCCCTGACCACACCCCTGTGTGTGACCATGCGAAGAACCTCATCCGCCACATGTTACAACACCGCCCCGAGAAGCGCCCCGATCTGGACCAGATCTTGAACCACAGTTTCTTCACGCGCCCTGCAGCGTACACTCCTAGAACGCTGCCTGAGAGCGCGTTGCGGGAGATGCCTCCAGCGGCCAGCACGCAAGAGATGCAGACTTACGCCCAGCACGTGAATGGGGGCCAGACCAGTGGAGTAAAGAGAGGCTCAGATATTGCATATGGCATCGATAAGGGCTATGAGAAGCAAGCAGCGGTCAGCGACGAGAACGATCCCCACGCGATTAACCGCCAGGCATACACCAGCAAAAATGAAGTACCTGCGAAGGCGGGCCTCGGCTCCAGACCCTTCTCTGCTCTGAACATCAATGGACAGCAGGCTGCCCAAGGTAACACCCAGCATCCTATAAACAACATCAACAGTCAAGGTGTCACTGGTGCAAGCGCAAGTTCTAGGCCTAGAAGTGCCGGTATGAAGCAAGAGAAGGACAATCTGGCACCTCTACAAGTCCAGCGTAGAGGTAGCAATGGCAGCAACAGCCAAGGGGGACAAGGATTCGAACCTTACTGCAGCAGTAATCAGGGCAAGAACCAATCAGCGGGTATGTCAACCACGCAAGGTATGTCAGGTGACACTGTCAGAAGCGGCAGTGGCAACAATTATGTGCTGAACCCGCCCAGAGGTGCCCACACTAGATCAGGCCAATCCAGCCAGCAGCAGCAGCAAGGAAGGGGATATTCTGCCAAGTTTGACATCTACACCGATGCAAAGAACAGCAAAAACTTGCCCCCTGCCCCCTTGTCTTCCCGTAGTACTTCCAGTGGGGCTACCACGCGCGAAGCTCGCAGTGATAGTATCGGTAACGCGGGCGAAGCTATGAACATAGACCAAATCCAGACAGAGTTAGATGGGGTCCACATCGGCCGCGGACAGCAAGGGCAGCAGACAACAGAAGAGTCAGCTTCGTTAGCCAGCCTGGCGGCAGGCAACCCTCAGCCAGTCAGAGCCGCCAATAGCAAGCCCTCGGAGGCCTGGACGTGGGATGATCAGAACAACGAGGACGTGTTCAGCGTAAAGATCGCACAACCCAAAGCGCCATCCCCTCAGAGAGCTGCTTCAACCAAAATTTCCGCCACTTTCACTAATACTAATAATGATAATAACGGTAATCAAGGCAAGTCAGACCGGGAGATTGATGAGCCCGATAATGTTAGCACCCCCGCCCAGGCCATAGGTTACCCTAATAAGCCGCTAGATACATTAGAGACCATGCACAATATGCTAAATCGTCCGTACAACGGCCTAGAGGGAGAACAAGGTACATCTATGCACCAGAGGAGCAGTCCCGAGCGTCAGGACCTGGTAGCCACTTCTCAAGTGTCTCCCGAAAGGTGGGCAAATGCAGTAGGAACCCTGTCTGAAGAAAGCAGCGTCAACAAGCTCATCGCGCGTGTGTGGGTGGTGCGATACGTAGACTACACGTCCAAGTACGGACTGGGATTCCTATTGAACACAGGATCTGCGGGTGTGTACTTCAACGACAGCACCAAAATTGTGCTAAGTGCCGATGGTCTTATTTTCCAGTACATCGAACGTCGCCGAAAGGATGGACAGGTGAACAGCGAACACATCTCGCAGACCCACTCTATGAGCGCTTATCCTCTGGAGCTACAAAAGAAGGTTACGCTATTAAGACACTTCCGTAATTACCTGGTAGATCAGCAGAAGACCTATGGCCAAGGGAACCAAGACGGGTCTGGTCAAGATTCCGCGCTAGAGAGCGTATCTTCTCTGCCCATGGTGCTTCCTGAAGGAGCCAGCACAGGAGCTGATGGCAGTATCCCCTTTGGCACCAGCAGCGCTCATTTCGATGCAGATGGCGCAGTAGAGATGGGGTCCGTCACCATGAGCAATTGCGCACATATGACCCCAGGCAGCAGAAGTGCTGAGACAGACATGCCCTTCTTGAAGAAGTGGGTGCGCACTCGTCACGCCATCCTATTCCGCCTTTCCAACAGGATCGTGCAGGTGGTGTTCTTTGATCGGAGCGAAGTCCTGCTATCATCAGAGGCGCGAGTGGTGACGTATGTGAACAAGCAAGGCCACAGAGAAGACCACTCCCTAGAGGACGTGTTGCACACTGGCCGCACCGATATCGCTAAGCGTCTCAAGTACACCAAGGACATCATGCACAGACTGATCAATGTCGCAAAGTAGATAAATAAGTAGATGCAAGGAGGAAGAATGCATTTAAAAGAGTAGTTCACGAATAGAATTGTTAAGGTGCTGTCCTATTGAGGACAAAATCATGGATATTGGAGAGGGGAGAATATGAAACAACAAACATGTATAGGAGATACCGAGAGAAGAAAAGGAGAGAAAGCTGGGTGGGTATGAGAAGAGAAATAGATGATAGTATCGTTAGCCGTAGCAGAGCCCTAAGACAAGTCGTCGCCTTGTAAGTGGAGACTCGCAGGCACTGCTCAGATGGATTAAGGTAAAGCTGAGGAGGAAGCATGCCTGAAAGGATATAAGCTTATATATTAGCATGTCCATAATTGTAAATAGTTGCACTGATAAAGTATTAACACAATGATACAAAGAATTTCACCATCTACATAATTTTATCGCGGCTCTCGTTGTTTATGTGGAGGAGACCACGACGAGTCCATGTATCAGACGAAGGGATCATCATCTGAGTCCGAATCCTCCTCCCTCGCTTCCTCCTCAGAGTTGTTGAGAGTGTCTTTAGACGCGGCCTTCGGGACTCTGTAGGCCTTTCTGGCACTATTAGTATTATCATCGGGGTCGGGGAGGGGGCGCTTCAGGGACCCTTGTTTGCTCTGTCTGTCCTTCTGAGAGCCCTGAGTCCCCCTATCAGACCCTGGATACCCTTTACGAGGGCCCCGTGTCTTCTGGTCTTGGGACTCCACCATCAAGAGCTGTTCGTCCCCCCCTCCCCCCGCTTCAATCCTGTTGCTCTTCAAGGCTGCGAATGCGGCGGCGCTGTCATCCAGGGTCAGCAACGTCTTGCTCTTACCTTTCTTGAACTTGTACTCGCTTAGCGCCTTGTAGGAGAATCCTTCCTCCTTGTTGCAGCTGCCGTCTTCCTGTTTGCGCATGACCCGCACTTGGTCGGACATAGCGATGCTTTCCCCATTCTCTACTACGACCTTTCTATTCCTTTTATTTCCGATGACTTCCACTACACGCGTGTACATTATTTTTTTGAACACTTTATGGGTGTAGGATATCCAGATGTCCGCTTTGATTTTCAGATTCTTCTCTAGCGACAAATCTCCTCTCGCGAACGCGGACAGATCCAGTTCCTCGCTCCCTTCGCTATCAGAACCCTGAGACCCATGCTCATCGTGCTTCTGTTTGCGCTGCAGATCTATGGCGTCTTTGATCTTCTGCCCCTCCTGCTGCATTGCATCTCTGCGCTGTAGGGCCGCTCGGAGCATCTTGTTCGACTTCTTCATGATGCCGTCCTCAAGCCCACGGGCCAGTCCGGGGGGGTACCGGGCGTGCAGGTAGGATTGGAGGTTTAGCACGCTGAGGGTCCCAAGGTTCCAAATGGAGATGTAGGACAGGTTAGTATGCTAGATGATAATGCATGTACGTATGCTGTGATGGTAACGATTGATATCTCCACACCCCTATAGTCCCGTACGGACGTACACACCTGTTCGGATTCCAGATGCGCGTAGGATCGGCTCTCACGGGAGTGAAGGTAAGCGTGGCCTTAGCCGTGACGTAGTTGCAGTAGGGTGGGTTGCTTAGAGTGATAGTACGTATGGGAGCATCATTCATATGTATATTATATGTATATACATACCTGGGCCATGATGCCCTTCGCGATGGATGACGCGGAGGCAGGGGTCTTCTCATTATTGTCCTTCTCCACGCTCTTCCTTCTGTCCTTTGGGGAGTTTGCAAGGGACTTGGGAGAGTTAGCAGATGTGCGCACCTCGCACACATCATCACAATAAGGGATGATGTCCTTGGCAAAACGCACTTCTTTCTGCTTGTTCACTGGCTCCTCCTTGTTGATATTGATCCACTCTACAAGGCGTTTGTCTGATGGAATAGGCCAATCCTCTCCTAGATCTAGAAACATGCCCTCTTGCTCTTCGCAGAGCCTGGCTGGGAACCAGTTCCTGTAGCCACTGTTTTTCACCTTCAGTGCCTTGTTGGAGAAGCGATCATTCTTTGCCCACACCAGGTTTGAAGGATCCAACTCTTTCGGGATCTCTGTATTGAAGCACTCTATTAAGCTCTTATGTGCCTTCTTCGCAGACCCAATCCCTGTCTTGATCCATTCTTTGCTATCTTGGGATGAGCTTTGCTCCGTCAAAGTCTGGCTTTCAGGCTCTTCCACTTTGGGCTTGGGCTTGTCGGCCAGCAGCTGATCGAACAAGTCGTCCATAAGTTTACTAGTTCGTGATATAAAGCGATCAAGATTAAATCGGATGCATATAAAAGTAATGGTACAAAATTGGGACCGATCTTGTCTAACGCACGTTTTTCAAAACGTGCGGGAACAAAACGCTTTCGAGCTGAGAAGCAATGTGTTGATCACGTTGCACATAGTTGATAGAGGTAGTATCTGTATCACACATGGGACCAAAGCAGCGGTTTACGAAGCCGGGGAAGCCCGGACGTTCCATTGAGGAAGTTCTCATCCAGAGAAGGATCACTGGAAGTGATCCCACCTCTTGGCCAGATATGGGCGGCAATGGTCGTGTGGGGAGCGCAAGCCTGCCTAACTTGACTGGTATTGGCATAGATGATAATAATTCTATCTCTAGCATGACCACAAGAGAGCGTAATATTTGGGATCGCGAACAGGAGCGTTTGAGGATACAGGCTCAAAACGCGGAGAGTGTAGAGCCCCTGAAGGAGTATTGCCGTGACTTACAGAATAAAGTGAGCAGTCTCCAATCCCAACTGGGAGGCACTGTGAAGGTAATGCAGAAAGAGCTGAAAAAAAGCCGCGAAAAGGCACAGGAGAACCTAGAAGTTCAGAAAATGATCTGGGCTAAGGATATGGATGCAGCATTGGAAGCGCAAAGCAAAGAACTGACGAAGTTGTTGACTTCTCATCATCATAGTGAGAGAGCAATATCTCCTATGTCGCATTCCCACTTCAAGCGCAAAACAGTAGACGCGAAGCCGGTGATTGCATCAGAGGGGACCATGAATAAAATAGGCAGTAGCATGACTGAGCTGGATATGAAGGTGGTGCAGTTAAAGGAGATCTTCAGACAAGGCGATCCGTTAGAGGAGCGCAGAGTGTCCATCAACAAGATCAACGCCTGCGTGCGCGGGTGGCTGCAGAGAATCCGATACGATTCCTACAGAAGGGGTTGCCGGGAGTGGAAATGGCTTCGATGCAGACAGATAGTGTGGCTGGTGGATATGAATCTGGGCATGCAAGCCAAGTTAGATACCGGGATCAGCCAACTGAAGGTCATGCAGCAAGTGCGCGGGCTGTATCGGATCTTCTCAAAGTGGCTACATCTCACAAGACAAGCCCTGCCCGTCCGTAGAGCGATGTATCAGGCTGCCATGGCCAAGGCGAATGCAAAGGACAGACTGCTGATGGACAAGGTGTTTTCCGCATTCAAGGCAGTCACCGTGGGCGGTAAGTCCACCAAGCAGGCCAACGCCGTGCGCAGAGAGTTGATAGACAGTATCAGAGATGAGCTGTCGAGAGCGTTGATAGCCAAGGGAGAGATAGGTGTCGTACCTGATGAGGACATTGAAAGGGTATTATTTCGCCGTGTGCTAAAAACGTTTTTAGATACCAAGAGGCTGCTCATGATGAAAAATGTGCTCAGAAACGGCTTCCACAAGGCTGTGTTGATTGCGCAGCAGAACATGCGCTTTGCTCAGCACCACCGCCTGAATGTACACGCGGGGAAGATATTTTACGCTTGGTCGGAGTGGGTGTTTATGGTTGGGGCGGGGCTTGACCGTAAGCGCTGGAGAGAACCCAGAAAGTACGAAGTGCACTACAACCAGAAGCGTGTGGATAACTTCTCGCGCTCCCGCTTGAAGAAGTACGCCTTCTACCCCTGGCAGGAGTTCTACTTCATGCAATCCCGGGTGCGGCGGCTGAACCAACGCCAGCTGGGACGCTTCGTGCGGGACAATTTCAAGGCTTGGAAGATCATGGCAAAAGAACTGCGTAGGATCCGCATCAAGACTGTGAATAATTGGCGCGGCTACGGGCGATACATCACATTAACCCCGTTTCAGGCCTGGTCTAGCTTCGTCAAAGGCGTAAAAAACCATAATAACGAACAACAGCGCATTGTGGACTCGTATGTGAGGTGGAAGTGGAGACAACGCATTGTTGTGATCATGAAACGCTGGCGGCACCAGGCCATGTATGGTCGTATTGACGGCCTGTACACGCGCCAGATGCTCATTTCCTCACTCAACGAGCAGAAGATTATGTCTGCAGGCCTAGAAAAATTTATGGCTTCGCAAACAGTAGAAGTGGACGAGTGTAGAGAACTCACAGAAAGGGAGATCAACAAACGCAAGCTGTTGGAACAGCGATTGTACGCGTCTCAAGAGGAGGGTCACAAGAACAAGATGTACGCACACCATGCGGAGCAAGAGATGAAGCGTCTTGAAGCCATTGTAGAAAGCATGGCACTGCTGAACCCTAGGCAAATAGAGCATCTAAAGAAGCTACAGCCGAATTTCCACTTCAAGTCCAGAAAGGTGAACATCCCCAAGGACGTCGAAGACGAGGAGGACGATGAGGACCTGGAAGGCCGTCCCGGGCAGGTATGTGTGAGAATACTTGATCTTTGGAGGACTAAATCCCTGTATCATACTATTATACCCACCACGGAGTGGTACATATTGAGGTATAAAGTAGCTCTATCACATCACATCCTTGAGTACAATGAATATTTAGCACAGTACCACACTAATATTCTCCCTTAAACTTCAATGTTCTCTTCCCTGGGCAGTCTTTATTCGACGATGATGGGGATGACCCGGACTTGCCTTCTAACATGTGCAGCAAGTGCAAGCAGTTATTACCTGAGCACCTAGAGGGCGGCATAAATGCAGGTCTAAACGGAGGTTCAATTGTGACTACCGGGGGGGGGAGTATAGGCCCTTCAGGCGGCAGCCCTACCGGCAGCCGTCCACACACAGGCAACATGGGTGGGCAGTTATCGGTGCCTGGGTCGCCAAAGCAGGCTGGAAGCCCCCCCAAGTCTCCATTGACTGGTGGCATGAGCGAGAAGGCCCGACAGAGGCAGGAGGAGGCCAAGCTGACAAACTTCTTCCCCGACGCCTCTTTTGGTACTGTTCCTACCAACCTGATGGGAAGCTCAGTAGGTGGGCTATCTACTGAGGAATTCCTGTCCTTAAACCCGAATCTGAACTTCGTTTCCAATGAAGACATGGTGCTCCTGGACCGCGTAAAGTGGCTCATAAAGCACTTCGACAAACCGCGTGACGAGACTGCGCCCGTAGCATATATTGTTCCTGGCAAGGAAAAGCGCATTACAATAGAAGTACCACCTGAGCCAGTGCAGGAGGAGCCTAAAGAAGAAGATGGCAGCGATAGTGATGATGACAAGCCGAAGAAGAAGGTGAGCATTGAAGACGAAATGGAGGTTACGAAGGCCAAGCCTAAGGCGCCCCCCAAACCCAAGGTCATGACCGCTGTGAGCTGGAGCCCTGGGAAGCTTGTGATGCCCGAGCGAGAGGGTATCTTACCCATTGGTGCATCTCAAGAGCAAATCAGTACCATACTTGGCCCGGACGGCAAAGAGGATACGCTCCTCCCTGGGGATCCCATACACGAGCCAGCTGGAATCGATCCAGAAGATACTGCCGCCAGGATGCTGCTGGGCTTCATTGGGTTCCTCCAGGACGGAGATGTCACCACGTTTGCACCCGAAGATCGTCGCAAGTGGACAGTGCACGTGTTGCAGGTAGGTGTGCCTGATCTTTAGAGTGCTGTATCTCTACGCAATTGATGTGCTTTTTGATGCTTATTAGCTCGTATAAAAGCTGTGATGTAGCTCTATCATAATCATTACATTGTGCTCACGTTAGCATTATATTTCACCCTCATTACATTGTAGACCATCGAGAGAGAGAAGTTCGAGCAGACGCAGCGGGACATCGACATGGAGGAGGAGCAGGAGCAGCTGGAACTGGAGCAGATGTACCCCATGGGAATCCCAGAAGATCACAAGCACTTTCACAAGCTAGGTACTGGACCTGCAGCAACCGCCGCGGCTAAGTCTGTAGCAGCAGCAGCCGAACTCATCGGGGGAGCAAAGAGCTGGAGGAACGCCCTTTTATATCTGCGCACCATGTATCCAGGCGCTGGGAACTATTCAGGGGTGGGAGTTGAGCTGGATTCTGCCGAGAGCGGTCTGTACACACGTATTGTGGAGATGCGCTCCGTGCTGGGTGATGTAGTGAAACAACAAACTGCGAAATTTGACCAAAAGCTGAAGCGCAGCAAAGAAAAGGCACAATACAGAGAAAAACTTATCCTCGCGGCAAAACACCGTGCAGAGGCTGAGGAGGCTGCGCGCATAGCGAAAGAAGCTGAGGAAAAAGCTGAGGCTGAGAGAATACGCCTTGAAGAAGAGGCTAAAATGGCGGCTCTACGGGCAGCGAAGGCGGCGCGAAAGCTGGCTGGAGAGGACGATAGTGATAGCGATAGCGAGGAAGAGGATGATGAAGACATCCTCGTCAACCCCTATGCGAGCCTGTTAGGGTCTAGCCTTGATGTGGACGATGGACAGGAGGAGGACAAGGAAGAAAATGATCAGATATAATAATGGTTAAGAAGTAAGAAGTAGAATAGAAATTACATCGGCTATTCAGATACGTAACTGTAACTATGTCAATACTGTCTTTTTTTTTATAGTTTTTCATACTAGCACATTTTCTACGAATTACATCAAATTACATGTACTCTCTTCGTAACTGTAACTATGTCAATACTGTCTTTTTCATACTAGCACATTTTCTACGAATTACATCAAATTACATGTACTCTCTTCTATCTGATCAGCTGATCGGCCCCCTATTCATTCCACATGCGCGTCCAGCCCTCACCCTGCACCCTCCTCCCCATCCCTTTGATCTGCATCTCCATCTGAATTTCCAAGGGGGTAGACCTGGCGGAGATTGATATTGATGCGCGCACAGCTGAGTACCTTGAGCGCTCTCCGTTCCTCTGCCACGTCCACGCTCCCGCACGTACAGCAAATTGCTGCAGAGTCACGCTCGTGTTTGCGTTTCTCTGTCCCTTCAATGTTTGCTGTATAATTATCAACATCCTCATCATCGCTCAACAAGTATGACGGACATCCACTGGCGTGTATGCGCCCCGAGCCTGCCGTGTGCACTGCTAACGTGCGAGGTGACCCCTCTCCATCTACGAAGACCTTAGGTGTGGTAATATAGTGGAGAAGTGGAAAGGGCGCGATGAGGGTGATGGTGACGTACGATAGTTGTGTATGGGGCATTATGAGTGTGATGCTTGTGTGTAGTGGTGCTATACTCGTGCAGTCGATCTATAACGCATACCTTGGGTACGCCATGGTAGTGTAGCCGCGCAGCCCCCCCCAGGACTAGCACGTCTCCGGACCTGAGGACTACCCCCGCGGGCGGAGAGTCCTTGCTCCGTCCGCCCAGCAGGAATACGCACGGCGGGCCCAAACTCAGACTCACCACTGGGTGCTCCTGCAATGTGCATGCGTGGAAAAAGTTGAAAAGTCAGAATTAGTGTGATGAGAGTATTGTGAGTTCATAATAATCAGGGATGTCATAGAGCTACTTTCGACCTTTGACATGAACTACTCAGCATTAAATATGATACCAGTGGTGTAGAGATATAGCCCCCAAAAGATAGCTTATTATGAACACACCAGAGCTTCCTCTCCATCATCCACATGCCCCCCCATGACCTGCCCTTCTGGGTAGAAGTTCACTATCCCAGCCTGGGGTCGGATTGTATAAGAGCTGCCATCCGTGCTGCAGAAGTGCATCGAGGTGAAATGTGAGGGCCGATATGAGTATGATTGTGACGTACGATAGATCATGAAATGTGAGGGTCAACATGAGTATAAAGTTTGTGTGTAATGACAATGGTACAAAGAGGTACGATAGAGCTATGTTACACCTTTGATGTGTGTTACCAAGCATCGCGTGACATTGAGATGGTATAAAGATAGACCCCTCTGAAGATACCATACCTGCTGCAGCTGTGGGCGAGAAGTTGAGCGAGGCCCCCGAGCTGCTCAGGAAAAGGCACGAATTCGTGCTTGCTGTAAGAGCGCTCAGTCCAGTTGTACTGGTACCCTAAAGTTGCCCAGCGTACCTTGCTAAGGGTAAGATGACTGGGGATTCTGTTTCCTGCATGATGTGGCTTTTTCCTTTTCCCCTGCTTTCCTTGCTGTTTCTTCGGCCCCTCACCTACAGAGTGACAGCGCTTGTGCTTGGCCAGGTTGCTGCTTTCCGCATGTGCTATATTGCAGCTATCAAAGTCGAACCTGTACGGCCTCTTGCTGATCATGTTATTTCCACTCTCTTCTTCTTTATTATTTTTGATCTCAAGCCCATCTAATGCGGGACCATCAGAGGCCCAAATTGACTGCAATTTCTCTGCAATATCAGCATTGTTGTAATGGCAATGTAAATTCGTTCTGTTTGGAGGGCGCAGGCTTTCGCTCAAGCTGCTATAAGCTAGCTCTACTTGTTGCTTACGATTCAGCACATTGGTTACAAAGAATGCTCCCTCATATCCAACAATTTCATACTTCTTGCATTTTTTCCCAAAAACCTCCACTTCTGTGATGGTCACAGCACTTGAACTCACCTCGTTCTCGTCAAAAGCCTCAAAATCAATCGAACCAATTTTTATAGCATCCTCCACTTCATTGCACTCCTTGTATCTCTTTTCAGTTGTTTTGAACACGCTCCCACCCACCTTGGTATACATATTTATCATTCGCTGTACATGAAGCCAATGGCGCTGTGAATTGATGGTATAAGCAGTTTACGGAAAGGTTGCGGGAAGTGGTTAAAGTGACTCGAACGTGCGGTAGTGGGATTGTGAGGAACAGACGAAGAGTCGACGAAGTAGCCATAAAGTACTTGAATCATCATCATCTAGTTGCCGATTTCTCTTTCATCTACATCAACAGTACATTTTGTCTGCATAGCCATGGAACCCGGAATGAAATTGCAGCATCTGGTGAATAAGTTTGGCCAACAGAGTCGTGACCTGGAAGTTTTGGGCCAGAATGTGGTTCAGAATCGTGAGTTAAAGAAACAACGAGAAGCCCAACTTTCTGCGATGAAGAAGGCAAATTTAATTGCGAAAACAAACCTGGATGAGTTGCGAGCTAAGATCGATGGCCAGAAAGTACTGTACAAAGAAGTAAAAGACGCGATAGAGAAGAGTACATCTGAGCAGCATGAAATTTACTTGGAACTTGTGCATCATGAGAGGATCGTCGAAGATCGTGACAACGAACAAATGCAAAGAGAGAGAGAGTTCATCGCTGATATCATGGCGAAGAACGAATGTTTGCTTCAGCGTAGAGCAGATGTACGCAGCATGCTCAAGTTAGTTAAGGGGGAGCAAGCTGCTGACATAGAGGTCGATACAAATGCTACTGAAGAGACTAAATATGAATCATCTTGAGAAGTAGATATAAGAACCATGGATTAATATCCTTTATATACAAATATATCTACTTTCCGACCCAACTGTATGTTTACATTAATCTACATAAAAACAAGAAAGAAATATATACCAAATCCAAATCTAATCGGAATCCTCTTCTGTCTCTTCTGCAATAGTAGTGGTGGAGGGTGACACACTCCTGCTCTTGCTGCTCTTCCTACGCGCCATCTTCTGCTCTTTCCCACTGAAGGGAGATCTGCCTCTGCTGCCATCTTCTTCCTTGCTTCCCCCCTTTTTACTGCCCCTCCTTTTGTCCTTCTTACTAGACTTCTTCTTCGAGAATTCTTTCGCAGCCTCCTCGGCAGGGGACGCTCCTCCTCCTGCGGATCCTGTGGCCAACCTCTCTGCCGTGTTCGCATTTTCTTCAGACTGTTGAGTCTTCGGCTTTTGGGTGGCTTCTGTTTCGGCCTGTGCTATTGCAAATTTTTCCAGGGCGCTCATTCGTTGTCCAGTAGCTTTATCAGCACCACCAATATTTCCAGTACTACTACCATTCGCTGCAGCTATTTCAATCTGTCGTTGTTCGATCTGGTGCTGTCGCTGTACATCAAGCTGAGATTGGAGCAGAGCTTCTTGCTTAATCTGACCCGCCCTAATCGACTGTCTCTGTGCCTGCCGCTCTGCTAGCTCTGCTGGATTTGGCTTGTGCAACTCTGCATGAAAGGGGTCGTCGAGAGTGTTGCCGAAGCCATCGGAAAATATGTTGTCTTTGATAGTTGTCTTTGCTTCATCTGACTCACTGACCTCTTCGTGCATGCTTTTAGCTGCATTCATCAATCCATTGACTGCGTTCATATCGATCGGACGAGTGGTGGCTGCTGGTTCCTTCTCTTCTTTTTCCTCCTTTTCCTCTTCTATATCAGACTGGCACTCCACACTCACCATATTCCCAAACTTCTTGGTGGTCGCCAGTTCTGCATCTAGAATCTGCTTCTCCACGCCAGCAGCGATGTCTTGACGCAGCTTCTCGATGTTAACATTCGTGTTCTCATTCAGACGATCTATATGTGCGGCGTTTTCTTCGTTGATGTGGAGCAATTTCAGAATCGCATCTACTCCACCATTCTCCTGTTCGTATCGCTTTTGCATGTTCATCTCTCTCATACGCGCCTCAAACACCACTTGCTCCTCTAGCGTCGCTATCTTTCTGCTCTTGATCAGATGTTCCTCCTCCATGTCCTTCACTTTGCTGCGCAGGAATGCCAGTTTTTCTTCAAACTCCTTGTGCATACCCTCTTTCTGGTCCAGCTTCTTCTTTAACTGCAGCATTATGTTCTCATCCGCCTGCTTTTGGATCCGCAAATCTCTTTCTCGAGTCAATTCCAGTTTCTTCACAGTGTCTTGGAGCACCAATTCATGCCTCTCTACCTTCTCCGTGAGCTGTATGCACCTCTTTGCTGCCTTGTCGGCCAAATTGACTTTCTCGTCGTTGTCTCTGTGCAGATTCTTGATGGTAGCAAGACTCTGCTTCAGTAAACTCTTGTGGTCCGCTAGCTCATGTTTCATGTTCCGGATCTCGTCCTTGAGCGCTGTGTTCTCTTTATTTAGGAAATCGTACTCCACATTGAACTTCTCATGCTGCTGTACCATACCCTTCTTGAGCTCATCATCGTGCTTCTTCTGCGTCTCCTCGGCCGTTTTGGCCCACGCCACGATCTCCTCGTACTTATCGCCGGATGCCTTTACTTCTTTTTTGGATTTCTCCAGTGCCGCGCGCAGCTTGCCGATCAACACCTTGTAATGACAATGATATTTAGGGATCATTATTAGTATTATGGTAGCACTGCATGTTCAGGATAAACAAAGGTGTGATAAACCTAAATCGCACCTTTGACACGAACTATTAAGCATTGAAAATGATACCAATGGTGTAGAGAAATTGCCCTCCAAAGTTCACCCTGAACTACACACCTCATTGGCCGTCTTCTCTTCCGCCGCTGTCTTCTCGTGCTCTTCTTTTTCGGCCTGGAGGGCCTTCAGTTTGAGCACAGCTGCAATGGCTTTTTCTTTTGTGGACTTTTCTCTCTCTTCCATCAGATTAAAGCTCTCTATTATACTCGCGTTTTCAGCCTCTTTGGCCGCACTGTTGGTGTTGGCTTTCTCTAACCCCTCCTCAAACGCCTCTCTCTCCTTGATGAAGGAGTGCTGCTCCTCCATAATGTCTTCCTCCAGCTTTTCTCTGATCGAGCGCTCCTTTTCAAGTGCTTTTTTTGTCTCTGCTAGCGCTGTTTCCAGACGGGAGCACTCATCGTCTAGATGCGTGAGAGTCGTTTTGAACTTCATCATCTGCTCATCTGACTGTGTCAGCATCTTGGTGTGGTCTTCAATAGCATCTCTGTGCGCGCGCTGGATGTCATCCTTTTGTGTTTTTAACTCAATCTCGAATTTACGCGTTCTCTCCTCCATTTTAGATTCGAGGTACTTGTCATGTTCTTCCACCTTTGCCTTCAGCGCTTCCTTGTGCTCCTCTATTGAAATGTGGATGGAAGAGTCAAACTTGATGATGTTCTCGTACTTCTCACGCATGGTTTTGAGATCTTCTCGAAGGTCCTTGAAGTCAGACATGAGGGACTTATTCCGCTCGTGGGCATCTCTTGCCTCCCTCCGCGCCTCCTCGGTGACGTGCGCCAACTTTCGCGCGTTCTCTCTGTCCTCTTCCTGCTCTTTATGCCTCTCCCGGTCTCTTTCTTTCTCTCTCTCCACATCCCTCTTCCGTTCGGCATCCCGTTCTAGGGCACTTGCGTGTTCCCTGTCTCTATATTTTCTTTCCTGCTCCCTTTCTTTCTCAATCTCCCTGTCCCATTCTTGCTTTCGCTCTACTTCAACCACACTCTTTGTCGCGGACTGGGGCAGGTCATTCAGCACGGGTGCCAACACCCTTTCTCTCCCCGCAGTCCCATTTTCCCTCTTCGCATCATCGTGACGTTCGCCAAGGACCCTCTCTAGAAGGGTAGGAACGTGCTTTTCATGAATCTGCTCCTTGCCCTTCTGAGGCGTCTCAAGCTGAGGGAAGGTATCGCTTGCCTGTTCAGACTGCGGGATCATCCCGTACATCCCTATACCCACTGTTTGGGGACTTGGGAGTGGCATAGCTGAGAACTGAGGCATCGTACCCATGGTCTGTGGCATCATACCTGGTAGGACAGGAGAGGTGAAAGACCCTGTTGGGTCCAATGGGTTGTACGTGAAAGCAGGGAATGCGCTCTGTGGCTGCTGCTGTCCATACATGTCATAGATCCCTCCCACTGTTGGCTGATGTATACTCATGTTCCCTTGAAAAAGGTCGTGATGATACGTCGGCACCTGCGTCCTGTACGGGTCTACACTCCGTGCATGTGCATTAGGCATGCTAATGTGCATGGAAGCCACGTCGTGATATTTCTGGTTGTGCGCTCTATCATGAACTGCATGTACTCTCCCGTCGCTCATGTACTCCCTGTGCTCGTGATGTTGATGCGCATGCTGTTCGTGCGGGTTGGAGAGGTTCATGATTACGCCAACATTCGGTGGGGACTCATGATTATGTCCATGCCCATGGTTGGGAGAAGTATGCAACTGTGGAGAGCTGCTACTCGTCTCTGGAACTTTCGGCTGTCCTGGAGTCTTCAACACGGAGCCTTTCCTAGGGCTCTTCAGGGGGACTCCCTGTTTCGGAATACCGGGCTTCGTAGCCACTGTCCGCGCTTCATGTTGAACATTCGGATAGTCAGATTTCGTTTTGACTACATTGTACATTGTTAGCTGCTGCAGTTCTATATGAAATCTGCAATCTGACCAGATGTGGAATAGACGGCGGTTCACGGTAAAACGTTCGCTGATTGATCAGGTGATTTTATAACTTTCTAGCAAAAATGGATTTCTGCAACTAACCTCCTCCAAAAAGAGTTTTAGATCAGCATCCGAAAAAGGCATAGAGCCAGAGTTATACACAGGAGTCGGCGATGTATAACGAGGACTATTACGAGCCTGGTGGGCTACCTCAAGTCCGCAGAAATCGCGGTGACCCTTTGGTCGGAAGAACCGCAGGGGATCGCAAGGGGAACTCGAGAAGTCCGGATAAACATGCTATGCAATATTCCTATGATATAGAAGAGACGAATTTTGCAAGTCAAGTCCGTAAGCCGAAAGGGCACGTGGGGGCTCATAGTTCCCCGCGACGGGAAATAAATCGCCTGAAGCACAAAGATCCTCTGCGAGATGCGTATGTTTCAAATAATGGAATGCAAGAAAGAGGGAGGAAGAAACTCAGCCCTGTGAAGGGAGGGAAGGGAGGAAGGAGTTCTAATGAAGCTCCGAGTCCATTGCGTCGCGCCCACGTGAAGAACATTGAGTTGGAGAACATGGTAGATGACCTCACCGCCGAGAATAACAATTACAAGGTGACCCTAGCAGCGTGGAAACTGCGCTACTATGTGGAATACCTCCGGCTGAGTGGAACCAATAGATACACAGCAGACATCGAAGCCGATCTAGAGAGCAAAGAGAAGGAAACCCAAGAGCTCAACCATCAGCTTCAAAACATCGCAAGTCAGTACGAGGAACGCGTGGCGTTATTGACAGACCAGTACGAGGAGCGAGTACGATTATTGAAAGCCGACGTGCAAAAGGGCGAAGAGCAACTCGCAGAAGAGGAGAAGCACCGGAAAGAGGCTCAGAACACAGTTACGATCTACCAGGAATTAGTGCTCGAGCTGAAGGGCACAAATGCCTTAGTAAATGAGAAGCTAGACTCGTGCGAAAAGGAAAGGGATAGTCAGCAGGAGCGATCCGAGGCGTCGGAGAGCGCCCTCGAACGAACGGTAGAGGAGCTGGGGGCTGCACGTACGGAGATGGAGGAAGTTACAAAGGCAAAGGATTTCGAGATAGCTGCTGCAAAGTACAAGCAAGAAGTAACTGAAAACACAGTGCGCGAGCTATCCACCAAAGTAGCAGATTTGGAAATCCACACATATGCCGCTGAGCAGAAGATGGCGCTCGCCGAGGAGGAACAGAGTAATGCCGAGGGCAAGATTACCGAGCTAAAGGCTACCCTAGAAGCGCATGAGGCTTTTCTCGGCGAAAAACGGTCCCTAGATGAACGCCTTAAGGCCGCCGAAGCTGAGCTGACTCTGCGAATGATAGAGCGGATGAAGCAAGAGGAGGATGCGCAACTGGAGAGCCTTAGGTACCGCATGCAGGAGAAGGAGAAGTTGCAGCTGGAGCAGGTAACGAGACGGGTGGCGAATATTGCCCCCGCGCACGTTTCCTCCCGGATCCATAAGGGGGAGGCGGCACTTGCTACCCAGGAAATCTTCCAAGGGGCCTTTGTGCAGCACAGCGTGCACGATAGGATGGCACAGCAGATCCAGAATGCGTGCCGACGGAAAGTTGCTTATAAAGTAGCTGCGGGACTGAGAAAGTTCCGAGACGCTGCTATTAGCGTGCAGAACTTGGTGCGCAAGAAGCGAGCGTTTAGACGGGTTGTGGCGCTGCGTATGGAACACGAGGCACAGAAGAAGCAACGGAAAGCCGCCATTCTAATTCAGAGCCGCAGTCGGGGGCTGAAGTCAAAACAAGTGTCGCAGAAGCGCAAGAAGGAGGTGGAACATGAGCGGTTGGCGCATAAATCTGCACTTGTCATCCAGGCGCATATCCGTCGGCTGGCCGCTGTCAAGCGCGTATGTGATAAGAGAGGACTATGGATGGATATATCTCCACACCATTACCATTGCATTTATACGAAGTGCTTCATGCGAAAGATCTAGCTTAGTTCTATCACATCTCTGGTTATCATGAATACGCAACTATTATACTAATAATGCCCAAAAAAATCTATCGTACGTCGCCATCATGCTAATATGACCCAAAATATTTCCAATTTCACTCTAGGTACAGAGCGCCCGCGCGGAAAAGGAACGGGCAGAACGCGAGGTGGAGGCCTCCCTCGCGGTGTACCTGCATGACCTGTACAGGTAAGTGTGCGTATGCCTCGTGTCTTATCCATGTTGAGTTCATGACTGACATAGCATTGAACTCACTCAGTGCTTACACATATCCCTTTCCTGTTACACTTACCACTTACACGCATCCCTACCCCACACACCTACAGCAAGCACGACCCATCTAAGCTAGACACCATATCCGCCATCATAGACCACTATCGGGGCCGACACGATGTGCTGCGCAAGCAAATAGAAATCAAGTATTTGCCCAGAGAGGAAGCTGCGATCGTGATGCAGAGCGGTGTGCGCATGTTGCTGTCTAAGAGAGTATTATCGAAAAAACAAGATATCAAGCGGAAACAGGACGAAAGTCGTGCCGAAGAAGATCTCCGCGAGCATCTTATTAATATATACCAAAAACACGATCCGACTAAGGTGCACACGATCCCCAAGATCATCGAGCACTACCGAGGTAGGCACGCGGTTCTCCTGCAAAACGTGCAGACCAAGTATGTATATGAATAGACTTTAAAGGCCTATAAGTCTATACTATGGTTATTGCATTCAGCATTGGTTGGTTTACACGAAATGCGGTATCTGCTTCTATCATATCCCTGGTTATCATGAATACCCATCACAACCTTCACACTGATAATGACCCCCAAACATCTATCATACGTCACCATCATACTTATGATGATCCCAAACACCATTCTTGAAGGTACGAGGGCAGAGAGGAGGCTGCTGTCATCCTACAGAAGATGTACCGAGGTAGGCGGGCACGATATGCGATGAGGCGCAAAGAGGAGTGGCTCCAGTGGTTGAAAGATGCCATTCAAGATGAGATAAAGGATTCTAAGGGACGAATTGCGGCTGGGGCAAGGATAACCAGGTATGCACTGGTGGACTTTAGAGGGTTATATCTCTATACCACTTATCATATCTAGTATCTAGTACTGAGCGGGTTACATGAAAGGCATTATCTAGTTCTATCACATCCTGTGACGTGCGATAGATGCGAAAAGTCCTCTCTGGAGAGCCATTTACTCATTAATTCTCTCAAAAATCGCTGTCGATATTCGCTCAGGTGGGGGCTGCGGATGCTCACCAGAAAGAGGGTGGCGTTCCGCATGTCTCACCAGGGCCAGGTGGGTGCAGTTTGAGTGATCTGTATAGGGCTATAGCTCTAGGTCACTACTATCATATGTGATACTGAGTAGCTCATATATTAGGCCTCACCCAGCTCTATTGCATCCTCAATTATCATTGGCATGCAATACGATCATCACACTAATATTGACTTCCGAACATCACTGTCAATATTTAACTAGGCGGAGCAGCATTTGCACAACCAGGTAGGTGTATACTAATCTTTGGAGCGATGTCATTGCATTATTTATGGTTGGTGGATCATGTGAAAGCTGTGGTGTTGCTCTATCTCATGCATAATTATCATGACTTGCGATAGATGTGAAATGTGTGATGTATCTCTATCCATCTTATGCATGAGTATCATGACGTGCGATAGATGTGAAATGTGTGATGTATCTCTATCTCATGCATGATTAATGACCACAACAACCAACCATCATATTTATATTGGTTCTTACATTTTACGCAATATCACTGCACGCACAGCTCACGGACATCTACCAGAAGCACGATTCTAGCAAGGTGGACTCTGTGGCTGCCATTATCAAGCACTACAGGGGCAGGGAGGAGTTGCTGATTCAGAACATCTACTCGAAGTATGGGGTTGCTGTTCAGCTGCACCAACAAGATATTCCAAATTCGATGAGTAGTGCTCATTCTAGCAGCGGAGGCAATAAGAGAAATAGCGCTAGCTCGAGTCCTGTCGACACCACCAATTCTGTTCCTGACAGAGGCTCTAACAATGGCACGTCTAGCGGTGCGATGCAGATGGGAAGCCTTGTCGCTGCTGCAAATGCAGAATCCACCACGTTTGATGGCATGAAGTATCCTGCCTCCCCCACCTCCATGAACAAGTGGCAGAAAGCCAGCAAGGCGGAGCTCATCATACAGGTATTTCTATATAATCTATCCATCCACCTTTAGAGGACAGCATCTATTTTATATCCCGAATATCGTGGCACCACACGCGATAATAATACTCAAATCAACCCGTACGTTTCTTCGTCCGTCCGTCCATCGTACAGCTGGAACGGGCTTTCGGGCATAGGGCTGGGTTGCAGGAGATGATTACCGAGGTCACGTGGAGGTGCGTGCTATAAATTGTCGCATGGGCAGGGCAGGGCGCACAAGGGGTGGAAGGCATGAACCTGGTCAGGGTTGTTTCTCTTACCGTTGCGTGTTCTGTTACGTTGAGAAATACCCTAACCCTTACCCCCACGGATGTTCAACCTTACACGTAGGTACCACCAGGCAGAGGAGAGCATCGGCGCTCTACAGCAGAAAGACAGAGAGAACCTGGAGACCATCGAGTCCCTGGAGGCGGACAACCGGTATGTATACATATAGGGCACTTCAGGAACATTGTAGGGGAATGCGGGCTATAATGACAATTGAACCAACATACTAATACTAATATAATTGTTCTAAATGACGCTGTAGCTCCAAGCAACAGCGTATCCAGACTAGGGACAATGACTTCAAGAACCTACGGGAATATGTGGAGACGTTCCAAATACAACTCGACGAGGCGCTGCGCATCAGAGAAGGAGCCCAGATGATGCTTGAAGAGAAGATCCAACAGCTGGACGCCAGTGAAGAAAAGGGCTTCCACACCTTGGGGTACGTGCGGTATATTGATGGTTTTAGGGGAGCTGCATTTCTATGCCATCACTATTGACGTACGGTTGGTATTCAGAGGGCTATATCTCTACGCCATTGCTATGAAATCCAATATTTGACGTGCGATAGTTGTATAGGTGATGTTTCCAGGACTGTATATGTCATGACTGTTGTAATCAATTTTGAATGGTTTTATGATATGCTTTATATAGATCTACCACACTCTGCGATATTATTGGCATAACCTACAGTGATCATACTTAAAAAAAAATCTCCTTGCCCGATCTACAGGTACTCCCGGTTCCTCGAGGAGCAGCTGTTCGACGCGCGGAAGATCCAGAAGCAGATGATGACCGACGGAATGGGAGATCCTATGCAAGGCGCTAGCTCCTTCGTTGGGAGTGCACTGCACGCAGGCCTGGACATGGGTATCACCCTCAATGAGCCGAGCTTCTCAGAAGAAGGCACTCCATCGTCCGAGTATAGCGGGTGCGGGGAAAACGAAGGTGTCGGTGATTACAGAGAGGGGCCAGGTGGTAAAGTTGCGCACGGTAAAAAGACTCTGGCTGCCTATGCCGACTTCGATGAGTTGTTCAATGGTGGGGACAGGGATGATATACTTGGCTACGAACTCGACCACGAGGAGCAGGACATGGATAACGCAATGGCCAGTCGGAGAAACAGCCGCAGGGATTGGGAAGAGCTTAACGTGCGTGTTTTCGTGCTTGACGACTCATTAGAATGCTGTGATGCAGCAGCATCAAAATTATACATGAGTATCATGAACGGGACATACAATCACTATACTCCTATGGACGTGCTATATATGTACCATGACTATTGCGCACAATCACCATACTCACACGAACCCCCAATCATCTATCGCACGTCAATCATACTCATATGGACCCTTGTTCACATTCATCTATCATCAATTTGTACTGCAGGAGGCCGTGATGCCACAGGGCGTCATCATCTCCGAAGGGGCCGGTCCAGGCGCGGCACTAGCCCGGGTTCTGTTCGACCAAACTGGCGGAGGCAACAGCGAGGGCGCTGAAAAAGAGAGGAACAATCAGATCGATGATCAGTACACTGATAGCACCAAGAGCAGTGCCAAGACATCCAGAGCAGGCACGGCGAGGTCTCAGAAGTCCAAGATCAGTAGAGCCAGTAGCAAAGGCAGCAACCGAGGGAAGAACCAGAAAGACTCTAATACCAATAGAACAACTACCAAAGCCACAGACGTTGGAAAAGGGGTGGTTTCCATGGCGATGATGGTCAGCGGTGCGGATGAGGGAGGAGGTAGAAGTGATGATAACGATACCAGCTTCGATGAAGAATATGATGAGGGGGAGGAGCGAGAAGAGGGAGACCAGGATAAATATGCGAATGAAACGGAACTAGAGAGGTATGAGCGGCACCAGCACGATAAGCACAAGGAGAACGTGCGGCGAGGAATGGCCAACGCACGTACGGATCGTCAGATGAAGGCCAAGGCTCAGATTTCCCTGCGCAAGCAACACCGCGCGCTGAAGAGCTATCTTCAGCACGTCGAGGAGGACGAGAGGGAGACGGCAGAGATCCGGCTCAAGGAAAAAGTGGAGCATCTCAAGGGCATGATCGAGTACCAGAAGGATGAGTGCGTGCCTTCATATGAGTGATCTTTAGAGGGCTGTATATCTCTGCCATTGGCACTGCCTTAAAGACTGGGTAGCGTACGTTATGGGTCTGCTATAGATTTACCACCGACAGTATCATGAATATAAAATATGACCTTTACACGAGTAATGACCTCAAAACATTATCGCGCGTAACCACACCAATCATGACATCCGAACGTCACCATTCTCAGGTACAAGACGCTCACTTGGGAGTGCGCGAAGACCAAGGAGCAGGTATGTGTATATGCATATACACCTACACACACATGACATACATGAGTGCCTCAATACGCCGTAATACTCCACAGCAGTACTGATGCGACCACTGTATTACGCTATCTGCAGGACGAGAACGTAATCACACAGCTGCGGAAAGACATCGAAAGGCTCAAGATGGTACGAGCCTCGGTGCAGGCGAACGAGTTACACGGAGCAGCTACTACTAATGAGGACGGGAATATAGAATCCTATGTAGCCACTCTCACTAAGGATGCGATCACCAACATCGTAAGGGGCAATGCCGGTCCGGTCACGTCAAACGTACCCGAGCCGCTAAGCGAATCTGGTGACGTACGGGGAAGCGCACGAGGCAGTATCCTGCCTATCTCGGAAGGAGCTAGACTGCTCACCACAGTTCTGGATGAAGCTAATCAGTACTCATACTTCGGCGGTACCATCGACCAAATCAAAGAGGTGGTTCAGAAGGCCCTAGGCCTGAGAACGGACTTGGAGAAGCTATCTGTGGCCATCCAAAACTATCTCGATGACTCAGTAAGCCTCGCCATCATGAAGAGCAACGAAGTTCGAAGCAGCATCCAGATGTGGATCCTCACATTCAATGAGCTCACAGGTATGTGTATGTGTGTATTTATCTTCATTTTGTGATGCATGCTCCAAGAGACACTCAATACACCTCACCAACAACTCTTGACGCATCCATACGTATAGGCCGAGATCCCAACGAGAGCGATAAAACCAGCAGCATGCACTTTAATACCTTTGCCAAGGACTACATCACTGCTCAGCAGGAGCTCACATCAGAAGTGTCTCGTGTCCGAAGAATGGCTTTGCAAGCAGAGACGCTCAGATACCAGTACGAAGCGTGTGCGCACCTTGTGCTCAGGATCACTAGTAAGAGGCCTAGCCCGTTTAAGTACAAATTTATGGTCCCGGCTGAGCGATGGTCCATCGTGGAGGATCCACTGCACGTCAAGAAGGCGTTGCTTGAAGCCCCTAGGGACAGCAGTCTGCCCGTGCTTTCCTTCATTTCATCCAATTTGAACTCGTGGTCGGTCACGGGGAACAGTTTCAGCGTTCCCAAGAGCCCCAGCCCCGTAATCCCCAAGCTCAACGTGGACAATATCGGGCCAAACACGGACCTCCTTCTCAAAAAGAAGAATGATGAAAGGGATGCGGGGCTGGAGGTAGTATTGGAAAACACAAGGCTGTCTGAAGCGGCCCGCATCGAGCCAGCCCCTTTGTCGCCGGAGATGGCCACGCTGGAGAGCGAAGTCGTAAGGAGGAGAACCCAGAAGGGCGGAAAGATAAGGAGAGGGCTTGACACCACTGCGAGCACGGGTGGCAGTGATAGTAGGAAGAGTATGATCGTGAAGCAAAGATCATTGTCCGCGAGAAAGTAATAAAATAGACATAATGCTCATATACTATACATAATTCTAATGATGTATCAATACACAAACCTACAAACCTACAAATCTAGCTTATTCTGCTTCTCGTTGGCACTTGCCTCTATTCTGCCCTACCACCCCTCCCTTCCCCACCTTGTCTGCAGCCAATCTCTCATCTGCGAGTGCTGCCCACGCGCACAGCCTGCACGTCCACGGCACTCTAATCACAGGGTCGAGCGCTCTAGCATCGAAAGTCGCCCGCCAGGCGGTATGCTTTTCGTACGCCGTCCGGTTGTTAGTCAGATGAGATAGATATGCAGCTAGCTTATCCACCCCACCTGTGGTGGTAATGGAAAATATGTTAAGAGCCGAAATAAGAATGACGATTAGGTGCAATGGTCGAGATAATTAGCGGTACGATATAGCTTCACTATGCTGTTCAAATCAGCCATCCATTATTAGATATTTCAGCCGTGGTGTGAAGCACAACCCTCTGAAGTACATCAATACATCTATAGCGCGTCAATACTCATGGTACATAGTTACAGCCCTTTGAAGTTCAGTGCTCACCTTCTATGTTCCTTCCGCGGAATTCCAAGAAATCATCGACGAATATAGCCGCGTCTGGATGTGGTATCAGTCTGCGACAGTCGTTCGAAGCACCGAGGTACCTGCAGAGGATGATCAGTACTTGCGGGTGGGGCATTATGAGTGCGATAAAACTACACTAGGCCTTACATATGATCTACTCATTATTAATACAGCAGTGATAGCATTGAGATAAAGCGTCCTATGAAGACTACTTCAATAACCGCGTACGTACACCGGCACCACTCCCGCGTTCAAGGCGTCAAAAACCTTCTCCGTGACATATCCCGGTTCTATAGTGTTCTCAAACGCGAAGTAAAATAAGTACCTGTTGTAGTATATGGTAACATTTTGGGTCATTAGAAGCATAAAAATTGTGAGTATATAAATACGGCATATAAATATGGTCATCTAAAGTTACGATACTAACATACTTACCGGGAGAGCGCTTCCCGTTTTATTTGAAGCTGTTCCGCGGCAAATTCACTGCTCTTGAGCCGTTGCTGCCCCTGGTTGTTGCTTGTAGCCGCGGTCTTGTGACATTTCCCCAGACTATCGACACGGAACTTGTCTTCCAAGGATGTGACGACAGCTTCGCGTAAGGGCAGCTTATTGCCTTTTGTGTG
>JACLAB010005177.1_pt1 | contig 39960 bp, 20 predicted proteins | sample 8027921 | NCBI WGS metagenome assembly JACLAB01 (sample SAMN15725117, study PRJNA655200) | protist metagenome | isolation source: fluorescence activated cell sorting (FACS) single amplified genomes of... | place: USA: West Boothbay Harbor, Gulf of Maine | collected 2000-07-19 | reverse complement strand
CGGTGAAAAGCGTCTCGTGCTCGCGCGTGAAGATGTCGACCAAATCTTATTGAAAACTGCCGGTGAAGAGCTCCACGGGGCAATGAACAATCCATTCTTTGGTATGCTTTAAAACGACGACGCTTTTGACGCCGTCGGGCGTTTAAAACGCGAGCGTTGAGATTGATGAGCCACGTATTGGTTCGACGCATTCAATCACGCGCACAGAGCGATTCAATCTCAAACGAAACGACGCACATGCTACGTGTTTGCAACCTCGCTTGATGACTTATTAGCCTTTTAATCGACACATATCATTACGCACGCCCGCTCCGCGGCGGCTCGACGACGCTTCAGTTCGCGCCTCTCTCGGGATGGCGCGCAAGAAGTCGGGCTCCAAGCGCTCGGCGAACGGCGCACAGGCACATTCACCGCAACGCGTGAGCGACGTCTCGAAGAGTGCAGAGGCGCCACAGCTGCCGATGACGCCGGCGGCGGCGACGCCGGTGGAGCGTTTGGATAGCACCGAGGCGCGCGCACGTTCGGAGAGCTCCGCGCCGGCGTCCACCACGGCGAGTGCGGTGAAAGTCGAACTCGCGATTCGCCCAGTGTACGTCATGGACGACGACGAGGGCAACATGCGCATAGAAGTACTAGAAGAAGTCGTGAATGATTTGAAACTCGAGCTCGACGGCTATCGCGCGGCGACGCGAGAGTTGGCGATAGATTTAGAAAAGAAGGAGCGCGCGCTGGAGGCAAAGGATAAAGATCTCGCGGATGCCAACGGCCAAGGGCGCGAACGAGCCATCGCGCAAGCGACGGCGATGTTAGAGGCAAGACTCGAAAAAGCCGAGCGCGCCGTGGAGCGCGAGCGGGGCGACGGAGACGCGGGACGCGCGGCTCTGGTCAAATTACGCGCGTTGGAAGCCGAACTCGAACGGCGCATGCTAGCCCAAGATGAATCGTTCGAGTTGAAGTGGAAAACACGCGTAGACGAGGCGCACGCGACGCAAGAGGCATTTAGAATGAAATTAGCCGCGCTCGAGCAGCGGCTTCTCGAGGCGAGGATGGGCGAAGAGCACGCGAAAGATGAATTAGCGCGCGTCAAAGGCGAACTTGTCGTCGCTCGCGACGCGCTCCGAGCATCGTCCCTACGTCACGCGCCGACTCCCGGCGTCAACGCGGTCGACGTCGTCGCAGCGATCCCCCGCGTCGCGGATTCGACCGACGCGACTGACGCGACTGCGCCGAAACGCCGCGGCGGCTTCTTTTCCTTTATCGCCGGATCCGATCGCGCCGAGCCCTACGCCGGACCCAAGCGCCTCGACGCATCATAAACGCCCGCGCATAGACGTCATGCATTAGCCCGTAGCGCGCATGTACACGCATAGATTTCATTGACATTTGGACGCGACAGCTACGAGACGCGCGTTGAAACACTTGAGCTCCACACTGCGCGCCTCGCCTCGCTCGCCGCGTCATCAGTCGCCGCGCACATTCGCATCGCGACATGGACGCCGACGACGTTGCGGACGCTCGACGCCGCGGTCGCAGCGCCACCGCGCGCGACGACCGCGTCGTTGGCGGCGTTGATGTCGAGACGAATGAAGTCGATGACGACGTGACTGCGGCGCGCTCAGCGTCGCCGTTTGCATCGCATCAAGCGCGCATGGCGCACGTCAGGCGCGAACTCACGCGCCTGGCGAGCGAAGAACCGTACTATAACGCCAAAGTGTGGCGCCGAACGCCGTACGATGCGACACCGTATGAGATATTGGAGCCGAGCCGCGCGTACGTGTGCGCGCCAGACGTCGACGCGGAGGACGCGCGAGCGTTACTCGATCGTTTACGCACGAGCGTTGCGGATGGATGGACGGATTTCGTCGCCTTCGATGGAGCGAGTGCGAATGCCGTGACGTCAGGGGTGAAAGATGGTGCGCCGGTGGCGATGCAACGCGTTGAGCCGCTTTCGTTGACAATTGACGCGTTGGGCGAGCCGTTACGCGTCGGCGTAGATGTCGAAGAACGCCCGTTATGGGGCATAGATTGCTACACTCGCGAAGCGATTTTGTCGGCGATAAGTGTGATTGATTACTACGCCGGGGCGGAGAATCGTGCGAGGCGGGTGGAGTATTTACAAAAGCGATTGTTGCCGACGTTGCACACGATGGGAGAGGATGGATGGGACATGGTCGCCGTCGCTCGAGCGGTACAGGCGAGTGCTGAGGCGGATGGCGACGTGCACGCCGCGCGTGCGTCGCATGCGTTGGCGAAAGCGGTGGAGAGCATTGATGACGCGGCCGATGGGCAACCAAAGGCGAAATCGCGATCGAGAAAGAAGGCGAAAGTGAATCCCAAAGATCGGGACGCGGCGGCGGACGCGCCGACGACAACATCGAGCGACGGTGCGGAGGATGCGGTCAAGGTGGAAGACGCCGTGCCGGTCGATGTGGTGAATGGGGCGACGGATGATGCCGCGCCCATTCAGGCACCCGTGGATCCTCGAACGAACCGTGCGCATTTCAGAATTCATCCAAAAGGCACGGGTGTGGTGTGCGTCAACAAGAATGGTATCAAGGCGAGAACGTTTGTACACTACTATGCGGGCGAGATTTACTCACCTTGGCGCTGGTATGAGCGACAAGATGCGATTAAGAAGTGTTTTCCAAACATGGAGCTTCCGAGTTTCTTCAACATTACGCTTGAACGGCCAGAGAGTGACGAACGCGGCCGACACACCATCTTCGTCGAAGGCATGCACAAGGGATCGTTTGCGTCCCGATTGTCGCACTCTTGCGAGCCAAACTGTCAAACGGTAACATTTGCGAAAGATGGGAAATTAGCGCTTGGAATGTTCACCACACAGGACATTGCGTATGGTGAAGAAATGACGTGGGATTACAGCTGCATTACAGAGAGCGCCGAAGAGTACCGAAACGCGTTTTGTTTGTGTTCTTCGCCAGGATGTCGTGGTTCGTTCTTAACGTACTCAGGGAGTGGCGCGTTCACGGCGGTGATGAAGAAGAAGCATGGATTCTTGCATCGTAACGCTATTCTTTTCAAGGCGTGTTCGTCCCCGGTGACGCAAGAGGATCGAGACGCTTTGTATTCGGCTGGCATTCGTGAATGCGCCCTCGAGAATTGTCCCGATTGGGTCGTGAAATGGGCCGCATTGACGTTGGAGTACATCAGACTCGAAGAACGCGAATTGCCGCAAGCATTGATGGATTTGCCGTCCACGAATCTCGGGGCGTACAATGAGATTGGCGCCAAGCACGAAACCATTGGCGTCATCGCGACGCGATTTACAAATTTAGTAGTCACGTTAGACAAAATTAGACGCGTGTTGAGCGCTCCAGGTCAGCGCAGAGCGCCATTCTTCCGCATTCTTAGCGATGATGAAATCATCGACCATTTGTGGAGCGGGAACGATAGCATCTTCAATAGACTCGTCGCAGCGCTTCTCGCATCGGAGGGCGCTCGAAAGCACGCCAAGGCTTCATCCAGCCGCGAAGGCGCGACGTCGACTGTCAACCTAGTGGGTGCAGATGTCGCGACGAAAGAGTTACTCCAGCGCATGTACGCGTGCGGTGGTACAAGTGAGCATCGTCCGTCATCCCCAGCAGAGGCGCGGTCGCGTCTGCTCAAGGTGAGCGAGGTACTTCGATTGAGCGGCGCCAAGCACGCGCGCGCCGCCGATTGCTTGTGGTTTTACGGCAACACCATCAATTGGTTCACGTACGAAAAATTTGAGTCCGTCATTTCAACTCCAGTGGACATTGCCGACGTCGCCGCAGAGTGCTCAGCGACGTTGACGACGACGCGAAAGGTGCCTCAAGCGTTCCAAGGGAAGAAGGAAAACATGTTGCGGAAAAAGTACGGCACCATGTACGTGTGGGGACAACTCGTGACGTGGTTTAAGCAAACAATTTACTCACCCGATGCGTCGCTCAGCGCCGACCGGCGGGGTACGCTGTCGCTTCCCGATCCCGAAAGCGCGTACGGAGGCTCAGGGGTGAAGTACGCCGCCCCCGAGCGTCGCGCGTTGTTGAAGCTCCTACGCAACGGTTTTGATGTCATGTGGCCGACGACGACGCCGTGGAGTTTTAAAAATCCCTCGAAATCGTACGGTTCGCCCATGTTCGACGAAGCGCTGCGTCAAACGTACCCGAACGAGTACACTAGCTCCGCGAAAGATGGCAAAAAAACTTTCGCTGAGCTTCTCGACGAATTGCAGAAGTTCATCGCGTGAACCATTGTACACGACGACGCGCGTCCTCATTTCTCGACGCGATGTCATCATCGAGTCGTCGAAACCTCCTCATAGCCATAGATGGTTCAACGTTTGAAATTGAAGAACTCATCAATCAAACCGTGCGGTGCGCGTACAGACCCGGCGATACCGTGTTTCTCTTACGTATACAAGGTCCCTCGACGTCGACGTACGATGACCATTTATTGAAAATTGCACACAAAACATGCGCACAGCATCAAGTGCCATGCGTCGAAATCCTCATTCACGCCGACAGCCTGAAACCTTCTCACGTCGTGGATACATGCATGCGTTACGCCGCGAGCATTCATGCGGCGCTGTTAATCATGGGGAAGAATGATACCCGAGGCGGCGAATCCAACGCCGCGGATGTCGCGCTGCGTCGACACGGGCCGCCGTTGATGTGCGTCAACTTTGCCCCCGAGCTCACGCGCGCGCCGGATATCGATGCGTGACGCATCGAGTGAAATGTTTTGACGCCGTTGATGCGCGTCACGCGATGACGTCCATCGCGCGCGATGCGAATTTCGGATGCGGGACAGAGGCGAACCAAACGCGCGACGCGACGGCTCGGGACGTCAGTGCGCGACGCACGCATCGACGAGTATGACGTTTACTTTTTACCCGCGCCGCACATCGAAAAGCGGTGAAGCGATGACCGTTGAGGACGCGGACGTGCTCATCGCGCCGGTGTCGGGAGCGTGCGGGAACGTCGGTCAACTGGCGTGCGACGCGTTGGCGTTGAACTGGAACTTGACGCGCGTCGGGACGTGTGATTTCGAACACCTGTCCCCGGTCGTCGGTCGCGATGCGTTATTTGATGATACCACCACGAGCGTTGGTTCTCACGCACGCGCACCGAGCGGGTCGTTGGCGTGCGCGTTTGAGGTGTATAGCGGCGTGACGCGCGCGAGCGACGGCGCGGAGAAACGCGTCGTCGTTGTACAGATTAGAAGCGATGCGTGCGTTGGCGCTCGCCGCGCATTCGTAGACGAATACTCAGACTTCTTGTTGACGTTTGCCAACGCGAAGCGCGTGGTGTTAGCCTCTGCGTTGCCCGCAAGTGTGGGTGAAGCCGAGGCGCAGATTGGCGGGACAAAGTGGCGCGCCGCGCGAGGCGACGACGAATTCCTTCGCGCGTGCGCCGCCGTCGATCTCACCGCGCTCGAATCCAACGTATGCTTACCCGATGACGTCATGCACGCCAGCGTTGACCCGCACTGGGCGCTCATGGATGTGCTCGATGCGAAAGATGTCGCGCGAAAGGTGGGATGTTTGGTGGCGGTGTGTAGCGAAGGCGACAACAGCGCGGATGGCGCCGGCATGGCGCTCGCCGTCGCGCGCGCGTGCGACATTGTCGTAGACGACGCGTCGGTCGATGCGAATGCGAACGGTGGTGACGAGCCGGTGACGTACATTGGGCCGTGGCGCGTGCCCCGGTCGTGGAGCGTCGCGTTTGGGACTCGAGCCATGCGTCGCGAAATGTTTGCGTAAAACGATACAATTTCATCGATATTAGTCGTTAGCTAGGCGCAGAGACTGCACGAGTTGGATGTACCCCGCCTCGTCTGGGGTCAAATACCCGTGTCTCACGCAAAAGTCAATAATTACCAAGCAGCAATTGGGTTTAAAATCCTCCGTCGTCGCCATGCGTTCGATGACGTCGGCGACGGCGAAACGCTCAAAACTCTCCACTTCTCCGTCATCTGGTACGGGCACGAAATCTTCAGGCAGCTCTAAATCATAGCAAAACAACACGTCTCGCTTGCAACACCCGTTATAATTCATCGCGTAGCTCACCACGCCCACAGGTTTGGCTTGTTTTGCCAACGATTCCGGCACGCTCGCCTCTTCGCCGCACTCCTTCACGACGCAGACGCTCGGCGCCATGCCATCAGGCAACCCACCGGCGACGAGATGATCGAGCTTTCCAGGAAACGTTTGCTTATCTTTAGCGCGCTTTGCCACCCAAAGCTCGCGCTCACCATTGGCTAACGTCACGAATCCATTTACGTGCACGCCGAAGGCTCGAACGCCGAGCAACGACGCCGCCGCCCGTTCGACGCGCAGCAACGGCTCACGCCCATACCCCATCGTACACGGGAAGATTTCATCGCGCCAGCCAGTGATGACGCCATCGTCGTGTAGTTCTCGCAACCCCGGCGCGATGGCGGCCGATCGCGCGTCGGGAGTCGTCAAGGACGCCGACGTCCGCACCGCGCCGTCGCTCGAGCGCTCGAGCGCGTCCGACCCGCATGCGGCGACTAACGCGTCCGCGAACCACGGCTGAAGCGCTCCAACGGCGTGCCCATCGACAATAAATGGTACGTACGACGCGTAGTCCGCAGCGGTGATGGTGTTGCACGCATCGACGCGCGCTTGAAGGCGCTCGGGTGTGGATAAAGTCGCGACGGCGTCGGCGCTCGCCCGGGACATGATTCGTGACGCGCGCGAGACGCGCGGTGACGACGACGACGGTGAGGGTGACGAAGACGGCAACGACGACGACAGCGCGCGTGCGAGGTGACGACTCATATATACGCCGCGTCGCGTTATACAGACCGCGAGACTCGCGTCGCGTCCGTCTAAAGCTTTGACTTTTTGACTACAACTACAGTACGCCGTACATCATCACTACTATTACTACATCATCGCACCGCTCAAGCCCGTCGTCACGCACCTTTTTCCCTCGCCGCCCTCGTCCTCGTCCTCGTCCTCGTCCTCGTCCTCGTCCTCATCGCGAGCGCGCGATCGATACAAAATCCAAACACGGGTCCGACGACGCCTCGCGCCACGCGTTCGCACCCCACCGCGCTCACCAACGTCCACGGCACGACCGCCACCACGCCACCCTCCATCTCCAACCCGTACGGAAACGATAGCCACGCACCTAGCGGCCACACCACGCGCCGCGGAAGCGTAAACACCGGCACGGAACCGCGCGTAAAGCACGCCCACGCGCCAGCGCACGCCTTGGCCGCCGACAACCAGTGCGCGCACTTCAACGCCAACCGCGCGCGCGGCGTGCGCGCGCGCTCGAGCGCAGCCATCTTATCCTCGAGCGCATCCATGCGCTTTCGCACGCCCGCGGCGTCCGCGGCGTCGCCGAGTTCGCGCGCTAACGACCGCCGACGCTCGATGATGTCGCGCTGTAAATCCTCAATCGCGCGCGTATCGCACGCGCGTTCGAGCGCCACCTTGGCGAGTTCGATGACGAGGAATACCAGGGCGATGCCGATGCCGAATGCGCCGGGCGCCGAGGGCGACGGCGACGGCGCCGAGGGCGACATCGGTGATGATTCAGTTGGACTGCTTCGGTGACTGACGACGATGACGCCTCTCTCGTCACTCTTCGACTCGCACACGCGCGCGGTCGCGGTCGCGGTCGCGGTCGATATATATATATACGTGTATATATTTATCATCGCATAGGCGACGTGTAGAGCGACGAGAGAGGGCGCGCCGTCGTGGTTTGGGTGCGTATTCATCGCCAACACCAAATCGATCGATTCGATTCGTCGGTGACTTTCTCTTCTTTGCGCATACGACGCATCATACGTGTCAACCAAGCCGTTGACGATTGGTACGAACACCATAGATACGACAGATGCCGCGCGATCCGACGAAACCGCGCGATGCGCCCGGGAAATACGGCGCTATGGCGAGAGATGAGGAGCACGGGGTGCGCGAGGCGTGGCGCGCGGAAGACGAGAACGGGGAGGATATGATGGAAGGATTCGCCACGGCACTCACTGGATCGAGCGGAACCCGACATCGGAAACGACGGCCGGCGCCGCCGGCGGGTGAACCGCGCCCGGGGTTGTTTAAACGATTCAAGAATTTTTGTTTTAACAACATGGCGTTGGTGTTTTTGGTGTACGTCTGCGCCGCGGCGGTGACGTTGCAACACATGAATGATGAACCTGATTTCGATACATTCATCGATACCGTGTATTTTATTGCGATCACGGTGACGACGGTTGGGTATGGAGACATGTCGCCGAAATCCGACGCGGGTAAGATTTTTGTCATGGTGTTTATCGTCGTCGGCGTCGCGCTCGCCGGGGTGATGATGACGAAAATCACCGATTGGATGTTGGAAACACAAAAGAACGCCGTCAAACGGAGCGAACAGAAAGCCCAGGAAATGATGCAAAAGGATTTAGCCAAGCTCAAGCAAAATTTGGGTGCGCACGTCAGCGAAGCTGAGCTCGCGCGATCGCTCTCAAGCAAAGAAGCTCAAGGCAAATCAAAAGTTGAAGCCAATCCCATCGCGAGCGCGTTGGTTGTGATTTCAATCGTCGTCACCCTCGGCGCCGTCGTCATGGGACAATTGGAAGGTATCGGCTTTCTCGATGGGTGTTACTGGTCCATCGTGACGTCAACCACGGTTGGGTATGGGGATGTCACGCCGAAATCGGACGACGGGCGAATCTTTGCGTCGTTTTACGCCTTCATCACCGTCGGCGTCATGGGCTGGGCGGTGGGGCAAATCGCGAGCTCGGCGATTTCAACGTCTGTAGAGGCGTCAGCGCACGTGGAAGCATTCAAGCTCACGCCCGAATCGTTGGTGCAAATGGGTGGGGAGAAAGGGTACGTCGATCAATACGATTTCGCCGTGGCGATGATGCTCGCCATGGGCAAGGCGACGCAAGAGGATTTCGATTTGGTGGCCAAACGTTTCAACGAATTGGACGTCAATCACGACAAGACGCTCGACGCCAAGGATTTACTCGGGCAGTAGAGTCATGCATGCTATCAACCGCCCGAAACAACTTATGCAAAAACATGACGAGAGCGGCGCAGTACGTCACGGCGCGATTATCGACTCGCGCCGCTCAATTTTGTCAACGCAGACGCTTTCATCAACACAACACAAGGGAACGAAACGAAACGAAACGAAACGAAACGAATCATCGCCTCGCGCGTACTGTAATGAAATGTATCACTTTATGTCTTCAACGCTCACGGCGATGACATCGACGCCAACGGCGGCGCGCTCGGACCCCGAGCGTCGTCATCGCCTTCGTCGTGACTGTCTCGGCGCGCGACGCCCGCGCGAAACTCGACCGCCGACGCCGCCAACATCACCGCAGACGCGCACACGCACGACACAAACAACCAAAACCCCCATCCGAGAATATCACGCAACGCAACGCCGTCAACGTCACCACTCACCCCGAATGCGCGACGCCGCGCACGCCGCGCACCCAGTACCGCGACCCGATGGCGCACGCACACGCGCCCATGATTACGAGTCGCATCGCCAGCGCGTGCGCGACGACGCACGCGCGATGCACCCGAGCGACGGCGGCGTCATTCATGCGTCATTCATTGACGCGCATGGATGATTCGCAGCGTCGGTGCTACGGCGTCCACGCGCGGCGACGGCGCACCGCGCGCGATCGCGACGAGCGCGAGTCGCTCGAGCGAGGTGTGCGTGGGCGTCGAGCGCGGTGTGGTGCGCGCGTTCGATGCGCGGTGCGCGGGGAAGGCGGCGGAGGCGTGGCGCATCGATGCGACGATGATTCATGATGATGATGATGTTTCGGCTACTGTCGACGACGACGACGACGACGACGACGTCAACGCGGTGTGCTACGGCGACTGTAATTACGTCTTCTTTGCCAGTGGACGCCGGGTGTTCGAGGCGGACGTGCGCGCGGTGAGCGGGAGCGGCGAACGCGGGACGACGCGGCGGTTGGGCGCGCACGCGGATTCCGTCAACGGATTGGCGTTTCTCGACGCACAGTCGTCGTCGCGCGGTGCGGTGCTCGCGGCGTGTGATGATGATGGTGATGTCGTGATGTATGACGTGTCTGCGTCAGGGCTAGGGCGAGTGACGCGACGGATGAAGCACGTCGTCGGGGGCGCGGGGTGCGCGACGGCGGCGGCGTTTCGGCGAAAAAGGGGCGGCGCGCGCGAGTTGCTCACGAGCGCGACGGACTGTACGGTGAAGAAGTGGGATATCGATGGGAAATCAGTGCCTGTGGGGTCGTGGGACGTGCGTGCGATGGAAAGCGTGCGCGATGTCGCCGCGCGAAGGCGTTTGCGACGGCGCGAGGCGGAGACGGCGTCAGACGCGAGCGCGCGGTCTTTTAATCCGCCCATGGCGCACTCGGTGGCGTGTTACGCGGGCGAGGTGTGCGAAGATGCCGTTCCTGGTGTGCGTCGCATCGCCGTCACGGCGTGTGGCGATGGATCCGTGGTCGTATTCGATGCCGACGCGCACGGAGGCGGCGGCGGTAAATCAAAGCATAAGAAGGGCGCCGCGGCGTCGTCGACGCCGTTTGGCCATCGAGACGCGCAATGCGTGCGACTCGGCGACATATCAGCAGAATCAGCATTGTCGCCGTCGTGCACGCGACACACCAACGCCGCGACGTGTGCAGACTTTGTACCTTGGAACGCGCGCGGCGCCGTCGTCATTTCAGGCGGCGTCGACCGTAAACTCATCGCGTGGGATTGGACCGCCGCCGCCAGACGCGCCGCCGCCGACGACGACGACGACGACGACGATACCACGACCAAACCCACCGACGCCATCGCGCACGTCGCATGCGCGCGTAAAATCAACGGCTTTGCCTTTGACGCCGGCGCCCGTCCCGGAACCGTCTACGTCATCGACACCGGTTGCGTCGTCAAATCCTACGTCATCGACTAGCCATTCGCATATAGCGACGTAGACACATAGACATAGACATAGATAAAGACAACGACAGCGCCGACGCCGCTGTGCGAATCGCGTCGCGTCTGTCGTCGCCGCGTACACGTAGACGAATGTAGTCCTAGTCAAAAAAATCACGCACACAAAAGTTGTTGGTCCCCACTGTGCGATGCACGTGGACGACGAGCTCGCTCGTCGTCCGCGCGCCAAGCGACATAAAATGCGCGCGCACACCACGACGACCGTCGACGACGACGTCGCGGCGCTCGCCTCGCGCGCGGGTGCGCGCGCGCACGACGTCCAAGTGGTGAAGCGATGGGTGGCGGCGGCGCTCCGATTGACGCACACCGACGACGATCTCGACGCCGACGACGATCTCGACCGCGCCGAGCGCACGTTGGCGGATGTATTATTCACCCATGCGCTCAAGCACACCCATCGCGTGGTGTTTGCGGCGCTAGCGAAGGCGAATAACCGCGCTGTGTGTCGCATGGCTCAACACGTCGTTCGCCGGTGCGTCGACGCGTTGACCCGCGCGTCGACCGACGACGATCGATGCGACGACGGGTTGGGGTGTTTACGCGCGTGTGCGGTGATGTGTGCGGTGTATGCGTCGAATCCTCGGTCGGCGTTCGAGCAAGGCGTGATTGAGGGCGTGGATGAGGCGGTATTGACGCGCGCGTTGGCGAGAGGGTTGTCCCGAATGCGAGACGAAAAATCATCGACGACGCCTGAATGCGTGGATTTATTATCAGAGTGTTGTTCTTTAGCGTACGACGTGTTGAGTGGTGGACGTGGGATGGCGGCGTTGAAAGATTGCACGGGCGATGATGGGCGCGCGCGAGAGGTGACGCGTGAGAGAGAAGGGTTGATGCGGGCGTTGATGGACGCGTTGACGCTCGAGCGTTCGGCTTCGCGAGACGCGATGGTGACTGCCGGCGTCACGGTGGCGCGAGTTATGGTTGAAGAGCACGCCGATGCGAAGATGGCTATCGAGGCGTTCGCGCGTGGGGTGTACGGGAGGTCGTTCGCGGCGGTGGAGACGTCGACGTCGTACGCGTCTGGCGCTGGGGCGTTTTCGCGTTTCGGCGCGCTCGCCGTCGTGCGGGGCTTTATCATCGCGAGCGACGCTCGAGCGATGACGACGGCATTGTTTAGTCATGATGGTGATGACGGTGCTGATGATGATGAACGCAAGTACGTGTTCATGTACGACGACGTCTTGCCTGGAATTTGTGAGGCTATAGAAGGCGCCGAGGATTCGCATTATAGATTTCACGCCGCTGCGTGCTTACGCTCGGCGCTGGAAAAGACGCGCGCGGCGACGATGGCGACGATGGCGGCAGATGCTCCTCCCGAAGCGTTGCTCGAGCGCGTGGCGTGGATTATTTCAACGCATTGGGACGAACCTTTGGGGCAAACGGTGCGTGAAATCCAAGCATGCTTTGAGTGTTTGCTCGACATTATGACTGTCACGGCGAACGGCGACGAGTTTCTCCATCGCGTCGCGCGGCAGATTCTCGCACGGTCGGTGGAGCAAAAAGGGCGATACTTGGCGTTGCGCGTGTTGCTTTCTCGCATCGGTGCGACGGCGTCGTTGAAGACGACGACGTTCTTTGAAGATGACTTTTTACGTCAAACATTGAGCGCGATGAGCGAGACGTCGATTGCCCCAGCCGCGTCGATGATGCTTGGTGATCTGTGCACAATATCGCTCGAAGAATCTCGCGGTGATGTTGCTGCGTGGCGATCTTGGTGGATGGATGACGTCATGTACATCTTTCAGAGAGGAAGCGCGCGCGCGCAAAGCGCGTTGACGACGTACGTCGTGCCCATGTTGCTCAAGCTCGACCCAATGTCGGCGATAGAACTCATGAAACGTATCGAACGCGATGCAGGCGCCTCCGCCGTTGTCGCCGTTTTAAAAGTCTGTCGAAGCTTGCGCATGGTGGATGCGGAGTCCATCGCCTTGATTAAACCATTGGCGGCTGCGGCGCCAGACGCGCGTCCCGACGACGCTTTGGCGACGTATGAGGTGCCTATGAAAATTTTGGAAGAGTCATCAGTGAGCGCGAGCACGCAGTTAAGGCTTGACGTGCTTGAATTATTGTGTCTGGACGCGCGTAAAGGCGCGGTGACATTTCCGGGCACGCTCGAATTGAGCCTGCTTCGTCGAATGCTCCCGCTCAATCTCAGAGGGTGCGTGTTTATATTTGTCCGCGTTTGCGCTTTTGTTTTCTCGTGGTGTGATCATTCGCGAGCCCTATGACGATACAACACCTTTAAGGCGCTGAAAATCCATGAGGCATCCTTAACCTCCTACTCATTCGGAGGGCTCGCATTGGTTTCTCTATTATTTTTGCGTTGACGACGAGCGCCGCGCGTTTACTCACCACAAACGTCCGCGCTTATCAAAACATACAGGGAATCCGTGTCTTTTAGAAACACTGTAGTGACGCTCATGTCGAAATTCTTCACGCGCACGTGGACGTGCGTGAATAATGTAGCGCAAAAGTGTCGTCGCCGCGGAGATGCGACGCGAAGAGGTAAAGTGCCACCCAAGAGCGCGCGCGCTGGCGACGAAGATCCGCTCGCGCGAGATATCGCTCGCGCGAAACAATGCCATGCGTGGTTGAGTGAACTAGTAAGCACGCTCGTGATGAGTATTTATCCAGGTGCGCCGTTTGAGCGTCGATGCACGGCTTTAGATTTATTAAACGGCATCGCGGAGTCGTGGATGTCCGCCGACGGCGGCGCGGACTCGGCGGGCATCGACGAAGCAGACTTAAATGACGACTTGCGCATCGCACGCGATTTGCTCACGTCACCGTACGTGATGTGCACGAACAAGGCGTGTACAGATATGTTGCTTGGCGCGCTCGTGGATAGTTGGGAAAAATTACGCGTCACGGCGTTCGCGTTGTTGCGTCGTCATCCATCACCGCTCGCCGGATTGGAGACGCCCGCGCTGCTCGAAGCGCGACTCACGTGGGCCATGGATCTGTTACACTCCCCGCGCTTACGCGAAAGCGACGCCGGTGCACTGCTCATCCGACTGCTTATTCGCAAGTATGCCTATGATATGCGATGGGACATTCAATTGAGTCCGACAATCAAGGTTACGCCGCCGAAAGCCGACGGGACGCCGCGCGCCGACGTTGGAGCGCATGTTTTAGGTACGTTGCGTACACGCGACTCTTCATAATTGCGCGTGGTAATCCCGGTGATGCTCTATTCAACAGTTGCTAGTACTGTCGTAGGACGTACTCCATCGCGGGTGCAGTCTCTGCAGAAATATTGTTGCCTGAGGGATGCGCGCGTTGTTTGGTTGATGTTTTTGTCGTTTCGTTGCGTCGCGTTCGCTCTAACCATCATCTCGCGTATTTCTTGCGACACACAGAATCGATGTGCGACTTACTTGCCCATGACATTGCTTTAGCTGAAGCAGACGTCATGAAGGCGTGCAGACAATCGCTAGCACACGGCGCTATATTATTGACTAGATACGCCATTCAAGAAATTAATTTCGATGCAGAAAAGACGGACGCGTTGCAGGTAAGTAAGGTTTCGTGCGAAACGCATTTACGGATAGATAGCGATGACGAAAACCAGGCTCCCTCTACTGAATTCCAGTGTGGATGACTGTCGGCTGAATCGAACAATTAATTACCCTGGCCAGGACCGAGCTATCGTATTTTGCGTGCGGTTTTTCATTCGCGAGTTTTGCTCGTTGCGCGCGCACTGACGATTCTTTACTTTGTTTGCTTTTGCACTCACAGGCGGCGCTGACGCGCATGATGGCACTCATGGCGCGAGCTACGGAGTTAGCTTTAGGATTTATCAGCCAGCCGGACGCTCTAGGCGCCACTGCGGAGGAAGTCAAATTCGAAAGTGGTGGCTTCGACGATGGCATGGACGACGACGTTGCCGATGATGACACGATGGACGACGACACCACCGACGCATGTGATCTCGCGCCCCGCGCGCAAATAATAACCACTGCGTGCTGGCTCACGGTGAAAGAAATCAGTTTACTCACAGGTGAAGTCACGGGCGCAACCGCGACTGCGGACATGTTGTCCCTCGACGCGTTGAAGTCTGCTGGTGAACGATTGTTCAATGTATTATTCACCGTCAAGCACACGGGCGCGATGGAGAAGACGCGTATAGGTACCACGGCATTGTGTGCGAGATTAATGCGGTCAAATGACGCGGCGTTGAATATGCTCCCGCAACAATGGCTCGATGAACTCGTCACCCAGCTCACGCGTCCCGGGCAAGGCGTTAGAGACCGCGTACGTCGCTCGGCTGGGCTGCCTTACGCATTCATGTCCATTTTACTCGCCGAACCCAGAGGTCAAACACGCGTGGCGCTCGAGCGAGTGTTGCCGCAATTGCTCGATGTCGCTGCTGCGCCCGATGGCAGTGAATCAGAGAACATTCCGCGCGTACACGCGTTCAACGTCATACGCGTCATATTTGCGGATCGCGACTTGAGTGTAGAAACCACCGCGCACGCTGCGCGGGGTCTGGAAGTATGTATTCGAGCGTTTTCGTCTCCGGCATGGGAGACACGAAACGCCGCAACGCTTGCCTTTGCGTCTTTACTCACCAAGGTGTGCGGGTGCATGAACATCTCGCCGCGCCGCATTCGCGACGGCTATGTGTCGAGTCGACGAGAAGTATCCGTGGTGGAATTCTTTCAGAGATTTCCGAGTTTGCACGCCTACTTGCTCGAAGAGCTCGCAACAGCCACGTCGATGATGACGGCTGATTCGTCGTTGTCCGTATCATCCGTGCATCCGAGTCTGTACCCGACGCTCGCGCTGCTATCGCGATTGACGCCGAGTAGCTCGTCGTGTGACGACGAAGGCAGCGACGCGCATGCCGCTACCAATGTCAAGTTATCACCGTCGGCATTCATACCGAGTGTTCTGACGTGCGCGTCGGCTAAGTACCTCGCCGTGCGCGCGGCAGCGGCGCGCGCCTTGCGTCCGCTCGTGCCGCCGACAGAGGTGGCGGCGCACATTGCGAGCGTACTTTCACCTTTATCTGACGCCCATGAACCGCCGCGTGTTGGATGTAATACCGCGCACGGCGCGTTGCTATGTGTGCATGAACTACTCATCGAGGCTTGTTGCTCGTCGTCGTCGAGCTCGACGATGATGCGGGATGTCGTCCGCGCGGCGTCGAATGCCTTGACGGCGTGCGCCAAAACGGCGGCGACGGTTCGCGTACCTTTGATTTCAGCCGCGTGGTTGCGTTGCGCGGAAGCCACAGCGCTTATTGCGAATAAGTTTCTAGTAAACACTGACGCATGCGACGCCTTGGGTGATGACGGCACGTTTCATGAGCTCGTGCTGATGATGTGGCAATGCTCGGCGCCAGTGCTCTCCGCGCACGCCGAGCATCATCCCGGCGCGTCAGAGTGGAATAAAGCCGCCGCGGGCATCCGCGTGCGAATCGCTTTAAATTGCGACAGCGCGTACCGTGAGTACCGTTACGGTAGACTATGCAAAACGCACGATGAGTGGTTCGGGGACGACATCGGTGACGTCACAGAGGCAATCATCGACGCGCTCGGCGCGAATACCCCGTACGAATACCGCGCCCAAGCGTACAAGGCGCTGTTTCATGGCGGTGACCATTTACCCATGGCTGACGAAACCAAAGATTTCGTACGCAACGCTTTGCAGTATGAAGAACGACACAGCGTCGTTCGCCGCGCGATACGAGTCGTGACAGAATGGGCGTTAGGCACGTCGGAGGGCGGAGATCATCACTTGCTCTTTTGGCGCGTCGTCCTCGACATTACAGTGAACAACATTAACGAACGCGTCCGTTCCGAAGGCATGTGCTGTCTCGCACGTCTTTGTGCCGCTCAACTTCGTATTGATGCGATGGAAACGGTGAGTTCTGGTCGTTTAAATGGATTCGTGCGCATGATACTCGATGGGTGCGACCCGTCAGCGTCATCTGAGAAGCGAAAAGCCGCGGTCCAAGCGTTGAGCTCGAGCAAACTCTTAGATTTTGTCCAAGGAGATAGAGTTAAAGACGAAGCAACAAGTGCACTCGCAGTCGACCTTTGGCGGTGTATGTTGATGCTCATCGAGGACGAAGATGTCGATATTCGCGAGATTGCATCCGAAACAGCGTCGAGAGCCATCGAGTCGGTTCGCTCGGGCGCGCAAAGTGAAGAAGTATTGCGTGCAATTTTCCAACACGTACATACAAACTTCGCGCAGTTTGAAGTGGCGATGACATTCATGGTTGATTTAGCCAAGGGTTCGTCGTACACGCGGTCGCAGTTCGACCACGTCCTTGCCCGGTCGACAAACATCCGTCGATTGTTTGACAAGGAAGCCGACAACTCGCACGCCGAGCCACTCTTCTTGGCACAACTCGCCGCGAAGCAAATGCACGCCTCGTGCGACGCCAAGACCGCGCAATGCGCTCTCGACGAGGTGATGGAAACGCTCACGAACATGACAGACGCGCTCGAGGCGTTTGCGAGCCGAGATTCACGATGGGTTGGTGGCGTCACCGCTCACGAAGATTGTTTTGTACCAATCGCCAACGCGCTCATCGGCGCCTGGGCGTTCGAGGCCCGCATAGGTCATGATGACAACGAACGCCGCGAGCGATTGCAGGCGCTCTACACCGCACTCACCCCATTTGTCGCTCCGGCGTTACGCGTACTCATGCACGTGGGCGATGTGAATGCCGATGACGTCTTTGCATCGGTTTCGCCTTGCTTTCTTGTGTAACTGTAGTATTAGACTTAGGCTTATTAGGCTAGCTAGCTAAGATTTAGATTTTAACTTATTGCGATGTCGATATGATGCGCTTGACGGTGAGAAACTGCAAGGCGTCAACGTAATTTTGTGAGTTGTGGTCAATGGCTGTGCGCAGCGCCGCCAATGGCGACTCCGTGACTTCCTCGAGTTCCATTTGCAGCTTCTCGAGCACATCCTCGCCAGTGTGGCGCGTGAGCAATGGCTTAGCCTCCACACCGGCCTGATACTCCAACCAGTATAAATCACCACACGTTTGATACAAGAACCGGTTGCGCGTGAACATGCCGCCGCCAAACGTTTGCTCTCGCCAATCGAGCACCGACCCAATAAAATCCATCTTTGTCGCCGCGCTAAATACTGGATCGGCGCTGAGCCACATGCGAGGAATGATATCTTTGGCTAGAACGTACTGGCGAACCATAGACGATCCTTTAGAAAACCCACACAGGCGTAAAATGTCATCCATCGTTCCCGCGCACGCATCCGTCCCGCGGCTGCTCAAGCGGTCGTACGCCAACACTGGTGGCGACCCAAACGTGTGCACGGGCATGATACGTTCTTCCGCAATACCGAGCTCTAAACGACATCGCGCGGCGATAATAAGCGCCATAGACCCTCCCAAAGAATGCCCCGTAAATGAAAACTTCCCCGTAAAAGTCTCATCCTCAATGAACGGCGCCACGTCTCTCCAAAACTCATCCACCATCTCTATCACCCCTTGATGCGCCACCACGGGCACGCCTCGTTTCAGCGCCATCGGCCACACTTTGGCAATTTGCCAACTCAACTTATTCCTATCCGTGTCGGGCTGACTCCACGCTGCGCCGCGTATAACAATGTATCTTTCGTTCCGTCGCTCGCACGCGCACCACGCCGTGGCGCCGGTGACCCCGCTCCCTAAAACTTCAAACCCATCCCCACTGAACCACGCCGGCGTGGACGCGCCCTTATATATGAAATTACTCAGCCTCGCACACGTCGTCGCGCGCGTCATCTCCGTCGTGTCGCGCGTGACGTCGTCGTCAGCGTCGACAACGTCTTGAGCGTCATATCCAGGACTCGAGGCTGAGGACGCGAGCGGACGGCGAGCGCGCGGACGATGCGCGCGGCGTCGGCTCGAACACGACGCGCGTGATGTCGACGCGAGCGCGGTGATGGCGTCGCAACGCGCCGAGGACATGGCGGCGCGCATGCGCGCGCGTGCGCGTGAGTGAGTGTGGACCGCGCGGGTGAAATTTGAACAGAAGAATATTTCAACGACGCGCGAGGCATCGGGCTACGGGCTATGGACTACCGCTACTACCGGCGCTCGTGCGAAAGGTGCTATGATGTACAGTGTTGCTTTCGTTTCGTCACGGCGGCACGTCGCCTTGCACGTATCGCCGACCTGGAAACCAAATTTTGTTAAAGAAGACGCGTCGACGGGCATCTCCCAAGTACGGAAGCCAAGGAAACATGCTCGACTTATAATTGCTTTCGCACGATTTCATCGCCGGTTTTAACTCTCGCGTGCGCGCGTGCGCGCGGTCGAACCACGCCGAGAGCGCGGTGATGTTTACATCCGGCGCGTTGACGTGCGCGGGAAGATTATTCGCAGAGAACATGCCGTAGACGATGAACTCAAAACACGCGCGCGCGGAAATGCTGTCATCCATGGACTGGTCCATGATGAAGTCGTACAACGCTTTATATACCTCGAGCGCGTAACCGCGAATGAATCTCCCAGGCATGATGAACGTCCCGCAACACGACCGCACCGTGGCGGGCTTCAACGTCACGTTGACGCTTCGCAAGACATCCACGCACTTCGCCGTCTCCACGCCATCGTACGAGTCGTCGCTATTCGTGCGCGCCGTAGCAATCGCCGGCGACCACCGTTCCATTCCAGCGGCGCGAACGGCGTCGCGCGGCGCGTTCACGACGCACGCATGAAGCACCAATCCATGTAAAGCGCCTCGATGTGCGGCACTGTGCGACGCTGACGACGCCGACGACACACGACGACGACGCCGACGACGACGACGAACGATGGGGGTGTGCGTGCGCGCGGCCACGGTGGATGACTTGTGGGCCATGCAGCGATGCAACTTGCTGTGTTTACCGGAAAACTATCAGATGAAGTACTACTTGTACCACGCGTTGAGCTGGCCATCGTTGTTACAAGTCGCGGACGTGGACGGCGCGGTGGTGGGGTACGTGTTGGCCAAGCTCGATGAGGAGTGCACGGATGAGGTGCGCGGGCATATTACCTCGCTCGCGGTCGTGCGCACGCATCGTAAGCTTGGGTTGGCGGCGACGTTGATGCGCGCGGCGCATAAAGCCCTGGACGAGTGCTACGGCGCGACGTGCGTGAGTTTACACGTGCGCGTGAGCAACGAGGCGGCGATACATTTGTATAGGGATGTTTTAGAGTACGAGTGCGTGGATACTGAGGCCAAGTATTACGCGGATGGTGAAGATGCGTATAACATGCGGTTGACGTTTGGGAAGGGCGCGAACGTCGGGGACGAGGCGGCTGACGTCATCGAACGCGTCGTCATCGATCCTTAATCAATCGAACGTCAACGTTGATGACGATATTTGACGTAGATTTTATTACACACACACGCACACGCGCATAGCACAAGAAGCGAGACGTTCGCGTCGGCGCTCGTAGGTTGTAGTTGAAACTGAACTGAAACACGCTCAACGCCAGTCGACGTCTTCAGTGCGCGACTGTCGCCTGACTGCCTGACTGCCGCGCGGTCGACATGGCGGCGTTTGAAGAACTCGGGTTGTGTCCTGAACTCATCGCCGCCGCCGACCGCGCGTCGTTCACGCTGCCGACGCCGATACAAAGCGAAGCCGTGCCGCTGGTGCTCACTGGCGGCGACGTATTGGCGAGCGCGGAGACTGGTTCGGGGAAGACGTTCGCGTTCGGCGCGCCCGTGCTGCAGCTCGTGCACGAGAGCATTGTGGAGAGTCGCCGCGGACGCGTGGTTGCCGCGCGCGAGGTGGCGAACGACGATGAGGCGCTCGGGAAGAGGTGCGCGTGGAGCTCGACGGCGCGGTCGGCGTCGGCGGCGTGCGACGTTTCGACCGGGGTCATGCAATCGCGCGCCGCGCACGCGTGGGCAGGCGTGCGTGGAACGTACGGTGTACGCGTGCGAGACTCGTCGGGCGAGAACGCGCGCGTAAAGGTGTGTTATGAGATTGAAGTGCAGGACGAAGGGTTGTGTCGCGTCGGGTTCGGCAGTCGGTTCGCGGCGCTCGACGGTTTAGGCGCGGATGCGCATTCGTACGGCTACGGTGGCACCGGGAAGAAGAGTCATAATAAAAGTTTTGAAAATTACGGCGAAACATTCACGAAAGGTGACGTCGTGGGGTGCTTGCTCGATTGTGAGAACGCGCGAGTGCGCTTTACGAAGAATGGACGCGATTTGGGCGAGGCGTTTACGTTGAGCGAGCAAACCATAAAAACGGTGTTGTTTCCAGCAGTATGCGTGAAAAATGCAGAGTGTGCGGTGCATTTTCAAGGTAAAGATTTCAAGTTCCCCGTGCCGAGCGGGTACGTGCCGTTTGGGGATCTGAAAGGATCGGAGGCGGTGTCTGGCGACGCCGACGTGGAGGACGCGGCGTCGAGCGGCACGCGCAAGCCTTTAGCACTTATTCTCGAACCAGCTCGAGATTTAGCCGAGCAAACGCACGAATTTTTCTCCACTTTCGCGCGCGAGTTCCAAGATCCCACGTTGAGCGCTGGGCTGTTCATTGGTGGTGTGAAAGAAGGGCCGCAGCACGCGGCGCTGCGCGAAGGCGTGGACATCATCACGGGCACGCCCATTCGTGTTTTAGAGCTCGTGCAGAATGGTAAGCTCGACGTGTCTCAAGTTCGTTTCTTCGTGCTGGACGAAGCAGATCGTCTTTTGGACACTGGCAACCAGCCGACGATTATGAAGCTCTTTGATCGCATGCCTAAACACGGGAAAGCGACGCATCGTTTGCAAGTCATGTTGTTTTCGGCGACGTTGCATTCACCTGAAATCAAAGCCCTGGCAAATACCCTCACGGTGAACGCCACGTGGGTGGATTTAAAGGGCAAAGAAGCCGTGCCAGATACCGTTCATCACGCCATGGTGCTCGTGGACCCGGCAAACGAACCAAATTTGGACGCGCTCGAGCCCAAGGCGGAGACGGATCGCGCGCATTCGCTCGCGAATACGCTCGATGGCGACGACGCCACGAGCGAGGCGATCAAGCGTTTGAAACCGCACATCGTTCGACAAATCATTGATACGCACGAAATGGATCAATGCTTGATTTTCTGCCGCACCAACTTTGATTGCGACAATTTGGAAAAGTTTCTCAACGATTGCGGCGGCGGGAAAAAGTTTCGAGGATCCTTTGTCGCGGGTGTCGAAGGTAAGTATTCGTGCTGTGTATTAGGCGGTGCAAGGCATATGGATGAACGCAGGCGTAACTTGCAGGCGTTTAAGAATGGCGATGTGCGCTTTTTGATTTGTACCGACGTCGCTGCTCGGGGTTTAGATATTAAAAATCTCCCATACGTCATCAACATGACGCTCCCGGACCGAAGCGAAGACTACATCCACCGCATCGGCCGCGTCGGTCGCGCGGATACGATGGGGTTAGCCATTTCCATTGTCGCCGCCAAGAAAGAGCGCGTTTGGTTTTGCACGAAGAAAGGGTACAAACCTTGGTTTGATCCGAAACCTGACGACGTAAAGCTCACAAAGGATGGCGGTCACACGGTGTGGTACGACGAGCCAAAGTTGTTGAAAGATATCGAAGCGCGCATAGGATCGTCAGTGAGCCATCTAGGGGCGAAATTCGAACTCCCCGAAGCGTTTGGTGCCGCGGGCAAGGGTGCGTACGGCAAGGCGCGTGGTGATGAAAAGGTGAGCGAGGAATTAAACTTGCACTTAGAGGCGTACCGACCAAACGTGCGAGCGCTGGCGGCGTTGGAATCCAAGGTCCAGCTTTCTTTTTGGGATTTGAAGCGCAAGTTTGCGTCGGTGTCTTAGAACGCGTGCATATCATGATGTTAGCAATGTATGTAATAGACGTGCACGACCATAGTGATACCATTAAGAAGTGCGTAAACATTACAAAAAAGGAAGCATCAAGGCTTCGTTTGTCATTCAATTTCTGTGATTGCTGCAGCTCCGGCTCCTGATCCAATGCACATGGAAATGATGCCCATCTTTCCTGAACCACCCCGACGACGTAATTCGTGAATTAATGTCGCCATACATCGCGCACCGGTGGCGCCGAGTGGGTGCCCGAGTGCAATTGCTCCCCCGTTCACATTGACGCGCTCTGGGTCCAATTGCAACTTTTCAACGCAATACGTCGCTTGCGACGCGAACGCTTCATTGAGCTCGTATAAATCAACATCATTCACGCTCAAGTTGACCGCTTTCAACACCGCTGGAATAGCCAACGCAGGTCCAATACCCATGATAGCTGGGTCGCAGCCGACAGCGACAAAGCCGCGCCACGTAGCGAGAATTGGCAACCCATGCGCCTCCGCGTACGAACGTCTTGCCAGCACGACGGCAGCCGCACCGTCGGAAACTTGGCTCGCGTTACCGGGTGTCGTGCTCCCACCCTTCTTAAACACCGCTGGGAGCTTTGCGAGGCTCTCAACAGTCGTGCCTTCGCGAATACCATCGTCCTCGCTCACGACGACGTCGCGCGTCTCACCCGTTTTGGGATCTGTTTGCTTGGTAAACACCGGAATAATTTCATTCTTGAATCGCCCAGTGGCGCGTGCGTTCGTCGCTCGCGCATGTGAACGAGCCGCCATGGTATCTTGCGCTTCGCGCGTAATTCCCCATCGTTCGGCGACGTTTTCGCTCGTGACACCCATAGGAATCAAGCAGTTTTGCGCATCCAAGCTGGATGCGACGCGCGGGTTAAAGCCACCCTCCCACTTCATCGGATTCGCTGTCATCGTCTCCACTCCAGCGCCTATGCCACACTCATAGTACCCAGCTTTAATGCTCGCCGCGACGTCCGCGCACGCCTGTAACCCAGACGAACACTGACGGTTCACCGTACGCACCGGCACCTCTTTCGGGAAACCGGCGAGAAACCCACCGATACGAACTTCATTCGCGCGTTGACTCGAATTTCCGAGCACTGAACCTACGACAATGTCACCGATATCGTGCACGTTCACCTTGCTTCGCACCACGGCGGCTTGTAACACCGCGGCGATTAAATCATCCGCGCACGTTTGAGCTAACCCGCCGCGCTTGGCGCGCGTAATCGGCGTTCGACACGCGTCTAAGATGACCACGTCATCCGGGGACTTTGTAAACTTCTGTACGAATAGGCGGAAAACGTCGCGACACGCAGGTCACGAGCACGCGTCGTCAGTCGCGGGTGATGCGTCACGCGTCGACGCGACGAGACGTGAGTCCCGGTCGAGAGCGCCCAGTCGCGTCGCCAATCCAATGCAATCCGCGCGCTCGAGCGTCGACGTACCCCAGCGCTGTTTGCGACGCCAAACGTATTCGTGGACTGCGTGACCACGTGCGAGGCGATCGTCGCGACGCGTCGGCGCGAAGCATCGGGAGCGGACATCGCGATATAACCTGCGAACTGCGAGGCGAGGACTGAGGTAGTTAGGGTACACCGACGCGGATTTCGAGCCGACGCGCGTTGGTTAGAAATCGGTGTTGAGACACAACGCCACGCCTTGTAAGGTCCATAACGCGGGATGATCCACCGATGCTAGGTCAGCTTCGAATACCAGTCCCCGGCCCATGGCGTCGCGGCGGTTTTGGGTAAAATATACGGGACACTTGAATGCCTTCGACGACGACGCGGAGGTTGATGACTGGGACTGCGCCGTTGTCTGCGTCGGCACGAGGCGTAATATTGGAAGTTCACTCACGAGTACCTTGTCGTGTTGCGATGCAAGGCATTGATTGTGATGATCCCAACTCGCGCCTTCGAGGAATAATCCAGTAATGTAACATCCGAGCTCGGGTTTGGCAAGAATTTCGTCTTCGCGCGTGAATTCAGTGACTTCGGTGTACATCGCGCTCGCGTCGAGGGGCCAACCTTTGAGACGACATGCGCTTTGAATCAACGCCGCAATGTAGGTTTCGGGGCAATGTAATCCACTCAACCACATCACTTTTGGCTCACCGCGAGTGGACCAGGATTTAAATTGCTTCTCGCGTCGCTTGTACCACGCAATCCATGATTGGACGTCTTTGTCCGTCGGCGGCGCGGCGCTCTTCCATTTATCAGGTACACGACCGCGCGACAATGCGTCAGATATGGCGTCTAATTCTGGTGACATTCCAATTTCTCCGCTCAGAGCCTTCACGAGTTCGCGCAATGAGTGCTTGAGAACATCTTTGAGCGCGTTATGACGTTCAAGTTCTTGAAACAAGACAACCGTCGTTGGCGATGGCGTTTCAGAGGACTCGGTAATAATTTGTCTCTGTATTTTAGCCACATCAAACGCATACGCGTCATTCGTGACGACTGATAAGATTTCAATCACAATATTCATCAGCACACTGTTCTCGTTGTTCGTCTCGACATCTGTGCCGGTGTTGTTCTTCTGCGTGGACGTCGCGGACACCGGCACGGCGGCGACAAGTTTACTTTGCAGCGACAAGACGTTGGACCATAACGATTTCGCGGCGCGTGTTGAATGCGCGACGTCTGCGTTTGAATGCAACCCGAGCACTTCTGGCGTCTGCATATCTGGCAGGCTATCGATACTTTCTATTTGAGCATCGTAAGACGCATCTTTTGATGGCAACGCGTAATGCACGTTTGTCGCGCCGTTTGAGTAAAACATAAACTTTTGAAAGCCGTCGAATAAAAAGTCTCCAAAGTATTCATCCAAGTATGCGTTGAGCACTCGACGATCGTAATTGTCACTTACGCGTCCTCCATACATGGCTTCACCAATTAGATACTTCAACGCCGTCCATGGAATCATCTTTGTTGAAGAGCTATTGTTCGCGGCGGAGGATACTTTAGTGCAATACGTCTTGATCAAGCTAAACGAGATTCGAAAGTCAGTCTCGTTGAAATCGTACGCCACATTCCAACCAAGCTTGCCATACTTTCTACGTTCTTGCACTGCGGCGTGGAAAAACGCGAGGACGTACGTCAACGCACGGAAAAACTCGTTTCGGCAACCGCTCAAGACGTCTTCCGAAAGACGCGCGTACGAAGCCTTCATATTCATTTTCAATCCGTCCGGCGGTTCGGTCACAACTTTCAAGCTTCGCTGCAAAATGCCAATGGGAAATGTCTTAATCGGGTCAGTGGTGAGCCATAACCGGAAGTCTTTGTGCGGCTCCACCAAGCCATCAATTATTTTTTCGAGCGTAGAGAGCCATTTAGGAAGAAGATGGCAATTTTGTAACATGAGCCACAGACCGCGCGACGCGCACGACTCTATGAGTTCCTCCGCTTTCGCTCCCATGCCTTGACCAAGCGCCATGAATTTCAACTTTCCACCAGGTTTGAACCCCATGTTTTCGCCGAGGGCGAAAATATCAAACGCAGGATCAGCGCCGGGAGAGAGAACAAACACCACCGGCGTGAACGCCGATGAGAGCTTGTAAATGCTCTCATAATCAGAAATTGGCGGTGTGATGAACCGCACACCCATGGTTTCGCAAATGTAATTGGAAACTGCGCTCGTCACGCGATCTAATCGCGCGCATCGGAGCAAACACAAACGCTCAAAGGATGATAAAGAATCGGAATACCCATCAGGAAGCGCAGACGCTTCGGGTTTCTCACACGAATACCACGCTCGCCATTCATCAGCGTTGACTATGATGCGTTGTAAGACCCCACTCAGCGCACTTGTTGATGAAGGTGAATCTTCTTCAACGCACTCTTTCGCACTGTGAGTGTCAAGATGTACCAGATCTTGCCAACCGCGCTCAGACCACCACGGTAAACGTTCGACGTTCGCCGGCGCGTTGTCCAGCGATACGTTGCCCTTAAGAAAGAATCGTAAAAGCTCAGCGTTCATTCTACCTTCGCCGTCTTCGATGCGTGTCGTCATTTGAAACGAAAGTGCCAGCTTGTCACGTTCAAATAAACCCAAACACGCAAACTTGTACACATCATACGTCAAGCCATCGATAAGACTACTCAAACGAATGTCCAAATCATCATTCGGCTGAGTGGCTCGCAACGTGTTTATAAAGACATCCAAGAAACTTGAGAGCGAGTACTCGTACATTGGATTCAGATTCGACAGCGCACTGACGACGAAAAACAGAATAGCACCGCGCTTTGCAACTGGAGAATAACACGATTGAGCTTTGAAAAGTTCCTTGGCTGCTTGAGCCGCCAGGATAAGCTTTTCTGAAATTTCAGTTGACTTTGTCTTTGCACTTTCAAGCGTCTCGATGAGCTCGACGTTATCAACAATTTCGCCTTGTGCGGTCGAGAGCTCATGGAGCAATGTATCTTCAAGCGTTTTCAATAGCGCTCGATTCGTGACGGTTTCTTTGACCAAGTTTTCACGTTCAGTCTCAAGATCTGGGCGCTCTTGCTTCACCGTGACATTCAATAACTGTTCTTGCAAACCAGCTTCGGTGACTGAATAGTTTATTATGATCATTTTGCCACTTACATCTGGATCGTAATGAGGATTTGGCAACTTTGTCGTCATGTAAAGCCTAAAATTATCATCCCATTCAACTTCAGAATCGCCGAGCTTAATCATCTTTGCTCCGTTTGGCGCAAAATGGAAGCTCTTATTCAGCACTGGATTCAGCACAGGGTCGATGTATTCGCCAACGTTCTCGATAAGGAATGGCAAACCATACTGAATAGCGAGTTCCAGCTGCTTCAAAAAGTCTGCATCCGTCTGTCGCTTGACTTTGCCTTCGAGCGCGGAGCCTTCACGCGATTTAATCCATTTCACCGCTTGCATTTGAGGATCTATGCACAGCGGGAACCTTTTCGCTCGCATGGTGAGCATGCCGTTTTGTACGCTCAATTCGTCCCCGGGCAGTCCATCGGCGGCCCATGAATTCAGTTCGTTGTCATCAGTAAGCAGCGCTTGCAAATTGAAAGGTTCGCTCAATGGCACGCCGAGAGAGCGCAGATTGCTCTCCAAAAAGTCATGAATGAATTGCTTGCGAAACTCAAACGTGAACGTTCCAGCGTAACACAAAAACGCGGACGTTAGCAAACAATCACCAATTAGTTTTTCTTTACGCGCACGAAGCTCTTGCATCTCAGTTGTCCATCGAATTTTTTCGCTTGACAAACCAGTGATCAAACGTTCCGCTGCGTTCAAGCGGTTTGCCATAAGCTCTGCGCTTTGCTTCAAATCTTGCTGTATCGCGCTCTTCTCTTCAAACTGCGAACTAAGTTGCTTTAGTTCCGCTTGTAAGCTTTTCAACTCTGCTTTGGTCTCCTTCAACTCGCGTTCTTTAATTCTCAAAGTCTTTTCAGCCGTCTCGACCGCGGCGCGCTTTGGATTAACAGTTCGAGCAACCTTGTTGTAATTAATCATCGCGAACACCCACTTCAGCAATCCAGCACCGGCTGTTGAAATCTTCATGACCTCATCAGGGTTGAATTTTGAGTCTTTCGTGTACTCTCTGAGCGCCTTCATTTGCTTTTCTTTGATGCCATCTTTGTCGAATTCCACGAGCGAGCGTAAAAAGTTTGTATCCGCCATCATCCCCTTGGCTCCCGTCCATGAGACGTTTGGCAAACCTTTGAGGATCATCACGCATTCACATACGCGCTGCACAGCAATGTTCGGTTTCGCAAATGACCGAATTTCAGTGATTTCATCCTTCTTCAAATTATTCAAAGCCGCCGCAGCTTCTTCCAATGCTGGAATTGCGGCTTCTAAATCAGCCTCGGCTTCAGTCTTTTCCTTGGCAATGCGAGCCGAATCTTTAATGAGCTCTTCTTCTTTACTCGATGCGTTAGATGCTTTCGTTTCTACTTCGCTCGTGCGTTTAGTGATCTTATCCAATAACTCATCGCATTCCGTCGCTTGTTGCGTCACGACGACTTGCGCGTCGTTCAGTTTGGTGCGCATCGCGTCAACTTCGGTGCTTGCCTGAATGAGCTTGTCCAATCCTCCACTCAAGCGTTTGATCGATGCATCGATGGTAGATCGTTGTGTGTTGAGTGACGTTTCATACGCGGTAATAAACTCCAAGTAATGTTTCGGTGTCACGTAATTGTGTCTCTTTAACTCCTTCTTAAACTTTTCATTTAGCGCAATCGCCGTGCAGTGTGTGTACATGACGTGCTCGTTGATTCGTGATGTAAACTCCTCGGGCACTCCAGCATTTAATAACAACGAAGCACTTACTTCAAGCAGCGCATCTTTAGGCCATTCTGTGAACCAGTCGATCACGGTGTTGTTTACCAATCCAGGAAAGTTGCGACAACGATGACGTAACTTATCTCCAATCGGCGACATGGCCAAAATGATGTGTAAATTCTTCCGACATCTATCGATGAGATATCTCCAGCCATCCTCACGATTGACGGGAATTTTGTTTGATAGTAAATCTTCGCGAATAGCATTCACCATGGCGTCCTTTTCTTCGTCGGCAAAGAGCGCGGGAACCGTCCCAGTGGTGAGCATGTTGTTTATCAATTCTAAAAATCCCTCCTCGACGACGTGATTATCGGTGAACAAAAACATCGTCGGAAGATTTTGCACACCCAGAATGTTGTACAACTTTTTCAAATCTTCTCTGAATGTCGTGTCATTGTATCCACGCGCAAGCGTGATCTCAAAAACCTTGCAGTCCGCCATTTCAGCTGCGAGGCGCGCGAGCGATTGCTTGCCGCTCCCGCCGACACCGACCAAGAGTGCGTGACCATTTTCTGTCCGTAAAACTCGGTGTATTCGCGTCAAATGTTCCAGTGCGTGATCAAATAATACGAGTTGCATGGGTGTTGATCCATCTTTCAGCTTGGCGTTGCGATTTGCGATGACTTGTTCAAACCAAGGCTTTATCGCTACGTACGTTCCCACATCCTCATACACTCGCTTGCGAACAATCAGTGAATCAGCAACCTCTGCCCCGCTAGCATCGACGACGTGTGACGCGTCGGGTCGCGTGATATCTCCGTGATCATCATCGGGAGCAAAATCAGCAAACAACGTCGGGTTCGAAGACATGACGGTTATTTCATCTTTATACTCTTCATCGCATCGCTCACGAATAAGCGACGCGACTCTGTCGAGAACAAATGTTCGATCCTCATTAGAAATCAACCTGTCGTGAAAGACACGAATAGCCTCATTGCGCCACAGACGAACGAATTCTGGTGTTGTCGAAATCACAGCTGGCGTCGCGCGAGACATTCCTTCAAATATTCTACTTAAATCGCGGAGGTTGAAAATGTAGTGAAATCGGCTCGGCGTTGGTAGAAGCTTGGCGACAACACTCTTGTATAAATCCAACGTCATGTCGACGATAACCTCATCTGAGCCAGCAGCTAAGTTCAAACTTTTGGAGGTGTTTTGAATAATGGACCCGTAAATTACGCGCAAATTGCTCTCATCAGGCGTTTGCATCTCAAACACTTGAAACATGGATACAAACCGAGGATCAACGACGCTTCGAGCCCCACCAGGATGACCCATCGCGGCTATGTATTGAATATCCTTCATCTGGAGCCAGTTTAGTTCTTTTCCACGATTATATGTGCCACTGCGACCAATCATAAGTTTGAGCAATGCAATGGGCTGCTGCGTTCCGTACGTATCAACTCCTGGCATGTTCAAATCGTCAACAAAACATAGTAAACGCTTCCCGACAGGCGGACCCACGATATCTTTTGTCCGCTTGTCCACGACATCCATTATTGAACTGTGCACATCAGCAGCAGTCGTGCGTGAACTGAAGTTCATTGTCACTGTGTTCGTCTTGCCGTCTTTCAAGCGCTCTTGTAGATAATTTTTCACCACAACGGTTTTGCTCGTCCCTGAATCCCCCGTGAGCAACGTGTGTGAATCATTGGCGCACATCACGTCAATCAACCAGTTCGTCCGGACGGTGTGTGCCGTGGATACTAAAATCGACGAAAATGGCGTCTCGGGTGATGCAGTGAGAGGCGTCGTCAAACTCGCCCACTCGTACCACGAGTTTCTCGTAATATCAAATCCGTAATCGTACAATGTGTGCTCCGACGGCATACAATAATCACGATTGGCGAGGGTTTTTAAAAACGTGTCAAAGCGTCGACGGTCTGATTGACCCACTGTTTCGACAATCGTCGCACCGAACGACCACATGATGCTGAACACGAGCGCGGATTCAATAGCGATAGCACGTACATTTTTGTCCATCGCGTCTGAAATCGACGACGCGTCCAAGGTATTCAAAAAGTTCTTCATCAAAACACAACACTGCTTCACGACTGATATCATCGGGCGCTCGAGTGACATACGTGGCGACGCTATTATGGAACCATCTAGGTCCACGCCTCGGAAACAAAATGCATCCGCTGCATCTAGATACTTTTCAAACAATTTCTCGAGAAGAGCGCGATGGGCTTGATTCACGCCATCGCACCACGTTTTCAAAAAAGGTTTATGACCTAGATTCTTCGGATCCACGTAGACCATACCACATCGACTAACTGTCGCCGGTGACGCATATTTCAAATCAGCCACTTCAAACAATAATTTGCAATGATCTTGCAGGCGAATGCGTTCCCCATTCGGCAACGTTAGCAAGCGATTGTCATCCATAACACTATTCATATTTTCAACCCACACTGCATCCACATCTCCATCGAAAACAATGTACTTGAAATCATTTTCACGCCCATTCGGTAAAGGCTTGTTTGCTTCTCGGAAAATATTCGACAACAGGCCATCCGTCCAATCGCGCGTATCTGGATCAAGTTCGCCATACAGTTCAGCTACCGACTGTGCCTTTGGATTAAGAATATACAACTTTGTATTTCTGCCCATCGCTGTTTGCGCGCGGGCGATAGTTTCGAGAATCACAGACTTTCCGCCGCCAGTTTCCCCGACGAGCATAGTCGTGTGTCGAGTCAGCATTGTTTCATACAATTGAATAATCTTGTCCACCTGCTCTCCGGGCTGCGACATAATTTGATACCCATGCTCAGCAAGGTCTTTTTCGATGACGGCGTTGAGCGCGGGATAACTTATGCGAGGACATGCCAACCCAGGAAACAAATCATTGATTAATCCCAAGAAAAGTTGCACGTCATCAAACACAAACTTTGGAAGATTCATATCGCGTAACGCGCGCATGAGAACAACATCTTCAGCCAGTTCTGGGGAATCTCGCTTCAATGATCCCGCCATAACGAGCACGGATTTAAGTGCACGCAAACCAAAGTCGTAGTGCGATTGCTTACTAAGTTGCTCTTTAGCCAGACGATATAACATGGTCATCTTCTTTGCGAGGGGCTTCGCCGAGTTGAATCCTTCGCTGAACAGCATGATTTCACAAATTTGCTCTAAATCCGGGACAATCATCGTCACTGGACGAAAAAGCGCCTTGAGGTTATCTGGTAATTCAGTTCTCCCAGCATACCCGGGATTCATAGTGATGAAAACACCAGTTCGAGAATCACACTTGATCTCTTTGCCTTCAAACTGAAATCTCTTTAAATTGTGTTTAAGCGCTTCTTGAATTTGTTTTATTTGAGACGAAACCACTGAAAGCACCTCGGCTTCGATGCGATTGAATTCATCGAAACATCCCCACGCGCCGCACTGTACCAATCCGCTGAATATGGCGCCCATAGCCTTGTAATCGAGCCCTTCGCCACAATTGAAAACAACGCAGAGCAGCGCCATGGATTTTGCGAGATCCTTTGTTGTCTCTGTCTTGCCAGTACCTGCGGGACCACTCGGCGCGCCACCGAGTCGATAAGTCAGTGCTGTCGTAAGCGTGATATAACATCGGTCAGTGAGTCCTGTGATGACTAATCGTCCGTTTAATCCCATGTATTCATATCCGTATCTGAACTCGCCACTGCATTGGTTTATGATGATATCGTCTTTCAATTTGTCCCATTTGAAACGCAGCTGAGACTCCCATGCAAAATCAGACTCGTCTAATACTGAATTGCGCACGAATGAGTCTATGATATCTCGAGCGTGAACGTCGATGATGATCAAGGTGTTGACTTTTTTACGTTCACACGAGCTTAATTCACCGCGAACCATTTGCGTTAAAAGCTCAAGTTGTTTTGTAAGCTTCTCGCTATAGTTACGCATCGCAAGCTTATCTCCTTTTCTTATTGCTTCGAATACACTTTGGACTTCCCAAGTCCACCAGATTTGCGATCCAACTAGAGTTATCATTCCAAGTTGCTCTTTGATCCAGGCGTCTCGATTACACGCAAGATAGCGGGCGACGCCGTACTTGCACAATGCGCGCAGCGTCATTCGAATTTCTTCCTCCACAGCTGACATCCAGACTTCAACAGGTCCTTGAATTTTTACGGGAGACTTGAACTTGAATGATTCTCCCTCAGCAGAAGTGACTCCAACGACAGATTTTTGATCTGACGCAAAGATGAGCTTTGCGCAGTTGTCAAAAAGTTTCAACATGTGCTCTTGAATTAGCGTTGGATCGGACGTGCCAAGAATTGACAGGAGCTCCTCATCAGATATGAAAAAGAAACGGGGGAACGCATCTCTTTTCGTGTCCAAATACTGACTCAAGCTCTTTTGACAAATTTCTAAATCACCGCGTAAAGACTGCAACATCTCGAGTCGCCCTTCAGATTTACACATATCCAACACAAACTTTGTTTTGACTGTTTCTGTCATAAGTTTACGTATAGCTGTGTCGATTTTGTCAAACCTATCAGCTTCTTCTGGAAGTTGCATTCTGATGTCATCTGAGCCACCAAAAATACTCAACAGATACATCCAGCGCTGTTGCGTATCTGTCCACACTTGAAGCACATTTGACACGAGAGAAAGTGTGGCTTCCCACTCTCGCACCGTTTCAATCATTGGATTTGCATATCTACTTGCCGCCATACTTTGAAGCGTCAAACCAGTGTCCTCCAAAGCGAGTGTGATTTCCTCGACGGCGCACAAAACGTGCGTTGGCTGAGAGTGTTTTTTACTCGTTCCTTTCGAATACGGACGCAAATCAAACCGCATCTCGCTCCACGATCGATCAATTGCGCTTAAATCATGTTCTATCTTCAACTCTTTTTCTGCCGCAGCTGTAATGTCCATGACTTTTTGTGCTTGCACATGAGGCTGCATTTCAATCAAATGTCGCATCGTGAGTTGCGCAATGCCTAGTTCAGAGGAATCAGATACTCCGACAAGTTTGAACATTGCTTGCCAATGTCGAGGTCGAATGGCTTCAAGTTTCAACCCATCAATCAAATTTAAATCTGTTTCAATGTCACAAATGTCTTCTTGAACCGCGGCGAATAATCTGTGACTATGCAAGCGCTCGGGGAGCGCCTCCAGCTGAGACCGACCAAAGACAACGACGGATGCTTGAACGTTACTTATGACCACGTCAGATATGAGAGTGTCGTGCACCAAGTGTAATTGGTCGCGATACGCCCGTTGGCACTCGTAAATGCTCGCCATCGACTCAATGTCAACTTTTGCGCGTATGAGGGAATCAAACGATGCGTGCTCGACGCCAAAGACGCGCTCGCTATCTCGAATATCATCCAACGTTTCAATCATCACGTGTACTTCTTCTTGAAGCGTCTCGAACTTCTCATACCCAGCGTCGAGATTTTGCAAAAGATCTGCGCACGTTGGACCCTCGGACGCGAGCTTTGCGACGAATTCGTTGCATTCTTGTTGAAACGCTCGAGTCTGGTTGCGCAACTCGGACTTGCATGCAATGAGTTTCAATTTCACATCGTCGCAAACCAACTCGGCGCGTAGTCGAAGTGCGTCAAATGCTGGTATCATCGATGACGCGCGCGTGATGTTATCATCGCTATGCTTGATGCCATACTTGCGCCGCACCGCAAATCGATTGTTGATGTCGATACACTTTAATTCAGTCTCGCTATCCTTGCGAACGTCTCGCACAGTTTTCATCAAGACTTTCATCACTCCAAAGTCTGCTGATTCAGTAGCGAATATCTTCTCGCATCGTTCGTAATATTCGTAAATGTCTGCCATTCTGCTTATATCGACCTCGTATGTCGCAGCTCCGATGTTCTCAATCCACCCCATGCTAAGTGATTTGATTGTCGACGTGAGCTTGTTTGCACTGACGAAAACGGCGCCGATGCGTACGCCAGAGGCACCATCCATAGATTTTCGAACATCTTCGTATCGTAATAGTTCTCGCTGAATAAATATTGGATTTGGATTTTGCACAAACTTGCCACAAATTAGATCTTTGTTATCTTTCCAGATGTATTGATATCGTCGCCAATGCTCCATTCGTCGTCGAATTTCACTGATGAATAAATGCGTCGTGTTGTTCAACGTGCTTAGCGAGTCAAACACACCGTCGTCTTCGAGGAGTTCAATACCGAAATTAAAGTCATGCGTAGGCGTTGCCGCGTAATCGCCAAGCTCGATGGCCAAAAGTGTGGACAAGCTTACATCACCGTTCGACGTAGGAGTGCGTGTTGGTACTTCTAGACACGTGCCATCCATCCACCGACCAAGCACGCTGAGACTACTCGCGACTGACTTTGCGGCGTAAGTAATAGACTGCATCAATTCTTTAACCGGTGGCTCGCATACGATTTCACCCGCGTGCAATGCAATATTGATCTTGAATAGACTAAATTCATACGCGCTTGCTCGATCAAAGTATTGCCTAAAGTTTTCAACGGTATTCTTCACCGCGACGATGAGCGCCTCGTAAATCTCGCCTTCCCAATGCCTGTAGTACTCTGCCAACATTACGTGCTCTCCAGTGCTCGTGCCGAACACAATCGTTTCGATATTCATCAGTAGACGCATGATTGTTAAATATTCTTCGCGCAATTTAGACGCCGCATGTCTGCACTGCTTCGCAAAGCGCGCGAAAAATTCGCCACTTTCGCACGCGTTCGGAAGTTTGACGAGGCGTTCAAAATCCACGAGCGTTGTTGTGGCAACTTTCCCTACGACGTATTCGACTTCCCGAGCACACGCTCGCACATTCGTCAGCAACGCCGTGAAGTCGTCGAGTTCTATGTCGTAAGAACGAACAAAGTCTGGTATTCCGAGTGAATTCCAATTGTATGTGGTCAATCCGGGGCGCAGCGCGACGCCGTTCAAGGCTGAAATACGCTGCTCGAGCAATTGTTCTTCCAACGGCGTCAGCGAATCAAACAATGTTTTTCGGCGCGAAATGATTTTACCAAGAGACGACTGATAGCACCTATATTTTTCATTCTGCAGCGCCACTCCGCGCGCCGACGGAGGGACCTCAAATCCTAGTCGCTCTAAATCTTGTGTCTCCTTGATCAAACTCGCCAGTTCTGGTCGAAAGTTGACATACAAAAGTTGATCATTCTTTGCGAGCACGGGCACTGTCAAACACGTAGTTAACGTGTTTTCGATGTTGTCCTTCCACGTCGATAAGCGCTGTTTCTCGTAATTCATCACGAGCTTGGCCAGGGCGACAAATTTAGCATTCACCTGCTGCGCCGCAGGCGTGTTGCGCATCGTATCTTGATCATGTACGCACGCCGTAAACAGGCGCATCGTGACGCGCAATTTGTAAAACAACGAGCGTGCCCAGTGAATAGACCCAGCGACTGGTGGTTGATCTCGATTTATAGGCGGACACCGACGTTTGGTGTTGAACATGTGCCGTGCCGCGTCAATCTCTCGAGAAAACTGCTCAAGCACATCCTGCATCTTTCCTAAGATTTGTTTGTCCAGCGTCGCTCGCGTCGATCCCGCGAGAAGGGAACAGTCGTCGTCGGTCCGTTCATACATAGCATGCTTCAATTCTTGCACGAGTTCAAACGCCCCCGCACTGTTTCTCAGTCGCTTGAAGCACGCGTCAATGAAATGGCACAATCCACGTTCGATACGAGTCTTCTCCTTGACAAACGACGCATACGCCGCCTTCCATCGCGGCGCTTCGCTGGAGTCAAACACGTCATCAATATTCGTGGTTTCGATCGCCAGACACATCGCGTCGACACGCGCTGAAATTTCATCCACACCATCGGCATCGAGCGTCACCGCCTTGAGTCGAGGACTGAGAAACGTTCGAAAATCATTCGCGACAACCACCATCTCCGTCAACTCCTCGCACACGCTCGCGGCGTAATCCGATTTCGCAAATAAACGCTCGCGATCAAACTCCCAACGCGAATCGCGATTTGATTGCTCAATTTCTTCCCTAGCGAGTAAATACTCGCGTTTCCAAGCGTGCATAATGGCTTTCGATGATTGCACGTCCTGCAACGCCAAGCGAATGCCATCTTTAGATGCGCGAGCGAATATGTCACGATGTGACACGGCGTTTCGTACTCGATCGACAAGCACGTCGGCGATGCGGCTCATGAGCGCCCCCATGCGCGAATCGTCGTTGTAATGATGCGAAATGATCCACACCATTCGCAGCGCACACATCGTCGGCGCGATGGCTTGAGCGACGTCGTGTAGCGGTGCGTCACTCAATGCGTTGAAATGACTTTCGAGCGTAGAAAGAAATTTAACATTGTCAGCGCCGACGTCGCGGAGGCGTTTTACGTCGTTTACGAGCGACGCGTACGCGCGCGCGACGTGCAACACGACTGCCGCGATGTCGTCGTCCGCATTCACGCGCATTTTACTCTTGGTCGCGCCGACGCCAGCGCTACTCGCAGTCGCCTTATGCTTGTGTATGAATTTTTCAAGCACATTCAACGCCGTGGTCATGCCTGGTTCGTTGACTTGTGCCAGTAAACTCGACAAATCAGCGCACTGCGCGCGCCAATGATGAATCTCCGCAAGCGGGCCTTTGCGCGCGTCGGACGACGACGACGGCATAGTCGTCGCGTCGTCTTCGCATCGAGCTTTTGCCGCAGACAGCACCGTACACCACTCTCTGAGTGCGCCTTCGAGCTGTCGAATAAATTCCACATCCTCGCACGCGACGTCGGGATCGATGTCCGCGAGCGCGGGGAGACTTTTAAATTCCACGCCGCCGTCTTCACGCGCGCCACGCGTCGTGATTGGATTTCCTCGCGATTCAACGCCGCTAACGTGTTCGAGAAACGCGTGTACATCGCGTTCAAATGACCGATGCGCGCTGTCCTCGTGCGACGCGAGTGCTGGCGCGAATGAATGTCTGAGCGTCGCGTGCATTGCGTCCAACGTCGCGCCTCGAGGAAAGTATCCACACATGGAATTTTTAACATCTTCGAGCGTCATGCGTGCGTCGCCGTCGCAGGAGCGCGTGAAAAACACCATTGGTAAATCATGCGCATCGTCGTTGACGTCGTCATCGACGACGATGAGTCGGAATCGTCGTCGGCGTCTCGAGGAGACGCGCTCGGGCGGGACAACGTCGACGTACTCGCCTCCACTCTCATCATCCTCAACCTCCTCGTCAGCGGCGGTCGCACCCTCGGAGGTGTGCGCTGGAACGTTCACCCACCCATCAACAGTCGCATCGTCATCGTCATCATCATCCTCGTCGTGTTCAACGCTCTCCGTGCATGCACTCACGCGCACCACGAGCGCCTCGCCGCTCCGCGCAGCCTGGCCATCGAGGAACGCCTTGACCCGTCGTCGACTCTCGATATCGAACCCATGCACGTCGATGGCGTCATCATCACCATCATTCGTCGTCGTGTGTACGTATCGTTCAATCCATCTCACGCGTTCGTCGTCGTCGTCGTTGTCGTCGTCGTCGTCGTTCGACGTCGTCATGCAAGCACACCGTCCGTCGAAAAGTGTCGATTAATATCGCTAAATTTAGCGATTTCGTTGACTGCAGAACGCGACGCACGAGCGACGGAAGGTTAGAGATGATTGAAGAGCTCGAACAATACGCCAAGGAAAGCAAAGTGGATGAACTGTTTCGGGACATCATGACTGGATGCTTCAAGACGCGACCGGCGGCGCCAGTCAAGTATATTTTGGAGTACCTCGCGAGCGCGTACCCAGAGGAGAGCTACGCGCACGCGCGCGCGTTCATTGACCTCAAGGACGGCATTTTAGTCGCGGGTGACGAGCGAGAGTGTGACGATGTCGTTCATGAACCTGAGTGCGCGGGTGAAGCCGAGGTGGTGTGCAATATCGTCGAAGCGCCGTTGATGGTAGAAGACACCGCCGCCGCGCCAAAGGCAAACGACGCGGCGCCGCACGACGCGGCGCCCGCGGAAGAATGCGACGATGTCGACGAGGGCGCGGTAGATGAGAATGAATCTCAAATTAATGTTGAAGATTTTCACGACAAGGACGAGGACGAGGACGAGGACGAGGACGAGGACGTCGTCGCTGAAGACAGTCAAGATCCCGACGTCAGCGAAGCTGAAGACCACGAAGAGCGCGTCGACGTCTCTGATGAAGACAACGATAAAGACAACCAGGAAGAAGTCACGCGCTCGGAATCGTCAGATGACACTACTCACGATAGTTAAAATCAACGTCATCATAAAAAAACACGCACACATTACAACATCTTGTTTCTAATTCTATCTAACAGTTTGTTTTGTTCACTCGCGCTCTGTAAGCGCACCAATCGCGCCTTGTACCGCTTAATCTCGTTCAACGCCTCCTTTGACAACACCGACATGTCCTCGCCACCGCCTTGATGAATGTCGCTGGCGAACGCATCCATCACCACGCGCGACAATTCTTCTCGATCTTTACTAGCGTCAATCCATAAATACCGTCCCTCGGGTTCGCCGCGAAACCACGTGTATTGACGCTTGGCGTACGCCCGCGTCACTTGCTGGGTTTCATCCACAAACGCGAGTAACGACTCGACGTCAACGTCGATGTCCCCTCGACGCGCGCGCGAGAGGTACTCCATGGATTGCCTATACCCTATCGCCCGCGCCGCCGTGCACGAGTCCACCTCTACGCCGTTATCGAGCAGCATCGCCGCCTCATCGAGCATACCGTCGCACACCATGTCCTCCACGCGAGCGTCGATACGTCGATACAGCTCTACACGAGGCACGCACATGAAAAAGCACCGAAATTCATACGACGACGCGTTTCCTTCGCTCGCATGCGCTGACGCAAACGTGTTCACGTCTCGTCCACCGCTGGCGACGACGATTTCATACGCGCGCGTCAATCGATACCAATCATTCTCACTCAA
>JACLAB010011165.1_pt1 | contig 39999 bp, 21 predicted proteins | sample 8027921 | NCBI WGS metagenome assembly JACLAB01 (sample SAMN15725117, study PRJNA655200) | protist metagenome | isolation source: fluorescence activated cell sorting (FACS) single amplified genomes of... | place: USA: West Boothbay Harbor, Gulf of Maine | collected 2000-07-19 | reverse complement strand
CGGCTGGATTGGGGGCTCTTTTCGTGTTGTCTTCGTCCAAGACGAACAGCGGCGTAACGTTGACGACGACGAGGGGAGGAGGTCGACCAGAACACGTCGCATCGGTTAAACTGGGCTCCTTCGAAACCGGCTACGACTTGGACGCGAACGCGTTCGATGGCGACGTTTGGCACGTCCCGTTTGAGTTTTACAGAGACACCAAGTGGGCGCAGGCGAAGTTTTGGCGACCCGGGTCGAACGCGGATCTCGACGGCGACGTGACGATGTTAAGTGAAGAAGAAAAAATGCACCCAGACGAGAAGAAATACATGCCAGTGTTTAAATCGAAAGGCGTGGATTCCGCTCCGGTGGTAGTGACGGCGCACGCGACGAACTTGAAGAGCAACGGGTGGGTGATTCTGGACTCGGCGAAGAAGAACGGGTTGGAGATTGTGATCTCGGGGAACGGGACGACTTTTCACGGGTTTGCGGATAAGATGATGGGTTTGAAAGCGGCGTTGCATTCGATTCCAGGGAACCCTATTATTGTCAACGCGGACGCGACGGATGTTTTGTTGCAGTGCGGGCCGGAGGAGTTTCAAAAGAGGTTCGAACAAGCGGACGCGGATTTCATTTTCGGAGGCGAGACCCAGTTATGGCCGGAGATTAGGAAATATTTCGACATGGAAGACGAGCAACAGTTTAAAAGAGAGATGAGTTTGACGTTTGGTGAGATTGGTAAAGCGGCTGGGGATGACGTCGAGTTAACCGGCGAGCACCCGAACGTCTGGGCCAACGCCGGTTCCTTCATGGGACGAAAAGAAGAGTTGATCAAGTACATCGAAGCGACCGAGAATAGAATGATGCGACACAACGATTGGAAAGAAGAAGACGGTTTCGGGATGACGTGCAAACCCGCGGCAACAACAGACGAAGAATTCAACAACGTCTTCCCAGGTATGCGTCAATTTGACGACCAAGAGTGCCTCACGGCGTTTCAAATGCAAAAACTCATCGAACGCTCGCAACGCCACAAGTTAGACGCGGACGGCTCAATCCTCTTCTCCGCCGGCGGCGCGCCAATGTCGCAGCTCGGTCAAGACGCCAACGGCATGGTGTACAACAAACAAACCGGGAAAGCCTCGTGTTTGTGGCACTTCAACAACCCCTCGGCGAAAATCCGCTTGAAAGATTTCGCCAACGCCTACCCGACGAAATTTTTAACCGAAGTCGGCAGAGGCGCGATGTTGAGAACGCCGGACGAACATCCTGGGAACAGAAACGGTGAAGTCGGCCCAGCCCCGAGCGAAAGTCCTTGATATGATAATACTAACTGTGTAAATAAAAACGTAAAGAGAGAGAATTTTGTGTCTTACTTCAATGCCTCGTACGCACGCTCGGTTGGTTTCATTTTTGAATTTTCCCCTACTGAGTAATCCAATCGCGTCACTCTTTCGCACAACACAATGACCAAAACCATGGCAACAGCGGCAAACAACAACACCAACATCGAAGATACCATCGACTCGCGCGAGTTCATCGCGAACCCTCGAAAAGTAATCGCGGAGAAGCTGTTCACCGCGTACGGTTTCAAAAGTGTAAGCGCTGCAACCTCGTCTGCGTTGGAACCGATCGACGGCGATTGGAACCTTTCGAAAGTGCTCAAAAAAAGCATCTCGGAGAGCGAGGAGGAGGAGAAAGACGCGACGAAGACGACGAAGTGGTTAAGTATTCCAGAAATAAACCACGCGGATGGGAAAGGCGTCGGGATTGAAAGCGTACCGGAAGGGAAACTGTGCCGGTTTCGGTGCGTGGTGCAAGATATGAGAGACCCGGAGTATTACGTGGGATGTTTTAAGAGCAAGAGAGCGAGCTCGGGGTGGCAGACGACGAAGTTCGCGGAACACGGCGGCGACGAGACGTCGAGAATGGAGGAAGAGGACGACGAGGAGCGTTTGTTTACATTCGAGAACCCGCAGCAGCAGTCTTCGAACGTTCGGATGTGGGAGAGGAAGGTGTTCTATTGCGTCCCGATACCGGGCGAGGCGAAGTGGGTGCAGGAGAGAGATTGTTTGGAGAGAGAGGATACGCACTCGAACGGCGATGGGGTGGTAGATTTCACGAGCATCGGCGGTAATACTGGTGCGAGCGTGGGAGGAGGAAGCGCGAAGAAGAGAACCCGAGAGGAGAATAACGAGGAGGAAAAAATTAAAGACGACAAAGAGGCAAAGATGAAGGAAGAGAAAAACGAGCCGGCGAAATCTGAAGACACCATGGAAGCGATGCCAATAAATGGGTCGCAGAAAACGGAAGATTTTACTGCCATGAATAATAAGAATCGAAATAAAAGTTTCGCCAGAGAGACGCTGGACGAGGCGAGGAATTTGCCGTTACCGAACGACCAGCGAGGACCGTGTATCGTTTGCGTGTACGATTCACCGGAGGATGACGAGGGCGACAAGGAAAATAATTCGGAAACAATGAATTCAGCGACAATTACAAATCCACCATCGAGGAGGTCTTCCACGCAATTGAAATTGAACGACATCGTTGAGTTTTACGGCGTTTTGAGTCTCAATCCAGAACACGCGGCTGAAGCGTTTGGGAACATTGGATTGAACGATAGTATCGAGGAGGACGGTGACGGCGCGACTACGACACAACCTTCGGACGATGACTTTTACGGACACGCAGAAAGGGCGGCGTTGTTTCCAGCGAGTTCTATCGCGCCAAGGTTCCACGCTTTCGGCTTTACAAAGTTGAAACTCGAAGATCTCGTTTTGAAGACGCCGGCGGAGCGTTATCTTTTGGACGAGGAGGAAAACGTCAAAGAAGCGTCGGCTTCCGTATCTGTGGTGCGACCGTTCGACGCTGCAACAACAAACGCGATGTGCGAAAAGATGATCGATATTTTCACCGAAGCGCTCGGTGGAGATAAAGTTGCCGCGAGTTACGCTTTGTTCCTCGCGTGCGCGAGGATTCGTTTACGCACGGATGAATTCCCAGTCGGTTCATTGTGCGTCAACTTTTCGATCGATTGTGCGCTCTCAAAAGAGGATGGAGAGAGCAAGCGTAAACGTAACGACAATCTCGTCAATGCACTCGCGTCTGCGTTGCAATCTCTTTGCCCTGCGACCGCGTGTTTATCCGTAGACGTTCCTTCGCTCAACGCGCGAACGTGGGTGCCTAAAAAAGACTACGACCGTAATCGTTTACGCGCTGGACCTTTACAGCTCGCGGACGGTACCGTTTGTGTCTTGGACGAAACGAAATTACAAACGGGTATTCTCGCAGAAACTGGCGTGAAGAACGCCCGAGCCGTGAAGGATATCATTCAAATGCAAAAAGCGGAGTACGATTTCGATTACCATCAAATGTCTTTGCCGACGGATATTAGCTTTGTCGCTGTTTCCGAAGGCAAGTCGATTTTATTTAGCGAAGACACGGAAGGGTTAGTCGTCCCATTACGCCCGACGAAGAACGAATCCAACACAACGCTCTTGCATGCCCTTGACAAACAAACTTTGGACGACATGCGAACGCTCGTTGCGTTTGTTCGCAACGCGCCGCACATGGACATTTCGGAATCGTGCGGCAAAACCATCGAAGCGTCCATGGTGCAAAAAAGACAAGACGATCCAAAAGAAGCCACGCAAGCGAAAATGCACTCGTGGTTAACCATGTCCAGATTGCAAAGTTTACTCAAAGGAAGAAACGAAATCACGGTGGATTCTTGGGAGGAAATCATGGAACTCGAGAGAACGGTGAAGAATCGACGCCGCGTTCTGTAGTAAAACAAAGAAAAACATCGCGCTCTCTCAATAGAACTGAAAAGTTCTTCTTCAACCGCGCGTATTCATTCAATATTTCATAAATACAAAAACTAAACCTAATGCATACTCATTCTAAACCTATTCTAAAGACGCGCTCGTTCGAATCTTTCACTTCTCTTCCTTCAGTCGAGCTCGCCACGCTTCCAGCTCGTCTTCGTCAAACTCCAACGTCCCATCCGCCTCTATTTTCGCTCGCATCATCGTCGCCTTCTCCTCCTCCTCTTTCCCTCCCTTCTTCTTCTTTTCCTTCTCCTGGATAAAATCCCCCGCGTCGCCTTTCTCGCCGAACCACCCCAGTCTATCCGCCACCACGTGTTTCCTCTCGCACCCAGGGCAGGTGACGACGACCACGCCAAAGTGATACGCGCGTTTGCTAAACCCTTTGATCGATCTCGTCTCGCATTTCCCGCACGTGAACGCCATGTATAACTCTTTTTTCTTCTTCTTCTTTTGCTCTTCTTCTGCTTCTTTTCCTCCTCCTCCATCCGAAGTCGTAAACGCACGCCAGGACGAGCAGATGGAATGCCGAGCACGAAGCGAATTTCCCCTAAAGACACATCCACGAGCAGCAGAAGCAGAAGCGGCGGAGGATGATGCAAAAGTGCCCGAGTTCGTCTTTGTAAAAGCTGATGCGCTCGATGAAGCCAACCGTCGTAACAAGAGCGCTCCTCCCCGCTTCATCATCTTCACCGAGCGTTTTGTTTCATCATTTGTGGGGAAATGCAGTTGAAATTCATCCCGCACGTCATATCTTCGTAAGACGTATTAAACGCGGTGAAAGACAAAGACATGGAGCAACTGCAAAAGCAACTGGAACAATTCACGGACTCTTTAGACAAAACCACGTTTCGACCGTTACAGAAAAAAACCTTCGACTGTTCCTCCAAGTGTTGCGACGACGCGAAGCAATCGCACGAAACCTTCCAGCGATGCATACAGAACTGCGCGGCGACGATGCAGGAGAAAGAAACGGTCGTGAATAACGAACTGCAAATATTTCAACAGAAAGTGCAACGGTGCGCGCAAACGTGCAACGATAAAGCGCAGAGTTTTTTAGAGAGCGATGGAATCGGAGGAATGGATAAAGCGCAGAGGAAAGCGATGGAGTGCATAGACGAGTGCGCGAGGGATTACGGGAAGGAGTTGAAAGCGATTCAGAGGAGGGTGGTCGGGTAGTCGATGATGTTGTTGTAGTTGTTTATTCTATGTACTCGTGGCTAATTCTATTCTAATTCTAATCTACCTTCCCGCGATGAAAGCTAGACGCGAGCTCCTCGAAACACCTTCTTCGAGCGAGGTACCGAGCGAACTCTCGCGCGAACCGCACGGTAAAAGCGACGAGTAAAGGAAGCACGAGCGGCATAGCGAGCGCGAGTTCGTGTTCGAAAGGGAACGTGACGTCTTCGCGGACGTTTATGGATTCGCGACTGGTTTGAAACGCGAGTTTTCTGGCTTTGGCGACGAGTTTGAATGCTTCTTGTCGTCGGTTCTCGTCCATCATCGCGACGGCGTCTCGGAGCATCGCTAAGGACTCTTTCGAACGCGAGGCGAGATAGGAAGCGTCTTTTGCGTCGATATCACCAAGGTTCGTGGCACCACGGAGAATATCTACGATTTCTAACATATCCGCGCGGACTCGAGTTGAACTTAAAGCGTCCATTTCTATCATCGATAAGATGTTCGCCGCATCCGGCAAAGCGTACTTCGCGTAGGTTTCGTCTGAAGTTATATCCACGCCGAGCAGTCTCGCGCGAACGTTTGCAAAAAGGAACGGAAGGATATCAGTAACACTTTCACGACGCTCCAAAATCGTTATCCCAACGTTATCGCGCTTGACAAACCAGTTCTTTGGAAGAAAAGCGTCGTCGTTGTTGTCGTTTTTTCTGAACACTACGAATTTCCCGCTCGGCATGGACGGTATCAAGTCCACGTCCATTTTTCTGAGAGGTAACGCCCGCGTGAACCTTTCCGCGGCTTCCTGATTCGTCGTCGAAGCATGAGAGTTGCCCACTTTGTCCTCTTCAGCGCGGCTGTGGTACACGACGCGAGACTCGGCTTCGATGTTTAAAAAATGTTCGAGACGTTTCGAGAGATTGCTCACAAACGGTTCGCGCACGTCTTTCCTAAAATCCCACGAAAGTGTTTCGTTTTCTTCATCGTCATCGGGAAGCACCAGAACGAACGAGAGTGACGCCGCCGACGCGCCAAAATGGCCATCAAACTTAGCGTCCTCTCTCGCGACTTTCCACGCGGACGAATAGAGTTTCTGAACCGATTCTCGAATTTTTGTCATCGCGTCAAAGCCGCCTCGAGACCCCCACTCAGAAGAGGTCCACTTCGCGTCGACGAACGCGTTTCGGTCGGTGCCAAAGTGTAGGTGAAAGTTCGCTTTTATACTGTCGTCTTCTACTTCGTTTTCGTCGTCGAAAAAGTACGCGTAAATTTCATTCGGATACGTCGCGTAGTTCATTCTCATCTCGTTCTCCATGTGCGCGTACATTCCACTCTTCGCGCTCTCGCCGTCGCCATTCTCGTTCTCGTCGCGCTCATCTCCGCTCGCTCTCATGGACCTCGCGTAAAACCTCGCGCGTCTCGCTAATTCGCTCCTACCTTTGTCACACGCTACGAAAGACTTTCGCGCCTCTTCCTCTGCCGATTTCTCGTTACTTGTCGACGCCTCAAACGCCTCGCCGTCGAGAACGTCCGCGCACCCGCGAAATGTCACTCTCGCAACCTCTTCGGTCTTCCTACCTCTCTCCAAAGCATCACCATCAAAACTCCCCAAAACCCACTCCTTGAACTTCTCTCGAATATCTCTCGCCATCTTCGTTTCCATCGGGCCTCGCTTTCGCACGAAGTGCGCGCGAACGACCACTTCCATCTCGCCTTCTCTCTCTTCGTCGTTCAAGACTCTCTTCGCCAGCGCGTCCAGCTTCTTTGTCTCCGTCATCATCATCACCTTCGAAGCCGCAAACTGTCGATCTCTTTCCGGCGACGCCCAAAACCACCAACTCGCGACTAAAACCAATCCGAATGCGAGGAAAACCAACGACACGAGCAACCGTTTTTTCTTCGGAACTTTCTCCGACGACGACTTCGAGTGCAACGCAAAGTTGGCCAACGCGAGCGCGTCTAGCGATGCACTTTTTATCGTTACTGATGCCCCCGTGCTCTCCTTCGTCGTTACGTCGTTCAAAATCGAACGCGCGCGTGCGACGAACGCGTCTTTGTCTTCGTCTTCCATTTTCAAAGCTTTGAGCGCGTTCCCGGTCGGGGGAAGAAACGTCAGGCAGTCGTAGACCGATTTTACCACGCGGAGGAAGAGGAGGAGGAAGAGGAAGATCAGGTAAAGGCGCTCGTCGTCCTCCATTCTTTCTTGTGGCGGTCTTCTCCTTTACCGGGTGTGGTGTGAAATGGTGTCAAATTTAGCGCAGAGGAGAGAGGAGAGAGGAGCTTTTTGTGAGGCGTAGACGCGTATGCGTACACATATACAATGAATGCTTCACACACGCGTTTAAAGCTTTGAACGGCCTTTATTATTATTACTAGTGTTACTATTACTACTCGCATTGAATCGAGGCCAGAGCAAATGGTCGTAACCGGGCGGCTTGTGCGAGCTGTTGAACGGCGCTTTTTGCGCGGCGGCGAAGAGGTTTTTGTAAACGTTCCCGTCTCTCGCGCCTAAGGTTGAGTTCAAGAAGTAATCGTCCAAACCTAAGGAGTCGGCTAAGGCTGCCGCGTCTGGGCGCAGTTCTTGGAGGAGCTGGGCGATTTCTTCTCGAACGAGTTGGCATTGCATGGCTTCGAGGTAGCCGTCTTCGACCCAGTCGCCGAGTTCGTCTTCGACGCCGCAGAGGGCGTGGAGCGTGGCGAGGCGTTTTAGAACTGCTATGGTTTCTTTGCTCACTTTGAGTTTTTCAGCTTCGTGAATGCCGTCGAAGAAGTTCGCGAGGACGACTAAAGCGCAGTGCGATTTGGCGACTTTAATCCAGCTTACCATGTCCAAACGCATGGCTTCGTCCACGGAGAGGTTCCCGGCGCGGGCGGTTGCTTGCGAACACAAACGCCAAGCTCGGTGCTCGTACGCGCGCAACAAAGCGTCCTCGTCGCGAATGCCTACTTCGTGCCCGAGGGTGGAGGTAAACGTGTTGCCACTTTCGGAAAGATACTTCATTTGGCCAACCAGTTTGACCTCGGTGACTAATTTCGCTTGCAACGCGCGCATGGTTTTGAGCAAATAACGCGAGGTTTGCAAACACAAAACGTTATTGTCGCCTTCGTACGTGACGTTTGGTGCGTAACTCGCAAACGTGGTTCCAAATCCGGCATTCGCAAGGTATCCGTGTCCGCCGCACGTCAGTCGACAACTCTCAATCGCGTCTTTGGTTTTCCAAGAACAAAAGGCTTTTAAGCCCGAACTCGTCGCGTGTAATTCCGGCAAAGCGTCAAAATCTTTCTCGGAGGACTGCGAACGTTTCAGAAACTCAAAATACATTCTTCGCATATAATCGCTCGTCGTGTGAAACGCGAACGAAGAGGCGAGAATAGGAAAGAGCGTTCGTTGCGAGTGTTGATAATCCAACACTTGTGTCTCGACGTTGTTGTTCTTACTATCCGCGTTGGATTGACGTCGCACGAGATTATATCGTAACGCAATCGTCACAGCTTTCTTCATGTATAACGCCGCGTTCATGACGATATCGGATCGAACAAATACCATGGTTCCATACGCCGCTTTCTTGACTGGCGGAGGGACGTACGTCCCGTCGTCTAATACTTTCGAGTGACCCATAAGCATGGCATCTTTCGGTACTCGAACGTGATCGAAGCGTAAAAACCCGTTATCTACCGCGTTATATCCCATTTTATCGCCGATATCTCCACACTGGATGCCTGGCAACGGCAAATGGTCCTTTGTCGACCGAATTTGGACGACAAACGCGTGAATGCCTTTATCTGAGAATACCGGTTCCGAATGAGAAGCAAAAGAAGAAGAAGAAGAAGGCACGAATAGCCTCGCCATGACAATCGCGTGCGTCGCCGTTTTCCCTAATCCTCCCGGCCACCATTTTGTCGCAGTCAACGTCGGCGAGTGCACGATGAACTCCTTCTTTCGAACGTCGTACGTACACGTCGTCTCCAATCCTCTGATGAACGTCCCGTGGCCCAACTCCGTTTGCGCGTACGTCCCAACAATTTCTAAATTCACGCACTTAGGTAACCAATACTTCTTCTGTTCGTCCGTTCCTTGCCCTTGGATGGTAGGTATGAACATCCCGAGGTGTAAATCCAGCCCGCCCGGTTCGTCGATGAACTCGCGCACGACGCGAGCGATGGCTATCAACTTGTTATTGTTACTCTTGTTAACGCCGTTCCCGCTATTCCCGCTACGACTACGCGTCGCACCGCCGCCACTACCCCCCCCGCCACCGCCACCGTTGTCGCCATGAATCTTCGCCAAAATCTCCCTCGCGACTCTCGGAATCTCCAAATACTTCTCCAGCGTCGTCCTGTACAGCTCCTCCCTTGGCAAAGAGTACTTCTCGCTCGTTTTGTTCTTGAAAACTCTGTCCTTGGTTAACGTCTCCGCCACGAGTTTTCTCAGCTTGACGTTCTCCACGCCGCCGGCTAATAAAACTTCCAACTCTCTCGAGTTAAACGAAGCTCGCTCGCGCTCGCGAAGTAAATCTTTCCTCGGGTCCACCGACGATTGCGCTATCTGTTTGGACACGGGAGTTTGCAGTTTTCTCGCGAGAGTGACGTCGTCCTCGTTGGCCTCCGCCTCGTTCGTACTCTCACTCTTCCACGCCGTATTCATCATCAACGAGTGACTTTAAGTGGTGGTAATCAGCGAAGAAGACAACAGGACGACAAACGAAAACAACCAGGAGAAGGAGGAGGAGGAGAAAAGAGATCCGTCGTCGTCGTCGTCGTCCAAAGTGCAACACCAAAGCGCGCGCGTGAGTGTGTCGTAACGCTCGTTTCCCAACAAAATTTCTCTGTCGTCACCGTTTTAGGGTGTTAAACCCCAAAAAGTAGCAAGAGGAAAAGGGGGCGCGTCAAAAGACTTCGTCGTTCACACGAACGCCTCGAGGCTTTTACCGCAGAGAGATCAACGCGCTGTTTCTATAAACACCACCACTCTGTTCTGCGAGTACTTTGCGACGAGCACTCAGAAGAGAGCGTCAGAGAGAAAAGGAGAGAGAGCACACACACACACACACACACACGCGCGCACAGAAACAAACATCACACATCACAATGGGAAAAATGATGCAAACGTCCTCGTACGACCAGAGTCAAATCTTCTTGGCGTTGTGTTACGGCGTCGCGTACTTACTCTTCTCCGCGACGACGGTGATATCGAACAAGCACTTGATCATGAACACGAATTTTCACTCGGCGATATTCGTGTCGAGTTTAGGTTCGTGGTTCGGATGGTTCGTTTCCTTAGGGATGGTGTGGTCGAAGCGGACGACTTTGGTGCATAATTTGAGTTTGAAAGAGTGGACGACGTCGGTGTTGCCGATTGGATTGGCGACGGCGTTTTCACTCGCGGCGGCGAATATGGCGTATTTTTATCTCTCGTTAGCGTTTATACAGGTTCTGAAAGCGTTCGCGCCGGTGATTACGTTTGGCGTTTTGATCGCGTTTGGGCTGGATAGGCACAACGCGAAAATTTTAGGCGCTTTGTGCGTCATCGTGTGCGGGTCGTTGATCGCGTGTTACGGGGAGATGCATTTTACCGTCATGGGATTGCTGTGCATGTTTATCGCAGAGGTGAGCGAGGCGTTGAGGTCGGTTGGGATACAGTTGTTGTTGGTCAATCGCAAAATGGGTTTGATCGAAGGGATGTACTATTTTTGTCCGGCGACGTTGCTCTTTTTGACAATCTTTACGGCCATTTTTGAAGGAGAGACGTTGTTTAATCGAGAACACATGCAAGTCGTGCACGATTATTGGTATTTGTTTTGCATTAGCGCCGGGTTGGGTTTTTTGGTGACTTTGAGCGGGTTAGGAGTGGTACAAAACGCCGGGGCGACGTTGTTCAAGGCGATGTCGCAGATAAAAAACGCGTGCGTTATTTTGTTCGCCGTGGTGGTTTACGGAGAGACGTTGACGTGGATGGAAATTGGGGGTTACGGGATCGCCGTCGTTGGATTTGGGTTGTTCAACGTGGCAAAGAATAGAGATATGGAGGAGGTCAGAAATGAGAGAGGGATGCGGGAGGCGACTTTAGGTAAAGAAGGGGAAGGCACGATGACGACGCCGTTGTTAGGCGATCCTTCTTCTCAAGGCGGAGGAGGGATGAAGAAAAAGTCGAGCGGGTCATTTCTTGGTAAATTAGGTTCATTCTCGGGGAGTTTCAGCGGCGGGTCAAACGGAGGCGGCGGCGAGAGCAAGTAGTTGCGAAATTTTATTCGCTCGATACGATTAGTCCTTTTAACGCCTCTTCCTTGTGGCGGTTGTGTAATTTTACGAATAACCAATGATGCTATTTATGCGGTACTACCATACAGGTGGTACATACAGGTACACGTGAATAAAAATATACATATACACGACAACTCTTTCCTCTTAAAAAAATCTATAAAACAGTATTAACTTTATTTAAATCGGGCAGGTGGGAAAGAACTCGATATCTTTGGCCAACAGTCTTTCGCTGCCTAAATTCGCGGAAACTTCAGAGTTCATGTGTCGATTGTGTTTGCCGCTGCGATGCCTGGAAGACGCCAAACTTGCCGTCTCTTCGGTATCTGCCTTTGGTGACGACGACGACGACGACGCAAAAAGATTCTCAACGGTTTCCAAACTCTTACTCACCGCTTTCACCGCGGGGTGTTCGTAATTTATCCCCCCTAGCGCCGCGGTGTCTCCGTCCATCTGCGGCGGCATCAAATCGTACCCATACGCCCTGAAATCGGGAGAGTATCCCAACTGAAACTTGCCTAACGTTTCTGCGTCGATGCTTCCGTCTGTCCAGCAACCTTTCACGCTCGGTTTCTTTAAATCCTTTCTCAACCCAACTCCGTTACCTTCGTAATACGTAATCTTCGGCGAAAAGTAATGTTGCAAATACGCCAACAAGTTCGGCATAGTCTTCCCGTACGTCGATGACTCCACGTTCACGTCCACACACGTCCCACTTTCTTTTTGCACGCACGTTTCCAACGGGAAAACCGTCTTCACTTTCCTCGCCAACACGTATTGCGGCACGTGGTGCGAGTGTGCCAACGGCACCGACGCGGTTGGAAAATACTGCGCGTTACACTCTTGCATCCCGTCCGGCGAGTAATGATTTTCTAAATAACACGACAACAGCGGATGTCCCGTGGCAAAATTGCTCACGTCTTTAATAAAGGTCGCAAACTCTCTACAAGTGTCCTCGCTATAGCCAACCGCCATCTCGTCGTACTTGTCCGGCGTATACCTCGCCACCCCCCACAAAAATTCCGACTCCATTCTCGTGTACGGATTTCTCACCGTAGTAAACCCGTTTTCCAAATACGTCGCCGGTGGGGTGTGCATATCTTCCGATCCACCTCTCACCCAAGGTTCAGATAACTCAAACGGTCTCTTCCCCGCGGTATCGCCCGAGTTGCACGAACCAATCTTCCCTCCCGCTTGGCCAACCATAGACTCCACCGACGTCCCTCCAGCTTTCGGAATGTGCACAAAAATCGGCAGCTCTTCGCCTTCCGTCTTCGATTGTAAGTTCAAATCGTACTTGGACGTGTCTCTGGCGTACGTTTCCGGTGGATACGCGCCTAAAAAGTGGTGTTGGCCAGAAACCAGAGATGCATTTTTCCCCGACGATGATGCAATCGCAAACGTCAAGCCGACCGCGGAGACGACGACCGCGACAATACCCTTCTTCAAATTCGCAGAGGAAGAAGAGGAGGAAGACGAAGAGGAGGAGGAGGAAGTCCTCGCGTCCTCGGCTGAGAGTAACAAAGGTGCCCTTTCTGGAAGCATCTCTTTAATGGAAGAGTATCTAGCCGCGGCAAAATTTTGTGTCGCTTCAGCAGAGTTTGGAAAAATTTTGGTACTGGGTTGTTTAGGGTATCAGTGGTACGCACAGCTGTTTTTTAAATTTCACACACACATACCATACAAAAGCAGCACCATGATCATCATGATCATCATCATTATCACCATCTCATTTATCGTCGTCAATATTATTTTATCATCATCGATCGTCTTTTTTTATTCTTTTTTATTCTTCTATTAAGAGCTTTTTCCGTTTCGCGTCCATGCGCGCTTTGAGCGAGCGCATGGTTAAACCGCCGCCGGAGCCGAAACCGTCGACGACGCCGTCGGCGCCTTTGAATTCGCCACCTCTTTGCTCGCTCGTTCGAACGACGACGGAATGTGCGCCGGCTTCGGTGGCAGCTTTACACGTCGAGTTACTCGCGCCGACGAAAATGACGTCAAAATCAACGTCGAAGCCTCTCTGCTCGCTCGCCGTGCGGATGGCGGCTTTCGTCAGCGACGACCTTCGCGAAGTCGAAAACATGCTCGAGTCGATGACGACGTCGCTGCTAAAGTTTTGTCTTTGCAAGTCTCCACCGACTTCAGGTGCCATTAATTCTCCCTTTTTCTTCTTCTTATCGCGCTCTACGCGTTTATACAACGCGTCCTCGTAGTTGTCCTCCCCGGCGAGCGTTTCCGGCGACCCGGCGACGCTCACGCCCGCCGCGCGCAGTTCGCCCATTTGCGTCAAGCACGCGGATAAAACCCCTTCCCCTGGCGACGAGGCCGTTTCACCAACTAACAAAACTCTCACGTTCGGATTCGAGTGCGTCAAACACTCGTCCATAAACGCTAAAGCGCCTCGACGAAGCGGTAATCGGCCTTCTCGACACATTTCGCTAAACGTTTCGTCCTTCGTCTCGGCCACTTCCTTTATAAACTCCCGTCGTCTCATTCTCAAAGCATCCGACGTCGGTTGCACGACTGGATTCAAATTCGCTCCCTTTTGTGGACCCCCCATAAACGTATCCTTCTTCGCGTCTGCGCCTTGTTGTTTCCTAACGTACGCCTCGTACGCGCTCTCCATATCGTTCTCCTCGGCGACAACCTCGTCGCGTAAATCCGAGCGTGGGTACCCGTAAAAATGAAAATAGCGCTCAATCATGCCCTCCGCGGTCCCACCGCCCGAACGCAACAAGCTCGCGTACTCTGCCGGCGTCCAATCCGCGCTCATGATGGACATTTTTTTAAACGCTTCGTTAAAGGCCACCCTGTGCCCGTCGGTTTGGACGTCAATCATCACCCCGTCGCACTCGACGATGACGAGTAAAGGCCGATCGAGATTGTATTCCTCGTTTGTGTTGTTGTTGTCATTCTCGTCGTCCTCGTCGTTCTTCGCAGCTTTGGCTCTCGTCGTCGTCTTTGTCGTTCTCCTCCTTTGTCGGTGAGCATAACGCGTCCGAACCGCAGTTTTCCAAGAACTTTGTTTTTGAACCGTCGCGGAAGTCGTCGCCGTCGCCGTCGACCTCATCCTCATCGCGTCGTTCGTTTTGGCAGAAGAACTCTCTGAAGAATACAAAGGGAATACAAATGAGAACGCGATGGCGTTTTCGAGAGACTCGCTGCGCTCTTTTCGCCCCGTCGTTCAAAGCGTTTTGTCGTCGTTCAAAGCGACAAAAGAGAGATTTTGAAGATTTTGATGAAGCGCACACGTGTTGAAACAGAGAGTGATGAAAACAAAAGAGTCGACGGACGAGGTCGCTCTTTTGGTCCTTTTTTTCGCAGGTCCTTCCCTTCCTTTTTTTTTTCAAAAAAGTTTTTGAATTTTGTGGCTCCTGTTCTTCGTTGTTCTCGTTTTTTTTTTCACTTTTTTTCTTCTTTTTTTCTCCTCTTCTCCTTTTCTCTCGTGTGTGTAGTACGCCAGAGTTTTACGTCGCCAGAGTTATTAAGTTGTTCTTTCTTTCTTTCTTTCTTTCTTTCTTTCCGAGCGAGGAGTGTTTTTGAAGAACGAGAGAGAAGAGAGAGAGGAAACGAAACCGAATATTGCGTCTCTTGTTAGGTTTCTTCGGTGTTGATTCGCAAAACGGAAAGAGCGAGAGAGAACGAGAGATTCTTCTTCTTTGCTCGAGAAAAAGAAGACGTCAGACGAGAGAGTGAGAGATTTTAGAGAGAGAAGAAAAAAGATGGAGTACGAAGATTACGCTCCAGACTCGACGAACTCTTCGTTCAAATCGGCAAAAACCTACCGGTATCTCGGACACTCGTTGGCGACGTACCAACAGTACGTGGTGTACGTCAGCGAAGGGGTGATAAAAAACTGCTACAACCAAATCAAAGGGATAAAAGATTGGCGAACGGACGACGAGAACGGCGAAAGGAACGACTTGTTACCGCTCTCAAAAGGGAAGGCGAAGGATTTCTTTTACATCGCGAATTTATACGGGAACATCGAGGATACGTTCAACAGGCCGATTTATTCACCTCCGGAAGATTTCATCGACGTGGCTATTCGGGAACCGAATAATCGGAGAGGGTACTTCGCGCGGTTGGTCAACACGCCGGCGTCGAGGAGATGTTTGAACTTGGGGAGTTACAATTACTTGGGGTTTGGTGGGGTGAATTCGTTTTGCACGCCGAGGGTGATGAAAGCGGCGATGGAGAATCCAGTGACGAGCGGGTCGTGCGCGGCAGAGTTGGGAAGGACGAAGCTGTTGACGGAGGTGGAAGAGTACACGGCGAGGTACGTAGGAAAAGAAGCGGCGATGGTGGTCGGGATGGGGTTTGCGACGAACAGTACCGTTTTACCCGCGTTAGTAAGTAAAGGAGATTTGATTATTTCGGATAAGTTAAACCACAACTCGATTGTAGAAGGGGCGAGGTTATCTGGAGCGAAGATTATTCCTTTTGAACATAACTGCGCGGGGCATTTGGAATTAGTTTTGCAAGAGGCGACCAACGGCGCGTATAAATACGGGAAAATTGTCGTGGTCGTGGAAGGGATTTATTCCATGGAAGGAGAGTTGTGCAATTTGAAAGAGATTGTTGAGGTGTGCAAATTATACAAAGCGCACGTGTACTTGGACGAGGCGCACTCGATTGGGGCGATCGGGAAGACTGGTCGAGGGGTGACGGAGGAACTCGGCGTAGATCCGAAGGATATTAGTATCATGATGGGGACGTATACGAAGTCGTTCGGGGCAGCTGGAGGGTACGTTGCCGGCGACAAGAAAGTGATCAATGCTATTAGAAGGTTTTCGATAGGGTATACCGATGCTACGGCAATGCCCGCGGCGGTGTGCGCGCAAGTTTTAGAATCGTTGCGAGTCATCGCCGGCGACGACGGGACAGATATTGGGAGGAAAAAGTTGGAGAAGTTGAGAGAGAATTCGTTGTTCTTTCGAAACGGGTTGAAAGAGTTAGGATTAGAAGTGCTCGGCGACCATCCGTCGCCGATTATGCCGGTGATGTTGTACCAACCGTATAAAATTGGGGATTTCAGTCGATTGGCGTTTAATAAAGGTTTGGCGGTGGTGGTGGTTGGGGCGCCGGCGACGCCGGTGACGTTGCCTAGAGTCCGCTTTTGCATCTCCGCGGCGCACGAGACGAAAGATTTACAGAATGCGTTAGATGCGATCAGCGAAATCGCGGACACGTTGAGCTTGAAGTTTAAGTTACATCCGCCGTCGAAACTGTTCGGCGACGGCGGGTGTTTGCAAGCATTGGAGAGGAAAGCGGAAATTGCGTCTGAGAAAGCGAAAAAGTTAGCCTTGAGCCGACGCAAGGAGTGCGTGGAAAAGGTAAACAAGATGACGTTCGGTGATTTAGCGTCCGGGTCAGTATTGAGTTTGGAATTGAAACGCGAACTCGGGGATATTCACACGACGGAGGGCGACGTTCGGCCCGGGACGGTGTTCAAAAAGACGATTTCAACGAGAGATATGCTTAATTTAACCAACGACGAAACCATGCGCTCGGCGTGCGCGGAAACCGTCGGTCGGTACGGGTTAGGCTCGTGTTCGCCTCGCGGATTCTACGGAACGTTTCAACCTCACGTCGATTTGGAAAACAAAATCGCGGAGTTTCTGAACGTCGGCGAAGCGGTTTTGTATTCTTTTGGCGCGTGCACGGCATCCTCCGCTATTCAATCATTGACGCACAAATCGGACGTCGCTGTCGTAGATCGTGCGGTTGGACCGGCTATTTTAGCCGGTTTACGACTGGCGAAGTTGGAGGTTCGATGGTATGATCACGCGGATGCGGAGGATTGCGCGCGAGTGTTTGCCAAGATTGAAACGGAAGATGGGAACACGTCCGCGAGGTTGGCGAAACCGGTCCGAAGACGATGGTTAATCACCGAAGCCGTCTTTGAAAAGACCGGGAAAATCGCGCCTTTGAAAGAGCTCGTCGCTTTGAAGAATTTCCATCACGCTCGAATGATTTTAGACGAATCGTACTCGTTCGGGACGATGGGCGAAACCGGGAGAGGTTTAACCGAACACTTCCGCATGCCAGCTACGGCGGTGGATGTGATTGTCGCGAGTTTAGAAAATGCGTGCGCCTCGGTCGGTGGGTTTGTCGCCGGGGATACTGGCGTCGTCGCGTATCAGCGATTGATGGGATCCGGTTACGTGTTTTCGGCATCGTTGCCGCCGTACTTAGCCACGGCGTCTTTACACGCCATCGAGCGAATTATCGCCGAACCGGAAAGAGTCGAGAAGTTACAATCCATAGCGAGGAGTTTTCATTCTGCCTTAGTCGCCGGGGACTGTCCCGGGTTAACCACCGATGCCGATCCCGGATCGCCGGTTGTCCCTATTCGATTAGTGTCAGAAGGCGCCGCCGGGGACGAGTTCAAAATCATACGAGACATCGCCGAGTACGCGCGATCGCAGACGAGTGTAGGCGTCGTCGCGGCAAAGTATAACCCCGTCGTCGCCGCACCAGCTTTGTTGCACACATCTGCAACGAAAGCGACGCTTCGATGCTTTGCTTCAGCTTCTTGGGACGAATCCGACGTTGAATTTATCATTGAAAAACTCGGCGAAGCAGCGTTCAAGTGTTTGCCTGCGCACGCGCTGAAATCGCCGACAAAACGCGACCCGAACCCGAACCGGTTTCGACAGTCTGAGCGAGGATCGTTCCGAGATACTGGAAATTACAGACTCTCTTTTGACACTAATAACAATAGTAACGGACACCAGCGGAGAGCATCGTCGTCGCAACTGGAAGCGGTGCGGAGGAAGATTGAACTGGACGAGGAAGTCGCCGAAACAAAGGAGTGGAAAAATTTCTTCGTTTCAGGAGATTACGAAGAAGAGCCGGCATCATTATCGGTTCCTTTACTCGTCGTCTTATTGCACGCGCACAACTTGTTCCGTCGCTACATCATCGGTCAAATCAACGTCACGTCGCAATTGGTGCCGGCGTTGTTGCGCTCCATCGGTATGCACCCGACGGAGAACAAATCCGCGTTTGTTCGCTTATTCTATTTCGTTAGTACGTATTTAGGATCGCGATCGTTTTATGAGTTCACACTGCCTGTATTGGTATGGGTATGCGCGGAGGAGAGCAAACAAGCGCGTTTCTTAGTGCTCTGGTATTGCTTGACGTCTTCTTTTGGATGTTTGTGCAAAGGCGCGTTGGCGACGCAAAAGAGTACGATACGCAGTAACCGCGAAGTTTCCGCCTTGGGTGCTTTGCGCAACTCCGGATCTGTCCACGCGTGGCCGTCCGTCGCGGGCATGAATGCCTCGTTTATTCCGTTTTTCTTGTTGCGTTGGAAACACGGATCAGTGTGGCTGTGGGAGATGGAGAATCCGTACTCGGTCGTCGGCGATTACGCCGTCGCGTTTGCGTTTATGTTGCTTATCGTCGTCAGTAGACTAGCGAACGGCGATTCTCCCGCAAATGTCCAAGGTGGCGTCGTTTTAGGTGCCATTCTTCTCCGCATGGCATTACCGACCGCGGAGTGGACGCACCACGGTTTGTCGTCAACGTCCGTGCGCAACGCGCAGGGCTTTTCCTTGGCAGCGGTCGTGTTCGCGTTGATTGCGCTCGTGCCGATGCCTCTGAACAGCCGGGGTAAAATCTTACCCGCTGCGGCCATGTGTTATCGACGCATGTGGAGAACGCTGTTCTATGCGTTGTTCTTCTACGCCGGTTGCGTGTGGAGACGTCCACCGTCTCTTTCTGCTTCGCAGACAACATCGACCAAAGCGACGACGAAAATGACGACTCTACTCTCCCCAATCCTCCTCCTCTCGGAAGCATCGAAGGACGGCAACTCCCTCGCCTTTCTCTGCATCGTGCTCTTCAAAGCCGCACTCGGACACTTCATCCTCAAACTCTCCGTTCTTGCCATCTCCAACGTCGCGCAACTCTTCTGGGAATACGTCTTGAAAGTTTACATCCACTCGATTAAACCGAGATTCCAAAAGCCGGGCGAAAAATCCGCCTCGGTTGGCACCGTCCACATGCGTTCGGCGGCGTTGCACTTTGTCGAGCTCACCGTAGATATCACCTCGGCCTTGGTGTGCGCGCACGGCGTCCCGAGAGTTTTCGATAAGCTTAGCGTATGAATATAATATAATATATAGTACACAGTAATAAGTAATACCTACATCATTGTTTGGAAATGAAAGTAGTGTTGTCTCGTTGTTTGACTTCAACTCGTAGGCTTTTCAGAGATGATTGGGGGATATGGATTAGTGCACAGAATTTACGACAGAGAAACACACGCGCGCAACACACACACACACACATTTTAAAAGAGGAGAAAAATCATGTCAAATACCATCAAATTTTCATCGTTCTCATCTGTTACTGCCAGTTCGAACCGCCAATCGCGACTTAAATGGAAGCAACAACGTGCGGTCGTTCGCGCGTCGACCAACAAAAACGATGACGACGACGCTTCAAAAAATGGAGAAGAGGAGGACAACAATCTAGCGACGACGACGAGAGCGACGAGGACGACGACGCAGCGACAACCACCGCTATTCGACGCGCAAATACTTCAATTGAAATCAAACATATACGCGTTAGCGGCGACCACCAGTCGCGGCGCCGAAGCTTCCGCGGACGAAAAAGAAAAAATGCAAAAGAAAATATCAGAGTTGAACAGATTGAATCCAACACCGATGCCGGCACGAAGCGAATTAATCAACGGCCGGTGGGAATTGGTGTACACGGATACGTACGCGTTCAGAGCTTCACCTTTCTTTTGGCAACTCGGAAAGGCGTTGAATGAGAATGCGAATTTGTTTTACGACGCGCACGCGCATCAGACTTCGTTGTTTGGCGGCGGCGTCGGGAGAGTGATTCAAGACATTGATACCAATGATATGACATTAACGAGCGATTGCATCGTCAAAGCGAGTGTCGGGATCCCGTTCGTTGGATTCGCGCCAATTTTTAGCGGGTTTGGTTCTGTCATCTCGAAAGCGAATATCATCGGCGGCGGCGGGGAAGAGGCGAACGACAAATTATATTGCGTGATGGAGAGCACGACGATTCGACAGGACGATACGGAGGTGATTCCGGCGTTGAATTTTTTAAATAACACCGTGGTTCCAGTCGGAGAGGTTTTTGAAAATATCGTAGGAGGCGGGACGCCACCACCGACGGTGGAGATGAAGATTTCATACTTGGACGAAGAAACGAGAGTGTCGAGTTTAGAAGACGGCTCGATACTCCTTTTCAAAAGAGTTGTTGCTTAAAGAATAATAGACCGCGTGTGATACTGTATACTACTTTTCCTACTTCATACTATCTCTGCCTACTGCTACATGCTTATGTGCACCAGTCGAATGCCTAAATCTTTATCGTTCTCGCTAAATTGGTAGCCTCTCGCGTAGAGTTTCGAGTACGCTACGAAGAGTTTACATCCGCTCTGAACGACGCTCGGCGAGTGAAATCGGAGTCCCGGCGCCGTCGTCGTACCTCGAACGGCACCTACTTTCACCCACGTTTTCCCATCGTCCGGAGAAATTGCCAACAGCATGTTCGTGATGCACTTGATTGGTAAACGAACCTCTTTCCCGACAGCGTTTGTGATGGTTGATCGTTTGTGCGCGTTGTACGCCATCAAAAGCGGTCCTTTCTGATCGCCATCGAAATAGAGTCTCTGGACGAGCGTTTTCGATTCCGGAGCATCGATGCCTATGGATGAAGGTTCGGACCACGTTTTCCCGTCGTCAGCCGAGTTTGAACCGTAAATAGCCCCAGCGGTTGTCTTGAAATACATCGAAAGCGTCTTCGCGTCCGCGCTTTGGAACAAACTGCCGTCCATTAAATCGGTCGTTTTCTGACCCACCGACCATCCTCCTCCACCGCTCGAATCGTCGTCTGGGTACGGCGCGGGTTCTAAATACCCTCTCGCCGTCCACGTTTCACCATAATCTTCACTGACGAGTAACCCTGCCGAATGTTCCGCCGTGTTTGTCCACTTTTGCCCGTGACGATTGTTTCGCACGCGACAATGCGCTAACCTCGTCGGCCACGCGTACGTCGCCATCCCGGCGTGCTCTCGCCATATCGGTAACGCCCAGATTTTCCCGTCGTCTAACACGACTAAGTTATTCGAAACCATTTTTGGTATAGTTTTATCCTCGTCTAAGCTATAAATTGTTTTCGGCGTGGACCATTTCGAATCCTCCGTGATTTTCAAATCTTCCGTGTACGTCATCTTGATCGACCCACCGGGCGGCCATTGTGGCGGTTTCGTTGGCTTTATGCAATCACCCTCGGATTCGCTGTAAAAAACGTAAACTCTTCCACTCGAATCGATGTGCACGACTGGGTTCCACTGCGCCCGTCGTCTCGGCACTTTCAATTTGAACGAGTTTGACCACGACTTGCCGTTGTGGTCCGAAGTCGAAACGCGAATGTGTTGCGACCGTTCGCCCTCGACCTCCGGAGAAGCGTGCCACATCGCTACGAACCCGCCGTTAGGCAACCGTGCCAAAGATGGCGCGTGATGATACCGCAACGATTTGTACACCTTATCTGCCGCGTTTTCTCTCTGACCGGTTTTCTTATTCAACTCCGCCGCTTTCAACTGCGCCGCCGTGTTGTTCCCGTGCGTTTGAATCCACACCGCGCGTTTGATCTTCACCTGCGGGCCATCACCATCTTCCACGTTCCAACTTTCGCACTTTGGACCTCCAAACGCGAACTTTGTTCGCGAGAAATCAAAACTTCCACCTTTTGACGGCGTCGGCTCGAACGTTTCCACCGACGCGTCCTCGGGATTCTCGCTATCTTCGGCCCAGTTTTCGTTTTTCTTACTCCCTCGACTACTCCCATTTTCGCCATCCTCGTACTCTCCGTCCTCTTCTCCTTCGCCGTCGTCCTCTTCCTCTCCCCCTTCTCCTCCTCTGCCTCTTCCGTCCTCGTCGTCCTCGTCGTCCTCGCCTTCTCCGCCGCCGTCTCTTTCTCCGTGCGTCTTCAATCTCGCCCGTCGCGCTTGGCTCATACTTTTCATCGACTCGTTCTCCTTCGCGTACTCCTTCTCTTGGCCTTTCTTTCTGTTCTCTCTCGCCGCTTTGCGTTTCTCGTACGCCCACTGCACCTCTTTCTGCTTTTGCGTCAGAGGCGGAGGCGTTTTTTTCGTCGTCGTCGGCATCATCGTCGTCGACTCCTCCTCCTTCTCCTCCTCTCCTCCGAGTCCTCGTAACGATGATTCCGCTTTGCTCGCGGCTTGGTGCAACATCACGCACAAACGCACGGCGGCGACGAAGACGAGACACATCACGAATTTCCGAACGACTCCGTGTCTTCGTTTCCTCGGTGCTGCGCCTCCTCGGCGCTGTTGCAACATCGCGAGATGATTGGAGAGAGACGAGACAAAAGAGAGCGCGCGCACACACGCAGAACGAAAACGCAGCTACTTCTCTCTCTCTCTTCTTATCTCGCCATCGTATCGCCTCTGATCGTTCTCTCCCTCCTCTTCGCGTCAAATGATGATGATGATATGATGATGATGGTTCAAAACTGTAGGGGAAACAACAGAACAGCTCCCTCGTTGTGTTTCGAGGGGGCAGGCGAGCGTCTCGAGAGACATTTTTTTCATTTCGTTCCAAAGTCGTTTTTGAGATGCGAAAAAGCGAATTTGTGAGCGAAACCCTCTCAAAGCTTCTTTTCCAAGTCTCGTCTTTTTTTTAGAAGACTTTTCCGCAAAGCTGCCACGTCTGTCCCTTCGGGAGATATTTTACTCTTTTTCGCGGGCTTTTCTCTTCCGAACTTTTTTTTTTCGCTTTTTCTTCTCTCGTTGCGAATTAGTGCATATCGGAGATTCCTTATTCTTATAGAGCACATATCTCTCTCTATATATATTTCTTTTTAGTTTCTCACATCATGCAGGTGCGCGCAAAGAACGTTTGTTGCGTGTGTTGTTTTTGGACGTCGGCGTCCATCTCTCGTCGCGTGCTGGCGGCGTTTTTTTTTACTAAGATGATCGGCTAAAATTTAGGGCGATTATCACGATGGAGATTTTTAACACAATTCGATCGGCTGTTTTCTCTCTCTCTCTCTCTCTCTCGATCTGCGCGCGTCGCGTAAAAATCGCTCCTTTCGAAAGCGAAGAGTAGCGCTCGAAAGGCGATATATCTGTCGTTGACTGACGCGGTGTTCTTTTTTTCTTTCTCTCTTTTTAAATGCTCCTTTATCCTCCGTATCAATACTAAACAACAGGCTATTCAACAATCGACTTTTTTAAAGTCATCGCAATTCAACAAGTCTTCTTCTTCTAAGAAGGTTGTCACCAGTCGTCGCAAGGCGACGACGACGACTAAGGCGATGTTGTCCTCCTCCGCTGGTCCGGCCACGTTGGAAGGCTACGGTTCTTGCTCGTTTAAAGGTGCGGTCGCGGACAAGTACTTGAAAGAACAAGGGTACGATGCGTCTTTGTTGAAGGATTTGTCCTGGCCGAAGAACGAGGCCAAGGCGAAAGCCGTCGCCGCGGCGTTGCTCTCTTGGGCCACGGATAACGGCGCGAAGCAATATTCGCACTGGTTCCAACCGATGGCGAGCGCTGGCGTTCGTCACGGTAACGCTGGTTGCTTGCAAATGGCTATGTTTGACTTTGACGCGGACGGAGTTCCGTACCCGTCGTTTTCGCACGAAAACTTGTTGCAAGGTGAAACTGATGGTTCCTCCTACCCGAACGGCGGGTTGAGAGCCACGCACACCGCGGGTGGCTATTTGTCCTTGGATCCGTTGTCCCCGATCTTCATTCGCGAAGACACCATGTACATTCCGTCCTGCTTTGTCTCGTACAACGGCGACGCTTTGGACGAAAAGACGCCTATGCACAGAGCCACGGAGGCGATGTCCAGCCAAGGTAAGAGATTGTTGAAGTTGATGGGCTACAACCCGGAAGGCGATTTGATCAACAACATTGGTTTGGAGCAAGAGATTTTCTTGACGACGAGATCGGCGTTCTATAACCGCCCGGATTTACAGTTCACCGGGAGAACGGTTATGGGCAAAGACGCCGCGAGAGGCCAAGAATTGTCGGACCATTACATGGCCCCGATCTCTCGCGCGACTGGTGCTTTCGAAACCATGAAGCAAATCCAAGCCGAATGCTACAAAATTGGTATTCCGTTGAAGACGCGTCACCGAGAAGTCGCGCCGAACCAGTACGAGTTTGCGCCGATGTTTGGCAACGTCATCAACCAAATCGACCAAAACTTGATGGTCATGCAAATTATCGAAGAAGTCGCCTCGGAGAACGGCATGGCGGCCTTGTTGCACGAAAAGCCATTCGCGGGTATCAACGGTTCCGGTAAGCACAATAACTGGTCTATCGGTACGTCCACTGGCGTCAACTTGCTCAACCCGAAACAGTTGAACAAGGCGTCTGGCAACGCGGAAATCTTCCCGGTCATCATGGCTGCTTTGGTTTCTGCCATCGACAAACACGGTGACTTGATGCGTTTGTCCATTGCCTCCCCGGGTAACGATTTCCGATTGGGTGCTATGGAAGCGCCGCCGGCGGTTATGTCCACGTACTTGGGCTCGTCCTTGACGGAATACTTGGAACAAATCAAGAACGGTAAGATGTCCGAGTACTCTCCGGAAAAGAAATCGCTGTCTTTTGGCGCCGCGAACGTCCCAGATATCACCGTACCGGCGGAAGATCGTAACAGAACTTCGCCGTTCCCGTACGGTGGCGCGAGATTTGAGTTCAGAGCCGCCGGTTCCACTCAAAACGTTTCTTTGATCAACACGTGCTTGGACTCCATGGCTGCGGAAGCGTTCAAGATTGTCGCCGACCGCATCGAAGGCGGCGAAAAGCCGCTCGACATTGCCGCGGACCTTTTGAAGCAACACGAAAAGTGCATCTTCAACGGTAACGGTTACGATCCGAACTGGCCGGATGATGCCGTCAAGAGAGGCGTGTGGAGAATCGACTCTGGCGTCGACGCCATCGACCAATTGGACTCCGAAAAGAACGTCGCCATGTTCTCGAGCATTGGCGTCTTCTCTGAAAGAGAATTGCAAGCGAGAAAGTCCGTCTTATTGACGTACTACACCGGTGTCGTCGAGATGGAAGCGTTGACGATGATTGACATGATCAACAAACACGTCATTCCGTCCGTGAAGAAGTCGGACGTCGGCAACCCGAACAAGTTGAACGACGGCATCAAGCAAATCAAATCCGCGTTGAAGAAGATTCACGGCGAAGAAAACGAAACGAAACAAGCCCAAATGGCGAGATCCTTGCGTTTGGAAACCATGGCGGATGTCCGTAAGGTTTGCGACGACTTCGAAGCCAAGGTTCCGGCCGAGCACTGGACTTTGGCCACGTACGACGAGTTGTTGTTCTTAGACACGTTTCCGGAAGGCGAGATGTGGTAATCGTCAATATTTTGATGATTGGAGATGAAGAATAAGCCGGTGATACATAATACGCGCCCAAGATACACTAATAAAACGAGATATTTTGAAACTTATTTATGATTCTATTTAGAGCGATAAACTCGGGTATTTTTTTTATGTGCATCATTTTACTTTTGAACAAACAAACAAACAAAAACTGTCAGTAATTCATTCAATAAAACACTTTATTCATCTTCTCCTTCTTTTACTAATTGCGTTGCTATGTGTATACATTACATTAGTTATCACTGCGTGTGCTAATCATATCTACTAACATTTTCATTTCTTTACTTCAGCGGAGGGTGACCAGGGAGGCGGCAAAACGCATCCGATGCCCTCGTCGCACAGGTGCGTCGCTTTCTCTGGTTGTTTCTTCCCGAGAGGTCCTGCTCTTTCTCTAGATTCCCTAAAACCTGACTCACGTCTCTCTTTACTCGATGTTGAATCCGTGAGCAAAATCTTGATGTGTTCTTCGTCCGATAGTCCTCCTAAGCGTTTTGTAGTATTCTTGTTGTTGTTGTTGCTGTTTTGCTTCAACGCGTCTCCTAGTCGTCCTTGTAAAAACTGTCTTTCCGAACGGTCAATATCATCTCTCGTTTGTAAATCGTTGGTTGCTTTGGGGAAGAATGTTAAACCAGACACTGCTTCTAAACTTTCCAATGGAACCGCAAAGTTCGATAACGGCGTGTTAGGATCGATGTACGCGTTTGGTAACACAAACGCGGCAACTTTTGCGGATTTTGGAGGCGCGTTGTAATCAACAACATCTCCAAGAAGAGTGACGTCTTTTTCTGGATCGTTCGCGTGTTCATCGACGAGGATAACTTTGAAAAAGTGCGTCGGGACGGCGACGAGTTCCGGTGCTTCGCCAATTAAAGGATATCGCATCTCCCATTTGACAGCTTTTTTGCGCTTCTCTTCGTCAGGATCAATCGGACGAACTTTATTTTGCTGCTGCTGCTGTTTCTGCTGGATAGTATTCGAAGAAGGCTGCTGAGAGGCAACGATTGCATTCGTTACCGAATGCTCGTGGTTCTCTTTCGTATCGTTTGTTGCGGTATTCTTTTCCTGGTGGTTCTGCTGTTGTTGAAGCGAGGCGTCGTCCAACGCGATGGCCATTTTCGATTGTTGCATCGTCTGCGGTTCCAAAGCAGACGCAGTGCTCCTACTGTTTACGACTTCTTCTACCCCGTGTTGTTGTTCTTGTTTTTGTTGTTCTACCACCGGCGTCGGTAAAAATAACGGCCCAGTCACTACGAACACCTTCGCTTTCCTATGTTTCTCCTCTCTCGTCCAATTACGAATAAAACTTTCAAACCTGGCCCAGTAGTCTCGATTAAACCCGTTTCCGACTTGCGGACTGACATTGGCTAAAGTAAACGTCGCGTCCTTCTCCTCCTGTTTCCTCACAAAGTTCCCCGCCGCGGCTAAATGCCCGCGATCGAACCCAGAGTTTCGAAAATCGTTCAGTTTCGCCCGAAACGTCTTCGGCACGCCTTCATCTTCTGAAAACGACGGAGATTTCTTCCTCGAAGCCGCGCTACTGCCGAAATCACCAATCTCGTCCGGATACATCAAACTCTCCCTATCCATGACCTCTAACGTCCATCTGGGATTCCTCGTCCTCCCGTCATACTGCGCGACGAACGCGTTCCCAAACAACCTCGCGCCGATACTTTCCGTCACGTCTCGAGGAAACCCGTACCTCGCGCACGGGTGTCGCTTCAACGACGACCCGCCGCTCGCCTCGTCTCGTTTCTCTCCTAATATCATCGAGGACGCGGACGTGCCGTCGAAATCGGAATCGTTCGCGTGCTCTAAATAGTCGTCCACCTGGTGCAACTCGGAGACGAACAAGGAGGCGAAGCCACCTATGAAGGCGCCTAACGTCGCCCCGGCGAGAAAGGTTGGTATTTTTGCATCACCACCAAAACCACCACTCGAAGACCCGGAAGAAGAAGATGAAAAATGCAGGCGTCCTCGTCCTACTCGCGTCGTCGAAATCGTCTTCCCAAAGCTCCTGCTGTTATTAAAAGAAGACCTTCCTCCCGTCGTCGAGTTTTTGAAGATGTTTTTGTTGTTCGGTCCTCCTCCTCCGCCTCCTCCTCGGAAAAAGAAGAAGAAGGACGACAAAGAGGAAGACGACATTTTTGCGACGACGACGACGACGAGAAGGCGAGAGAGGATCGGTCGCAGATGTGAGGGTTTTACTGAAACTCGCTTTTGTCTTCTTCTTCTTTGATGAAAACTTTAATGATGATGATGATGATGATGAGAACGAATGTGTTTGCTTTTGTGACGTACTTTACTCGTATAAATTCATCAAAAGAACTAAAAAACATCTCTCTCTCTCTCTCTCTCACTCTCACTCTCTCTCTCTCTCTAAGTACCGCGGCAAAAAAACACTTTATTATTTTCACCCCTGCGCGGCTCTGGCCGCCTCTTCCGCGGCCTGCGCTCGTCGCTTCTTCGCCTCCTCCGCGGCTGCTTTTTCGTCTTCAATTTTCTTAATCACCGCGTCGACGACGGTTTCGTCCAACGTGTCCGCGCCGTCCAGGCCTTTCCTCACGACGGCAATTTCTACGTGTTTCGATCCCGGTTCGCACACCTCCAGAAGCGCTTTGACGCATAACTCGACGCACTCGTCGCCACTTTTCTCCTCGTAGTTCTTTTCCAACCACTCTCTTACTGGTTTGCTCGATCGACCGATGGCGTTCGCTTTCCACGCCGTGTACGTGCCGCTCGGATCGGTGTGCCACAATTCCGCGTTCCCTTCCGGAGAGAAACCGCAAATCAACGTCGACAAACCAAACGGCCGAACGCCACCACTTTGCGTGTACTTTTGCTGCACCCCACCGATATATCTCGCCATGTGCTCCACGCTCGCCGAGTCTTCCAAAGTTAACCTGTGCGACTGCGCTTCCACTCGCGCTCGGTTGATGAGCACCCTCGCGTCCGCGGTTAACCCGGCGAACGCCACCGCGACGTGATCATCAATCATTTGAATCTTCCGCATCGTTCGTGGATCTTGTAACTTCGCGACCATTTTCTTCTCCACGCCGATGACGACCACGTCCGTGCCTCGAACGGCGACTGCCAAAGTGCCTTTCCGGACCGCCTCCATGGCGTACTCCACTTGGAACAAATGGCCGTCCGGGGAGAACACCGTGATGGCACTGTCGTAAGCCATTCGTATTTCTTTCTTCTGTTTTGTCTAAATGTATTCTCTTTAACTCTCTCTCTTAGAGCAGCGCACGTTGTGTAGCTCTCTTTGCGCGCGAAGCTTTCTCGTCAAAAAGCGCGGTTTGAGTATGTATTCTTCTTCTTCTTCTTCTTCTTCTCTTATTCGATGATGATGAGATCGCGAGGAGAGTGTTTCCCGTCTAACGAACGATGACGAGATCTCTCTTTTAGTATCCGTATAAATATATCTCTGAAAGCGAATAATCAGTTAAAACGAATTCTCCCTCTCTCTCTCGCTGCAAAAGTCGCGCGTTAACGTGTGAACGACTGTACTACTATTACTACTCTGCGACTCTCTGTGTAAAGGTACAGACCAAAGTGAAGAAATCTGCCAAGTTTGTGCTCAAAAAATGTTTCGCGTGTGGCTTTTCTCGTCCGCCAGACGATGGTCATCAGAAAGAGAACGCGCAGAGGACGGACGGAGGATTTTCGTCACGTTTGCTGCTACTGATGATGATGATGGTGTGCTAATTATTATTCTAAATCGCGGCGTTTAATTACATTTCGAAGCATCTCTATTTATCGTATATCTAGCGTATCACGCTCGGCGCTGAATACCGCCCATCCCGGGCGGCGCGATGACCAAGTCTTTTCCTTTGTTGTTGTTGTTATTGCTGTGGACGTTGTTATTGTAATTACTGTTGGCACTCTTCGCGGTCGAAACGCGTCCCAAACTCGCGTCGCCGACGACGACGTCTAACGTTTCCAAAGTGAACGTATCCACTCTCCAAACGACGATGGATAAAACTTTCCCTGGGTCAGCTTCGAGAACAATTCTTCGGACTTGGTTCGCGTCGACGATGGCTTCGCCGTTACAATCAATGATAACATCACCGATGCGAACGCCCGCGAGGTGAGCTGGGGAGGCATCGGAGACCTTGACGATGAGCGCGCCTTCGCGAGGCGGGTTTTTCGTTGTATTATCGGTGGCATTGGCGTTGTTGTCTCCTGATGACGCCTGCATGGATGACGCCGGGGATGAGGATGTTCCGCCCTCCAATAACGTGGCCATTTCTATTCCCAGGTACGGCCGCGCGATTATCTCGCCTCTCGAGAGCGCCTCTGCGACTCGACGAACGGTGTTGATTGGAATCGCGAATCCAATACCATCGGCATCTTGTCGTATAGCCGCGTTGATGGCGATAACCTCGGAAAACTCGTTCACTAACGGGCCACCGCTATTACCTGGGTTTATCGCACAATCTGTTTGGAAAAATTCCACGCTTCGTCGTTCGGGTATACCCAACTCCGTGGACGTTCTCGCTAAGTTTGATATTATTCCTAAAGCAACCGAATTGTCCAGACCAAAAGGATTGCCTACGGCGACCGCCCAATCCCCGACGTCAACTTCGTCTGAATTCCCAATATCGCAACTCGGCAACATGTGCGAAGCTCTCAAATTCAACTTCAAAAGCGCGATATCAGCAGTTTGATCTACGCCTTTCACGTCCGCGATGTACGTTCGACCATCAGTGAACGTCACTCTGACTTTCTGCGCGTCTCCGACGACGTGCGCGTTGGTCACCACTCGCCCTAAAGTCGCGTCCAAAACTAAACCACAACCCCCGCCCGCATGCCACTCGTCGTAACGAGTATCGTTGCCGTTCTCGTTTCTGTTATTCTTCTTCCGTTTCGGGGCTTCGTCCTCGTCCTCGTTCTTCTTCTTCGGCGACGGACCTTCATCTTCCCGCTGTTGTTGTTGTTGTTCTTTTTCTTGTTGTTGTTGTTCCTTCTGCGATGAAGAAGGTGAAGGCATCAACGCGTCCACCCGTACCACGCACGGTCCGACCGATTCCGCCGCTTGTCGCACGAAACTGTTCCGCTTTGCTCTCGATTTTTTATTCGTCGTCCCTTTCAAAATCCGAAACGTAGTGGACGAGTTGTTGTTGTTCTTGCTAGTATTGGTGGTCGCGTTGGCACGCGCGGGCAACAGCGCGCTTTGAAGAAAAAACAACAACAACTGCCACGATAAAAAACTCGTCGTCGCGATCGCCAACGTCGTTCTTAGCGCGAGATGTGATTGTTGTTGTTCTTCTTCTTCTTCTTCTTCTTTTCCTAATTCCCGATTCGATTCAATTCGGCGACGAGATGAATGCCAACAACGGTTTCCAATTACGTTGTTTACTCTCGTCCTCTTTTCCTCCTCAAAATCTATTCTGTCTTCATTCGTTCTGTCGCCGTTGTCGTTGAACGAAAACAAAGACCAAAACCCTTTCGTCGTCCTCCTCCTCCTCCTCCTCTCGTTGTTGTTGTTCTTGTTGTTGTTCGTTATCCGATGACGATGATTCTTCTTAACAGACGACGACGATAACGAAAGGTGTTGTTGGTGTTGAAAAGCGACAGAAAAACGAATAACACGCATGACTCTTCTTTACCGGTCGTCCGTCTCTCTTCTCCGTTCGTACGACGCTTCGTGTTATTTCTATCGACCAAAAGCGTGCGCACTAATGAGGAAATGATAAAATTCTCTTTAAAATATAAATATTACAAGTTGTGTGTTGTTTAAGTCTTTAATTGTCCATTTAATAGTCGCTGTCCCAAACTTCAGGCTTCCCGCTGGCTTTGTTGTTATGCTTTTTGGAGGAGGACTTTTTGGCTTTCGTTTCGGCGTCTTCGGCTACTTTGGTCGTGGATGTGGATTTATCTTGACCTTCTCGTTCTTCTTCAGTCGCCGCGTCTTCGACCGGCACGTCTTCGATCGGCGCGTCGTCCTCCTTCGTGGCCATTTTCATCGCTTGCGCTTCAATTTTCTTTTGTTGTTGTTTCTTCGTGTTGGCGGCGTTCTTCTCGTCGTCCTCTTTGTGGTTTACGAGTTGATCCTTGCGTTGTAACTCCTCGCGGATGCGTTCTTTGAGGACCAAAGCTTCCACGGAATCTTTCAAGATTTCCTCCTTCTCAGTCGTGGACTTGTTCAACTTTTCGACGGAGTCGCCATCGACTCTGCCCCAGCCGTTTTTGCAGCAACCGACGCCCGGGATCGGGACGCCTGGCGTGCACTTCGGGTCCGGGTTGCACGTTTCCTTGGAAGAAGAAGCGAGCGATTTCGCCAAAGCCGAGTCTTTTTGCGCGTCCACGTTTTGCGCTTGCGGCTGACGCTGGAAGCAGCAAGGGATACCCGCGAGCGGCACACCAGCGACGCAGGTTTCCTTCGGTTCTGGGTTGCAAATATCCGGCGCATTGCAGCACGGAATGCCTGGGATAGGGACACCGGCGACGCACCCTTCGGTTTGCTGGTTGCAAAACAACGGCTTGGATGCCGCTTCCGGAGCGTCTTCCTTCTCTTCAACTACGACGGTACCTTCGTCGCCGATCAACTCTTGGAACTCCTTGGTTACTTCAGCTTTCGCGTTCGCGTCTTGCTCATCTTGACCCTCGGCCGCGTCTTCCGGGGCCGCTTCCTCCTCGGTAGTTTTACCTTGGATGAAATCGGCGATGACTTTGTCTTCCGGCGCTTCCACGTTCGCGCTAGACAAGTCGATGTCGTCTTTACCGACGATGGATTCGTACGAAACCTTCGGCTTTTCGACGCCCGGGATATCCAAAGACTTTGTCGCCATCATAAATTGTAAATCTTGCTGAGTGACTTCCTTGTACTCGATTTTCTTGAATCGATTTTCCTTGTCGTCCCATCGATAGGTGCTCTTGTCCGAGCAGCACCCAAAGCCAGGCATCGGGGTACCAGCTTGGCAATTCGGAGATGGATCCGGATTGCACGAATCTGGCGTGCAGCATCCGACGCCTGGCCAGCGTTGACCGGGGGAGCAATTTTCGCTGTTGTCACAAAACATCGGTGGGTCGTACTTGCCGTCCTTCATGAAGTTGTTGCCTTTGGCAGCTTGGTTGTTGTTGGCAGCCCCGCCCGCGGCTCCGGATTTCCAGGTCGCCTCTACCGCGGTTTCGACTTTGGACATGTCAAACATGTCTGCGGACTTGGTTTTCGCGTCCGCCTTGTCGTCGCCGGCTTTTTCGGTGTGGTGGTGGTGCTTACCCAACGCCGCCATGAGCTCTTCCTCCGTCGGCGCCGCCATGCCAAGCTGCGCGTGCTTGGAAGAGTGATGTTTCTTCGTCTTCACCGCCTCCTCTTCGAGTTCGAAGAGCATCTTTTGCTCCTTTGGATTTTTCAACTTCTTCACGACAATCTTCGTCTTCGCTGCCGGTACGATGGTGTCGTCACCATCTTCGCCGCCTTCGATATCGCTGCCGCCCTCAACGCCGTCAACCGGCGACGGGTTGGTCATTTGTAAAACTCTCGCGTTGACGTAATCGTCCAACTCGGAGACCATGATGGACTTCGGAGTGCCGTCTTCCAAGATGACGTTGACCAAAGCTGTCGGGTTGGATCGATCAATTCGACTCGCTCCCCACTCCGGGCGCCAATCCTCGGCGTCTTTGCAACAGCCAATACCCGGAATCGGCACGCCTGGCATGCACGAATCCGCCGGGTTGCACGACGTTCGGTCGCAACACCCTTGGCCTGGGCACGGGATGCCGCCGACGCACTGCAACGCCGGGTTGCAAAAGAGATCTTTAAAAAGCTCCGTGCACGTGGACTGATCGCCGACCAAATCAGCGTTCGGGTCGACAACAGGAGTCGCAATTACTCCATCTTCAAAACCAGTCGAAGCCGCCTCTTCGCCGGCTTCGATGACTTCTGGTTGCGGCGTTTCGTTGAACGCCACGGCGTCTTCGACAATTTCTTCAGATTGGTGTTGTTCTTTTTGTTGCAACAACAACGTCTTCGCCGCGGCTTCTTGCGCGGCCTCGATCGCCGACTTAGCGGCAAGTTGTTGCGCGGAAATCATAGCCTCGTTTTCAGCTTCTTGCTTCGCGATGGCCGCTTGAGCCTCTTCTTCCTCTTTACGCAAAGCCAACTTTTGTTGGTCGACGACCGTTTTCACTTGCACGCCGTAATCGCCCATCTTGGCTTCTTCGCGCATCAAGCCGTGCTCCGAACCGAATGAATGCCCTTCCCACATTTGTCTTTGATTGGACAAAGACGTGGAAAAGTAATTCGTCCTCGACGCGTTGTCGTTTTCGGCGTCCTCGGGTAAAGCGTACACCGTCGTCGACGCGCAAAAGTGTCTCGTCAACGTCGTGTACGCGAGAAATCCAGACGACCACAACTTGTTCTCGGCGCCAGATAACGGCTTGAACAACTCTGTCGCTTCGTTGGAGATGACTTCCGGCGTGACCACCCACCCCGGGTTGGCGTCCAAAAATCGATACACGTCCTCCGGCTTGGCCGATCCCGGATCTTGGTACGGAATTTCCGCGCTGACGGTCGACGAACCCAGTGCAGTCTTTTTCTCCTCCAATGCTCTCAAAACCAAAATCTTATGTTTCACGTTCTTATCGATCATCGAGTGATCGCCTCTGTTCAACTCGTCCAAGGTGTGCGGAACGACGTTGGCGAACACGAAATCAGTCTTGCTCCCGAAATCTTCGCGAAACTTCGCGTTCTTCTCGTCCGCGGCATCCAAGTAGTGCGTGTTGATTCTCGCGACGCAATCGTGCGAATCAATTTCTTTGCCAAACGACTGGCCGTTCATATCCGGCGACGGAAGTACGAGCGCGCACGATTGACATTCCATCGGGACCCCGAGATCCGCCGTTTTCGCCGGTCTCTTTTCCTCTCCTTGCGCCTCCGCCAATTGCGCTTCATCCTTCGAAAAGGAGTCCTCTGGTTCGTCACCAATCGTCTCCGTTAAAGTTTCTTCTTCTTCTCTGCGGTGTTCTTCTGCGAATCGCTCTCGCATTCTCGCAAAACCGGCGTTCACTTTCGGCAGCGAAGATGATGATGATGTCACCATCGAGGACGCGGCCCCCCGGGAAAACCCGCGCGAGCTAACCGGCTTCTTCGCGCGTCTTCTCACGCCTCCCCCTAACTCCGCCTCGTTCGCGATGGGAAGAGCAAAAGAAGAGCGGTCGATGTTGGCGACAGTTCCACCTCTCGTTTTCGAGGACGCGACGACGGCGAGCGTCACCGCTGCCGCGCTGAACGCCAACAGTGCGATTTTCTTCCCCGTGCTCGAAGTGTCACTCGACGATAAAATCATCGATCGATTCGTTTGCGATTCCAAGTCAACGGTGTTCTTCGCGAAATCATCCGCGTCTTCCTCGTTTTCGGAGACGGTCCCGTAGGAAGACGCGGAACTCTTCTTACGCGTCGTCGTCGTCATTTGTGTTCTATATCTCGGTCGTTTGTGCGCGACAACACACGTATCGAAGCGTTTCTTTCTCACGAGTTTTCTCTCGAATTTCTTTCGTCGGTCTTTTTTCACAAACGGCAGCCCCGCGGTCTTTTCTCGAATATCTCTTAAGGGAAAAAAGAACGAAACTTTGCGCGCGATTGCTTCACACTTCATCACGCGCGCGATATTGTCGTTCACGAAAGAGTATACGCGCGAAACACAGCAGCACAACACAGGGTATTTAGTAAGAGCGAGAGTGAGAGAGCGAGAGATGACTTTAAAACATCACGACGAGCGAGAACGATTGCTCGTGAAAGTTCACCACGCGGCTGATGCGGATGATGTGCGCGAAGACGACGACGCGTTGAAGACGACGAAAACGACTTTTACGAGATCTTCCTTGATGAAATCTTCAACGCTCGCAACAATTGTATCGCTGTTGATCTGTTGCGCGTTCGTTGCGATGACGGCGTCGTCGTCGGAGTCGTCGTCGCTCGGTGTCTCGAAGTTCAGAAACGAAGGAGGCCTTTTGAACGTGTACGGCTCGAAAGAAGCGGGCGCGAGCACGGCGTCGAGAGCGAAATTCTCCGCGACGACGACCAACACGGAAGAAGAAAGTGTGACTCAACTCGCACAACTGGGCTACGCGGACGTGGATTTAGATACCGCCGCGTTGGGTGCGAAGGAAAGGAACATGATCCAAGCGTCGCTGGCGATTGAGGACGTGCAGCGAAAGATCAAGCGCTTGGAAAAGGCGAAGCGGCAACGCGCTTTGAACGTACAAGACGAGGACGAGTACTTGGAAGACGAAGTTACCGCCGACGAGAATGTCGGAGAGGGCGAAGAAGAGGCGGTGGCGACGGCCACGACGGGGGCGGAAGAAGAAGGAGAAGAAGAAGTGAAAGAAGTGAAAGAAGAAGAAGAAGTGAAAGAAAAAGAGCGAGAAGCGGAGGACGAACGAAACGCGGCGGTGCGAATGTTAACCGGAGAAGACCCGGTCGTTGAAGAAAATGAAGAGAAAGAAGGAGAAAGTAACAACGATGAAGCAGAGAAGACGTTACCGCAAGCGTCTTCTACGATCGTGAACCAAAAGTTGGAGGAAGAGTTGAAAGAAGAAGAGAAGAACAACGCCTCCGCCGAGTCAGAGGAGAGCGTCGAGGAAAAGAAAAGCTCTTTGGAGGAGATGGCTTTGGCGTTCGAAAAAGAGATGGAACGCGCGGCATTAGAGGATGAATTTACCGCGACACCGGAAGAAGAAGTGAAAGAAGGGGAACAAGAACCAGAAGCGACGGCGACAGCAGAAGTAGATCCATCTGAAACGGCCAACGAGAAGACGTCCGAAGAAGGAGAAGAAGAAGAACAACAACAACAACAAGGAGAACAAGGAGAAATAATTACTCCGTTGGAATCGCTTACGACAACGACGACGACAATAACACCGCGTCAAACTTCGTTGCTCCGAGGTTCGACCAAACGCGACTTATCGGACACCGAGTTTTCCAAGCTTCAAAAGCTACTCGAATACAACGCCAAGAAACGCGGCGTCGACTTGAAATCATCGTCGTCCGCGGACACGACGCCAGAACAGCCTCCGAAAGCAGAACTGTGCCCGTCCTCTGCTATTTACGCCGGTAAATGCGAATGCTCAACGTGCGCGTTGGTTTTACCGATGCCAGATATGGTTGGAACATCGCTCGGCAAAGAAATTGACTCGCACGAATGTGTCGCCAGAATGAACGCGCAATACATCGAAGTCCAGAATCCATCCGATTCGAACAAATTAGCCAACCCGAGAGATTACGGTTCGAAAACCGATTTCGTCTTTTCCAACGTCGTCGATCACACGTTAAAAGATTTAAGGAAAAACTTGAACACGACGGAAGGTAAAAAGTTGAACCAAAAAGTCAAACACAAGTTTCTGCACGTGCCGTTTTGGAGACCGGCTTCGGAAGTGTTTGATTTCTTGGAAGCTCACAACGATTGGAAGACGATCCCACATGCGGTCACGAAGGAAACGACCGATTTGTTCTCGCAGATGAAAGGTGCGGAAGGCAAACAGTGGAGTTCAGGATTCCTGGCGTACGTGATGTTGTCGAGACACTATTGCGCCAAGACGACGGTGTATTCCTATTGGAGAGCGGAGGAGGACCCGGCGAGTCAAGTGTACGTGACCAACTCGAAAGGTGGAGCGCGGAAGATGTGGAGCGGACACTCGTTCGGTGGCGAACACGAATTTATTAAAAATGCGGCGGAAAGCCACGATTTTGGAACTAGAGTACGATATTTAGACGCGCTTAAAGAAGGCGCAAATAAAGGTGAAGAAGTCGGGGGTATTACGCCTTGATTTCTACATTATCTATCATCACGAGTTGCTGTATAAACAAACTATTACTACTACCACAACAACAACACCATCATCATATTATTAACGCGAGCGCTTCCGGCCCGCTTTTCTTTTCACTTTCGCGCCTACTTCTTCTCGAGTCTTTTTCTGCTTTCCTCCTTCTCTCTTATCTTTGCGTCGGCGTTTCTTCTTCTGTCCAAACTCGGCGACGTCCACGTCTAACCGCATGGTAGCCCATTTTGCCTCGTCCCCGTCTTCCGTTTCGACCGCATTGATTGCGTTCTTTTTCCTCTTCTTTTTACTCGCGTTGCGAAGATACGCAGGAAGATGACTCAAGTGCTTGTTTGCGTCGTCTCTTTTCGAAATGGAGCTATCGTGTCGCAAGAGATTTAAGTCGTCCGGATTTTCTTCAAAGTGGGACGCGAGACGCTCGGAGTTTAAGAGTTCCACGCGAAGTTCACGCAAACGCGCGTCTTTAACCGCGCTTTTACTAATCGAGCGTAAAGTATCTTCCGCTCTGTATCGTAACGCTTCCGTAGCTTCTTTCGGAAGGCGCTCGAACGGTTTCAAAAAGTCGTCGACATCCTCTTCCTCTCGTTCATCTTCTTCCTCGTCATCGTCCTCTTCCTTCGCTTCCGCCGCTTTCGCCACTGCGGCCGCATCGGCGTATCCCTTCAATAAGACGTGATACGCTTCCTCGTCCGATGGACCGAAAAAAGTAATCGCCACGCCCGTCGCGCCGGCTCTACCCGTTCGCCCGACTCTGTGTTGATACGCCTCGAACGTCTTCGGAACCTCAAAATTAATCACCGTGTGTACCTTCTTAAAGTCAACGCCGCGAGAAACGCCAAATTCAGAATCTTTCTTTGCCGCCTGGTTCCTTTTCTCTTTCTCCTTCTTCCTTTCTTTTTTAGATTTTCGCGTTGGTTGCTCTTCTTCCTCCTCTTCTTCCTCTTTTGCGTTTTCTTTTTCGTTCGCGTTACTCCCGTCGTTACTACTATTACTGCTGCTATCGTCCTCCGCGGCGGCGACCAACACGTCGTGCACGCCGCGATTAAACTCCTCTAATATGTGCGCCCTCGAATTTGCCGGTAACTCCGAGTGCAAAGCCACGCACAAAACGCCAAACTTATGTAAAAACAGTCTCGCTCTCACGGCTTCGTCCGCATCCTTCACGAAGATCAAAATCTTCTTCTTACACAAACCTAGACGTAACAGCGCCATTAAATACAACAACTTGTCGTTCTTCCCTTTTTTAATCTCCAAACCAAAGTGGGTGATTAGCGGTTTCTTTTTCTTCTTCAGCTCCTTCCTCATCTCCCGTTCTTCTCTTTCTTTCTGCTCCATCTCTTCCACGTCGTCGCAATCCACCTCGGCTGGTTTCGATAACAACAACGACTTCAAATTCCCAACCTCTTCGCTCGTCGTCGTCGCGCTCACCATCACCGTCTGCACGCCTTCTCGACACCTCTCGAATATGTACTTGATATCTTTCTCGTGGCCAAACGATAACAACAAATCGCCTCGTCTAAATCGTCGTCGATGGCGTGCGCGTCAGCGCGCGCGCGCGCGCGACAAACACATCAAATCCCCTAACGAGAATTCAACGTCGAAGAATATTCCTCAAAAAAAAAAACGAGACGTTTTCAAGTTAATAATACCTATCGACATCACGCCGGCGAAGGACGCCGCGGCGAACGCCAACGCGGCGTACGGCGATTGTTTCGGTTGCTCTTCGAGCGGGTATCCTTTCTCGGTGGACATTTTGTATTCGGAGGGTATATTTATAGAAGTCGGGAAAACAGTTAGAAACAGTTGGTGTCCAGTTTTGCACACTTGATAAGTTCTTCAGAATGACGTTGATTCCATTCTTTTTCGCGAGGAGTTTGAAGAAAAAAGAGGCAGAGTCCATATTTAGGGATTCTTCGTTTGGTGTTTTAAAGTCGTTCGTGAGGAACAGTTATGGTTGAAAACAGTCATTAGTTGGGGTTTCCAATCATCAGTTTTGCACGAAGGTGTTGTAGGGGTGTTCAAAACTTCTGTGAAAAAGTGACAAACATCTTTTTCAGTCAGAGAATTGCCAAAAAACCACTCGGTGCGCCGCCAGAGTTTTCTTTGTTTTACGACACGCATTACCAACAACAACAACAATAACAACACTTTAGTACACTCGCGCGCGCGCTCTTAGCTGCCGCTCGAAAGCAAAAAGAGCGTTGGACGACGACGACGACGATGAAAGAGGAGCGCGATACTACCACTACGACGACGACGACGACGTGGGAGCAATTGGGACTGGACGAGCGGCTGATTCGTTCGTGCGTGTCCCGGAATTTGCTTCGGCCGACGCACGCGCAGATCCGGTCGATACCGCTGACGTTGAAAGGTTTGGACGTGTCGTGCAGAGCGCACACCGGGAGCGGGAAAACCTTGGCGTATTTATTGCCGAGTTTGCACAAGGTTTTCTTGCAAGAGAAGAAGAAGAAGACGAGCAGGGAGAAGACGACAAATCCGAGAGTGATTGTTTTGGTGCCGACGAGGGAGTTGGCGACGC